>Ga0307499_10000340_pt1 | contig 17004 bp, 13 predicted proteins | sample 13_S_MG_FD_201363 | JGI IMG/M metagenome (GOLD analysis project Ga0307499, IMG submission 201363) | Soil microbial communities from Populus trichocarpa stands in riparian zone in the Pacific Northwest, United States - 13_S | ecosystem: Environmental > Terrestrial > Soil > Riparian zone > Trees... | reverse complement strand
GGAACACGCCCGTGATGCGCCCCCTGGATCCCGTGACGTCGAAGCAACGCGCCGCCTATGGCTTCGCGTTCTTCGTCCTGTTCGTCGTCCTCTGGGCATGGGCGACTTTTGGCGGCTATGTGTCCAAAACGTTTCTCGCCAACCCGCTGACCATGCTGCAGGAGGGCTTTGAACTCCTGACCAAGCACGGCTTCCTGTTCGACATCGGCATGACGATCTGGCGGGTCATCGGCGGCTTCGTGCTGGCGGCCATCATCGCGGTGCCGCTCGGCGTGTTGATGGGGGCCTACAAACCGGTCGAGGCTTTTCTCGAGCCGTTCGTCTCGTTCGCCCGTTATCTGCCCGCCTCGGCCTTCATCCCGCTGTTGATCCTCTGGGCTGGCATCGGCGAGCTGCAGAAGCTGCTGGTCATTTTCATCGGCTCGGTATTCCAGATCATCCTGATGATCGCGGTGAACGTCGGCAATACGAGGCGCGACCTCGTGGAAGCCGCCTACACGCTAGGCGCCGGCGACAGCGGCATCATCCGCCGCGTGCTGCTGCCCTCTTCCGCCCCCGAGATCGCGGAAATCCTCCGGCTCGTGCTGGGTTGGGCGTGGACCTATGTCATCGTCGCCGAACTGATCGGTTCATCGTCGGGCATCGGCCACATGATCACCGACAGCCAGGCGCTGCTCAATACCGGCCAGATCATCTTCGGGATCATTGTCATCGGGCTGATCGGCCTCGTCTCGGACTTCCTGTTCAAGGCCTTCAACGCCTGGCTTTTTCCGTGGAAGCTGGCATGACCGAGCTGAAGATCGATCAGGTCTCCCGCACCTTCCCCGCGCGCCAGGGCAATGCGCCGACGCGGGCGCTGGAGCCGACCACTCTCAGCGTCGGCAACAACGACTTCGTCACCATCCTCGGCCCGTCGGGCTGCGGAAAATCCACGCTGCTGCGGATCATCGCCGGGCTCGACCGTCCGACCAGCGGCCGAGTCATCCTGGACGGACACGAAGTCACGGGACCCGGCGCGGATCGCGGCATGGTGTTTCAGTCGTACACACTGTTCCCATGGCTCACCGTGCGCGAAAACATCGCGTTCGGCCTGCGCGAGCGCGGGGTTTCCGAGGCGGAGCGCGGCAAGATCGCCGATGGATTCATCCAACGGGTCGGCCTGTCCGGCTTCGAACACCACTGGCCAAAGCAACTCTCCGGCGGCATGCAGCAACGCACGGCGATCGCCCGCGCGCTTGCCAACGATCCAAAAATCCTGTTGCTCGACGAACCGTTCGGGGCGCTGGATAATCAAACCCGCGTGCTGATGCAGGAAATGCTGCTCGGCATCTGGGAGCGCGAGCAGAAAACCGTGCTGTTCGTTACCCATGATATCGAGGAGGCGATTTTCCTCGGCAGCCGGGTCATCGTCATGAGCGCCCGACCCGGCCGCATCAAGGCCGAGATCGCGATCGATCTGCCCCACCCGCGATCCTACAAGATCAAGACCGCGCCTGAATTCGTCAGCTTGAAGGAACGGCTTGTCGAGGAAATCCGTGCCGAGGCGTTGAAGGTCGCGGTGGATGCTTGAACAGCGCGAGCGGCTTGTCCGACCGCTCATTCATATTGTCGGACGCGATGGCCCTTGCGCGAGCGTCAGCAGAACCGCAGCGAGTGCCGCAGCGGCTTTGTCCGGTCGGGTTTTTTCGTAGATCGCGAACTCGAGGTCTGGAAGCCGCGGCAGGCCCTCCGCGGCACCGAGAATGCGCAAACCCGCGACGACTGCGCTCGCGGGAAGCGGCGTAATGGCAAAGCCGGCAAGGGCTGCTGCTCGCAAGCCGGTGAGGCTAGGGCTGGTGTAGACGATCTCCCAGGTGAGGTCGCCGTCCCGAAGCGCGGCCAGCGCCGCCTCGCGCGATACGGACCGCTCGCGATAGAGCGCCAGCGGCAGCATCACCCCGGGAACGAAATCGAACGTGTCAGCCACGACCCAGACCAGAGCTTCGCGCCACACCAGGCGCCCTTTCGACGTGCCGAGCGGACGCTTGGCAAACACGACGTCGAGCCGTCCCGCATTGAGCTGTTCGATCAATGGCGCGCTGACGTCGATCTGCACCTCAAGCTTCACGCCGGGATGGAGCGCCGCAAAACGGCTGAGCGCCGAAGGCAGCGAACCGCCGGCGACCTCCTCGACCACGCCGAGACGCACCGTGCCGGACAGGCGCGGTGCCGCAAGGCGATGGCGCGCCGCTTCCTCGAGTTGCAGCAGGCGGCGAGCGTCGCCGAGCAGCATTTCGCCATCGTCGGTCAGTGCGACGCTCCGTGTCGTGCGGCGGAACAGTGGGCGTTTGGTCTCAAGCTCGAGACGCTTGATCTGCTGGCTTATCGTCGACTGCGTCAGGTTGAGCCGTTCAGCTGCACGATGGAACCCGCCGCAATCGGCCACGGCTACGAAGGCGCGTAACAGCTCGAAATCCAGCACGATTGATCCATTTTTCCGATCAATGATATTGTAAAATACCGTTTCTATAATCAATGGCAAGCCCCTACGTTTCGCTTCGAAGGACAGCAGCGAGCAAAGGAGCTTCACCATGTCAGGCCCATCCCGGCACAATCGCACCTCGCGCCTGGCGCGAGCCGCCGCGGTTAGCGGCGTACGCGGAAAGCTCTGTCCAGCGGAAGGCGCGACGCAATTGCTGGAAGCGATCGTCGAGCCCGGCGACCGCGTGGCGATCGAGGGCGACAATCAGAAACAGGCGGACTTCCTCGCGGCAGCACTAGCGAAGGTCGACCCCGCACGAGTCCATGATCTGCACATGGTGCAATCGGTGATCGCGCTGCCCGAACATCTTGATGTGTTCGAGCGCGGTGTCGCAAACCGCCTGGACTTCGCCTTTGCCGGACCACAAAGCCGCAAGCTCGCCGAACTCGTCGCATCGAAAGCGCTCAGGATCGGCGCAATCCACACCTATCTCGAACTCTACGCCCGCATGCTGGTAGACCTGACGCCCCAGGTAGCGCTCGTCGTTGCCGACAAGGCCGACCGCGATGGCAACCTTTACACCGGTCCAAACACCGAGGACACGCCTACCATCGTCGAAGCAGCGGCATTCCGCGGCGGCATTGTCGTGGCGCAGGTGAACGAGATCGTCGATCGCCTGCCCCGCGTCGATATTCCTTCCGGCTGGATCGATTTCGTGGTGCCGAGCCCAAAGCCTTATCTGATCGATCCGCTCTTCACCCGCGACCCCGCCAAGATCAGAAACGAGAACGTGCTGATGGCGATGATGGCGATCGCCGCCGTATACGAACCTTACCAGGTGCAGCGCCTCAACCACGGCATCGGCTATGCCACGGCGGCGATCGAACTGATCCTGCCGACCTTCGCCGCCCGGCGCGGATTGAAAGGCAAGGTCGCCCGGCACTTCGTGCTCAATCCGCATCCGACCCTGATCCCCGCGATCGAAGCCGGCTTCGTCGACAGCGTCTACTGCTTCGGCTCCGAACTCGGCATGGAACGCTACGTCTCAAGCCGTGCGGACGTGTTTCCGGTGGGCGCCGATGGCAATCTCCGCTCGAACCGTGCCCTCGCCCAAGTCGCCGGCCAATATGCGTGTGACCTCTTCATCGGCGGCACGTTGCAGATCGATGCAGAGGGCAACAGCTCGACAGCGACCAAGGACCGCATCACCGGCTTCGGCGGCGCGCCGAACATGGGCGCCGACGCGCGTGGCCGGCGCCACGACACGCCCGCCTGGCTTCGCGCCGGCCAGGAAGCAGGAGAGAGCCTGCGCGGACGCAAGCTCGTGGTGCAAATGGTGCAGACGCATCAGCCGAACGGCGCACCCAGCTTTGTCGAACGGCTGGACGCGTTCGACCTTGCAGCTTCCGCGGGCTTCGCGCTGCCGCCGGTGATGATCTATGGCGACGACGTCAGCCACGTCATCACCGAACGCGGCGTAGCCAACCTGTTGCGATGCCGGTCGCCTCAAGAGCGCGAAGCCGCCCTGCGCGCGATCGCGGGCGACACCGATTTCGGCAGGCGACAGTCGCCTGAAGCAACCGATAATCTGCGCCACCGCGGCATCGTGATGTTCCCCTCCGATCTCGGCATCGACGACGGAACGGCGACGCGCGACTGGCTCGCTGCCAAGACAATCGACGAGCTGGTGACGGCCTCGCGTGGGCTTTACATGCCGCCGGCAAAATTCCGCCGAACCGTCGGCGCGGCTGCTTGAGATGGAGGCAACGATGACCCCAGACCGTCAAATCCCAGGTGACTTATCCAACGTCAGGCCGGCACTGCTCGGCCGCGCGAAGCAACTTGCAGCGACACTGCTGTCGGAACGCGGCGAAGCGTCCGGCGCAATGGTCGCGCGCCAACTGCATGAGGTGCTGCGCGCGCTCGACCCTGACGATCGGCACAGCTTCCAGCGCTATCTCGCGACGGATTTTCAGCCCAACAGAACGGCGCTGCGCACCGCAGCGGAGCACTATCTCGCCGACAGCACGGCGGAAGCCGCGGCCGCCCTTGCAGAGGCCGTCGACCCGCCTCGGCAGGAATTGCTGCGGCGAATGAACATGGCGCCCGGGGGCACCAGCGCACTGATCGCGATGCGCAGCGAAATCACGCCGCGCCTGCGCGCCGAGCCGGAACTAAAGCTGCTCGACGCCGACCTCAGGCATTTGTTCGCCTCCTGGTTCAATCGCGGCTTTCTCGAACTGCGGCGCATCGACTGGCAATCGCCGGCCGCGGTGCTGGAGAAGCTGATCGCATACGAGGCGGTACACGAGATCCATGGCTGGGACGATCTGCGGCGCCGCCTTGCGCCCGACCGACGCTGCTTCGCCTTCTTCCATCCCGTGCTGCCCGACGAGCCCTTGATCTTCGTCGAGGTCGCGCTGGTAGAGGGACTGGCCACTGCCGTGCAGCCGCTGTTGTCGCAGGACACTGACGAAAATGTCCGGCGTGCACAGGCCGAGCGCGCTGACACCGCGATCTTCTATTCGATTTCAAACTGTCAGGATGGGCTACGCGGCGTCTCGTTCGGCAATTTCCTGATCAAGCAGGTGGTCGAAGAGCTGCAGGCCGAGTTTCCAGGATTGAAGCGTTTCTCCACGCTGTCGCCGGTGCCGGGTTTTCGCCGCTGGCTCGGCCAGCAGACCGCGGATGGTCGCAATCACGGCGCAGACCCGTTGCCGGAAGCCGGGACCGACGGCTGGTGGCATGACCCGGCGCGGAGCGCAAAGCTGCGCCCCGAATTGATGCGGCTTTGCGCGCACTATCTGACGCGGCCATCCGTGCCCGGAAGCCGCATCGATCCGGTGGCGCGTTTTCATCTCGGCAACGGCGCGCGGCTCGAGCGGATCAATTGGCTCGGCGACACCGCGCCTCGCGCGATCTCGGAGTCCTTCGGTATCATGGTCAATTATCTCTACGACCATGACAGCATCGAGGACAACCATGAGCACTTCGTCCGTGGCGATGCCATCGTGCGTTCGCATGATGTGGATATGCTGCTTGCGGATACGGAGCTGCAGTACTGTTCTGCTTGAGACAACGTAACGATGAGCCCCACCAACTCGTACTTCCGGTGATACCTCAAACGCTCAACCGAAGGAGTAGACATCATGATAAGCCGACGCGCCTTTTCGACCGCCCTGCTTGCCGGTGCCGCAGCTTCGCTGCTCTCCACACGCGGCATGACCGCGACGACAACTCCGACAAAGGCACGCAATGTCGTTCTCGTGCACGGACTGTTCGCCGATGGATCGTGCTGGACCGAAGTGATCGCGCGATTGCAGGCGGCGGGCCTCAATGCCACTTCCGTGCAAAATCCGTTGACGACGCTGCCGGAAGCGGTCGCTTCGGCCGAGCGCGTTCTGGCGCGCCAGGATGGCCCGACGGTTCTGGTCGGCCATTCCTTTTCCGGCATGATCGTCACGGAAGCCGGCGTGCATCCGAATGTTTCTGCGCTGGTCTATGTGGCGGCGCGCGCCCCCGATGCCGGAGAAGATTATACCGCTTTGGCCAAGACATTCCCGACGCCGCCGGCGAGCGCGGGGATCGTGTTCGATGGCGATGAGGGACGTCTTTCCGAAGAGGCCTTCTTGCGCGATTTCGCGGGCGACCTGCCTGCAGCAAAGGCGAAGGTTCTTTACGCGGTGCAGCAGCCGTTCCATAAGGCGCTGCTTACCGGCAAGACTACGCACGCAGCATGGCGAACGAAGCCGAGTTACTACGCTGTCTCAACGGAAGATCGCACCATCAATCCCGACCTTGAGCGCTTCATGGCCAAACGGATGGGAGCCAAGACCATCGAGGTGAAGGCCAGCCATCTCTCTCTGATTTCACAGCCCGAGGAAATCACGCAGCTCATCCTCGAAGCCGCGGGACAGCAGGCTTGACGAAGCTCGTGCATGCACAGTCCGCAAGGACGCATGAAACGTGACGCGCGGCAGCGCCTGGCCGCTGCGGTTAGCGGCCAGGCACCGGACCCCGCCTTCTCCCCGTCACTTCTTGACGGCGAATACCCAAACGACGCCGCCCTGCGGCACGTTATTCTCGAAGCCGTCGACCTTTCCCGCCAACGCATCCTGGATGCGCTGCGCATCAACGCCCCAGCCGGACTGGACGGCGATATACTGCGTGCCGTCCACCTCATAGGCGATCGGCATGGCCATGATGCCGGAGTTGGTCTTTTGCTCCCAGAGCAGTTCGCCGGTCTTGGCATGGAAGGCGCGGAACATCCGGTCATTGGTGCCGCCGACAAAGATGAGGTCGCCGGCGGTAGCGGTCACCGAACCGAACAGTTGTGACTTCGGGAAGTTGTGCGACCAGGCCTTCTTGCCCGTAGCCGGATCCCACGCCTGCAGTTCGCCGAAGTGGGTGGCGCCGGGACGGGGCGTCAAGCCGATATCCTCGGGCTTGGTCCCGAGCCAGAGCTGGCCGGCAACCAACGGCACTTTCTCGCCGGTGAAGCCGCCGCAGAAATTCTCGTTGGCCGGAACGTAGACCAATCCGGTCTTCTGACTATAGGCAGCCGACGGCCAATCCTTGCCACCCCATAACGAAGGACAGAATTCAACCCGCTTGCCAATAATCGGCTTGTGAGCCGGGTCGACAATCGGCTTGCCGCTCTCGGGCTCAATGCCTTTCCAGACGTCGGTATGAACGAAAGGCCAGCCGGCCACGTATTTGATGCTGTCCGGCTTGCGCTCCAGTACCCAGAAAATCGCGTTGCGCCCCGGATGGATGAGGCTCTTGATGATGCGGCCGTCCTTTTGCAGGTCGACCAGCATGGGTGCGTCCACCTCGTCCCAATCCCAGGAATCGTTCTGATGGTACTGGAAGTAGGTTTTCATCTTGCCGCTATCGGGATCGAGCGCGAGCACTGAGCTTGTGTAAAGATTGTCGCCGGGATGAGTGTCACCCGGCCAAGGTGCGGCGTTGCCGGTGCCCCAATAGACTGTCTTGGTGTCTGGATCGTAGTTGCCTGTCATCCAGGCAGATCCGCCGCCCGTTTTCCAGTCGTCGCCTTTCCACGTATCGTTACCTGGCTCACCCGCGCCGGGAATCGTGAAGGTCCGCCACAGTTCCTTGCCGGTGTCGGCGTCATAGGCAACGACGTAGCCGCGCACGCCGAGTTCGCCACCGGAACCACCGACGATCACCTTGCCGTCGATGATCAATGGCATCAGGGTCAGATACTGCCCCTTCTTGTAATCCTGAACCTTGGTATCCCAGACCACTTTGCCGGTCTTGGCCTCGAGCGCGACCACATGGTCGTCCGTCGTGGCGAGGTACACCTTGTCCTGCCACAGTCCCACGCCGCGGTTGGTCGGGTGCAGTTGAAAGAGGTCTTCGGGAAGCTGGCGCTTGTATCGCCAGTACTCGTCGCCGGTCTTGGCGTTGAGCGCGATCACCTGCCCCGCCGGCGTTGCGACGAACATCACGCCATTGTTGATGATCGGTGGGGCCTCGTGGCCCTCGACCACACCGGTCGAGAATGTCCAGACCGGCACCAGGTTTTTCACGTTCGAGGTGTTGATCTGATCGAGCGGGCTGTATCCCTGTCCGTCATAGGTCCGGCGATAATGCATCCAGTTGCCGGGTTCCGGATTCTTGAGTCGATCGGCAGTTACCGGGCTGTAGTTCTCGATTGGGCCGGCGGCAGCGATCGTAACGAGGCAGGTGGACGCGAGCAAACCCGCCAAAAGCCATTGCTTCAAGACCATAACGCAACCTCCCCTTTGTTTTCATCTCACGAATTCTGTTTTTCATTGTCGTGGATCGACGGCGGCCCGCCGTCACCTGGCCTGCTGTGCACCTACCTTTCCAACGAATGTCGCGGCCACCGTCAGTGGTCCGTCTTCTGCCGCCAACGGAAGCGCCGGCAGACGCCGCGGCGCTGGTCCGAAGATCACTTGCGCGCTTTGCCGGGGGTCGTATTCCGAATTATGGCAAACGCATTTGAACACGTCCTTGTCACCGCCTGCCGCCTTCACCCATGCCGTGATCGGACAACCGGTGTGGACGCAGATGACCGAATACGCTACGACGCCGCCGGCAGCGCGCGAGCGCGTCTCCTCATCGAATTCAGCTGGATCCAGCTTCACGACAAGCACCTCGTTCAGGCGCGAGCCCTTGCGGACAACGGATGTTCTGGGATCCTTTGGCCAGGCCCGCACCGGCGGTCCACCTGCTTTCAAATCCTCCGGCTTGATCACCTCGCCGGCGCGTTCTCCTTCGGAGAAAACCAGCACGTCGGCCTTCTGTGGCCGCTCGTTGCTGCCAGGCAAGTCATCCTCGGCGATGGAAGACGTCGATGACGCCAGGCAAGTTCCCGCGGCGAGAGCTGTCAGGATGAGTGCGCGCCGCGTCGGGTCCTGATACACCGCTGTCGCGAGTTCAGCGTCTGTGCGTGTGATCGACGTTGTGGGCTGATCTGTTTTGCACATCACGCAAAGTGATGGAGGGACTCGGTCAAAAGAATGGCGATCGAGAAATTTGTGTTTTGGGCTATTCTCCCTCCGGTTGTGTCAGCGATTTCGGGAAAAGCCAGCAATCGTAAGCGTCCATCGCACTTCACGCGATTACAAACTGCAGCCTGGCGCATCATGCGTATTTCGCAGAACAGCTCAGCCTTCTGCAATGTGCGGTGCGTTATATGCGCGTGCGAACGAGATTGAGAATTGCAAGGCGTTGGCGAAAAGCATTGGCGCACGCCGGCGTCCGTTGCATGAATGGTGAAAGTCCATGCTGTGCCGAGACGATGCGGAAGAAACCATCCTCCGTTTGGTCCGACAGCGACGTTCACGTTTGACGACGATTTCTTTTGCTATGCCACTGCGTCAGCGCTGCTGACCGATTGCAATTCTTTCCTCATGCCCCGCTTTCGCCAAACATGCGGACGCAAATATAGAACGCCTTGTGGCGGCCGATCCGCCAAGCGCGGCCTACTGAACAACATCCAATAATAATGATCAGGAGGATGGCTCAAAGAAATCCCAGCCAGACAGCAAGGAATTTCGAAGCGACGGCGCTGAGCGATCAACCGTAACGTTTTTCGCTCACGTCGGCGCTACCCATCAGCAGCTTACGAAGAGCGAGGATCGATCATGATTACTTTGAAGATTAACGGCCAGCAAACGAACTGGGATGGGGATCCCGATCTTCCGCTACTCTGGTTCCTCCGCGACGAAGCAGGACTGACGGGCACGAAATACGGCTGCGGCCAAGCGCTGTGCGGCGCCTGCACCGTGATCGTCGACAAGCAGGCGGTTCGCGCCTGCATCACGTCGGTTTCCGACGTGGTCGGTCGGGAGGTCACGACGATCGAAGGCCTGCATCCGACCGGAGATCACGCGGTTCAGAAGGCCTGGCGCCAGCTCAATGTCCCGCAATGCGGTTTTTGCCAGGTCGGCCAGATCATGCAGGCGGCGGCGCTGCTGATCGAAAATCCAAAACCCAACCACGATCAGATTCGCGAGGCGATGGCGGGCAATATCTGCCGCTGCGGCTGCTATCAGCGCATCGAAAACGCGGTTCACCTCGCTTCGACGGGGGTCTGACCATGAACATTATCACCAATCCCAAAAGACTCCGTGGCTTTGAGCGATACGTCAAAGTCGACAACGTTTCGCGCCGCAGCATCCTGAAGGGCCTCGGGCTGGCCGGCGGCTTCGTTTTGGCCGCGCCCGTGATGTCGCGGCCCAGCCTCGCCGCGTACCAGACCGGCGCCGACAAGATGCCACACGGAACCGTGGTGGACCCACGCGTGTTCGTCGCGATCGCGCCGGACGGCATTGTCACGATCGTCGCACACCGCGCCGAGATGGGAACCGGCGTCCGCACCAGCTTGCCGATGATCGTTGCCGAAGAGATGGAGGCCGACTGGGCGCGCGTTCGCATCCAGCAGGCGCATGGCGACGAGGTCAAATTCGGCAATCAGGATACCGACGGATCGCGCAGCACGCGTCACTATTTGATGCCGATGCGCCAGATCGGCGCTTCGGCGCGCACGATGCTCGAAGGTGCGGCGGCGAAGCGCTGGGGTGTGCCGGCGACCGAAGTGAAGGCCGTCAATCACGAGGTCGTCCATAGCGCGAGCGGACGCCGCATCGGCTTTGGCGATCTGGCGGCCGATGCCGCCAAGGAGTCGGTGCCGAGCGTGGAAGGCCTGAAGCTGAAGGATCCAAAGGATTTCCGCTATCTGGGCAAAGGCCAGATCAGCATGGTCGATCTGCGCGACATCACGGTGGGCACCGCGCGCTACGGCGCCGACGTCCGCCTGCCCGGCATGAAATACGCCGTCATTGCCCGGCCGCCGGTGACCGGCGGCAAGGTTGCGTCGTTCGACGGCGCGGTGGCAATGAAAGTTTCCGGCGTCGAGAAGGTGATGGAAGTCAAGGGCTGGCCGTGGCCTTCCAAATTCCAGCCGCTCGGCGGCGTCGCAGTAATCGCGCGCAACACCGGCGCGGCGATCAAGGGCCGTGACGCCCTGAAGATCGTCTGGGACGACGGCGCCAACGGCAAATACGACTCGGTCGCCTACCGGGCCGAACTGGAAGCAGCCGCCCGGAAGCCCGGCCTGGTGCTGCGCAAGGAAGGTGACGTGGAAGCCGCCTTGAAGGGCGCCGACAAGGTGATCGTCGGCGAGTACTATCTGCCGCATCTGGCCCATGTATCCATGGAGCCGCCGGCTGCAGTCGCGAACGTCAGCGGCGACAAGGCAGAGATCTGGGGGCCGGTGCAAAGCGCGGGCGGAACGCGCGAGGACGTCGCCAAGACGCTTGGCATTCCCGAGGGGAATGTCACCGTCAATGTCACCCTGCTCGGCGGCGGGTTCGGGCGCAAGTCGAAGTGCGATTACGCCATCGAAGCCGCCCTACTCTCAAAAGAGCTTGGCGCCCCCGTAAAGGTGCAATGGACGCGGGAAGACGACGTTCGCAACGGCTTCCTGCACACCGTGTCGGTGGAACGCATCGAGGCCGGCCTCGACAAGAGCGGCAAGGTGACGGCCTGGCGCCATCGCAGCGTCGCGCCGAGCATCGCCTCGACATTTGCCGCTGGTACAGTGCATCAGGCGCCGTTCGAAATCGGCATGGGCCTCGTCGACATGCCGTTCGAGATCGCCAACGTCCAGTGCGAGAATCCGGAAGCGGCGGCGCATACCCGCATCGGCTGGTTCCGCTCGGTGTCGAACATCCCGCGCGCCTTCGCGGTGCAGTCGATGGTCGCCGAACTCGCACAGGCGACCAAACGCGATCCAAAGGACATGCTGCTGGAGCTGATCGGCTCTCCGCGGATCGTCAAGCTCGATTCCGTGAAGGACCTCTGGAACTACGGTGAACCCTACGACAGCTACCCGATCGATACCGCGCGTCTTCGCAAGGTCGTCGAGCTGGTCGCGGAAAAGGGCGGCTGGGGGCGGTCCGTTCCGAAGGGACACGGGCTCGGCATTGCGGCGCATCGCAGCTTCGTCAGCTATATCGCGACCATCGTCGAGGTGGCCGTTGACGAAAAGGGCAAGCTCACCGTGCCGCGGGTGGATACCGCCATCGACTGCGGAACCTATGTCAATCCGGAACGGATCCAGTCGCAGATCGAGGGCGCTGCGATCATGGGGATGAGCCTCGCCAAACATGGCGCGATCACCTTCAAGGACGGCAAGGTGCAACAGGGTAATTTCGACGATTTCCCGGTGATCCGGATCGACGAGTCCCCGGCTGTCACGAACGTCTACATCGTGCCGCCCGGCCCCGACACGCCGCCGAGCGGCGTCGGCGAGCCGGGCGTGCCGCCCTTCGCACCGGCGCTGATCAACGCGATCTTCGCCGCGACCGGCAAGCGCATCCGCGCGCTGCCGATCGGCAAGCAATTGGAGGCGTAACGGGAACGTTAGACCGAACCGGCCGTTTCCTTGGTCTGAGAGGAGTTCAGACCGATGAAACCCAACGCAACGGCGCTCGCGGTATCGCTACTGTCGAGCGTGCTTCTGTTGAATGCTCAGGCGGCGACCGCTCAAACCACGTCGCCGCCGAGCGCAACCGCAACACGGCCGGCGACGACGCCGCCGGGCCAAACTTCCCTGCCAAACGACGCCCCGCCGGCCACGACAACCCAGACCACCGGCGAAGCCAGCCGCGATCCCGTCGTGAAGAAAATGAACGAGGACGAAAAGCAGAAGGTCGATACCAAAGGCAAATAGCGCGGGCACTGCAGCAAAGTGCAACAGCGGGGCGGCGAACGGTAATCGTCCCAGCGGCGATCGTTCGTCCCGCGTCACCGGCCGCCTCACCCATTCCCGTGAGACTCTAGCTCGTTAGCCTGCCGCCCTCGCCTGTGGGGCGACACGTTTTCGCAGCCATGAGCGACCGCTGCAACGCGGGCGCTGGTTGACTTCTCGTCGCATTCTCCAAATACTTGACTGGAGAACCGGAAAAACCGGTCCCGGCGATAACGAAAATTCAGGGGGAGGACACGATGCCGACTTCACGCAGGACGCTGCTGAAGACTTCTGCGGCTGCCGCCGCTGCATTCAGCCTCGATTGGACACGCGCGCAGGCACAGGCCGAGACGGTGCGCATCGGGCTGATCTACGACCTGACCGGGCCGTTTGCCGCGGGCGGGTCGGTCGCCTCCTCGATCGGTGCGCAGATTGCCATCGACCTCGTCAACGAGAAGGGCGGCATCGGCGGCAAGTACAAGGTCGCCCCTATCGCCGCCGACTCCCAGAGCAAGCCCGACGTCGCGATCAATGAGGCCAATCGCCTGATCGACCAGGAGAAGATCGACATCATCAACGGCGTCTATGCCAGCTCCCACGCGGTCCCGCTTGCCGCCAAGGTCGAGCAGCAGAAGAAGATCCTCTGGATCACGACCGCGGTTTCGACCGCCGTGTTCAAGGACAAGAACCTGCAATATGTCTTCCGTGCGCAGATCCACTCCGACCAGTATGGACAGGCCTTTGCGGGCTTCATCAGCGAACATGCCAAGGCCAAGCTCGGCATGGAGCCCAAGGACGTCAAGGTCGCGCTGATCCACGAGGATGGCCCCTATGGCGTCGGGGTCGCCGCAGCCGACGAGGCCTATTCCAAGGAGGCGGGCCTTCAGGTCGTGCTCAGGGAAGGTTATTCGGCGTCCGCGCCCGACCTCTCGGTGCTGGTGACCAAGCTCAAGCGTGCCCGGCCGGATGTCATCTCGCACGCGGGATACAATCCCGACATCACCCTGTTCCTGCGCCAGGCGCGCGAGAGCGGCCTCAAGTTCAGGATGCTGTTCGGCAACGGCGCGGGCTACAGCCAGCTCGACAAGTTGCGGGCGACGTTTGCCGCCGACATCGACAATTTCTGCAACATCGATCCGGTGCCCGCGCAGTTGCTGGATGCTTCGAAACTCGCGCCCGGCGTCGGCGATCTCACCAAGATCATGGTCACGCGTTACAAGGAAAAGACCGGCGCGACCGACGTTCCGCCGCATTGCTCGATGGGCTTCAACCAGACCTGGATCCTGCTCAACAACGTGTTGCCCGTCGCCAAGGAGAAATACGGCGGCTTCGATCCCGAGGCCATTCGCAAGGCGGCGCTCGACGTCGACATCCCGCCGGGCGGCACCATCCAGGGCTATGGCGTGAAATTCTATCGGCCCGGCACGCCGCTCTCCGGCCAGAACGAGCGCTCGACCCCGGTCGTGATGCAGAATGCCGGCGAGCATATCTCGGTGGTTTGGCCGACCAACATAAGGACGCAGGACCCGGTGTTTCCGCTGCCGAAATCATCGGTGTATGCGGCGTAGGCGGCAGGCGTTCGGGACTTTCATCCTTCGAGACGCGCGCGTTGCGCGCTCCTCAGGATGAGGTCTTGCATCGGGTGAACTGCCAGACCCTCATGGTGAGGAGCGCGGCAACGCCGCGCGTCTCGAACCATGTAGCCCGGCCATCACAACGCGTCACAACACAACACGCCGTCCCTCTTCGGCGGCCCAGTAACCCGCGTAGTTGACCTTGATCGTCTCGAAGGCCAGCGCCAGGTCCGAGAGCGGCTGCCGGCCGGTCGCGACGCATTCCATGAAATCCTGGATTTCCTGCACGTAGCCGCGCGTCCATTCCTCCTCGATGCAGACGTATTGCCAGCCGGTCTTCCGATCGACCTTTTCGGTGATGTAGACGCTTGCGAGCTTCTCCTCGCTGGTCTGATAGCTCATCATGTGCGTGTTGGGCGTGATGTTGGCGAACAGCGCGCCGCTGCTGGTATGGGTTTCGATCAAATTGCGCACGCCGCCGAGGATCATGTCGCCGGAAAAAACCGTGGCCTTGGTGCCGTCGGAGAAGGTGGCGTTAAGCATGCCCCAATCCTCGACGTCGACGGGATTGGCCTTGAGCACGGCGCGTTCGTCCGGTCGGAGACAGGCCGTAACGTTACCGACATCGCACGTCACGCTCGCAACCGTGATCGTCTCCCCGCGCGCGCGGGCCTCGACCTGCTTGAGATAGAGCACCGCCGAAAGCGGATGGCATCCCATCCGGATCAGCGAGCCGCCGCCGGTCATCGCCCATTGCGCGGCGTGCGCGGCATGCGAGCCGGAGTGGCTCTCCTCCCCCTTCATGAACAGGATCTTGTCTTTCGTGGCCTTGAGAATCTCCACGGTCTTGGTCACCGCCGGTGCGTAGATCCAGTCCTCCGCGTACATGAAGAGCCGGCCGGTCTTGTCGATCGCCGCACGGGTCGCGGCCATTTCTTCCAGCACCCGCTCGTACATCAGCGCTTTGGACACATGCATGCCGATCGGCAGCTTGTCGCCTTCGCGACCGAAATAGCCACCGAACGGCTTCTCGCAGATCACATGCTTGCCGGCCTGCATCGCATCGACGATCATCGACGCGTGCAGATTGGGCGGCGTGCAGATGTCGATGACATCGATATCAGCGTCGGCGATCAGGTCGCGAAAGCTGCGATACGCCGTCGGGATCTGGTGGCGACGGGCAAACTCGACGACATGATCGCCTCTCGCCGCGACGGCCCTGATTTCAATATCCACGCCATAGACACGCCGGTAGGCATGCATGTGCAGCTCGGACACGAAGCCGCAGCCAGCCAGGCCGATCCTGATTTTCGCCATTTCAGCGCACGCCCTTGCGGCGCATCAAAGCCTCGAACAGCTCGGTCAGGCCGAAATTCCAGGGTTCGCAATCGCCGCTATGACGCATCCGGTTGGTCAACCGGCCGAGTTTCGGGGTTGCAACCGTCACCAGATCGCCTTCGACATGGGTGAACCCCTGCCCCTTCGCGGCGCGGTCCTGGATCGGCGCGAACATGGTACCGAGGAACAGCACGAAGCCGTCGGGATACTGATGGTTCTCGTTGATGGTCTGCCCGACGATGTCGGCCGGGTCGCGGCTGATCTGGGTCAGCGAAGATGCGCCGTGCAGGACAAAGCCCTCCGGCCCCTTCACCTCCAGCGAGATCTCCATCTTCCTGACGTCGTCGAGCGTGAAGTTCTTGTCGAAGAACCGCACGAACGGGCCGATGGCGCAGGATGCGTTGTTGTCCTTCGCCTTGGACAGCAGCAGTGCCGAGCGCCCCTCGAAGTCGCGCAGATTGACGTCGTTGCCGAGCGTCGCGCCGACGATTTGGCCGTCGCGCGTCACCACCAGCACCACCTCGGGCTCCGGGTTATTCCAGGTCGATTTCGGATGCAGGCCCGCATCCACGCATGTGCCGACCGCCGACAGGACCGGCGCCTTGGTAAACACCTCCGCATCCGGCCCGATGCCGACTTCGAGATACTGGCTCCAGGCATTTTGGGAAACCAGCACGTCCTTGACGTGCTGCGCTTCAGCCGAGCCCGGCTTCAATTGCGACAGGTCGGTGCCGACGATCCGCGTCACCTCGGCCCGAATGGCCTGCGCCGAATCCGGATTGCCGCGCGCCCGCTCCTCGATCACCCGTTCCAGCATCGATACGGCGAACGTGACGCCGGCCGCCTTGATCACCTGCAGATCGATCGGGGCCAGCAGCCACGGTTTGGCCGGATCGCGGGTGTCGGGCGGCGTGTTGTTCAAAATATCCTGCAGTGCCCCGATCCGCACGCCCTTCGTGGCGCGCAGCGCCTCGGCCGGATCGGAGGCGGCAAGCTGGCTGGCGGTGGGGAATTCGTCTGATATGTCGAACACGCCGTTCTCGCGGATCGCGACCACCGACGGGCCGGCGAGATCGGGTCGCCAGACCCTCCCCATCAGTGCGGCGTTTGCGAAATCGTCGGGCAGAATAAAGGCGGCGTCTGTAGCGATCTGCATCGGGCGGGTCCTCGCGAGGTCGTCTTCTTGTAAGGCTACCTCGTGCATAGAAACGCGCGATGGGTCAACTGCTCCTGAGTTTTCCGGGCGATATGACGTCGTAGCCCGGATGAGCGCAGACCGTATGTCCTTCCCAGATTGAGGCGACTCGCCCTCGATGCGCAAGCGAGGGTTGCCCGGATAGGCCGGGTAGAGCCTCACGCAAGGAGGACGAGTCATGGCGGAT
>Ga0307499_10000339_pt1 | contig 17047 bp, 7 predicted proteins | sample 13_S_MG_FD_201363 | JGI IMG/M metagenome (GOLD analysis project Ga0307499, IMG submission 201363) | Soil microbial communities from Populus trichocarpa stands in riparian zone in the Pacific Northwest, United States - 13_S | ecosystem: Environmental > Terrestrial > Soil > Riparian zone > Trees... | reverse complement strand
GCCGCCGGCGACGGCTTCAGCTGCCGGGTGAGGGCCTCACCCCGCCGGGTGAGGGCCTCACCCCGCCGGGTGAGGGCCTCACCCCGCCGGGTGAGGGCCTCGCCCCGCCGGGTGAGGGCCTCACCCGCCGGTGACGGCTTTGCGTCCCGGGTGAGGGCTGAGCGCCGTCACCGGCGTACCCGTACTCGTCACCGACCAGCAGCCGACGTCACCGACGCCCCGAAACCATCACCCGCGCCGCGACAGCGTCACCACAGGGCGAGGAAGCCATCGGGGCAGGCCCGGAACCACCCCGCGCGGGTGACGGCCTTGCCCCGTGGGTGACGGCTTCGCCTCGCGGGTGACGGCTTCGCGTCCCGGGTGACGGCCCTACGACACCACCCGCTACCCCAACCCGCCACCGGCCGCACCACGCCGTCACCCACGACCCGAAGCCATCACCAGTACCAGGCGATCCCGGGGGCGGGTCTCCACGGCGAGGGCCACGGTGACGTCGTCAGCCGGCCGGTGACGTCGTCTGTGCGCCGGTGACGAGTTCACCCACCCGGTGATGGCCCTACGACACCACCCGCCACCCGAACCCCTCACCGGCCGCGCCACGCCGTCACCCACGACCCGAAGCCGTCACCAGCCCCGGACGATCCGGGGGCGGGATCGCCCACGACGAGCGCCACGGTGACGTCGTCAGCCGGCCGGTGACGTCACCTGAGCGCCGGTGACGAGTTCACCCGCCCAGTGGCGTCCGTACGCCATCACCCCCACACACCAAGCCATCACCCACGCCGCCAACCCATCACCGGCCGCGTCAACCCGTCACCGGCCACGCCAACCCATCTGGGAAGTGACCTTGCGGGTCGAACGCGCCGGGGCGTTCCGGCGTAGCAGGGGGTGTGAGCGAACCGGAGGCACAGTGAGCGACCACGCACGTCGGCGGGTGCTGCTGGTGTCGTCGTCCGGGCCGGACGGGCACCGGACGATCGGGGCGGCGCTGGCCGCGGCCGAACCGGGTGCCACGGTCAGTGTGCTGCCCGGGACGTACCGGGAGCGGCTGGTGCTCAAGCAGCCGGTGATGATCACCGTGCAGGAGCAGCGCGGCAGCGTGGTGATCGAGCCGCCGGACGGCAGCGCGGTCGTGATGGCCGCGGCCACGGCCAGCCTGGACGGGCTGGTGCTGCGCAACGCCGACCCCGACCGCGCCACCGTCGACGTCGGCACCGGCCGGCTGCGGCTGGACCAGTGTGAGCTGCAGGCCCGGTCCGGCGCGGCCGCGTTCGTCCGGGCCGGCGCGGAGCTGTCGATGCGGGACTGCCGGGTGGCGAACAAGGCCGGTGCCGGCATCGTCGCGATGGACGGCGCCGGCGGCACGATCGAACACAGCGTGATCGAGCAGATCAGCTCGTCCGGGGTGGTGCTGCGGACCGGGGCGACGCTGGCCATCCGCGACTGCACGATCACCGACGTGCGCGGTAACGGCATCTACGGCACCGACGAGGCCCGCGGCACGGTGCAGGACACCACCATCTCGCGCACCGGCGGCCCGGCGGTCGCGCTGGACAAGAAGAGTGAGACGCAGCTGCGCGGGCTGCGCATCGTGGACGGCTCGGATGCTGCCATCTACCTGGCCAGCAACGCCCGACCGGTGATCGAGGACTGCCACATCGCCGACATGTCCGGCGCCGGCCTGCTGGTGGACGGCGCCGACCCGCGGGTGCGGCAGACCCGGATCGCCCGGGTCCGCGGCACCGGCATCCAGGTGACCGGTGGCGGCCGGGGCAGCTACGAGGACTGCACGCTGACCGAGGTCGCGGCCGGCATCTGGGTGGACGGTGACAGCGATCCGGCGGTGGCGCGCTGCCAGGTGACCAGGTCCGCGGACGTGGCGCTGACGGTCGGCGGCGGCGCCACCGGCACCTTCGAGGAGCTGGACATCCGGGACGGCCGGACGCACGGGGTGAGCATCGCCGGCCGGGCCAACCCGCTGCTGCGCCGGCTCGCGGTGGCCGACTGCCGCGGCCACAGCGTGCTGGTCGGCGCGGACGGCCGCGGCCGGATCGAGGACGCCGACCTGGCCGGCAGCAACCTGGCCGGGCTGCGGATCGAGGCCGGCGGCGACCCGGACGTGCGCGGCAGCCGGATCCGCGGTGGCGCGGCGGCCGGCCTGCAGGTGGCCAGCGCCGGCCGCGGCATGCTCCGGGACTGCGACATCGTCGGCGCGGCCGGCGACGGGATCGTGGTGGAGGACGGCGGCGACCTGTCGGCCAGCCGGTGCCGGGTGCACGAGAGCGGCGGCGCCGGGCTGCGGCTGGCCGAGGGCGCCACCGGGTCGTTCACCGGCTGCGAGCTGTTCGGCAACGACGGCACCGGCGTGCTGGTCGACACCGACCGGCCGGTGCTGCTCAAGGACTGCACGGTGCGCGACAACGCCGGCGGCGACCTGCGGGTCACCGCGCAGCACCCGCAGCTGACCACCGAGGGCGGCAGCGAGGCCATGGTGCAGGCGACCGCGGGCCCGGCGACCGCGCCGGCCCGGGCCCGGCCCGCCGGCCAGCCCTCCGCCGACGAGCTGCTGGCCGAGCTGGCCGCGCTGGTCGGCCTGGCCGAGGTCAAGCAGGAAGTGTCGATGCTGGTCAACCTGAACCAGCTGGCGCAGCGCCGGGCCCAGGCGGGGCTGCCGGTGCCGCCGATGAGCCGGCACCTGGTGTTCGCCGGCCCGCCCGGCACCGGCAAGACCACGGTGGCCCGGCTGTACGGCGGCATCCTGGCCGCGCTCGGCGTGCTGCGCCGCGGTCACGTGGTCGAGGTGGCCCGGGCCGACCTGGTGGCGCAGTACGTCGGCGCGACGGCGATCAAGACCGCGGAGAAGTTCGAGTCGGCGCTCGGCGGGGTGCTGTTCATCGACGAGGCCTACACGCTGTCGGCCCAGGCCGGCACCGGGCCGGACTTCGGCCAGGAGGCCATCGACACGCTGCTGAAGCTGATGGAGGACCACCGCGACGACGTGGTGGTGATCGCCGCCGGTTACACCGACCAGATGGCCGGCTTCCTCTCGTCCAACCCGGGGTTGGCGTCCCGGTTCAGCCGGACCGTCGAATTCGCCAACTACACGACCGACGAGCTGGTCACGATCGTCGCCGGGCTGTCCGGCGGGCACCAGTACGAGCTCGCCGACGGGACGGCCGACGCGCTGCGGGCCCGGTTCGAGCTGATGCCGCGGGACGGCACGTTCGCCAACGGCCGGGAGGCCCGCCGGGTGTTCGAGGAGATGATCGGCCGGCAGGCGCAGCGGCTGGCCACCGAGCCCGACGTCACCGCCGCCGACCTGAGCCGGCTGCTGCCGGTCGACGCCGGCGCCCCGGCCGCCCCGGTGGTGACCGGCCCGGATCCGGATGCGCTGCTGGCCCGGCTGAACGCGATGATCGGGCTGGCCGCGGTCAAGCGCGAGGTGAACAACCTGGTGAACCTGCTGGCCGCGACCCGGCGCCGGGAGCAGGCCGGGCTGCCGGTGCCCTCGCTGAGCCGGCACCTGATCTTCTCCGGCGCCCCGGGCACCGGCAAGACCACGGTCGCCCGGCTGTACGGCGAACTGCTCGCCGCGCTCGGCGTGCTGCCCGGCGGCCAGCTGGTCGAGGTGGCCCGGGCCGATCTGGTCGGCGAGTATGTCGGGCACACCGCGCAGCGCACCCGGGAGGCGTTCAACAAGGCCCGCGGCGGCGTGCTGTTCATCGACGAGGCCTACACGCTGGCGCCCCCGGGTGGGGCGAGCGGCGGGTCGGACTTCGGCCGGGAGGCGATCGACACGCTGGTGAAGCTGATGGAGGACCACCGGGACGAGGTGGTGGTCATCGCCGCCGGCTACACCGATGACATGGCCCGGTTCCTGGCCGCGAACGTCGGCCTGGCGTCCCGGTTCTCGCACCGGGTGGAGTTCGAGAACTACCAACCGGACGAGCTGCTGACGATCGTCGGGCAGCACGCCGGTGACGGCGGCTACGAGCTGCCGGCCGAGACCAGGGCCGCACTGCTGGCGCTGTTCCAGGCGGTGCCACGCGGCCGGGCCTTCGGCAACGGCCGCTACGCCCGCCAGGTGCTGGACGAGATGATCACCCGGCAGGCCGGCCGACTGGCCGCTCTGGCCGCCCCGACCCTGGATGATTTGCGCCAGCTGCTCCCGGTTGACTGCCCTTCGGTGTGATTGGCGGCACCGCTGTGATGTGACCGGCCCGTCGCCGAACGGCAATATCGCCGTAGTCTCGGTATCCTGACGCCAACCGGGCCGACGTCGTCCCCTGCCGATGTCCTCAAAGCAGCCGATGACGGGAGCCGCCGTGACTCCGTCCACCCCCTCCGCCCGTCCCCCCACCGGGGGCCGGCCCGGCCTGCCGTTCGCCGCGGTGCCGCCGGCGCAGGGTCTGTACGACCCGGGCCAGGAGCACGACGCCTGCGGGGTGGCGTTCGTCGTCGACGTGCAGGGCCGCCGCTCGCACCGGATCGTGGCCCAGGCGCTGACCGCTCTGTCCAATTTGGACCACCGCGGCGCGGCCGGCCGGGAGCCCAGCTCCGGAGACGGCGCCGGGATGCTGCTGCAGATACCGGACAGCTTCCTGCGGTCCACTGTGGACTTTCCGCTGCCGGAGCCGGATCCGGCCACCGGGGCCGGCCGGTACGCGGTCGGGCTGGCCTTCCTGCCGACCAACGACAGCGACGCGGCGCAGGCCGTCGAACTGGTCGAGCGGCTGGCCGGCCCGGAAGGGCTGACCGTCCTGGGTTGGCGGGACGTGCCGGTCGACCCGTCCGACCTGGGCCCCACGGCGCTGTCGGTGATGCCGCGGATGCGCCAGCTGTTCGTGGCCGGCGCCGGCGCCGAGCCCGGCGGGGCTTCGGGCGTCTGGGTGTCCGGGCTGCCGCTGGAGCGGCGGGCGTACCGGCTGCGCCGGCAGGCCGAGCGGGCCGCCCGCGACGCCGGGCTGGCGCTGTACTTCCCGTCCCTGTCCAGCCGCACCCTGGTGTACAAGGGCATGCTCACCACCGCCCAGCTCGGCACCTTCTTCCCGGACCTGCTCGACCCGCGGGTGACCACGGCGCTCGCCCTGGTGCACAGCCGGTTCAGCACCAACACGTTCCCGTCCTGGCCACTGGCGCACCCGTACCGGTTGATCGCGCACAACGGCGAGATCAACACCATCCGCGGCAACCGGAACTGGATGCGGGCCCGCGAGGCGCTGCTGGCCAGCGACCTGTTCGGCCCGGGCGGAGTGGAGAAGCTGCTGCCGGTCTGCACCGAGGGCGGCTCCGACTCGGCCAGCTTCGACGAGGTGCTCGAACTGCTGCACCTGGGCGGCCGCAGCCTGCCGCACGCGGTGCTGATGATGATCCCGGAGGCGTGGGAGAACCACGACGAGATGGACCCGGCCCGGCGCGCGTTCTACCAGTACCACGCCAGCGTGATGGAGCCGTGGGACGGCCCGGCCGCGGTCACCTTCACCGACGGCACGGTGATCGGCGCGGTGCTGGACCGCAACGGCCTGCGCCCGGCCCGCTGGTGGCGCACCGCGGACGACCTGGTGGTGCTGGCGTCCGAATCCGGCGTGCTGGACCTGGACCCGGCCGGGGTTGTCGCGAAAGGACGGTTGCAGCCCGGTCGGATGTTCCTGGTCGATACCGCCGCGCGGCGGGTGGTCACCGACGACGAGATCAAGGGCGCGCTGGCCGCGCAGCACCCGTACCCGGACTGGCTGCACGCCGGGTTGATCCACCTCAGCGACCTGCCGGACCGGCCGGCGTTCGAGCCGCACGTCACCGACCGGGTGCGCCAGCAGCAGGTGTTCGGCTACACCGACGAGGAGCTGCGGGTGCTGATCGCGCCGATGGCGCGGGCCGGCATCGAGCCGATCGGGTCGATGGGCACCGACACCCCGGTGGCGGTGCTGTCCGGCCGGCCGCGGCTGCTGTTCGACTACTTCAGCCAGCTGTTCGCGCAGGTGACCAACCCGCCGCTGGACGCGATCCGGGAGGAGCTGGTCACCTCGCTGGCCGGCACCATCGGCCCGGAACAGAACCTGCTGCAGCCCACCGCCGCGTCCTGCCGGCAGGTGGTGCTGCCGTTCCCGGTGCTGACCGGGCCGGATCTGCGCAAGATCCTGCACATCAACGACGACGGCGACCTGCCCGGCTTCGCCGCGGTGACGGTCCAGGGTGTGTACGAAGTGGACGGTGGCGGCGCGGCGCTGGCGGCCGCGCTGGACGGCGTGCTGGCCCAGGTGTCGGCGGCGGTCGAGGCCGGCGCCCGGATCGTCGTACTGTCCGATCAGGACAGTGACGCGCGGACCGCGCCGATCCCGTCGCTGCTGCTGACCGCGGCGGTGCACCACCACCTGGTGCGGCAGCGGTCCCGGTCGAAGGTCGGCCTGGTGGTGCAGGCCGGCGACTGCCGCGAGGTGCACCACGTCGCGCTGCTGATCGGCTACGGCGCCGCCGCGGTGCACCCGTACCTGGCCATCGACACGGTCCGGGCGATGGCCGACGACCTGGGCCTGGAGCGGCCGGCGGCGGTCCGCAACTACGTCAAGGCGCTGGGCAAGGGCGTGCTGAAGGTGATGTCCAAGATGGGCATCAGCACGGTCGCCTCGTACACCGGCGCGCAGGTGTTCGAGGCGCTGGGCATCGCCCCGGCCGTGATCGACCGGTACTTCACCGGCACCAGCTCCCGGCTCGGCGGCGTCGGGCTGGACGTGCTGGCCGCCGAGGTGGCCGCGCGGCACCGGCAGGCGTACCCGGCCAACCCGGCCGGGCGGGCGCACCGGCAGCTGGAGACCGGCGGCGAGTACACCTGGCGGCGCGACGGCGAGGTGCACCTGTTCAACCCGGAGACGGTGTTCCTGCTGCAGCACGCCACCCGGGCCCGCCGGTACGAGGTCTTCAAGCGGTACACGTCCGCTGTGGACGGCATGGCGGCGCAGGCGGCCACGCTGCGCGGGCTGTTCCGGCTGCGCACCGGCGAGCGCCCGGCGGTGCCACTGTCCGAAGTGGAGCCCGTGGAGTCGATCGTGCGCCGGTTCTCCACCGGGGCCATGTCCTACGGCTCGATCTCGGCCGAGGCGCACGAGACGCTGGCGATCGCGATGAACCGGCTCGGCGGCCGGTCCAACACCGGCGAGGGCGGGGAGGACCCGGAGCGGTTCCACCCGGACCCGAACGGCGACCTGCGCCGGTCGGCGGTCAAGCAGATCGCGAGTGGACGGTTCGGCGTCACCAGCGAGTACCTGGTGAACGCCGACGACCTGCAGATCAAGATGGCGCAGGGGGCGAAGCCGGGGGAGGGCGGCCAGCTGCCCGGCTCCAAGGTGTGGCCGTGGATCGCCCGCACCCGCCACTCCACCCCGGGGGTCGGCCTGATCAGCCCGCCGCCGCACCACGACATCTACTCCATCGAAGACCTCGCCCAGCTGATCCACGACCTGAAGAACGCCAACCCCGAGGCGCGGGTGCATGTGAAGCTGGTCGCCGAGGTCGGCGTCGGCACCGTCGCGGCCGGCGTCTCCAAGGCGCACGCCGACGTGGTGCTGATCTCCGGGCACGACGGCGGCACCGGCGCGGCCCCGCTGACCAGTCTCAAGCACGCCGGCATGCCGTGGGAGCTGGGGCTGGCCGAGACCCAGCAGACGCTGCTGCTCAACGACCTGCGCGACCGCATCGTGGTGCAGGTGGACGGCCAGCTCAAGACCGGCCGGGACGTGCTGGTGGCCGCGCTGCTCGGCGCCGAGGAGTACGGCTTCGCCACCGCGCCGCTGGTCGTCGCCGGCTGCGTGATGATGCGGGTCTGCCACCTGGACACCTGCCCGGTCGGCGTGGCCACCCAGAACCCGGAGCTGCGCAAGCGGTTCACCGGCAAGCCGGAGTTCGTCGTCACGTTCTTCGAGTACGTCGCCGAGGAGGTGCGCGAGCTGCTGGCCGAGCTCGGCTTCCGCTCGCTGGACGAGGCGGTCGGGCACGTCGAGCTGCTGGACACGCATGCCGCGGTGGACCACTGGAAGGCGGTCGGGCTGGACCTCAGCCCGCTGCTGGCGCTGCCCGAGCTGACCCCCGGGGCGGCCCGCCGGCAGCTGGTCAGCCAGGACCACGGGCTGGACCGGGCCCTGGACAACACGCTGATCCAGCTCTGCGAGGGTGCCCTGCTGGACGCCAAGCCGGTCACCCTGGAACTGCCGGTGCGCAACGTCAACCGCACGGTCGGCACCATGCTCGGCTCGCTGGTCACCCGCCGGTACGGCGGCACCGGCCTGCCGGACGACACGATCGACATCACGTTCACCGGCTCGGCCGGCCAGTCGTTCGGCGCGTTCGTGCCCGGCGGGGTGACCCTGCGGCTGTACGGCGACGCCAACGACTACCTCGGCAAGGGCCTGTCCGGCGGGCGGATCGTGCTGCGCCCGGACAAGCGGGCCACGTTCGCGGCCGAACGCAACGTGATCGCCGGCAACGTGATCGGCTACGGCGCGACCAGCGGCGAGATCTTCGTCCGCGGTCTGGTCGGGGAGCGGTTCTGCGTCCGCAACTCCGGCGCCACCGCGATCGTCGAGGGCGTCGGTGACCACGCCTGCGAGTACATGACCGGCGGCCGGGTGGTCATCCTCGGCCCGCACGGCCGGAACCTGGCCGCCGGCATGTCCGGCGGGGTGGCGTACGTGCTGGACCTGGTGCCCGGCCGGGTCAACCCGGAGATGGTCGACATCGAGCCGCTGTCCGGTGAGGACGCCGAGGCGCTGCGCGGGCTGCTGGTCCGGCACCAGGAGCTGACCGGCTCGGCGGTGGCCGGCGCGCTGCTGGCCGACTGGCCGGCCGCCCGGCTCCGGTTCAGCACGGTGCTGCCGCGGGACTACAAGCGGGTGCTGGAGGCGACCCGGCAGGCCCGGGCGACCGGCCGCCCGGTCGAGGAGGCGATCATGGAGGCCGCCCGCAACTGACCGTCCATATCTGACTGGGTAGTTCTGCGCCGTCCGGGTTAGATCCGCACCTGACGTGCCTAACTTGATGTGTTCCACCTTCGATCCACCATTCCGCGCCCTAGGGTCAGCGGCAAACCGCCGGCCCCGACGGCGGATCGAAGGGGAGGGCATCTGTGCGAACCAAGTCGCTCCTAGCCGCAGCCGCCGCGGTCACCGCCGCGGCGGGCCTGGCGCTGGTCGGTACCCCGGCCGCGGCCAATCCGGCGCCGGCCAGCCCGTCCAGGCAGGTTGTCGCGATCGGCGGGCCGACCGCCCGCTACGTCGTGCTGGCCGCGGACGGCGTCTCCGTGCCGGCCGCCACCGCCGCGATCGGCCGGCTCGGCGGCCGGGTGGTCGCCTCGAACCCCGACATCGGCACGCTCACCGTCGACGCGCCGGCGGCCGGCTTCCTGGCCGCGGTCGGCCGGAACCCGGCGCTGGCCGGGGCCAGCCGGGACCGGGTGATCGGCCGCCTGCCGGCCGACCGGCCGGACGTGAACGCCGAGCCCGCCGCGGCGGCCCGGGCCCGGGCCGCGAAGATCCGCGCCGCCGGGCGGACGGGCCGGGTCACCCCGATCCGGCCCAGGGCGGCGGCCGGCGCGGAGCCGCTGGCCGACCTGCAGTGGGACATGAAGATGATCAAGGCCGACCAGTCCGCCAGGAGCAACAAGGGTGACGGCCGGGTGCTGGTCGGCATCATCGACTCCGGCATCGACACGTCCAACCCGGACCTGGCCGACCGGACCGACCTGAACCTGTCGCGCAACTTCGTCACCGACATCCCGTCGCTCGACGGCCCGTGCGAGTTCGCCGGCTGCGTCGACCCGGTCGGGCACGACGACAACGGCCACGGCAGCCACGTCGCCGGCACCGTCGCCGCGGCCGCCAACGGCATCGGGCTGTCCGGTGTCGCGCCGGACGTGACGCTGGTCGAGGTGCGCGGCGGCCAGGACGGCGGCCTGCTGTTCCTGAACCCGGTGATCAACGCGCTGACCTACTCCGCCGACATCGGCATCGACGTGGTCAACATGTCGTTCTTCGTCGACCCGTGGCTGTTCAACTGCCAGAACAACCCCGCCGACAGCCCGGACGAGCAGGCCGAGCAGCGGGCGACCACCACCGCGATGACCCGGGCGATGAACTACGCGCACCGGCACAACGTCTCGATGGTCACCTCGCTCGGCAACAGCCACCAGGACCTGGGCAACCCGCCGCCGGACACCACCAGCCCGGACTTCCCGGCCGGCACCGCGAAGACCCGCATCATCGACAACGCCAGCTGCCTGGTGCTGCCGGTGGAGGGCCCGAACGCGATCAGCGTCTCCGCGCTCGGCCCGTCCCTGCGCAAGGCCGACTACTCCAACCACGGCCTGGAGCAGAACACCGTCTCCGCCCCGGGCGGCTGGTTCCGGGACGGCTTCGGCACCCCGACCTTCCGGACCGTCGGCAACGAGGTGCTGTCCACGTACCCGAAGGCGGTGCTGCAGCGGATCGGCCAGGTCGACGCGGCCGGCAACGTGGTGGCCGGCTTCGAGGACACCGTCTACAAGTCCTGCGGGACGGACGGCCGGTGCGGCTACTACACCTACCTGCAGGGCACCTCGATGGCGGCGCCGCACGCCACCGGCGTGGTCGCGCTGATCGTCAGCCGGTACGGCACCGCCGACCCGGCCCATCCCGGCGGTCTGTCCCTGGCGGCGAACCGGGCCGAGACGATCCTGACCACCACCGCGACCAAGATCCCGTGCGCGGTGCCGGTGGAGCGGTACACCAACGAGGGCCGCGGGCCGGAGTACGACGCACCGTGCACCGGCACGATGAGCTTCAACAGCATCTACGGCCACGGCGTGGTGGACGCGCTCGCGGTGGTGTCCGGACCGCGGGTCTGACCCAGCTTCGGCCCCAATCGGGCGGTGGCTCCCGGATCGGTCCGGGAGTCACCGCCCGCAACATGCACCCCTTAGGGTGGCTGGCGTGACGCGGCGAGCGAAGATCGTCTGCACCCTGGGCCCGGCGACATGCACCGCCGAGCAGGTCGGCGCCCTGGTAGACGCAGGCATGGACATCGCCCGGCTGAACTTCAGCCACGGCAGCCGGGCGGACCACGAGCGGACCTACCGGCTGGTCCGGGAGGCGTCCGACCGGTCCGGGCACTGCGTCGGCGTGCTGGCCGACCTGCAGGGCCCGAAGATCCGGCTCGGCCGGTTCGCCGGCGGCTCCGCCGTGTGGCAGACCGGCGACCGGGTCACCATCACCATCGACCCGGTGCTGGGCACCCACGACCGGGTCGGCACCACCTTCGCGCTGCTGCCGGCGGCGGTCCGGCCCGGCGAGCGGCTGCTGGTGGACGACGGCAACATCGCGCTGGTCGTGATCAGCGTGACCCGGACCGACGTGTGCTGCGACGTGATCGAGGGCGGCGTCGTCTCCGACCACAAGGGCCTCTCGCTGCCCGGGTCGGCGGTCAGCGTGCCGGCGCTGTCCGACAAGGACGCCGAGGACCTGCGCTTCGCGCTCGGCCTGCGGGTGGACCTGGTCGCGCTGTCGTTCGTCCGCGCGCCGGCCGACCTGCAGCCGGTGCGTGCGGTGATGGACGAGGTCGGCGCGCACGTGCCGGTGATCGCCAAGCTGGAGAAGCCGCAGGCGGTGGAGAACCTGGACGGCATCGTGGCGGCGTTCGACGGGATCATGGTCGCCCGCGGCGACCTCGGCGTGGAACTGCCGCTGGAGCAGGTGCCGCTGGTGCAGAAGCGGGCCATCCAGGTGGCCCGGGAGAACGCCAAGCCGGTGATCGTCGCGACCCAGATGCTGGAGTCGATGATCGAGCACAGCCGGCCCACCCGGGCCGAGGCGTCCGACGTGGCCAACGCCGTGCTGGACGGGGCCGACGCGCTGATGCTGTCCGGCGAGACCAGCGTGGGCCGCTACCCGGTGCAGGCGGTGGCCACGATGGCCCGGATCATCTGCACGGTCGAGTCGGCCAGCCTGTCCGTGCCGCCGATCGCCGGGCCGCCGGTCACCCAGGGCGGCGCGATCGCCAAGGTGGCCAAGGAGGTCGGCGAGGTGCTCGGCGCCACCGCCCTGGTCGCGTTCACCCAGACCGGCGATACCGTCCGGCGGCTGGCCCGGCACCACCCCGGGATGGAGCTGCTGGCGTTCACGCCGGAGCCCAGCGTGCGCAGCCAGCTCGCGCTGTCCTGGGGGGTGGAGACGTTCATCACGCCGATCGTGAAGCACACCGACGAAATGGTCCGCCAGGTCGACGCGGCCATGCTGGAGAACGGCCGCGGCCGCCCGGGCGACGTCGTCGTGATCGTCGCCGGCAGCCCGCCGTCCACCCCCGGCTCCACCAACCTGCTCCGGGTGCACCGCCTCGGCGACCCGCATGACCGGGGCTGAGCGCACCGACGCGCCGCCGGTGACCGGGGCCGGGGCGGCCGCGGCGCCGGACGGGCCGCTGTCCGGGCAGGCGGCGGTGGACGAGCTGGTCCGGCTGCTGGACCTGGAGCAGATCGAGGTCGACATCTTCCGGGGCAGCAGCCCGCGGACCGAGCGGCAGCGGGTGTTCGGCGGCCAGGTCGCCGGCCAGGCTCTGGTGGCCGCCGGCCGCACTGTCCCGGCCGACCGCCCGGTGCACTCGCTGCACGCGTACTTCATCCGGCCCGGCGACCCGGCGGTGCCGATCGTCTACACCGTCGACCGGGTCCGCGACGGCCGGTCGTTCACCACCCGCCGGGTGGTCGCCGTCCAGCACGGCAAGCCGATCTTCACGCTGAGTGCCTCGTTCCACCGGCCCGAAGGCGGGCTGGACCACCAGACCCCGATGCCGGCCGTGCCGCCGCCGGAGTCGCTGCCGTCGCTGGTGCAGCGGGCCCGGGCCGGTGAGCTGCCGGCCGACCACCCGTTCGCCCGGCTGGCCCGCCCGGTCGACCTGCGCTACGTGGACGACCCGTCCTGGGCCTCGGCGTCCGGCGCGCCCCGGCCGGCCCGCAGCCTGGTCTGGCTGCGCGCCGACGGGGTGCTGCCGGACGACCCGCTGCTGCACCTGTGCGTGCTCACCTACGCCAGCGACATGACCCTGCTCGACTCGGTGGTCCGGCCGCACGGCTACTCGCTCGGCACCGGCCAGCTGCTCGCCGCCAGCCTGGACCACGCCATGTGGTTCCACCGCCCGTTCCGGGCCGACGAGTGGTGGCTGTACGAGTCGCAGAGCCCGTCCGCCTCCGACGCGCGGGGGCTGGCCGCCGGCCAGATCTGGAGCCACGACGGCCGCCACCTCGCCTCGGTCGTCCAGGAGGGCCTGCTGCGGGTGATCCGCCGGCCCGAGTGACCCGACCCGCCCCTGGCCACCCGGCGGTGCCCCGCTGAGCGCCGGCGACGTCAGGCGTCTCCTGGTCGCGGTGCGGCTGCCGGGCGGGCCAGGATCACGGCGGCGGCGATGCTGGCGAGCAGGGCGGTGCTGGCGGCCGGCGTCCACCCGGGGCGGACCGTGTCGCCGAGCAGCGCGATGCCGACGATCGACGGTGCGGTCAGCTCGGCGATCCAGAGCAGGGCGGTGACCGGGCCGACCGCCCCGTGTTCGAGGGCGTGCGCGTAGAGCAGCACCCCGGCCCCGCCGTAGGCCAGCAGCGCCCACGCCAGCGGATTGCCGGCGGCCGCCGCGAGCGTCGCCGGCAGGTGCCGCAGCGGGGCGTCGGGCAGCGTCACGGCTCGGGCGCACAGCGCCGCGCCGCCGAAAGCCAGCCCGGCGGTCACGGCGGCGGCGCCGCTGGCGCGGGCCCGGGCGGCGCCCCAACCGGCCAGGCCGACGAGGACGGCGGGCGCGGCCAGGCCGAGGCGGGCGGCGCCGGACAGCTGCGCCGGGTGCTGTGGCCCGGCCGAGGCGGCCAGCATGGCGAGGGCGGCGACGGTGACCGCGACCGCGACCAGGTCCGATCGGCGTAGCCGGGCCGCCAGCAGGACGCGCGCGGCCAGCACGGTCACCGCGAGCGACCCGGCCAGCGTGGCCTGCACCTGGTAGACCGGCAGCACCCGCAGCGCCGCCAGCGAGGCCAGCCATGCCAGCAGGTCCAGGACGAGGCCGGCCAGGTAGCGCGGATCGCCCACGGTCCGCAGCGTGCCGCGGGCCCGCTCGGCGGCGCTGGCCTGCAGCACCGACGCGAACCCGTACCCCATCGCCCCCGCCACGGCGAACCCGACGGCGACCGCCGCGGTCACCCGCCGGGCGGGGTGACCGCGGGGCCCCGCCGGACGCGGCGGCCGGCCAGGTCACTCACAGGCAGCACGCTCTCATACCGGCACCGGCCCGCCGCGCCGGCACCGGGCCGCCGCCGGGCCGCGGCGGCGGCCGCGCGGTCAGGCAAGCCGCAGTAGCCGCTTGACCGGACGCGGCCGCACCAGGAACGCCTCCGCCTCGAGCGCGGCGACCGCGATCCGCGGCAGGTCGCGGGTGGACGGGAACGACACGAACCGCGGCTCCCACGCCGGCTGGAACTTCGCGTTGAAGCGGTAGAGCGTCTCGATCTGCCACCACCTGGACGCGAACACGAGGACCGACCGCCACAGCCGGCAGACCGGCCCGGCGCCGATCCGGGCACCGCGTTCCAGCGCCGACCGGAACACGGCGAAGTTCAGCGACAGCCGCCGTACGCCCAAAGCCGGGCAGGCCGCGAGCAGTTCGGCGATGAGGAACTCGTTCAGCCCGTTGTCGGCGGTGCGGTCCCGGCGCATCAGGTCCAGCGACAGCCCGTCCGGCCCCCACGGGACGAAGTGCAGCAGGCCGCGCAGCACCCCGTCCTGGTGCGCGCTGACCACCACGCAGTCGGCGTCCGCGCGGTCACCGAGCCGGGACAGCGCCATCGAGAAGCCCCGCTCCACACCGGCCCCGCGCCAGGCGTCGGCGACCGCGACCATCGCGGCCAGCTCGGCCGCCGGGATGTCGGCGGCCCGCCGCACCGCCGCCACGTACCCGGCCCGCCCCACCCGCCCGACCGCCTGCCGCACGCCGCGCATCGGCCGTCCGTCCAGCGTGAACGACGGCACGTCCAGCACCGCCTCGTCGCCCAGCTCGTAGGCGTCCAGGCCGTGCCGCGACCACGCCGTCGCGCCCTGCTCGCCGCAGCCCATCACGGCCGGGACCCAGGCGTGCCGGTGCGCCAGCCGCACGGCCGCGGCGATCGCGCCGGGCCACGCCTCCGGGTCGCCGATGGGGTCGCCGCTGGCGAGCAGGACGCCGTGCACCACCCGGTAGGTGACCGCCGCCTTGCCCGACGGCGACCACACCACGCTCTTGTCCCGGCGCAGCGCGAAGTAGCCCAGCGAGTCCCGGCCGCCGTGGCTGGCCAGCAGCTCCCGCAGCCGGCCCTCGTCCGCCGCGGACAGCAGCGCCACCGGCTCGGCCGGCCGCAGCACGAGGTACGCGGTGACGAACGCCGTCAGCAGCCCGAACCCGAGCAGCGTCGCCGTGATCACGTCGCTGGACCGGTCGCCGCGCACCCGCACCGGCCCGGACACCCCGACCAGCCCCAGCAGCACCTCGCGCAGCCGGTCGCCGACCGACGGACGGCCGGCCAGGCGGCGGTCGTACGCCTGCAGCAGCGCCAGTCCCAATGCCAGGTCGAGTAGCAGCAGCTGCGGGAGCCGGCGCACCGCCAGCCACCGGCTCGCCGGGTCGCCCTCGGCGTAGAACTCCCGGCGGGACCACAGCAGCACCGCCAGCACACCGACGGACGCGGCGGCCTCCTCGACGTCGAGGCCCTTGAGCAGGTGCGACGCGGCGACGAGCACCGTCACGCCGACCGCGACCCGCCAGGCCCGCCGCTTGCGCCGGCGCAGGCCGCCAGCCAGGTAGAGCAGCAGCACTCCGAGCGCCGCGGCGACACCGGTCGCCGTGGCCGAGGCCTGCACCGGGACGAGGTGGGTCAGCGCCCGCAGCCGGTCGCGGTCAGCCGGCAGCAGGGCGCTGGCCACCGTCAGCACACCCAGCAGCCAGGTCAGCGTCGCGACCACTGACGCGGTCCGGCTGGCCGTCGGCCGGCACGCGGCGCCGAGGCGGCCGAGCCGCGACCCGACCGGCGCACCCGCCCGGCCGCCTGGATGGCTCCCCGCCGGGCGGCGCGGCGGGGCAGCCGCCGCGGGCCGCTCCCGTGGTGCCGGTCGTCGCCCGGCCGTCGAGCCTCCGGTCCGGGGCGGCGCGGCCGGCGGGTCGGCGGCCCGGGCCATCCTGGTCACCGGTTCGGTCCGGGGCATCGTCGCCGCCTTCAGCTGCTCGGTGGTCGGGTCGAGGCGACGGTACGGCCGGACGGGTTACCGGTCCGGCACCCGCCGGTCAACCCACGGTCAACGCTGCCGGCGGTCCCGGGGCCGCGGCCCGGGGCGGGCTCAGCCGGTCGCGTCCGGCCGCCGGGTTCCGCGCGTACACCAGGCGGTCAGTGCGCGCCGGACCAGCCGGTGGCCAGGAACGCCGCCACGGCGGGCAGCTCCTGGCGGACGTAGGCCGAGTCGTGCCGGCCGCCCGGGACCAGCTGGGTCGTCGCCGGTATCCCGGCGGACCCGAGCAGCCCGGCGAACCGCTGCGTCTCCCCCTGGGTTACGGACTGGTCGTCGTCGGTTCCGTCGGAGAGCAGGATCCGCAACCCGCGGGCGGCCCGGAGGTCGCGGTCCGGGCTGTTCGCCGCGACGACGCCCGGCCGGCCACCGAAGACGCCGTCCGGGTCGTCCACGGAGAAGTACCCGGCGAGCGCGGCGACCTGGCCGAACAGGTCCCGGTGCCGCAGCGCGAGGTTCATCGCGCCGTAGCCGCCCATCGAGAAGCCGGCCACGGCGCGGCGCGCGGCGTCCCGGCGGTTGCTGCCCTCCACGGCCGGGATGACCACCGACGTCACGAACGTCTCGATCCGGTCGGTGCCGTCGACCGAATCGGCCCACTCCGAGTCGGAATGGGTGTCGCCGTCGCCCTCCGGGAGGACCAGCACGAACGGCGGCCCGCCGGACCCGACGAACCTGGCCAGCATCGGCCCGATCGCCAGCGCATTGAAGAACGAGCCCGGATTGCCGGGGTAGCCGTG
>Ga0307499_10000338_pt1 | contig 17119 bp, 15 predicted proteins | sample 13_S_MG_FD_201363 | JGI IMG/M metagenome (GOLD analysis project Ga0307499, IMG submission 201363) | Soil microbial communities from Populus trichocarpa stands in riparian zone in the Pacific Northwest, United States - 13_S | ecosystem: Environmental > Terrestrial > Soil > Riparian zone > Trees... | reverse complement strand
GAGGATATGACCACGTCAACCACGCCACCCATGAGCACAAGGAAGAGATCAAGGTCGGCTACAATTTGCAGCGCAAGGTCGTGCTGATGGCGATCTGGGCGCTGTCGCCGCTGGTGCTGTATTTCGACCCGACCCTGTTCGGTCTGTTCACGCCATGGACGTCGGCGGCGGACTTCATGCGCCAGGTTGCCAAGATATGGCTCGTGGTCGGAGCCGGCGGATTGTTGTTCCGCACCGTCCACCTGTTTTTCATCCGCGACGTCGAGACGGGTTTGGTCTGGATGACAAAAATCCTCACCGACCCCTTCAGCGACCTCAAGCTGTACTACAAGGCGCCGCTGGCTCTGATGAAGGGCGAACTGATCGATCCCGGCCTCGAAAAGCACGTCAAGCACGCGTGAACGTTGCTGCAAGCGAAGAATCCGTTATGCCCGGCCTTGTGCCGGGCATCCACGTTTTGAGGATTTGGCTGTGAAGAAGACGTGGATGGCCGGGACAAGCCCGGCCATGACGAGAGGCGATAGAGCGCCCTCAGCGCCCGAACTTCTTAGCAAGCATCTCTTTCAAAATCTGCCGCTTGATGTTCTTGTTGGTGAGGGAAGCATCATGCCACCACCAGCCGTCGCGTTTCATCTTTTCGGTCGCCGCGACGAAGCGATCGGCGACTTCGGTGAAATCCGCGTCGGTGTAGTTGAGGCTGAAGATCAGCCGGCCGGTTCCGACCCAGCTCAGCGCCAGCCCTTCGGCGCGCAGATAATACTGAAGCATCCAGTTGTAGCGGGACGGCTCGGTATATTGCACCATCCAGATCGACGAGAGATTGCTGACGCGGACCGGCAAGTCCTTTGCCGCCAGCCGCGTGTTCAACGCCTCGGCGCGGCCGTTCCAGGTCTCGTCGAGCCCCTGGTAGACCGCATTGAAGTTCGGGCTGGCGAGACGGCTGAGGAATTCGTCCATCGCCGTCATCACATAGGGATGCGAATTGAAGGTGCCGCGGGCGAAGCAGATGTCGGCGGGACGGTCATCGCGGAAGCGGCGCATCAGATCCTTAGCGCCGCAGACCACGCCGACGGGAAGGCCACCCGCGAGGCTCTTGCCGTAGGTCACCATATCGGCGCGAACGCCGAAATATTCCTGCGCGCCGCCGGCGGCCAGCCGAAAGCCGACGAAGATTTCATCGAAGATCAGGACGATGCCGCGCTGGGTACAGACCTCGCGCAGCTTCTTCAGCCAGTCGCCGTAGGCGGCGCGGTCGAAATTGCCTTTTCGCGAACTGTCGACGAGTGCGGAATCGCCGGGCGCGTTGGCGTTGGGGTGCAGCGCCTGCAGCGGATTGACCAGCACGCAGGCGATGTCCTTGCGCGTGCGCAGCACGTGCAGCGTCCGTTCCGACATGTCGGCCAGCGTATAGGTCTCGTGCGGCGATACGGGATTGCCGATGCCGGGCTGCACGTCGCCCCACCAGCCGTGATAGGCGCCGGCGAAACGAACCAGGTGCGAACGTTTCGTGTGATAGCGCGCCAGCCGCACCGCCTGCATGACCGCTTCGGTGCCGGACATGTGGAACGAGACTTCGTCGAGCCCGGAAATCTGGCACAGGCGCTGCACGTTCTCGGTGATGACGGGATGATAGGGGCCGAGCACGGGGCCGAGCGCGTGCGCGCGCTTTTCGGCTTCCGTGATGCACTCCTTGTAGAAGTCGTTGCCAAAAATGTTGACGCCGTAGGAGCCCGTCAGGTCGTAAGATACATTGCCGTCGACGTCGGTGACGGTGACGCCGGCCGAGGACTGCACGAAGGCGCTGGTGCCCAGATTCTCCCGCACCAGCCGGCTGTACTGGAACGGCACCCGGTAGCTTTCGGTGAATTGCAGGTCCGAGATGCGCGCTGCCGCCTCGTCCGTCATCTGCCGGCCCTTGGCGTAGCGCTCCTTGTAGAGGGAGGCGAGGCGGAAGAAGGCGTCCTGGCGCTGCATGGCGACGTTGCCGGGCGCGCCGTCAGAACAGAAAAAGCTGTCGATATCGAACTCGTAATGCGGCAGCACCCGCGCGACCATTTTGGACATCTTGGAATGTCCGGTCAGCGAGCGGTGCTTGGCGCGCGACAGCGCCAGCCGCGCCTGCAATTTGGGGAACACTGCCGCGGCACCAGCGACCGCAGCGGCGGACAGCGAAAGAATCGGAAGGGACGAATCCATGCCTGAAGCGCTAGCCAATCCTGCTGACAGATTGATGACAATAAGGGGCCTGATCGCCCGCTTCACACAACAGGAGGATCTGAATTTCCTCCTGACCAACCGAATCCCGCGGGCGGCGCTGACGCGCTTCATGGGCTGGTTCAGCAAGATAGAGAATCCTTTGGTGCGCGATGCCTCGATCGCCTGCTGGCGGCTGTTTTCCGATCTCGATCTGTCGGAAGCCAAAAAGACCGAATTCAAAAGTCTGCACGATTGCTTTACGCGCGAACTCCGTCCCGGGCTGCGCCCGGCCGATCCCGACGCATCCGTCGTCGCCAGCCCTTCCGACGGCATCATCGGCGCCTTCGGCAAGATCGCGGATACCGAGCTGTTCCAGATCAAGGGCGCGCCATATTCGCTGCTCGATCTGCTCGGCGATCCCGCGCTGGTCGAGCAGCACCGCAACGGCCGCTTCCTGACGCTGCGGCTGACGTCGAGCATGTATCATCGCTTCCACGCGCCCTATGACGCCACGATCAAGAGGGTGACGTTCATCCATGGCGATGTCTGGAACGTCAATCCGATCGCGCTGAAGCGGGTGGAGCGCTTGTTCTGCAAGAACGAGCGCGCGGTGCTGCGCACGCGGCTTTCGACCGGCGAGGCGCTGACGCTGGTGCCGGTCGCCGCCATTCTTGTCGCCAGCATTCGCCTGCATTTCCTCGATGTCACGCTCAACGCGCAGAGCAGGGGACCGGTGGACTTCGCCTGCTTTGCGCGGGTCAAGAAAGGCGACGAACTCGGCTGGTTCGAGCACGGCTCGACCATTATCGTGCTGGCGCCGGAGAGTTTCGAATTCGCCGACGGTGTCGTGGAGGGAGCGCGTATTCGCGCCGGCGAGCCGTTGTTGCGGAAACCGCAGGTTTAGGCTCGATTCCCCGCGCCCATCCCTCTATATGCTCGCGGTCGCACTGGATTCGTGAGTTGCGATAACGCGGGAAGAGAGAGATGGCGCGATCGCCCGTTCTGGCGGCGGGAGGCATTGTATTGCGGCAGGGGCAAACGCCGCTAGTTGCCGTCGTGCGCCTGCGCAAGCGCAACGAATGGGTTTTGCCCAAGGGCAAGCTCGACGACGGCGAGACGCCGCGCGCCGCTGCCGAGCGCGAGGTGGTGGAAGAAACCGGGCACGATGTCGCCGTGCACGAATTTCTGGGTACGCTGGTCTACGAATCCCGCGGCGGTTCCAAGGTCGTGCACTACTGGCGGATGGAAGCGCGCGGCAGCGCGGTTCATGAACTGATGCGGGACGTCAAGGCCGTGGACTGGCTGCCGCTTGCGGACGCCGTCGACCGGCTGTCGCGCGATTATGAGCGCGTGTTTCTTGAAAATGTCGGCCCGATCGCGCTCTCCGCGGCCGCGCATGCCGCGACCACCCGGAGGACTCGGGCCAAACCGCCGCCGGAGAAGCGCCGGACGCGGCGGCCTGACGTGACAGCGCCGCCGGCGATCACTCCCGTGCCTGCTCCGTCCCTGCCTGATCAGCCCTCGCCGCAGATCGCGCAGCATGACGATGTGCCTTCCGCGATCGATGCGACCGCCGGCGCGTTCGTTGATCAAGCCGTTGATGAAGCGCAGACAGCCGGCCCGCCGTCATTCGCACCGGAGATCGAGCCGGTGGCCGTCGACACGGTGGAGCGTCGAACGCGACCGCAGCCGCGAAGCTTCATCGAAAAGCTCCGCGACTGGCTGCGGCGCGATACCTGACTCCGTCTCCCGACTGAATTAGCGCACCTCTTTTGGTGGCGGCTTGCCGCGTTGCGGCGCGGGCCGCCGTGGTGCGGCGGGCAGTCCCGGACGCTGTACGGCCGGCGCTCCCTGAACGCCGGGCGCGCGCTGCATTCCAGGCGCGCGCTGCGGCCCGGGCACGCCGAACCTGTTCGGCAGCCCCGGGCGTGTCGCCGGCGCGGTGGGCTGCGGCGGGAGATCAGATCGTGGCGGCTGGCCTGCGCGTGGCGGCAGGCCGGGCTGCGTTGGCAGATCGGACCGTGGCGGTTGGCCCGCACGCGGCGGCAGTCCGGGCTGTGCCGGCAAACCGGGCCGTGACGGTTGTCCGGCGCGCGGTGGCCCGCCGGCTTGATTGGGCGAGCCGGGTTGCCGCTGTCCGGCGCGCGGCGGCGTGCCCGGCTGTTGCGGTTGTCCGGGACGATTGAGCTGGCCGGGCTGCTGTTGTCCCTGGCGGTTCGGTACGGTCGGCAGCGGCGGTTGACCGGGTTGTCCGGGCAGGCCGTTCTGTCTCGGCTGGCCGGGACGGTTCAACTGACCGGGCTGCTGTTGTTGTCCGGGCCGGTTCTGTCCGGGCAAGCCATTCGGCCGCTGCTGGCCGGGCTGCAATTGCCGGATCGGACGGTTCGGATTGACGAAGGTGGGATTGGCGCGGCGGAATTCGCGTTGCTGGAACACGAGCTGCCGGCCGACATTCTGCGTCGAGTGAAGCTGACGCACAAAGCCCTGGTCGCGCAGCATCACCGCCTGCGGAATCGCCAGCGGCACCGCGGCGAAACGTGCACCGCCCGCGCCGGGGCGGATGGTGAAGCCGCTGGCGCCTTGCGTGAGAAAGCCGAGCCGCGCGCCGGCGCGGTCGTTGACCTCGATACGGCCGACGCGGCCGTCGGCGTCCGGATAGAGCTTGACTGCGACGTTGTTCGGATTGTTGGCGGCGGCGCCCTCCGGCACTTCGACGAGGCCGGTGGTGCCGCGAATGCCAAGCGTCGCCGTCGGTGTCGTGATCTTCATGTCGCCGGTTTTCGCCACCGAGGCGGCAACGAAGGCGGCGGTGCCCTTGGCGACGTCGAAGATCGCCGCGTTGCTCTTGCCGCCGTCCTCGTAGACGTAATTGTCGATGGTGATCTTCGTGCTGGCCTTGAGATTAAAGGTGGTGGCGTCGATGAAAGTGATGCCGAGCGCGGAATTCGCGCCGGTCTGCACCACGTCGTTGAGATAGATGTCGTCCTTGACCTTGAGCGGCGTGGTCTTGTCGTTGCGGATCACGCTGGCGCTGCCGGTCACGTTCGCGACGTTGCCGATCGGCTCCTCCGGCGCGTCCGCGGCGGTTGCGTCAGGCGTTGCGGGATCTGTCGCGGCCGCCGCCGGTGCGGCGGGCTGTGTGGGCTCGGTCTGCCCCTGTGCCAGTTGCGTCGGTTCGGAAGGACGTCCGAAAGCTTCTGTCGCGCCGATCATCGTGCCGCAGGCCAGCAGCGCTAGCGCGAAGGACAATTGGCGCGACATCGGGGAGATTTCCGTTCACGGGGGCAGGCAGACGGCGGGGCCTCGATTTCAGCGCGTTCAGGCTGAATGCGGGATGAACGCCGCACTTGTTGTCAGGATGAGGGCAAACGATCAAGCGCCACACCCGGGGATACCGGGCATGGCGCTTTACATCGCGCTGGAAATCGGCTCAGCCTCGCTTGTGCGGATTCAGGCTGAGCGGCTTGGCGGGTTTCGCCGAGGGCGCGTAGTTCGCAGGCGTGGCGGCCGGCGGCACGTATTGAAAGACGGCCTTGCAGCCATCGCTGAGCTGCGCGCGCTTCTGCACCATGCAGGCGGTGACGCGATCGACATCGGGGATTTCAGACGAGCAAAGCCGCATTGCATCGCCGGTGCACATCTGCTGCTGCTCGGCCGTATAGGCATTCGCACCCGTTCCCAGTGCGGCCAGCGCAAAACCGGTCGCGATCAGCATCTTGCAGGCGCACGCGGTCGAAGCGGTGAAAGTCATTGAGTGTCCCCTTTTCCGGATGGTCTGGCAGCGGATGCTGCGCCCGAGTCGCGCGTCGGAGTGGCGCCTCGTTACGCAGGAGAACCACCCGGCGATGGTTTCGGGAATTTTTCGTCGCAAGCGCAAAAGTGTTTCGTCGCAGGGAGATCTGTTTCCTCGCCGGAGCGCGATCCCACACATGGCCGCCGGCCGGCCTGTTTCCACTACTTTCCGCCGCGCCGCCCAAGGTTGGCAATGTCCCTTCAGCAGGGATCGGCTATAATCTGATTCTGGCGCGGCCCGTGCCTCCCCCCTCCGTCGGGAAAGCATCTTTCATGCGGGGCCATTTCGACCATCGAACCAACTGTTCGAGCACCAGGCATAAGGAGGGGTTGCGGTCATTGCTCGCAATAGGAGGTTCTTTCGATGAAGCTGTCTGCGCCCCTTTATCACTTGAAGCGTAAGGCCAAACTTCTATCCCGTGCGGAAAATATCCCGCTGCACGCGGCGCTCGATCGCATTGCCAGACAACAGGGTTTTGGCAGCTGGAGCTTGCTTGCGGCCAAAGCGGCGGCAAGCGCGCCCGTTGAAAAACTGTTTGCGCGGCTGGCTCCGGGCGACCTGGTGCTGGTGGGGGCGCGCCCGGGCCAGGGTAAAACCCTGATGAGCCTCGAACTTGCCGTGCAGGCCATGAAGTCCGGCAGTCGAGGCGTGTTCTTCACGCTGGAGTATACGGAAAAGGACATGCTGGATCGTTTCCGCGCCATCGGCGTGGCGCGGGAGGAGTTTGCCAGCCTGTTTGAATTCGACAGCTCCGACGAGATCAGTTCGGACTACATCGTCAAGCGGCTGGCCACGGCGCCGCGCGGCACCCTGGTGGTCGTGGATTATCTGCAACTGCTCGACCAGAAGCGTGACAATCCGGAATTGATGGTTCAGGTGCGGGCGCTGCAGTCGTTCGCGCGCGATCGCGGGCTGATCTTCGTCTTTATCTCCCAGATCGATCGCTCGTACGATCCGTTGAAGAAACCATGTCCCGATCTGGAAGATGTGAGGTTACCCAATCCGCTGGACCTCAGTCTTTTCACCAAGACATGTTTCCTGAACAACGGTGAGGTTCAGTTCCGGGCGGCAAGCTAAAGCGTTTTCAAGCGGCGCATAAAGAAGGCCCTGTGGCGAGCCACAGGGCCTCAAGTCTCGGGGAGAACTAATCAGCTCACGCGCTTCCAGGTCTGGCCGCCGCAGAACATGCCGCCGAAGGCGCAGCCCTGGACCTTGAGCGTATCGGTGCTCTTCAGTGCAATCGTCGAGTCGTAGTTGCGGCCGCTGTCGGGATCGTGGATCCGGCCGGTCCACTTGGCTCCCTGCGGCTTCATGTTGATCAGGATTCGTGCGCCGGTGCCGACGGCATAGCCGCACAGATTGCCGCCGCATTCCTCGATGCGCACGTTGCCCTTGTTCTCTTCCGTCGACCAGGTGCCGATCGGCGAGTTCGGGTCGGACGCGGCGGCGGCCGGCTGCGGCGCGGGCGCAGCGGCAACGGGTGCGGGCGGCGCAGGCGGAGCGGGAGGCGCAGCTTCGGTCCGGTACGGTGTTGCCGTCGCGACGGTGGTTGGAGCCGGGGCGGGTGTCGCTGCTGCCGGAGCGGGAGCAGGGGGCGGCGGCGCGGTGGCCAGGGCTGGCGCGGGTGCCGGAGGTGCCGCTGGCGCTGAAGTCACGACGTCATCATCGTCGCTCTTTTTCTTGCCCATGCCCTTGAGATCGACATTGCCAAGTGTGCCGGAATAACCGGGCGAGATCACCTTGACGCAGGAAATAGCGCCGCAGTTGCGCGGCGCTTCGATACGGACGCGCTCGCCGTTGATCTGAAAGGTAATTCCGCCGGCATGGGCGGAGGTGGTGGCCATCAACAATGCGGCGACGATGTAGAGCTTCTTCATGACTGGCTCCTGAGCGGCTTGTGAGCGCGTGGCGGTGAACATGGCCGGACCCTACGCGGCGCGAGGGACACGTTCTGTGATGTAGGTCACTGGACGTGCGGAAGCGCGGCTCGCCGGCGGCGACGCAGTTTGGCGGGTCGGTGATTCAAATCACATTCAGCCGGGCTTCCCTGCGGCTAGTTTTCCGCGTCATCAGCGAGGAGGCTCCAATGAAGCGATTTTGTTTTCTCGCCGTGCTGATCGCACTCACTTCTTCGGCCCATGCCGGCCGTTCGATTTCTTTCAGCGTCGGTAGCCATCGGGTGCACATCGAATCCTCCAGACATTGCCGTTCGGTCTCGTGCACCGCGATGTCGATCTCCAAACGTCTCGGCTGGCGCCGCAAGCGTGACGGCTATAACGACGACCGCGACGCGGTAGTGCCGGCAAAGCCAGTGCCGGCTGTGCCGCAGACGGTCTCGCCGCCCGCCCCGCCGGCGAGCACGGCGCCGGCCAAGACCATCGTTACCGCGCCGCCGTCTCCGGTCTACACGACGGCTGCAGCGAGAAGCTACACCATCGATGCGCCTCTGCCGGCCGCCCCGCCATCGGTTCAACAGGCTTCAATACCAGTGCCGCCGGCGCCATCGGTCGAGAAACCGGTCGAGTCCGCGCAGCCCACGGCGCAGGTCGAACGCGTCACGAATCAGGCTGAGGAAGAAGCGCCGTCGGATTCTCCGATCGGCGACTGGCAGACCGAAGGCAAGGGAACGGTGCGGATCGGAAAGTGCGGCGATGCGTTGTGCGGTTTCGTGCTCGGTTCATCGAACGAGAAGCGCGAAGCGATCCTGATTAACATGAAGCCGAAGACGGAAAGGCAATGGACCGGCGGCATCTACAGCCAGGGTTCTGGCGAGACGTATTACGGCACGATGTCGATGAAGGGGATCAACACGCTTCGCGTCGAAGCCTGCGCGGTCGGCCGCTTCTACTGCTCGGGCAACAATTGGAGCCGCATCACGCGCCATGCCGACAGCCTGGCGACGTCGCGGCAGACGTCATCCGACCGGCGTTCGTAGAGCCTTTTTGTTTTGACTTGTTTTGACGCATTTTCTTGACGCGAACCGGGCGCCACCCTCGGATCAAGTTCGAGGGCATGCTTCGCTCGAAAACGCTATGTGCCCACGAAAACGCCCGGTGACATGGCCACCGGGCGTCAGGTCCATTTCAGGACGGAGGTTTAGAACACGCCGAACACAATCGCGGCGACGAAAGCGAATGCAACATACGCGGTTACAACGCTAACTCTGCTGGCGAGAGGACTTACGAAATCCATTGGGGATAGCTCCCTTGGTTCACGTCGTGCCCACCAATAACAATTAAGGCTAGCAAAGCGTTCCCGGCCTAAAAAGTCAGCGTTGCTGTCCATCCAGGGGCTCTGCACCGGTATCCGTCCCCGGCGACATGGTAAAAAATTTGTAAAATCAACATGTTGAATGATCTTTAAATAAATTCGTTGAACGTGCGGGCGATGACGCACGGAGTTCGTTTGTATCTCGTCGGCTCCCTCGTCCTCGTCTCGCTAGCGGGTTGTGGGCGCGGATTTTTTCAGTCCGCCGAGCGCGAACCGTGGCGTGCCGAGGCCGAAGTCGCATGCCTGAAGTCCGGCGCCGTCAAGGAAAGCGCGGAACTGGTGCGAATCGACCCGATCTCCGGTCCCGGCGTGTGCGGCGCGGAATATCCGCTGAAAGTGGCGGCGTTCGGCGAAAACATCAGCAGTTTCGGATTTGCCGACGAAAGCCTTCGGCCGCCGGGCAATATCAGGAATCAGCCGCGCTGGCCGATTACGCGCGCGCCGACGGCGGCTCCTCCGCAAGCGAATTATCAAGGCAGCTATTCCGGGAACTATCCGAGTCCGGCGCCGCGTCAGCCGACCTATGCCGGGCCGTCGAACGGCCCGATCTCGCTGTCCGCGCCGGGCATCGCCCCGCAGGAGGATGACGCCAATCTGCCGCCCGAAGGCGCGCCGGCATCGCGCGGCGGCTATGTGGCGGCACCGTCCTATCCGCCGCGCGAGCGTTACCCGGCGTCGTCTTCCGTGCCGTATCCGCAGCCATCCTATTCGCCATCGCCGGCTGCGCCGCCGCTTGGACCGGCGCAAGGAAACTCCGTCAGCGCCTTCGGACAGGTCTCGATGAAGCCCGCGGCGACGCTGGCCTGCCCGATCGTCTCGGCGCTCGACCGCTGGCTCAGCGATTCCGTGCAGCCGGCGGCGATGCGCTGGTTCGGCGTGCGCGTCGTCGAGATCAGGCAGATCTCGGCGTATTCATGCCGCGGCATGAACGGCAATCCGCACGCGCATATTTCCGAGCACGCCTTCGGCAATGCGCTCGATATCGCCGCCTTCACGCTCGCCGACGGGCGGCGCATCACGGTCAAGACCGGCTGGCGCGGCATGGCGGAAGAGCAGGGCTTTCTGCGCGACGTGCAGGGGGCCGCCTGCCAGCAGTTCAACACCGTGCTGGCGCCGGGCTCGAACGCCCACCACGAGGATCACATCCACGTCGACCTGATGCGCCGCGCCTCCCGCCGCACCATTTGCGAGCCGGCCGCCGTCTCCGGCGACCAGGTCGCCGCGCGCGCCGGCCAGCGCAACCCTAACGCATCACGCGATTCCTATTCGACGGGATCGCTAGGCAGCAAAAAGTCGGTCTCGCGCTGGTTCAACGGCAACAGCAAGGTCAACGAGGAAGACGAGTTCGAGGATCATTAGATCGCGTCGGATTCGCAGGATGGTGGAGCGCAGCGATACCCATCATTCTCGCTCCCGTTCGAGAGATGATGGGTATCGCTGCGCCCCACCCATCCTACAGGTGGCACGTCGCCCGATCCTATCGATGCGCCTAGTCCCTCGGAATGGAAAATCCTGCCGCCCTCGGCAAGATTTTCCAGCACGCTGCCTTATCGGGGAACGAGGATGCCAACCTTATCAATCATTTCCGCGCTGGCATGGTGGTTGCTTTCACCCTGAGATTGCCGAGCAAGGGGGCGTCCATGATTACCAGTATCGCCAACGCCGGGAGCTATCTGCGTCCCACACAGGCGTACACATCGAGGACATTGACGACGGCGGACGCGTTGCCGATTGCCGATGCAGATGCCGGCAAGGCGGCAGGAAATGCGAAGCAGGGAATTCCGGTTTCGGCCGTCAAGGCACTCGACATCTCGGGATTGAAAATCATCTCGGTCAAGGACCACCCCGAGCTTCGCGACCGGATGGCGGAGGGGTGGCTACGGATGCAGGCCGCCAAAGCGGCCGCTGCCACCGACGTGCCCGACAACGCCCCGCAAAACACCTATGCCACCGTCAAGGTCAACGGCAAGATCGTCGCGACACTTTACAATGGCGGCTCTGTCGCGATGACGAACCAGGCGGCGGCGATGGCCGGGGACTTGCAGGACCCTCCCGGCCTGAACGGCGGTCCCGATCTGGCGCAGTGGCGCGCGGAACGCATCGCAAAGGCCGTGGGTGGCACGGTAGAGAAGGCGTCCACCGCGATCACGCAATCCGCCTGGAAGCCGCGCGAGACGACGTCGGCAGACTACACTCGCGCGCAATTGGACGCTGCCTTCGACGCAATGATGGCCGAGCAACAGAATGCGGTCGCGCAGCGGACCGGGGCGTATTCGAACCAGCGCGAATCTTGGCGCGGGCTAGCCGACGTCAGTGCGTGAAATCCGCTTTCGCAGGATGGGTGGAGCGCAGCGATACCCATCGATACCGGGTGTTGGATGATGGGTATCGCTGCGCTCCACCCATCCTACGAACTGCGTGTCGCAGTCGATGGTGATTGTAGCTACCCCGCCAGCCGCTCCAGCAGATCCCGCACGACGCCTTTCAGCAGATCGAGTTTGTATTCCGTCATCGGCAGCGGCTTTGCGCCCGATGCCGCTCGTTCCGCGGCGACGGCAATCATCCCGATATTGGCCGGCTTGCCCTGCAACGCCGCTTCCGCGGCGGCGAGCCGCAGCGGCACCGGGGCGATGCCGCCGGCGGCGAGGCGGACGAACTGGAACGTGCCGTCCTTGATCACGGCGCGGGCGCAGATCTCGACCAGCGGCCATTCGGCATGGGTGCGGCTGATCGCGCGCTTGTACAGCGCGCGCTCGCCTTGCAGCGGCGAAGCAAGCTCGATGCTCGCAATCATCTCGCCCGGCTGCAGCGCGTTGTCGGCGCTGCCGTTGGATCCGTCGCCGAGGAGGTCGCCGATCGTCAGCGAGTTCCGGCGGTCGGTGGTCACCTTCGCTTCATAGGCGAGCAGCGCTGCGGCCATCGTCGAAGGATGCGGCGCCACGCAGGGTCCGAGGTCGAAGGCCACATGATAGAGATGATTGCCCGATCGCGCCGGACAGTCGGACCCGCCTTTCTTGAGGCAGGCGATATGCGGATTTCGGAAATACCAGCAGCGCGAACGTTGCGCGAGGTTGCCGCCAAGCGTCGCTAGGTGGCGGATCTGCGGCGTCGCCAGACCCAGCGCGGATGCCGCGATGCCCGGATAAGCCGCGGCGAGGCGCGCGTCCGCGGCGATGGCGGCAATGCTGGTGAAGGCACCGATGCGCAAGCTCCCCTCAGCGCCCCAATGCATCCCGATCGTGTCGGGCGTGGCGGATATGTCGATCAGCGGTCCCGTCGAGACGCCGCTGCGCCGCCTCTCGGAGAGATCGGTGCCGGCGGCGCGGAATTCGGCTGCTGGTGTGGCAGTCATGGCTGATGGGGTCATGCGGCGGCCCTCCCTTTGAGCGCGGCGACGAGGCGGTCGGGACGGATCGGCAGTTCGGTCAGCCGAACGCCGGTCGCGTTGTGAATGGCGTTGGCGACCGCGGGCGAGGTCGGCACGGTCGCGACCTCGCCGATACCGACGCTGCCTCCGAGCACGTGATCGAAGCCGCCCTGGTCGAAATGCACGTCGATCGCCGGCGTGTCCGCAATGCCGGGAATGCGATAGTCCTCCATGCCGCCGCTGAGCACATCGCCGGTGCGGGAATCGACTTCGCGCGCTTCGTAGAGCGCATAGCCGACGCCCTGGATGACGGCGCCCGCCGCCTGGCTTCGCGCCAGCGCAGGCGCTGCGACCTTGCCGACCGCAATGCCGGTGTGCGCATTGAGAACGCGCACGTGACCGAGCCAGGTGTCGACTTCGACTTCGATGATCTGCACCGAACTCGGCACGCCGGCGCCGATCGCAAGGTTGGAGAAGCGCCGCATCATCCAGCCGAAGATCATCCCCATGAAGCCGGCCTGCTTCAGCGGTGACTGGACGCCCGGCGTTGTCGGCCTGGAATCCTCCGGCCGCACGCTGGAAACGCTGAGGTCGGGCGAGGCCGCGAGCATTTCGCGCCACGGCGCGTTGGAGCCGGGGACCGGTCGCCGCTTGGCGTGTTGCTGGATCGACGCCTTCAACTGCTCGATCGCCAGCAGCATCGGCGGAATAATTGAAGCCGTGACCCTGCTGCCGCCCGAGCCCGGTCCTTCCGGCAGGTTTGAATCGCCGATCCTGACTTCGATCTCGTGCGGCTCCAGGCCGAACTCCTGCGCGACCGTATTGGCGATCACGGTGCGGGTGCCGGTGCCGATATCCTGCGTCGCGGTGCTGGCGATCAGGCGACCGCCTTTGACCGCCACTTCGACCTTCGAGCCGGGCTGCCACAGATAAAGCCAATAGCCGGTGGCGACGCCGACGCCGCGGCGGTAACGGCCGTTCTGTGCGGCGATCGGTTTGCGGTTGCGCCACACGTCCAGGCCCAGGGCCCAATCGTACAGCCGCTGGCGGTTGGGATCGGGATCCCAGCGTTTGCGTAGCACGATCGGATCGACCTTCATGCGCAGCGCCGCCTCGTCGATCGCCTGCTCCAGCGCAAACGCCATCGGCGGGCCGCCCGGTCCGCGGAACGGCGCACCGGCCGGCAAATTGCTGATGACATCGAAATCGGCGAGCTCTTTTGCTTCCGCCGGATAGATCAGGCGGGCCAGCGCCGCGATGGTCGAATTGGTCGCGGCGCCGGTGTCGGCATAGGCGGTGAGCGAAAGCGCTTTCAGTTCGCCCTGCTCGGACGGCAGCAACGCAATTTTCACTTCGGTCGCCGGCCGATAGCCGGTGACCGAAAGCTCCTCGTGCCGGTCGTAGGCAACCCTGACCGGCGCCTTGGCTTCGCGCGCCAGTTCGATCGCGGTGGTCGTCTCCACGCCCAGCGCTGCCTTCGAACCAAAACCGCCGCCGACATGATCGGCAATCACGCGCACCTTGTCGTGGCCGAGCTTGTAGCGCTTGGCGATCAGCTCCATCACATGAAACACCGCCTGCGTTGAAACATGCACGGTGAGCCGGTCGCCATCGAAGCGCGCCACCGCGGCATGCGGCTCGAGGCAGGCGTGCTGTTGCGTGCCGGTGCGGAAGGTGCCTTCCACGAGCAGCGGATTGTTCGCCGCGCGTGCCCCCTCGACCCAGCTCCGCACCTTCTTCGGCTTTTTGGAGAACGCCGCCGAGGGTCCGCGGATGTTGCCTTTCCAGGGCGCCGGCGAACCGCCGCCCTCGGAGACGTTGCCGGCTTTTTTTCGCGCGGATTTTTCGAACACCACCGGCGCATCGGCCTTGCGCGCTTCGTCGAGCCCGATCGCCGATGGCAGGGGTTCGCTGCCGAGCTTGATCGCGGCGATGGCGGCCAGCGCGGTCTTGCGATCGCTGGCCGCGACAGCGGCGATCGGTTCGCCGACATAGCGAACGATGCGGTCGTCGCCGAGCAGCGAGATCGCCGCACTCACGCCCGGCATCGCGCGCGCCGCCGCCAGATCGAGTTCACCGATACGTGCATGCGCGAACGGCGAGCGCAGGATCATGCCTTCGAGCTGGCCGTCATGATGGATGTCGACGGTATATTTCGCCGATCCGGTCACCTTGTCGCGGGCTTCCATGCGCGGCGGCAGGACATCGTTGCCGTCGAAGCGGCCGGCGCAGGCATCCGCGACGGCGCGGAAGATGCCGTCATAGGCGCCGCAGCGGCAGAGATGGCCCGACAGCGCCGCGCCGATCTCCTCGCGCGACGGCACCGCCGTTCCCCTTGCCGCGCGCCAACGATCATGAAACGCAGCCGCCTCGACGATGAAGCCCGGCGTGCAGAAGCCGCATTGCAGGGCGTCGTGTGCCATGAAGGCCTGCTGCACCGGATGCAGTCTGGCTGCGCCGATGCCTTCGACCGTGGTCACGTTCGTGTTTGCGGCCGATCGCGCCGGCATCAGGCAGCTCACCGCGGGCTCGCCGTCGATCAGCACGGTGCAGGCGCCGCAGACGCCGGCCCCGCAGACCAGCTTGGTGCCGGTGAGTTCGAGCGTGTCGCGCACGACGTCGACCAGCAGCGCATCGGGATCGTCGGGGAGGGGAGCGAGCTTGCCGTTGATCGTCATGGTGCTCATCTGCGATCTCCAGTATTACGGGCAGTGGATTTCCTTGCCGGCTTCGGCTTCGCCCCAGGCTTCCGCGGCGTCGGACTCACCGCGCCAGCCACCAGCGTCCGCAGCATGATTTCCAGATCCCTCAGGAAAGCGCCGGCCGGCTGCAGCGCCGGATAAGCTGATTTGGTGCCGTTGATCGCCATCTCGATGTGCCGCGCAAAATCGCGCGGCGTCGTGGCATTGAGCGTGAGGTCCTGTTTGCGGCAGACGCGTGTGATCGTTTCCGCGAGCTGCTCCGCATAGGCGGTGGTGTATTTCTGGTAGAGGTCGCGGGCCTGCAGCAAATGTTCGGAAAACAACTCCTCGACATGGGGCGAGCCGTCGAGCGAAGCGGCGAACTGTCCAAGCTTGGCGGTGACCGACGCGACCAGGATGTCGGCAAGGCTGCCGCCTTCGTTCTCGGCGGCGCTGGCTGCGGCAATCTCGGCAGCGAGCGCCTCTTCATGCAGCCGTTCGATCACGGCACGGAACAGCGCTTCCTTGGATTCAAAATGATGGTAGAGCGCCTGCCGCGTCAGGCCGGCGGCCTCCGCCGCCTGCTCGATCGACGAGCGCCGAAAACCCTGCCGGCGGAACACCAGCATCGCGGCATCAAGAATGCGGGTACGCGGGCTCATTTGACGATTTTGACAAAATGGATCGAAATGTCAAATAACGGAATTGCGAGCTGGAACGGAAGTCGCGCCGTGGTAATCGTGAGGTCCGATGTCACTGATCGAGCGGCACTTTATGCGTCCGACAAACGTAAGGCGCGCTGCCGTCGGCGCCTTCGATGTTCGCCTTGAAGAACCTTCCCATTGAGGGCGCGCTCAGAAACGCATCGAGGGTGTCCTTGTGCAGATCGCAATATTGCCGGTAGACCGCGTGGCGCTGCACCAGCATGCGGCGGCTTTCGGTGTCGTAGCAGACCCGGCTGATGACGCTGCTCCGGGTGATGTCCTGACAGTCGAACGGCTTCAGATCGACCGCTCCGCGATCCTTCACGTCGACGATCTCGGCGGCTTCCCAGGGCGCGGTGAAGAGCAGAGCGAGGATGAAAGCAAGACGGGTCATGGTGTTTCGCACCGGCAAGGGCGCAAGGATCCTGCGCCGTCAGCGAGGCGGCAGCAAGCGTCTGCGCCCGTCAAGCTATCAAACTATATGAACTTGGCGCCGTCACCACCTGTCTTGCCCATGGCGACTGCTTCCTCGGTCTCGGCCGCACCGTGCTGGGGAGCGCGACGCACAGGTTCTAGCGCGATCAGCAACGGGAGGAGGGACCTACTTCGGCTTCGCCCGGTAGGTCTGCAGAAACAGCCGCGTCGCGCTGTCGACCACGCGCGCGATGCGCTCCGCCGATGGCGCCGGCTCTGCCTGAAATACGAAGGGCAGAAACAGCGTCGCCTGGCACATCTGCATGAACTGCGCTGCTGCAAGCTGGCAGTCGTCGATCGACAGATCCTTCGGCCCGACATGGGCCTGCAGATAATCGGCAAGACCGTTGATCGATCTTGCCAGCACGTTCTCGTAGAACCGGCGTCCGACGTCCGGCATCCGTTCGGCAATCGCCATCACCGTGCGGATCGACGATCCGCCGCCTGGCCGGCACATCCCGCCGATATAGGCCCGGCCGAACTCCCTCAGCGTGGTTTCGACATCGCGCCCGGGATCGAGATTGTATGCGATCTTGGCCTTTGCGAGCGCTTCGTCCTCGACCATGGCTTCGAAAAGCCGGCTCTTGTCGGCGAAGTAGACGTAGAGCGTGCCCTTGGAAACGCCGGCGGCCCG
>Ga0307499_10000337_pt1 | contig 17137 bp, 15 predicted proteins | sample 13_S_MG_FD_201363 | JGI IMG/M metagenome (GOLD analysis project Ga0307499, IMG submission 201363) | Soil microbial communities from Populus trichocarpa stands in riparian zone in the Pacific Northwest, United States - 13_S | ecosystem: Environmental > Terrestrial > Soil > Riparian zone > Trees... | reverse complement strand
ACCCCGGCCGCACCGCCGGCCCCGCTCATCACGGCCGGCTTGTTGCTCAGGTTGGTGATCGTGATCGTCTGCCGCGGACCGGTCACTCCGACCGGCACATCGCCGAAGTCCAACGACGTTGGGCTTATCCGGAACCGGTTGGTGGCGTTGCCCTTGAAGGTGAAGCTGAACGGCTGCCCGTTCCAGCTGCCGGACGTCGACCCGGTCGCCGCGCCGAGGGCGGTCGGGGTGAAGGCGTAGAACATGTGGCACGACGCGCCCGGAGCCAGGGTCGTGCCCTGGCAGTCCTGCACGCCGCCGAACACGCCGGCCGCACCGCCGGCGCCGCTCATCACCACCGGTGCGGAGCCCTTGTTCGTGATCGTGACCGTCTGCTGTGGACTGGTGCCGCCCAGCGCGACGTCGCCGAAGTCCAGCGCGGTCGGCGTGATCAGGAACTGGGCGGGCGGCGCGGCGGCCGCCGGCGGGGCGAACACCACGGCCGGCCCGATGGCGACCACCAGCCCGGCGACCAGCGCCAGCAACGACAGCAGCGCCCAGCGCCGTTCCACCCGATCCCGCACCGGCCCGACTCCTCGCGGTCACCCTGCCCGACAACGTGGCACCAGTCTTGCGACTCCCGCCGCCCGCCGTCAGACCCACAAGCGCACCCGAACGGGCAACCACGTCGCCCCACCGCCCCGCCCCGGCCCCACCGACCTGCCTGGCCGCGGCACCGTACGAGGCGAGCCCGAGGTGCGCGGTCCGGCGGACCCGGCGGCGGCCGGGCCGGACGGGACATCGTGGCGCTACGCGCGCCCCGGGGGTTGCGTCACTGCTTCGCGCAGCGACGCCTCAGCTGGGGGTCACGCCAACTGCGGGAATTCCGCCCGCACCGCGGCGAGCGCCTGTCGGTACCCGTCACGGCCGTGGACGAACCCCAGACCGACCAACACCTCCAGCACCGCGGCGAGCGAGTCCTCCAGCGCCGAATGGAACAGGGTGCTGATCGCCCAATCCTGCCGGGACTCGTCGGGGTCGTACTTGATCCGGACCATCTCGTCGCCGCCGCTGACGACCGACGCCGAACCGTAGGTCACGAACACCCTCGGCTCGTCGAGCAGCACCGTCACCACCGCACCATCAACCCCCAGCCCCGGCGACACTCCCAGCGCCCTCACCCCAAGCCGGGGGCCCCGTATCAACCCCGGTCAGGTCAGTCGGTGGTGCGGGTCTGCTGTGGGTGGTCGGTTGGTTGGCCGAGGGTGGACGTCAGGGTGTCGGTGTCCTGCTCGAAGACGAGGACGCCGCGGTGGACGGTGAAGCCGAGGGTCTGGTTGAGCTGGAGCATGTGGGTGTTGCTGGCGGCGCAGGAGGTGTAGACGCGGTCGATGGCGGGCCGGTCGGTGGTGAGCCGGTGCAGCATCCGGGTTTTGAGGGCGAGGCCGAGGCGGTGGCCGCGGTGATCGGCGAGTACGGCGGTGTCGCCCTGGTAGGCGATGGTGGGCCGGTGCGGGTAGATCTCGATCTGGGTCAGCCCGGCGACCGTGCTGGTCGCGGTGTGGATCGCGGCGACGACCCGCTGTTCGACCTGGTGTTGCCGCAGGTGTGCTTCGGCCTCGCGGACGCGGTCGGCCGTCCACCGCGGTGCCTGTTCGCTGGAGTCGCCCAGTGGTGCGTCGCTGATCGCGGTGCGCGCGGCGGCGTAGGAGGCGAGCAGTTCGGGCGGGGTGCTGCCGGCCCACCAGCGCAGCTGGTAGCCCGCCGGCGTGGCGGCCTGCCAACCCGTCCGGTCGGTCGCGGCGAGCACCAACTCCTGCAGCACCGTCTCGTGCACGATCTGGAACCCCAGCGCGGCACCCCAGGCCGGCCCCGGGCCGTCCTTGAGGACCGCGCCCTGCACCACCTGCCGGCGGTGCGCGCGCACCGCCGGCAGCGCGGCGGCCAGCAGAGCCGTCCCGACCCCGTGGCGCCGCAGGTCGGGATGCACGAGGGCGTCCACCCGGCCGATGTGCTCGTTCTCCTCGTCGAGAAGCCCGACGGCACCGAAGCCCACCACCCGCCCCGCCCGTCGCGCCACCCAGCACCGGGCCGCTTCCTGACCGGTCAACGGCGTCCGCAACCGCCCGACCACGGCCTCGCGGGTCAGCGGCGGGTCACCCGGCCGATCGACCGCCGCCGCGGCCACATGCAACCGGTAGAAGCCATCCAGCGTGGTCGCATCGACCGACTCCGGGTCCAACGGCACGATCTCGACATCGGCAGCCACGCTCAGATTCAAACGACCGCCACCAGCACACGTCCACGACATTTCACCGACGGCGGGGGGCGCCCCTGGCGTCCACTCACGCCATACTGCCGGCCGGTCAGTCGCCGGCCCGGCTGGCGTCGGCCGGTGGGGTGCCGGCGCCGAGCCGCCGCTGCAGGTTGCGGTGGTGAACCGCGCTCCCAGGCCGGGCCGGCCGGCCGGGTCCAGCCGAACGCTCACCACGTCGTCCTGCCATTCGGCGAACCTGCTGCGGTCGCGCCGGGCGCGGCCGGAGGAGCCGCTGGACGGGCGGCGGCCGGAACCGGCCGCCGCCCGCGGGCCTGGCATCGACCCGGAAGAGGCGGCGCTACTGGCCGACTCGGTCGGTCTGGCGTTGCTGGTCGTGCTCGACACGCTGACCCCGGCCGAACGGCTGGCGTTCGTGCTGCACGACATGACCACCGTCGACGTGATCGCCGACCCCGCCCGCCTCAGCGCGCTCACCGTGTCCCGTCCCTAGTCCGGCCGCGTGCCCGCGTCCGGGCCGGCCCCAGGCGGTCACCCTGCTCATTCCGCACCCCTCAGGAGTGTTGCCGGGTGGACGCTGCCAGCGCGGGGACCTGGTCGCGGTGGTCATCTCGGGCGATCTCCACGGACGCCTCGACGGGTGCGGCCACGGCCCGGCGCGGCGCCCGGAGGGTGATCAGCGCGGTGACGAGCGCGGCGCCGATCATCGCGGCGGCGATCCAGAACGCGGTGTGGTAGCCGCCGGTGAGCGAGTCCAGCGGGTCGTGGCCGGCCGCCCGGAGCGTGGCCGCCCGTCCGGTGGACACCGTGCTCAGCACGGCCAGGCCGATCGCGCCGCCCACCTGGCCGGTGGTGTTGACCAGACCCGAGGCCAGGCCGGCGTCGCTCGGCGCCACGCCGGACATCGCCAGCGTCATCATCGGCGGGAAGCAGAGGCCGGCGCCGATGCCGAGCAGCACGGCCGCGGGGAACACGTCGGTGAGGTAGTTCGCGTGCACCGGTGCCACGGCCAGCCCGGCCAGGGCCGCGCCGATGAGGACGAGCCCGGTCACCAGCACCGGCTGGGCACCGAAGCGGGTGACCAGCCGCTCGCTGTAACGCACCGACAGCATGCCCATGAGCACGGTGACCGGCAGGAACGCCAGCCCGATCTCGATCGGGCTGTAGCCCTGGACGTGTTCCAGGTAGAGCGAGCCGAGGAAGAACGAGCCGAACATGCCGCCCGCACCGATGCTCTGCACGACGTTCGCGCCGGCGACGGTGCGCGAGCGCAGGATGCGCAGCGGCATCAGCGGCAGCGCGGCGGTGGCCTCGCGCGCCACGAATCCCACCAGCAGCGCGATCGCGGCGGCTCCGCAGACGAGCGTGCGGGTCGCGGTCCAGCCGTCCTCGGCGGCGGGGACGACGATGGTGTAGACGCCCAGCATCAGCGCGGAGGTGATGAGCACCGCGCCGAGCACGTCGGCGCCCGCGCGCACGCCCGCACCGGCGGTGGCCGGCAGCAGCCGGAGCGCCGCGACCAGCGTGACCGCCCCGATCGGCACGTTCACGAAGAAGATCCAGTGCCAGTTCATCCACTGGGTGAGCGCGCCGCCGGCGAGCAGCCCCACCGCGCCGCCGGCCGAGGCGACGAATGCGTACACGCCGATCGCCTTCGCCTGCTCGCGCGGCTCCGGGAACATCGTCACGATCAGGCCGAGGATGACCGCCGTGGTGAGCGCGCCGCCGGCGCCCTGCGCGAACCGGGCGACGACCAGGACGGTCGGGTTGGCCGCGGCGCCGCAGGCCACGGACGCCGCGGTGAAGGCGACCAGGCCGGTCAGGAAGATCCGGCGCTGGCCGAACAGGTCGCCGAGCCGGCCGGCCAGCAGCAGCAGCCCGCCGAACGCGATCAGGTAGGCGTTGATCACCCACGCCAGCCCGGACGGCGAGAAGCCGAGGTCGTCCTGGATCGACGGCAGCGCCACGTTCACCACCGTCATGTCCAGGACGATCATCAACATTCCGGTGCACAGCACGTACAGGGCGAGCCAGCGCGGGCGCGAGCCGGTCATCGGTGCTCCTTCGTTGTGTGAGGTCGTCCTGCCTGGACTACGAACGGGAGGGGCGGTTTTCGACACCCGCCGATCGTTCGGTCCCGCGACCACGCTGCGTAGACACCGATGTCGCCGGCTGTCGATGACGAACATCATCGATTTCAGCGGCGAGCGCGCCCGCGATCTATCGTTCCGGCCATGACCAGGCAGGCGGGGCGCGCGGACTGGCTGGCCTACGCCGGCCGGGCCGTCCTCGCGTTCAGCGTGCTGGTTCCGGCCGTCGAGCTGTGGCGCATCGCCGTCCTCGGCCGCGGCGCTGACCTCGCCGTCGCCATCGGCGCCACCGCCGCCTACCTCCCGCTGCACCTGCGGCACGTCTACCACGGGTTGCAGGGGCGCCGCCCGCCCGCCGCGGTGGCGACGCTGGCGCTGATGGCCGCGGTGATGGTCGCGGCCTGGGGGCTGATCGGGGCGCAGTGGGTGTTCATGTTCGCCTCGCTCGCCGTCTCGGCACTGTGCGCGCTGCCGACCCGCTTCGCCCTCCCGGCCGCGGCGGTCATCGTGCTGTGGCCGCTGCTCTACGACTGGTCGCCGCCGATCGCCGACGGGGTCTACAGCGGGCCCTACCTGACGCTGTCGCTGCTGTTCCGGGCGACGTCGCTGTTCGCCGTGGTCTGGCTGGTGGCCGCGTCGCGCCGGCTCAGCGGGGTACGCGCGGCGCTGTCGGCCGCCGCGGTGCGCGCGGAGCGGGCCGCCCTGCAGGAGGACCTCCGCGCGACGCTCGGCCAGCAACTCACCCACCTCGCCGCGGTGAGCGCGCGCGCCGACGCGCTGGCCCGCCGGCGCGACCCGGCCACGGCCGACGTCGTAGCCGAACTGGTCGGCGCCTCACGCACCGCGCTCACCGACGTCACCCGGCTGGTGGACGCCTACCAGCGGGTGGCGGCCCGTCCGGAACTCGAAGCGGCGGCCGCGCTGCTCAGCGGCGCCGGCATCGACGCCGAGATGGTCCGGGCCGCGCGCCGGCACGGCACGCTCATGCTGCCGGCCCCGGCCGACGAGGAGGCGCGCAGGTGATCGCGACCCTGGTCGCGAGCAGCCCGATCGCCACGCTGGCGACGCCGCGGCGGGCCCGCCGGGCGCTCGTCCTGGTGCACCTGCCGATGATCGGCTACCTCACCGCCGTCTGCTGGACCGGGCTCGGCGTGTACCCGGCCGACCCGCACCGCACCCTGGACGTGGCGTTCGCCCTCGCCGTCGGCGCGACCCAGCTCGGGCTGAGCCTGCGCGTCGCGAGCGGCCGCGCCGGCGCCGAGCGCTTCGCGCTGTGGGCGCTGGTGCTCGCGCTCGCGGTCACCCCGGCGGTGCACCACACGGACCTGCGCTGGCTGCCGGCCTGCTGGTTCCCGGCGGCGGCCGGCGGGATGGTCTTCGCCGGCTGGTCCCGGCTGGTGGCGTTCGCCGCGCCGGTGGTCGCCGCGCTCGTCCGGATCGGCGTCCTGATCGCCGGGTTCGAGCCGCCCTCCTACCTCGCCTACTACCTCGGCTACAGCCTGACCATCTACTGCCTCGGCGGCGGCTGCCTGCTCGCCGCGACCCGGGTCGTGCAGGTGGCCACCGAGCTCTCCGCGTCGCGGGCCGAGCTCGCGGACGTCGCCTCCCGGGCCGAGCGGCGGCGGGCCGGCCGCGACCTGCACGACACGCTCGGGCAGCGGCTCTCCGCGATCTCGATCAAGGGGGATCTGGCCGGCGCGCTGTGGCCGGTACAGCCCGAGGCGGCGGCGCGGGAGATCGGCGAAATCGCCACCATCGCCGCCGGCGCCGTGCGGGACGTCGACGACGTGGCCCGCGACGAGCAGGAGATCGCGTTCGCCGACGAGGCGGCCCGGGCGGTGGCGCTGCTGCGGTCGGCCGGCGTGCTCACCGAGCTGCGCGACCACCGACCGCCGCTGCCGCCGGACGTGGATCGGCTGCTCGGCTGGGCGGTGCGCGAGGCGAGCACCAACCTGCTGCGCCACAGCGCGGCCGGCACCTGCCGCATCCTCGTCGGCCCGGGCGGGCCCGGCGTGCTGCTCGAGGTCGTCAACGACGGCGCCGGGCGGCCGTCCGGACGGCTCGGCGGGCTGGCCGGGCTGGCCGAGCGCGCCCGCGCCCTGGACGGGGTGGTGGCCGCCAACCGGGTCGGCCGCGACGGGTTCCGGCTGCGGGTGGCCGTACCGCTGGAGCCGCGATGATCACCGTGCTGATCGCGGAGGACCAGCACGTCATCCGGGCGGCGATCAAGGCGCTCATCGACCTGCAACCGGACATGCAGGTGGTGGCCGACGTCGACCGCGGCGACCAGATCGTGCCGGCCGCCCGGGCGCACCACCCGGACGTCGCCGTCCTCGACATCGACCTGCCCGGCCTGGACGGGCTCGCCGCGGCCGCGCAGCTGCACCTCGAAGCCCCGCGCTGCCGCTGCCTCATCCTCACCGGGCTGAGCCAGCCGACCCATGTGCTCCGGGCGCTGCAGCTACACGTCCGCGGCTTCCTGCGCAAGGACGCGCCGTCGGCCGACCTCAACCAGGCGATCCGCCAGGTGGCCGCCGGGCAGCGGGTGATCGACCCGGAACTCGTCGCGGCCGCGCTCGACACCGGCGTCAGCCCGCTCACCCCGCGGGAGACCGACGTACTGCGCACCGCGGCCACCGGCGCACCCACCGAGGCGATCGCCGCGACGCTGTTCCTCTCGCCCGCCACCGTCCGCAACTACCTGTCGAACGCGCTGGCCAAGCTCGACGCCCGCAACCGCATCGACGCGATCCGCAAGGCGCAGGAGGCCGGCTGGCTGTAGCGCCGGTCCCGCACCGCCGGCGGGAGTGGGCAGCGCGACGGCCTCCCACCCGCGCTCGATGTCCCGCTCGGCGCAAACCCCAGGCCAACCGCACTGTTCAGCCCTCGACCACGGTGAAGGCCAGCGGATCGCCCGGGACCGGCGGGCTGCCGCCGTTCGGGTAGCCATAGCTCGAATGCAGGTGCGCGGCGTCGAAGAGGGTGAACCCGACGGTGTACGTGCCCGGCGCCAGATCGCTGGTGAACCCGCCGAACTGCACGGTGTCGTCGGGCTGCTCGCGGATACCGCCGTCACCGCCGCCGACCGGCACTCCCGTGGTGTCGTAGAACGTCACGCTGTACTCGTCCACCGGCGCCGGTGAGGTGTTGTCGACCGTCACGGTCACGCCGATACCGACGGTCTGCCGCAATTGCGTCGTGGTCACGGTCGTCGTGTCGAGCCGGGCGGCCAGCGCGACCGGCGGGTCGGTGTCCGGCAGCCTGGCGACCGCGAGGTCGATCGCCGGCGCGCCGAAGGCACTGCCGTAGAGCGCCACGTCGCCGGCCCCGTCGACGAGGACGATCCCGGTGATCCGGCAGGCCGAGAAGATCGTCGAGATCGGCCACTGCACGGTGACGGTGCCGTCGGGGTTGGCGGTCAGGTCGGTGGTCAGGTCGAAGCATCGGTCGGTGCGCACCGAGAACGACTGCACGCCGCCCCGGGCGCCGACCGGCCGCAGCGTGACGGCCACCTGCTTGGTCTGCCGCCAGTTGTCCACGACGGCCGGGCGCACCGAGAAGCCGGTGGCCGACAGCACCCCGTTGCGGGTGAGCCGGACCGGCTCGGCGGTCACATCGGTCACCACGGCCGTGTTCGCGGCGTTGTCGGTGATCTCGACCGCGGAGATCGACCAGCTGCCGGCCGGGCTGCCCGCCGGCAGGGTGAGCGTGACGTCGCAGGCCAGGTCGTTGGCGCCGAAGACGGGGTCCTCGCCGCAGTGCGGGAAGGTCTCGCCGGTGTCGACGGGCTCGAACGGTGCGGTGATCCGGGCGCCGCCCGGCCCGGTCAGGGTCAGCCGGCCCTTCCAGACACCGGCCTCCGAATCGCGGACCTCGACGAAGTAGCGGGCCGTCGCGCCCCGGCCGGCGTCGAAGAGGAACTCGTCCTGCCGCCCGTCCCGGAACAGGAACGCGACGGTGGGCGGGGTGGAGTCGACCAGGCCGGTGGCGACCACCCGGGCCCGGAACCGGTCGAGCTCACCATCGGACAGCGTCCGGCTGTGCCCGCGGTCGTCGGCCGCGGTGATCTGCACGACCCGCCACGATGTCAGGACCGTCGGGCCGTATCGGGGAACGGCGAACGCGTACGAGTACGCGGAGCGCCGAGCGGTGCCGGACACCGCGACCGCATCCGCCACCCCGTCGGGTGTCAGCGCGTAGTGGACCAGCCGGACCGCACCTACCGGACCCGACCGGCTGACCTGGCGCAGCGAGACGATGCCGTGCACGGCCGTCGCCGCGGCGTCCCGGTCGGTGACCGTCCAGGTCAGGTCGACGGTGCCGGCGGCCGACCGGACGTCGACCTGGTTCGCGGCGAACGCCACCGCCGTGACGTCGAGCGCCGTCCGGGTGGCCGTCGCCGCGGCCGCGTCCGGCGGCTGGCCGGCCAGCACGACCGCAGCGAGCGGCAACCCGGCGGCCGCGCGGAGCCATCGGGGCGTGCGCAGTGCAGGCATGGGTCCTCCCGGAAACGTGCTGCGCGACCGTCCGGCCGCGCGCGGAGACACCCGCGACCGTCCGGCCGCGAGCGGAGACACAACTGCCCGGCCGGCGGCGTGCCGCCGCCGGCGGTCTGAAGCCGGCCGGCCCTGGTGGGCCCAACCCGGCGGAGCTCAGCGACCCGGCGGCGGGCTCGCCCGGCAGGCGCTGAGGCGGTAGCTGTCGAACATGCGGGCCGGGGTGGCCGAGTACCGCCAGGGCCCGCTACCGGCGTACGTACCGAGCTCCCGGAACAGCGGCAGCGCCTCGGCCGGGCGGTCGACGCGCACCAGCGCGGCGGCTGCCCAGCCGAGGTCGCTGCGCCGGTGCAGGCTCTGCGCGCCGCCGGCGGCCAGCCAGTCCAGCAGCCGGTCCACGCCGTCCTGCACGCCGGGCGTCCGCCAGACCGCCGGGTCGTCGTCGTAGAGGGCCTGCTCCCACGCCGCCTGTACCACCAGCACGGCCAGCGACGGTGCCAGTGCGGCTGCCCGCTCGGCGAAGCCGAACATCTCCTCGTGCGAGCCGCGCCACTTCTTGCACCAGTACTGCAGCGCCGACTCGTGCCCGAGCCGGTGCAGCGGTGCGCGGTCGGTGAGTTCCGCCCAGATCTCGGCGAACGCCGCATGGTCATATCCGAGCCCGGTCGCGATGGCGACCAGCGTGAGCCACGGCGTCGGGTCGTCGGGCACCAGCCGGACGGCCCGCCGCGCGGCCGCCTCGGCCTGCGGCAGCATCCGGCGGAAGTCGGTGAACTGTGCGGCCGAGGTCTGGTTCGCCCGCGCCGCGCCGCGCAGTTGCCAGGCCAGGACCGTCAGGGCCTCGGCCTCGACGACGGCGAGGTGCCCGTCGTCCGGGGCGGCCGCCCGCCAGGCCGCCAACCAGCGGTCGTCGTCGGCGCCCAGCCGTCCGAGCGCGATCACCGCGAGGGCACGCAGGTCCCACTCGCCGTACGACCGGGCGAGCAGGTCGGCGGCAGGCTGCCAGTCCCCGCCGCCGGCGGCGGCGACCGCGGCCTCGATCGCGGGCACCCCGCTGGACGGCGTGGCGACGAGGGCCGACCGCGGCGGCAGGCCCCACGCGGTGGGGTCCGGACCCGCCGGCCGGGGCAGCAGGCCCTCGACGAGGTCGGCGAACTCCTCGGCCGGCATGCTGTCCCGCAGCTCGTCCACGGTCAGACCGCGCTTCCTGGCCTCGGCGCGGAGGCCCATGACCGCCTTGCGGCGCCGGCTGAACGGATTGAGCAGGTACAGCACGGGTTCCTCCGTACTTAGCTGGCGGCACTCAGGTGGCGGTGAGGTTCCGGTCGAGGTCGGCGTCGCTGAGCAGGCGGCGCAACCCGGAGGTGTCGGCCACGTCGCCGAGCGCGGCGTCGACCAGGTCCGCGACCGTGCCGGCGTGCGGTTCGGCGGCGGCGAACCGCAGCGCGGACGGCCAGACGAGCTCCCACCGACCGAAGCCCGCCTCGGCCAGGGCGGACTGGACCGCGGCCGCCAGAGCCGGCCGGACGGCCTGCCTGGCGAGCTCCCGCCGGGCCCGGGCGCCCAGCGTGCGGGCCCGGCGCGGGTCGAGCCCGGAGCTGGACAGGTCAGCCAGCCGGCCGGCGTCCAGCGCGGCCAGCAGGGTCCGGAGCGTCGGCTCCCGGCCCAGCGCCCGTGCCGCCGTGCCCAGCTCGGCCGCGGCCGACCTCGCGGCGGCCCGCCCACAGACGGTGGCCAGCGTCGTCCAGTCCACCCGGGCCTTGCCGCGCGCCTCGGGCACCAGCCCGCTCAGCACGGCGGCGTCCAGCACCGGCGCGGGCGCGTCCAGGAGGTCCACCGCGGGCCCCGCGGCCAGGTCGACGGCCGCGGCGGTGTGCAGGGCCTCGACCGCCGCCACCCGCGCCGGCAGCGGCGGGTGGGTGTCGTACGGCGTCGCTGCCGCGGCGGGCGGCCTGGCCGCGTCCGGGTCGGCGTCCAGCGCGGCCCGGAACTCGGCGTAGCCGCCCATCACATCGGCCGGGAGATACCCCTCGTCCCAGCCCAGGGCCAGGTGGTGGTCGGTGAACAGCCGCCACGTCTGCTGGATGGGCGGGATCGCCCGCAGCGCGGCCGCTGCCGCGACCGAGCCGACCGCACCGGCCGCCGCCTCGTCCGCGCTGCGTTCCTGCCGGCGGGACAGCCCGGCCGACGCTCGCGTGCACACCTTCAGGTACCCGGTCAGCAGCGCCGCGAGCATTCGCTCGAACAGGTCCGTCCGGTCCAGCGCCGACACTGTGCCGACGAAGGCCCGACGGCTGCGGTAGGCCTGCCCGGACAGCCGGGTGTCCCGGTTCCCGAAGTGGGCGAGCTCGTGGGTCAGCACCGCGGCGAGCTCGGCCCCGCTGAGGCCGGCCACCAGCGGTGCCCCGACGAACATCCGGCGCCGGCCGCCGATCAGGCCGACCAGCCGGGTCTCCTCCAGCACCGACGCGTTCGCGTCCGCGGTCAGGTAGATCTCGTCCGGCGGCCGGGTGGCCGCGACCTCGGCGAGGCGGCCCACGAGCGCCCACAGCCGCGGCTGGTCCGGCTCGGCCAGCGGCACCCCGACGGCCGAGTCGTCGACTCTCGACACCAGCCTGCGCAGGCCTTCGACCAGCACCAGCGTGGCCGGCACGATGACGATCGCCCAGCGCAGGGCCACGCCCACGGCGTCCATGGCGAACAGGACCTCCGCCGTGACCAACCCGCCGGCCATCAGCACCAGTGCGGCCGGCAGCGAGGCCAGCAACGCCAGCTGCAGCGCCGTGCCGACCCACAGACCCGTCAACCGCCGCGTCGCCGCCCCGACCGCGACCGGCCGCGCCGCGGCCATCACCGCCGCCGGCCCGGGCGCCACCGGCCATCCGCGGCCGACCGCCGGGCGACCTCCCGCCGGACGTGCGCCAGCCGCGCGTCGGTGCCGTCACCGCCGGCCCGCCGCAGCGACGCCACCGCGCCGGCGAGGGCCGCGGCGAGCGGATCCCGCCGGCGGGAGATGCGCCCGCCGCCCGGCCCGGCCCCGTCCGGCCGCACCAGCGACGACCCCGGCTCGTCCACCCCGGTGGGGCCCGTGTCGCCGAAACCCAGCGTCTTCTCCAGGCTGCGGCGGGCCTTGAAGATGCTCGCCGCGACCGCGCCCCGGCTCACCCCCAGCTCCGCCGCGATCTGCTGCTGCTCCAGCTGATGCAGGCAGTGCATCACCATCACCATCCGCTGCCGGCCGGGCAGCTTCGCCAGCGCGGCCAACGTCAGCACGGCCTCGGAGAACCGCTCCGGGTCACCCTCGGTGGCCCGCAGACCCTCCGCCTCGGTCGCCCGCAGCGGGCTCCACCGCGCCCGCCGCCGCGCCGCCTTCCACAGCCGCTGGCGGACGAGCTTGTACACCCACGCGCCGGGGTTGTCGTAGTGGGAGATCAGCTCCCATCGGACCAGTGCCTCGACATACGCGTCCTGCACGGCGTCCTCGGCGTCCTGCCGGTTGCCGGACAGCACCAACGCCCGGGCGAGCATCTCCGGCCCCGAGTCGGCGAAGAACGAGTCGAAGTCCACGACCCTCCCTGGGCACACCCCGGCCACCCACCTCTGGGCGACATCACGTCCGAGTACAGCCGCAACGGCCCGCGGCGTTTACCGACGGACACAGGACTTTACGGGGACACCGGCTCCGCACGTCGACACTCCGGACACTCCGGACACCGCGAGCGATCGGGCGGGCGACCGCCGCCGGCCGGTGCCGGGGTCCGGGCGGCTGGCAGCGCGAGATCAACATTCCGGCCGTGGCCGGCGATCCGCCGGCGGCTACGTCTTCGCGGTCAGAACAGTGCTAGCTGGCCCTCGACCGGGGCGCGGCGGGACGCGGCGGTACGGGCGCGCGGGCGGTGCCGGACGGCCGGGATCAGTTCGTCCAGCGGGAGCGGGTCGCGGCCGGTGAGGGCCCACAGCGACGGGCCCAGGACGATTCCCCGGCCGACCAGCGCCCGGCGCATGGTGCCGTAGTCGATCGGCAGCCGGACCGAGTCCAGCGTGGGCAGCGGCAGATCGGTGCGCATCCGCATCAGCCGCCGGTTGCGGTCGAGCGTCTCGCGGGTGGCCGCGGCCGCGAAGTGGTCGGCGGCCCGGTCGCCGACGGCGGCGCGCAGCTCCTCGGCCCGGCCGGCGGCGACGGCGGCCAGCGCGGCGTCGATGCTGCCGAACGCGGCCAGCAGCCGCACCGCCGTGGTGGTGCCGAAGCCGCGGACGCCGGGCAGGTTGTCGGACGGGTCGCCGCGCAGCGCGGCCAGGTCGGCGTACTGCCAGGCCTCGACGCCGCACACGTCCGGCATCGAGGCGGCGGCGACGAGGGTGGCGTTGTCCATGCCGCCGTTGCGGATCCGCAGCACCGAGGTGGTGTCGTCGATCAGCGCGAACGCGTCCCGGTCGCTGGTGACCGCGGTGCAGCGCCAGCCGGCGGCCCGGGCCGCGGCGGTGGCGCTGGCCAGTACGTCGTCGGCCTCGTACGCCGGCGGTACGACGACCGGCAACGCCGCCGCGCGCAGGATCTCCGGCGCGGTGGCCAGCTGCTCGACCAGATCCGCCGGCTTCGGCGGCCGGTGTGCCTTGTAGCCGGGGAAGTCCGCTTTCCGCGCCGAGCTGTCCACGCAGTCGAAACCGATCAGCACGGCGTCCGGACGCAGCTGCGCCGCCGCGCGGGCGACATGGCCGATCAGCCCCCGGACCGCCCATACCGGCCGCCCGTCCGCGTCGACGTGCTCGCCCGTCGCGGCGGCGTGGTAGGCCCGGTGCAGCAGGCTGTTGCCATCGACAGCGAGCAGCAGCGGGGGACCAGCGGGCACGCCCACAGCCTAGGCGCCGCTGGGCGGTAGCCGGACGGGACCGGAGCGGGAGTCGGCCGTCGACCCGCGAGTCGGCCGCGCTACGGCTCGGCGGGAGGGGCGCAGCAGTGGTCCGCGCAGGTCGGCGTGTCGGTGGGTGGGCAGCAGGCCTCCCCGCGCCAGGCTAGGACGCCTTCCCGGACGGCGACGGCGGCGATGACCAGCCCGGCGGCGGGGTCTGCCCAGCTCCAGCCGAGTAGGTCGTTGAGCAGCAGCCCGGCCAGCAGCACCGCGGACAGGTAGGCGCAGAGCAGGGTCTGGGTGGCGTCGGCGGTGACGGTGGCCGAGCCCAGGCCGCGCCCGACGCGCCGCTTGGCCGTGGTGAGTACCGGCATGACGATGAGGGAGGCGGCCGCGAGGGCGATCCCGACCGGGCTGGGCGCCGGGTGGGTGCCGCCGAGCAGCGCGCGGGTGGCGTCGGCGGTCACGTAGGCGGCGAGGGCGATGAACGACACGGCGATGAGCCGCAGCGTGCGCCGTTCCCGCAGTTGTGGGTCGACCTTGCCGGTGAACTGCCAGCTGACCGCGACCGCGGACAGCACCTCCACCGCGCTGTCCAGGCCGAAGGAGACCAGCGCCACCGACCCGGCGGCCACGCCGGCGAGCACCGCGACGGCGCCCTCGGCGGTGTTGTAGGCGATGGTGGCCCAGGCCAGCAGCCGGGCCCGCCGCTGCAGGGCGGCGCGGCCCTGGCCGGCCGGCTGGACCACGGCCGGTGCCGCGGTGCCGCTCATCCGAGCGCGCGGCCGAGCCGGTGCAACGCGGTCAGCCCCACCTCATCGGTCAGCATTCACTGAACGGTACAGCCGCTGCTGAAGCATTGGACGGGTCACTCGGGCCCGCTCGCGGGCCCTGGGCGGGAATCCGCGGCGGCCGGGCTGGGTGACGGGCGGGCCCAGGTGTATTCGACCTCGGGCCGTCCGGCACCACCGTGCCGCTGCCGCCGCGCGACGGCGCCCACGCTGGTGAGATATTCGAGGTAGCGGCGGGCGGTCACCCTCGACACCGAACAGCTCGCGGCGATCTCGGTAGCCGACAGGGCCGCGCCTGGCAGCAGGGCCTGCGCGACGGTCTCCAGCGTCTCGTCGCTCAGCCCGGGCGGCAGCGAACCTGCGGCGGTGACCCGGAGCGAGGCGAAGGCACGGTCGATCTCCGACTGCCCGGCCGCCAGCTCAGCCTTGATCAGCTGCCCCCGGTAGAGCCGGTAGTGGTCCAGCCGGTCCCGCAGGGAGTGAAAGGTGAAGGGCTTCAGCAGGTAGTGCACGATGCCGAGCGCGACGGCCGAGCGGACCGCGGACAGATCGCGGGTCGAGGTGACCGCGATGACGTCCACCTCGACCCGGGCCGCGCGCAGCGTCCGGCACAGCTCCAGGCCATGTATGTCCGGCAGGTTGAGGTCGAGCAGGATCAGGTCGGCCGGGGCGGCCCGCATCGAACGCAGCGCGTCGTGGCCGCTGTGGGCGACCCCGGCCAGCCGGAAGCCGCTCACCCGCTCGACGTAGCGGCCGTGCGCCTCGGCGATCAGCGGCTCGTCGTCGACGACCAGCACCGAGATGCCCCCGGTCACGGTGCCGCCTCGGCGAGGCAGCGGGCCGGTAGCCGCACGGTGAATCGGGTCCCGCCGCCGGCCGGTGTGTCGACCTGGAGGGACCCGTGGCGGCGGGTCACGACCTGGTTGACCAGAGCCAGCCCCAGGCCGCGTCCGGCGGTGGTGGTAGCGATCTTGGTCGACCAGCCGCGGGTGAAGGCGGCCTCGCGCAGCTCGGGGGGCAGCCCCGGGCCGGTGTCCTCCACCTGGATCAGCAGGTCCTGCTCGTCGGCCCGCACGGTGACGGTGACCCGGCGCGGCGCCGGCGCCTCGGCGCTGGCATCGATGGCGTTGTCCACCAGGTTCCCGACTACGGTCACCAGCTCCGAGCCGGGCAGCAACCCGGCCGGGGCACGGCTGTCCTCGGCCACCGTCAGTTCGATGCCGCGCTCGCTCGCCTGCGCCGCCTTGCCCAGCAGCAACGCGACGAGCACCGGTTCCTCGACCGCGGCCAGGACCTGGTCGGTGAGCCGTTGGGACAGCTCCAGCTCGGCCGTCGCGTAGGCGACCGCGTCGGCGCCGCGGTCGGTTTCGACCAGGACCACCATCGTGTGCAGTCGATTCGCGGCCTCGTGGGCCTGGGAGCGGAGGGCTTCGGCGAAGGCCTTCGTGGTGCTGAGCTCGCCGGTGAGGGCCTCCAGCTCGGTCCGGTCGCGCAGTGTGACCACGGTGCCGTAGGCCCGGCCCTGCCATTCGGTGGGGGACTGGCTGAGCACGAGCACCCGCTCGCCGGTGAGGTGCAGCTCGTCCACCGTGATCCGAGCACCGAGGAGCGTTGCCTTGATCGAGTCGGCCACCGGCAGGTCGCCGACCCGCGCGCCGACGGTGTCGCCGGGCAGCCCGAGCAGCCGGAGTGCCTCATCGTTGATCATGCCGACCCGCTGGTCGGATCCGATCACCAGCAGGCCCTCCCGGATGGAGTGCAGCACGGCCTGGTTGGAGGCGTACATCTGGCTGATCGAATGGGAGTCCAGGCCGCGGGTCTGGCGCCGCAGCCGCCGCGCCACCAGCAGCGCGCCGGCCACGGCGATGGCCAGCAGCAGCGCCAGCCCGCCGAACAGGTACGGCAACTGGCGGAGCAGCTGGGCGCGGATGGCGCCGGTGGTGACCCCGACCGCCACCAGGGCCACGACCCGGCCCTGCCCGTCCTGTACCGGGGCCACCGTCCGGACGGACGGGCCGAGCGTGCCGGTGTAGGTCTCGGTCAGCGGCTCCCCGTCCAGGGCGCGGCCGATGTTGCCGATGAAGGGCCGGCCGATCTGGCTCCGGTCCGGGTGGGTGAACCTGGTCCGCGCCGGCGACATGACGACCACGAAGTCGACCGAGGCCTGGGCCTCGACCCGGTCGGCGTAGGGCTGCAGCACCGCGGTCGGGTCGTCGCCGGTCACCGCCTGCGCCACGAACGGGTTGTCGCCGATCGCGACGGCGACGCTGAGCACCTTGTTCCGCGCCGCCTGCTCCTCGCGGCTGCGGGTATAGCCGAACAGGCTGACCGCCGCGGCGGCCGTCACCAGGATCAGCAGCAACACCTGCAGCACCAGGAGCTGGCGAGCCACCGGCCAGTGTTTCGCGGGCATTCCATGAGTGTGACGCCACGCCCGCCTGAGGCGGCGCGAACACTATGAACACAACCGCGACGGGACGACCTCCGACGCTGCAGGGTCGCCGCAATGGCCGTGGAGTGGTCCAGGCCACACGGAGCTGGAGGTCTGTCGATGGCCCTAGGGCGTGTCCTGTCGATCTTGAGGGTGGGTCCGTGAGTTGATCTCGGCGTGGTGCGTCGGGGTGAGATCACGGATACCGCGTGGGCGCGGATCGAG
>Ga0307499_10000335_pt1 | contig 17208 bp, 12 predicted proteins | sample 13_S_MG_FD_201363 | JGI IMG/M metagenome (GOLD analysis project Ga0307499, IMG submission 201363) | Soil microbial communities from Populus trichocarpa stands in riparian zone in the Pacific Northwest, United States - 13_S | ecosystem: Environmental > Terrestrial > Soil > Riparian zone > Trees... | reverse complement strand
TCAGGCCTTCGGTGAGTTGCCCAACGACCACGTGGTCGGAATGACGTCGGACGGCCTCCTTACAATCGGTGGTATCGATCCGTGGGTGCGGCAACGCGACGAGGTGTTCCTCAACTTCGGCTCTCCGCTCATGTGGCAGTCGCGCCCACCCGGACTCCGCGACGTGGTCACCGGTATTGAAGCCAGCCTTCCCGAAGGCTGTGTCAACATATGCAACATCAGTTTCTCGCCGATTTTCGACGACGTGTTTCCGAGTAACCGAGATAATCGTTACCGGACAGCCCGCCGCGATCGCGATCCTACTTGGCAGAAGCGTTGGTGGCGATTGTCAGGAAACCTGTTGGGTTATTTTCTGCGCAGGGTCTGCGAATCTTGGTCGTGCGATATAGGCGACCTCCTGGCTCCGGTTGCGCACCGGAACTGGACCGATCACGTGGACTCCGGTGTCGCCGGGGTTGGCCCACTCCGAGGATTTCGGCTTGATCGGCCCTGAAACTCAGATCAGACCTCGATAGCAACCCATGATCACCACAGAATTGCGAGATCGACCGAAGTTTTCGTCAGCGGCGGTGAGGACAAGATCAAACAGCCTCTCCTGCCGCGAAGTTGTAGCCGGAACCATGTACGGCCGCCTGGGCACCGTAGACGTCGACTCCTTCATAGTAGGTGTCGTCCCGACGACCGAGTCGCATGGTCGAACCACAATCGATCCCGAAGGCATCAAACAGTTCCTGCCACCGAGGTTCACCAACGAACCGGAGGCCCATTGCCGCAACAACGTAGTGGGGACGTGCCAGCCAGTCGCCAGCCGGCGCCGACTCCGGGGAAGTGACACATCGTCCATCAACGGCAACGGTCCGCACCGTCGTCGGCCGAAGCGCGACCATGCCCGTTGTCCGCGCGGAGCGCTTGGGAGCTGTCGCGGTGCCGGTCGCCAGAGGCGGTGCGCAGCGCGATGTGGTGGCCAGCAGAGGCCGGGTTATGGCTAGCTCAGCCTGACCTCGTCAATCGGGCGGCTTTGCTACCCACCGCGTGTGTGGTCGGCGCCTGTAGCCGCCGGAACCGTTGTCCCCGGTACGCCTTGCCCCCGGCGAGAGCTCGACGACGGACGCCTCCGCCGCCCAGTCAACGAGCTCACCTCCTGCATGGCTGCCGATCGAAGCCAATGTTCGGAGGTCCCTGTGGCTTACATCAGCGAGCACTGTGGTGCGACCGTGCAGGAGCCGGGATTCCCCGGTTGACGCAACCGTCGGCGTCAACGCTGCCCTCGATGACCGTTCGCCGCGAAGATCCTTCCTCGCCGCGACCCAGTACCGCGTAGGCGAGGTTCCGTCGTCCACGATCTACGAGGTTGTGTTCATCAAGTTGCCTCACCCGGATGAGGGATCTCGGCTGCGAAATGCGCCAAGTATGAGATGCGGATGTTCGGGTAACGATAGCGTCGTTAGCCGTGCGAGGAGAACGCCAGTCGACGGCTGCATGGCGGGAGCGGCCATCCGACCGCATACGTGAGTCACGGGTGCCGCTTGACGATGAGCTTGTGCGGCGCGTCGTGGCGGGCGGCCTCACCTGGTCGGACGCTGTTGAGTACTTGCGCATTGTGCAGCGCGGACTGGCCACGGATGAGATTCGCGTCTACTTCGACCGGGACCTAGTCGAGCGGAAGAGTGTGGAGGATCGCCTGTATGAGGAGGCATCGGTGGCCGCAGCCACGGGCCTACCCTCCTACACCGCTTATCTTCACGAGGAACAATTGATCGAGTCCACTGTGGCGGTCTTCAGGGGTACGATTCAGAATGGGACTGTCGCCCTACTTGCAGGAATAGCCCTATTTCTCACGTTTCTGCTGGGGATAAGATCCGTTGGAGATCTGTTCTCGGTCTCGTGGCGCGGCCTGCTGTTCGACCTCGTGGCATGGGTGTTGTTCGGGGCGGGTACCGCTCTGATGCCGATCTTCGCGCGAGTCAAACGCAGATGGTTGACTGTACTGCCGTTGTTTGCGGTGTTGGTCATGGCTGTGATCGGCGCGGGCGTCTTGGTCGGTCCATTGCAATCTGAGACCAGCCGGGCAGATGTTTGGCTGCTGCTCGGTATGGGAGCAACAGCTGGTTTCGCGGTGGGTCACGACGTGCTACGTCGGCAGATGCGGTCATGGCTGCGTGAGCTGCCGCGAGTTCGTAGTTTGCTGCTGGCGTGCTGGGCGAGCGGCGGGCGGCGGGCGGAGTGGAAGAAGGAGGTGCTTGACGTCGTCGTCGTGCCCATCACGGCGCTGACCATCAACGACCTTCTAGGCGGGGACCTCGACTCGTTGCTTGTCGAGCAGGACTCCACCGGCTTGCGGCGGCTACAGGATCCGTTGTACCGCGTCGAGACCGCGTCCGCTGGGCGGCTGGCCACCGCCATCGCAGGCATGGAGGGTGGGTGCATTGGCCTGGTGGGTCCGCGTGGCGCCGGCAAGTCGACCCTGATCCGGAAGTACTGCCCTCCGGAAGACCAGTTGCTTCTAGCCGGTCCCGGTGGCGTGACGGTGTGGGCGCCGGCGCCGGCGTACTACGCGCCGAATGAATTCCTCGTCGAACTGCTCTATCAGTCATGCGCTGCCTACATCGGCTACCACGGGCGGCATTCTGCTAAGCGCTCGCATTGGTCAGCGCGCGGCTGGCCACGCCGGCGTCAGGTCAGGCGCCATGCCGGGAGGGTGCTGCGCGGGGCGATGTCATTGTCTCTGGTTGGTTACGCGGGCTTTCAGGTGTACCAGGAGCATTCCACCCGGATTCTCCGGTTGGGCCGGCAGGGGGTGGACGGTCTCAGTCAGTTGGCAGGCTGGGTCGGCGCCGAGGCCGCTGCGCACCGGCGCCTGGCGGAGGTTACGACGCTCATCGCTGCGTTCCTGTTCTTCCCTCGGCCGCGATCCCGGCTGATCATCGAACAGGATCAACTCGTCCGCCGGGCGCGTGAGTACCAGCGCCGGCTGCGCAGTCAGGCAACCCGATCTCGCGGGATCGATGCGGGGGTCGCGATGCGCGGCGTCGGCACGACCTTTCGGCGAGGTACCTCGGAAACGGAGACGGCGTTCAGTTTTCCGGAGCTGGTGAGCGAGATACGGAGCTTTCTCGCGGCCGTCGCGAAGGCCGAGTTCCGTGCCGGCCGCAAGGTGTTCATCGGAATCGATGAGCTAGACCGCATCGGCTCGGCGACCGACGCCGAACGATTCCTAGGTGAGATCAAGACGATTTTCGGCATCGAGAACTGCCATTTCGTTGTGTCCTTGGCGGATGACATCGAATACGAGATGGCGCCCCGGGGGGCATCCGGTCGCAGCATCATGGATCACGCCTTCGACGCGGTCGTGGTCGTCGATCCGCTGACCGTCGAGGAGGCCCAGGAACTTCTCGGCCAACGGGTAATCGGCTTCACCAGACCCTTCGTCGAGGTCGTCCACTGCCTTTCTGGAGGACTTCCGCGAGAGTTGATCAGGCTGACCCGCCGGATGGTGGACCTCAACCAGGGCGCGACGCCGTCAAGCCGCCCCGATCCTCCGCCACGCCTGCCGGGATTGGTCTGCGCGCTGGCCCGACAGGAGTTGCTGAATGCATTGCGGACCAGTCGCGGCCGGATGACACGCTACGACACCGTGGACACCGACGGCTACCTACACCGCATGGCGATGCTGATCGAACTGCTGGCGGCCCAAGGCCAGTTCGAAGTAGGGCTACCGGACGAGATTACCACCGAGAGCCTATTCGGCGCCCCACGAGAGGCAAACCATCATCTTGTCCCGATGCCCGACCGAGCAGGCTCGGACGGACTGGACAGGATCGCGGCTGAGGCGTCCGCGTGGTGCTACTTCGCGACCACCATCGTGCGGTTGTTCGCCGTCAACGATCCAACCCAGCGTCGCTACCCCAACGAGACATTCAACAAGCTGGCCGCGGCGCGGCGGGAGATCGGAATGTCGCCAGCAAGCTGCAGAGCCAGCCTCGACCGCTTCCATGCCGTCTACCTGTCATGCCGTTGATCGGCCGCGCTGGCGGGTCGCTAACGTCAGATCAAAGATTTGACTCTGCCGCGGTGACGGTCATGCGGGTTGGCGTCCGGTGAGCGATCAGGGTGGCCTGGAGGGTGGGGCGCGACGCGGTCGATCCGTGTGTTGGCAGCTCATACTGGTCGGGTGCGGGGTCGGTGGCATGGGCAGACGTTCGCGGAGATCGTCGCTGAGCAGCGACGTCGACCGCCGGTGCGGCCGGAGGTCCGGCGGCCGGGTGTGTGGGGTGCGGAACTGGTCGACGCCGACAGCAGGGTCTACCTCCTGGTCGAGGAGGAGGTCGGCTCCGAGCGGGCAGTAGCGATCATGGCCGGTGGTGGGCAGGTTGTCGTCGACGAATGCGGCTGCGGCGGATATTGCGGACTGGACTGGCTCTCCGACGACCGGGTCAGCGAACTGCGGACCGTTGGTCGGCCGCGACCACGCAGGACGAACAAGCGTGGCCGGACCAGCGGCTGGCTGTCCGAGTACATCGCTGACAGCGGACAGCCGGTGCTGCTGATCTCCGGCGATGTCCGATGGGGCCGTTGAGCCGGTGAGCCGGCCGTCAGATCGTCCGACTCAGCGCTCCAACCGCTCATGCGGTCGAGACGCCGCTCGAGCCGGCCGCCTACGATCATGATCGACAGCACGCTCTTGCTGCGGACAGGTTCGTCTTGACGTCCGACGTGGTCGGCGACGCCGCTTGGCCGTTCCGGCGGCACCCTCGTGCTGGGGTGACGTGTGGTGCCGGGGTCAACCGGTCTTCGTCCATGCCGAGCGTCGGTGGATGTCGAACCCTGCCCGGTGGAGGTTGGCCGCGCTCACCGAGTCGGGACGGGCGGTCGCGACGGCCAGGACGCAGCCGGCTTCGGCGGCTGTCCGGAGGCGGTGTTGAAGCAGCCGCGGCTGCGCGCTCTTGCCCCGATGGGTAGGCAGGGTGGAGGCGCCCCCGATCACCGCGACATCGCCGTGGATTGTCATGGCCGCAGCCGCGATCGGCATCTCTGGCTCCCGCAGCAGGAACCGCCGCACCATCAGGTGCCCGTGTTCGGCCCGGATGAACGCAGCGACCAGCCCATCCACCTGGTAGCCGGCCAGCAGGACGTCCAGAAACGTGTCGCTCGCACCGGCATCGACCACATCCGAACGCTCCCCGGCAGCAGACCCCGGCCAGGGCTCAAGGCGTCTGACGGCCAGGACACGATCTGCTGCCCGAGTCAACCCCGCCGCACGCAACGGCCCTTCTGCCGTGTCGTGGACCTCGGCAGGCACGATCACCGTCGACGCGACACCGTCCCAGCAGGCCGCACGCACCAGGTCGATCGCCGCAGGCACCGTCTCCGTCGCGATACCGGACACCGTTGACAGGAAACCCAACGCGGGATCGGTGGCCAATACGGCCAGCACCCCATCCCCGTCCCACACCCGGAAGCGACCCGGCAGACCCGCAGCCAGCGCGGCCCCACAGGCCAACCCCGCCCGGCGATGAAGTGCCCACTCCGCCCGGGCCACGTCCGACGACACGACCCCAGCGTGCCCATCCCCACGCGGACAATCCACCGGACCCGAACCTGCCGCGACCACCAGACCCCGTCCCCTCGTGCCGCCGACCGGCATGGCAGTCCGCGCTGTCGTGCGGGACCGGCACCGGCTGACCGTGAGGCACATCAAGATCAAAGGCGCGCATCTGCCAGGATGGTGTGGCGTGATCGCGGGTCGTTAGAAGTCTTCGGGTTGAAGTCCAGCCTGGCGGCAGATGGATCGGAAGGTGCCGATCGCGAGGTGTCGTCGTCCCATTGGGACGATGACTGTCCGGGTGGGGTCGCCGGGGTGGCTGCTGATACGGCGGTACTGGCGTGGGATCCGCGCTGTTGGACGGTCGAAGCCGTGTCGGCGCAGTGCCTTGGTTACCTCGTCGGAGGATGGGCCTTCAGGCACTCTTGACGGTGAGTTGCTCGAGGTGGGCGTCGCCGACCGGCATCCAGGCGACGTCGGTGTCGGGTTCGTCGAAGTACAGTTCGAGAGCTTCGAGGATGTTGGCCCGGGCCTGGTCTTGGGTGGCGCCGTCGCTGGAAACATCGACGTTCAAACATTGGGCGACGTATCCGTCGTCCTCGCGGTAGATCACGACCTGCAGGCTGCGCGCGGCCATCACTCTGCCCTCCTGCTCCTAGCCTACCCGCCACGCATCGCCTGCAGGCGAGCGAAGCATTGCGCGGTGTCGCAGGACCCTCGACCAGGACGAAGTGGTTCGTATTGTGGCAGGTTAGGTCCACGGACTTGGGTGTCCCCTGCTCGCGGAGAACGCTCGCCTCCGCGTCCGTCATGCTGACCGCGGGGGCCGAGCCCCCGCGAACCCCACGGTGTGGCCGGCGGCGGTTCGCACGGTGCAACGCCCGGCTCCACCACTCTACGTAGCAACGTTTTGACCTGGGCAAACGCTGTCGATCACGTCGATGTCCGCTCATGTCAGTCGGTTGACACGGTCAGAGCCCTGTCGCAGCGGTTTGCGCAGAAACTAGGTCCTTCGGCCACCAGTCACGCACCGTGCTGAGCCGCTGCGGCGAGGCATCCCGAACTGGTTCTTCGAGAGCAGACCGGTCGGCAGTGGGCTGTCGTGGTGGCCGGCGCACTCATCGGGTCGGGCCTCGTGTAGGCGGTGGCGGTCAGTCGCCGGAGACCCACGGTACGGTCGGTTGTGGGGCGGTGTGGCGGGCCCGAATGGGTGTATCACCATGCTATTGGTGTTACACTTTGCGGTATGCCCACTACGCGGCCGCGGCATTTGGTGACTGAGACCGACGATGTGGCGCATGCGCTGGATGATGCTGCCAAGCGATGGCCCGAGGATCGGGAGAGTCGGGGGAAGCTGCTGTTGCACCTCGTGGAGGAGGGGCACCATGCGCTGCTCGAAGAGACGGCGCGACGGCGTGCAGCGCGGGCGAAGGCGATCCAGCGGACCGGTGGTGTCCTGACCGGGGTGTACGAGCCGGGCTACCTCGATCAGCTGCGCGAGGACTGGCCGGCGTGATCGTGCTGGACGCGAGCGTCCTGATCGCCCACCTTGATTCCACCGACGCCCATCATGGTCGCGCCACACAGCTGCTCATAGATGCCGCCGACGAGCCGTTCGGCGCAAGTCCGCTGACGCTCGCCGAGGTCCTCGTCGGCCCGGCCCGCGCCGGCAAAGTGGACATCGCCCAGACGGCCTTCCGCCACCTCGACGTCGTCACGGTCCCGCTCGTCGACACCGCACCCGTACGGCTCGCGACGATGCGAGCCAACACCGGCCTCCGCCTACCCGACTGCTGCGTCCTCGTTGCCGCCGAAACCGCCGGAGCGGCTCTGGCCACCTTCGACGAACGCTTGGCTAAGGCCGCCACCGCCCTCGGCTTCGAGGTCCACAGCTGACCTGTCCGACCCACTTCCCGTCGAGACGCCGTCCGCATCAGAGCACACGTACGCCGACCGTGCCACCTCACGGCCACCACGTCGACCGCGCCCGTCGCGGTCAGGCCCGTCAACTGGACGCCGGCCACGAGCTGCTCAAGCCGCGTGCGCAACGCCGCATCCATCGGCGGATCGGTCGTATCGCCGTGTTCGGGCGCGTGGGCTACACCGCCCCCGGGCTGAACCTCGTCGCCGACTGCGACTGCTGGTGGCGACACGGCCGTGGCGCCCAGAGCCGGAGGAATCCATGCCAGACCGCTCCCCTCCGGCACGCACCGTCCCCGCCGCATACCAGGACCACCTCCGCAGGCCGCTCTGTGGCGATCGACGTTCTCGACCGGCAGCGACACGGGCAAGCAAGCGATACGTCAGATGTCTCGCGAGATCGAGCGCGAGTTCGCGAAGCACCCGTGCGGGTTCCGCTGGAGGCCGATCACCCGACGGTCTCGCTGCCGCCGGTGACGACGGTGACGACTACCACGGCCCGGTGGTCACCGTGAACGGTGACCGCGTACGCGAGCCGGCGCGACGTCGCTGGGTCAGGTGATCGCGTCGATCGTCTGAGTTCCGACGACGGCCAGCAGGCGCAGCGCCAGGTCCGACGGCGATCCGGGGTCGGCGGTGTAGATGATGACCCGCTGATCGCGGTCGGTCATGTCGAGGGCGTCGCAGTGGACCGTGATTGGGCCGACCAGCCTGTGCTGGAAGGTCTTGCGCAGGGTGCGCCCGGCCGGGATGTCGCCGGTGCCCCACAGCGTGGCGAACTCGTCGGACCCGGCGAGCAGGTCGGCGATGAGCTTGGTGAGCACGGGGTCGTCGGGATAGCGGGCGGTGGCGCGGCGCAGGCCGGTGACGGCGGAGCGGGCGAAGTCGTCCGAGTCGGACACCCGATACGGCGGCTGATCCTGGCCCGGCGCGTCGAGGAATGCTCTGCGGGCGAGGTTGCGACCGTGTGGGGGCAGCGCGGAGAAGTCCTCCATGAGCGCGGCCGCGAGGTGGTTCCAGGCGAGCACCTCGAAGTCGGCTGACGTCACAAACGCCGCGGACTGGGGTAGGCGGTCCAGTAGAAGCTGGATGCTTGGGCGCACGTCGCGGGGCACGCCGGGGCGGGCGGGCTGGGGGACGCCGGCGAGGTCGTGAAGGTGGTCGCGTTCGGCGTCGGTCAAGCGCAGCGCGCGCGTGATACCGCCGAGCACCTCACGGGACGGGTGCGGTCCGCGCGCCTGTTCGAGGCGTGTGTAGTACTCGGCGGAGATGAACGCGAGCTGCGCGACTTCCTCGCGGCGCAGGCCGGGGGTGCGACGGCGCGGCCCCGCCGGCAGACCGACGTCGGTGGGCCGGATGCGTTCGCGCCTGCTCCGCAGGAAGACGGCCAGCTCGTGTCTGTCCACGATACAAGTGTGCGCCGGCCAGCCACCCGATCCAGGTACTGCTCGTGCCTGGATCGCGCGATTGGCCGGACGCACGCTCGACGGCATGAACACCAATGACATCGAGACCACACGAGAGAACACCCCTGCTCTAACCTCGGCCGGCCTGCTGGCCGACAAGATCGCCTTCGTCACCGGGGCGGGACGCGGGATCGGCGCCGCCGCGGCACGGCTTTTCGCCCGTGAGGGCGCGTCCGTCGTGCTCGCGGCGCGCACCCAGGCGCAGCTGAAGGAAGTGACCGCGCAAATCAGGAATGACGGCGGCGTCGCCGACTACGTCGTGTGCGATCTCGCTGACGGCGCAGACATCCGTGGCGCCGTCGACCGCGTGTTGCACCTCCATGGCCGCCTCGACGTTGCGTTCAACAACGGCGCCACGGTCCAGTCCCCCGGTCCTATGGACGCCCTCCCCGAGGCCGAGCTCGACCACGTCTACTCGGTCAACTTCCGCGGGCAGTGGCTTGCCATGGCCGCGGAGGTGGCCGCGATCCGGGCCACCGCCGGTACCGGTGCGATCGTCAACACGTCCAGCGTCGGCAGCCTGCGCGCCAACGCCATGCTGCCCGCGTACGGCGCGATGAAGCGGGCCCTCAACAGCCTCACGGAATCCGCGGCCGCCACGTACGGACCGGAAGGCATCCGGGTCAACGCGATCGCGCCCGGTACCACGTTCACCGAGATGATCCGTGCCTGGCAAGAGCACACTCCCGGCGTCGTGGAGCAGCTGAACGCCATGACGCCACTCGGTCGCGGCGCCGAACCCGACGAGATCGCCGAGGCTGCGGCATGGCTCCTGAGTGACCGCGCGTCCTACCTCACCGGCACGGTGATTCCCGTCGACGGCGGTATGACGGCGTGACAACCTCACCTCCCGGGGAACCGCTGGACAGACTGCAGATCGGCACTGCGTGGCCACGGCGAAGTCGTGGCTCGCGGTGCATCGAAGTAGCGGCGGCCGGCCCTCCTACGGAGCGATCACAAGGTTGTCGGTGGGCAGCGTCTGGCAGGCCAGCCGCCAGCCTGCGGCCAGCTCGTCGGCGGAGAACATTCCCCGGGTGTCGGTCTCGTAGGTGCCGGAGAGGACCAGCACCCGGCAGGTGCCGCAGGCGCCCTCGCCGCACGACTGCGGCAGGTCGACGCCGGCGGCGTTGGCAGCGACCAGGACCGATTGCCCGGGACTGCAGGGAAACGCCGGCTCGCCGTCGGGCCTGCCGATCGTGAACTCCGTGACGCCGTTCGCCGCGGCGGCGAGGGCGATGGCGTGCGCCTTCTCCCGCCGGGTCTGGATGCTCCGCCCGGACACGAACGCTTCGGTGTGGATGGCCTTCCGGGACACTCCCAGGTCCGTCAGGTGGCCGATCAGGTCCTGCATCATGGCGGCCGGCCCGCAGAGATGGACCCGGACGGCACCGGCCGCATACGGTCGGAGCACTTCGGCGCTGATTCGTCTGCTGTGTTCGGTCACGAAGATCGACACTTCGAGCCCGGGCAGCCGGGCCTGGAGCGCCGCGATGTCGGGGCGAAACGCGATCTCGGCCTCGGTGCGGTAGCTGGCCAGCAGTACGACCCGGCCGGTATAGCCGGCGTCAGCCGCCGCGGCCAGCACGCTCATCAGCGGCGTGATCCCGACGCCACCGGCGATCAGCAGCAACGTGCCTTCGGCGGGTCCCGGCTCCCAGGTGAACTCCCCGTGCGGCCCGCTCACCCGCAGCGCCTGCCCGACCGCGAGTTCCTCGTGCAGGTAGCCCGAGCCCAGCCCGTCCGGCTCATGCTTCACCGCGATCTCGACTGAACCGCTGAGTCCGGGGCCACTGCAGATCGAGTACGAGCGTTCGATCGGCTCGACGGCGACCGGCAGGTCGACCTTCAGGTACTGCCCGGCGGTGAACGAGAACGGCAGCGCGGCCCCGTCCAGGGCGTGCAGACGGATCCGCCGGATCGTCGGGGTCAGCGCCTCGACCGCGGCCACCCGCAGATAGCCCTGCCAGGGCGTCGCCGGATCGCGGCGAACCCCGCCGGCGCGGACCGCCCGCCACATGGTCCCGAGCCGGCGCGGCGGCAGCACCGCGTTCGCGGCCATCAGCCCGCCGGCCAGCGCCCCGACCACCCCGGGACCCCAGGCGTCCTGCCCGGCTACGAAGAGTCCCTTGACCGGCGTACGGCATCCCGCCCGCGCCGACCGCAGCCGGGCAGGAGTCGCCGCGAGACCATAGAAAGAGCCGAGAACGCTGTGCTGGAAGGTCTCGAACGACAGCGGTGTGGCGAGCTCAGCGAACGCGATCGCGCCCCGGAAGCCGGGCCACCGCCGCTCGAGGCGGGCGAGCAGCCGCTCGGTCAGGTCCTCCTTGAGCCGCCGGTAGCTCTCCGGCCGTTCCTTCTCGTCGGTCCCGCGCCACCGGTCGACCACTTTCGGATCGACGAGCTCCAGCACCTCGACGGTGTGAAACCGGGCGGCCGGGTTGTTCAGCGACGCGAACGAGACGTACAGCGTGCCGTCCCCGGGCGGGCGATGGAAGCCCTCGTGGTCGTCGAGGTCGGGCATGAACCAGTGGTTCTCGCCGCGCAGCCCGAACTCGGCCGGTGACCGGTCCAGCCCCAGGAAGAGCATGACCGCGGACGGTTCCTCCGGCAGGTCGGCCAGCTCACCGCTTTTCCCGATCAACGCGTACGTGTTTCGCACGCCGGCCGCCGAGACGGCGGTATTCGTCCGCACGTGATAGCGCCGCCCGGTGGTGGTGTCCTCGACGTCGACGCCGGTCACCCGTCCCCGTTCCACGACGACGTCGTTGACCCGTTGCCGGGGCCGCAGTTCGACGCCGTACCGCTGAAGGATCTCCAGAATGATCCGGCTGAGCTCCTTCGGCCCGCCCACGGGGTGCGCGGTGCCCGCCATGAAGAACGTCAGCGGGACCGCGGCGTGATAGCCGAACGCGCTCGACGCCGGCGGGGTGCCGTAGAGCCCCCACCGCGCCGCCAGAACGGCCCGCAGCCGCGGATCGCGGAAGCTACCGGCCACCTGGTCCCGCAGCGACCGGTACATCGTGGGAAAGAGCCGCTCGACGATCGGAAAACCCATCCTGCGCACGCCCGCGGGGAACGACGCGAGAACGTTGCGCGCCGCGAGCCCGGTCATGGCTCGTCGGGTGGCTCGGAAGAAGTCATCGATGGCATCGGCCTCGTCCGGGAACTGTTCCACCAGGCGCGCCAGGAATCGCTCCTTCGTGGCCGGGACCGCGAAGTCGAACCCGGGAAAGTGCAAGGCGTCGTAGTCGTCCGGCAGCGGCGAGAGCTGCACCCGCCCGTCGGTCATGAACTCGAGGAACGGGCCGGCGTCGGCGCTGATGTAGTGCAGTCCGGTGCCGAACTGGAAGCGCCCGGCGCGGGAGAACTCGTGCGTCATCCCGCCGAGCGTGTAGTGCTGTTCGAGGACGAGAACCTTCTTCCCGCCGAACTGCGCGATCGTTCGGGCCGCGGCGAGGCCGCCCATCCCCGACCCGATCACCACCACGTCGACCTGCTCGTCCGCAACCATGCCGCGAGGCTGGCGGATCCGACTTGACGCCGACGGAACGATCCGTGAATCACCCGCGGAACCCGTACGAGATCGCATTCCCGCTCCGTTCAGGGCGCGGCCATAGCGTCCGGCGGAACGAGAGAGGGAGGTTGGCAAATGGAGCGCAACAATCCGACGATCGTGCTCGTGCACGGCGCCTTCGCCGACAGCGGCGGCTTTACCGCCGTCGCCAGGCGGTTGGTCGCCGACGGCTATCCGGTGGCCGCCGCGCCGAACCCGCTGCGCGGGCTCGGCTCGGACGCAGCGCAGGTGAGGGCGCTACTGGACAGCATCGGGGGGGCGATCGTGCTGGTCGGCCACTCGTACGGGGGTGCCGTCATCTCCACCGCCGCCACCGGGAGCGCGAACGTGAAGGCGCTGGTCTACCTGGCGGCGTTCGTCCCGGAGACCGGAGAGAGCGCGCAGGCGCTGGTGGAGAGGTTCCCCGGCAGCACCGTGGGCGAGTCCCTGAAGCCGGTGCCGCTGCCCGGCGGACAGGTCGACCTCTACATCGACCCGAAGGTGTTTCATCCCCACTTCGCGGCGGACCTGTCCGCCGAGGAGGCCGCGCTCTTCGCGATCACCCAGCGGCCGGCCAGCGGCGCCGCCCTCGGCGAGCCCGCCGCCGGCCCGCAGGCCTGGCACACGATCCCCAGCTACAACCTGATCAGCGGGGCCGACCGGATCATCCCGCCGGCGGCGCAGGAGTTCATGGCGCAGCGTTCGGGCGCCGAGGTCCAGGTGGTCGAGGGCGCCTCACACATGGTGTTCGTCTCCTACCCGGGCACAACCGCGGCCTTCATCGAAAAGGCGGCGCAGGAAAATGCAAAATAAGAGCGTAAGCGCACTGAAGTGGGGCATGTGGATCCACATCTTCTGGTACGTCGTCGCCAATGTGGCCCAGGTCATCGTGTGGGCGCTGGCCACTCCGGACCAGTTCTTCTGGCCCCTGTGGTCGATCGTCGGCTGGGGTATCGGGCTGGTGGCCCACATCTGGGCGGCCCAGTCGGCGATCCGGGCGCACGCCACGTCCTGAGCGGCGTCTCAGTCGCGGAGCAGTTCCTCCGCGCGGCGGGCGAACAGGTGCGCACCGCGTTCGGTGGAGAGCGTCCGAGCCCGCTCGGCCATGGCCCGGACGTCGACGGCGGGCTCGCCCCGGGCCCGCATCAGCCGCGCCCGCAGGAGAATCAACAGACCCTCGGCATACCGCTGGCCGTATTCGGCAACGAACGAGTCCGCCCGGTCCAGGGCCGCGGCGGCCTCGTCCAGCCGGCCGGCCGCCAGCCACATCTCGCCGAGCAGCCCGTACCAGGTGGCCAGGCCCGAGCGCGGCGGGTCGAGCAGGGCCACGGCGATGATCTCCGCCGCCCCGGCCGCGGCGGCGGGATCGCCGGCCGTCACGGCGCGCGCCCAGCATCGAGCCAGCCGCTGGTAGGCGCCGAGGAAGACGAACGAGAACTCGGGGTCCTGGGCGATGCCCCGCTCGGCCGCGCGCAACGCCCAGGGCGGGTCCGCGGCCAGCGCCGCGACGGTGACCGAGAAGGCCGACCAGACGGTGATCGCGTACGGGTCGTCGCCCGCGGCGGCCTCCAGCGCGTCGAGCATCGCCCGGGACCCGTCGACATCCCCGTGCAGCGCGGTCATCAGCGCGAGCATCACCGGCGAGAGCAGCTGCAGGTCGTGCCGCAGCGGTGCCTGGTCGCGCCCGGCCGGGTCACTGTGGATGGCCGAGTTCGACCAGCTCAGGTACTGGTGCGCGGCCTCGATGTTGCCGATGTCCCACTGGTGGATGCCCCAGGCGTGCCGGCCGTAAGTGCGCACGATCGGGTCGGCGGAGGCCTCGCCCGCCTCGAGCAGGCGGCGCGCCAGCCGGCCGGCCCGGTCGAGCTGGATGCCCTGGGAGTACGCGGCCCACCGGGAGAAGAGGAAGTCGGCGGCCTCCCGCTCCCGGCCGAGGTCGCGGGCCAGGTGCTCGGCGCGCTCCAGCAGGTCCGGCGCCGAGCCGACGTAACCCGCCCGCATCCCGTCCACGGCGATGAACAGCGACAGGGCGGAAAGCTCCAGCTCCGCCAGGCCGGCCGCCCGCGCCACTTCCGCGGCCAGCCGCAGCTGTCGCGCCGCGGCCTCGAGCGCCGACTTGGCCCCGGCGCAACGGCCCGCGCGGACGAGCGCTGCCGCGGTGCGGGCCGGGTCGGCGAGCGGGCCGGCCGCCCACAGGTGATGGGCGAGGCGCTCGACCACCGGGTCGTCCCCGACGGTCGCGCGCTCGAGCGCCTCCGCGACGCGCAGGTGCAGCCGTGGCACGACCAGCGTCGACGTGCTCCAGGCGACCGACTCGCGCACCAGGTCGTGCGCGAAGCGGAACGAGAACGGGTCGCCGCGCAGGGGCTCGAACAGGCCGAGCGCCTCCAGCGGTTCCATCCGGTCGAGGCAGCTCTGCACCTCGAGGCCGGCGGCGTCGGCGAGCAGGGCGAGGTTGACTTCCCGGCCGATGAGCGCGGCCGTTTGCAGCAGGCCCCGGGCGTCGTCGGTGAGACCGGCCACCCGGTCGCTGACGACGTCCCGCACGGTGGACGGCACCCCGGTGCGCTCGGCAGCGTCGTCGCTGAGTTCGCCGTCGTCGGCGAGAAACCGGGACAGCTCCCGGACGAAGAACGCGTTGCCGCCGGTACGGGAGTGGATGCTGCGGGCGGCGGCGGGACTGGGCGCCTGGCCGGTCTCGCGGCGGACCAACTCGGCCACCTCGTCCGGGCCGAGCGGGAGGAGCCGGATCCGGCGGTGCCGGGGCTGCCGGCTCGCCATGGCGAGTGCGCGCGCCACCTCGGGGGAGGGAACGGGCGCGCGGTCGCGCAGCGCGCCGATGACCGTGGTGCCCTCCGGCAGCCGGGCGGCCAGGTGGCTGAACAGGTCCAGCGAGGTGCCGTCGGCCCACTGGATGTCGTCGATGACCAACACGACCGGCCGCCGCGCCGACACCTGCCCGATGACGGCGACCGCCTGCTCGAACAGGCGGAACTGGGCGCCGCTGTCCGGCAGTACCAGCGTGCCGTACCCGCCGCCCGCCCCGGCGAGGCGGCCGAGCTCGCCGGCCTGCCAGTCCTCCCGGGCCGCGGCGGGCAGGCTCGCGATGACGGCGCCGATCACCTGCACCCACGGCCACATCGACGGGGTGCCGTCGCCCTCGAGGCAGCGGCCCCACACCACAAGCGCGCCGCGCCGGCCCGCCTCGACGCCGGTCTCCTCGAGCAGGCGGGTCTTTCCGACCCCTGGTTCCCCCTCGACAACGACCAGGCCGGTCCCGCCGGCGAACGCCGCCGCCACCGCCTGCCGCAGAACCGCGAGCTCCTCGCCCCGGCCGACAAGGAGATCGGCGGGCGCGGCGGCATGAGCCGGTTTCGCCGGCGCCGACGGCCGGCCGAGCAGTCGTTGGTGCGCAGCCAGCAACGCCGCCCCGGGATCGATGCCCAGCTCCTCGGCGAGCCGGGCGCGGACCGTCCGGAACACCGACAGCGCCTTGGCCTGCTGACCGGCGGCGCCCAGCGTGGTGACGAGAGCGGCATGCACCTTCTCGTCCAGCGGCGCCATCGCGGCGGCCCGAAGCAGAGCCGGCAGCACCAGCTCGGGCCGGCCCTGGGAAACAGCCAGCTCGGCCGCCGCCACGCACGCCTCAAGGAACTCACCGTCCACCGCGGCGAAGATGGCCATCGCGGCCGCGCCGTGCGCCAGGCCGTCACCGGCGGGTCCGTGCCACAGCCCCAGCGCCCGGGTGAAACAGTCGAGTGCCGGGCCCGGGCGCTCCTCCGCGGCGTGGGCCAGGGCGGCCTTGACCAGTTCCCGGAACGTGACCACGTCCAGCATGCCGGGCTCGGGCAGGAACACGTACCCGTTGCCCCGCCGCTGCAAGTACACGCCGGTCCCGCGGGCCGGCAACGCCGGCTCGAGCAGCCGCCGCAGCGAGCCGGCGTACTTCTGCAGGATGTTGACCGCCGAGGCCGGGACGTCGTCGCCCCAGATCAGATCGATCAGCTCGTTCGTGCTGATCGGCCGGCCCGCCCGAACCAGCAGCAGGGCCAGCAGATAGGCCTGCTGCCGGGGCCCGGCGTCCAGCTCGACCCCGGCCCGCCACAGCCGCAGGTGGCCGAGGATCTGCAGGCGCACGCCCTCGCCGTCAGAAGGCAACGACGTAGCCATGGTGCTGCTCCTGCCCGCGCACCGTCGAGTCCGGCTTTGTACAGTACCGGGGCGGGAATCGAGATCGATCGGTCAGGTGGCGGCCAGCACCGCGTGCACCGAGCAGACGGAGCCGGCTGTCTGCGCCCGGCGGGGATCCGTCCGACCTTGTCGTCGCGGGCCGGCGGGGTTCCGCTGGGCCGTCGGGGCTGAGGGGGTAGGACGTGGCAGCCCTCTCCCCACCAGTGGCCCGGGTGAGCACGCTCGAGCTGTTTTTCGACCTGGTCTTCGTGTTCGCCGTTACCCAGCTGACCGCCGCGCTCGCCAACCGTCTGACCTGGGTCGGGGCCGCCGAAGTCGTTCTGATGCTCGCGATCGTCATGTGGATGTACAGCGCGTACGCCTGGCTGACCAACGCGATGATCCCGAACAGCCTCGGCCGCCGGGCCCTGATGCTGGTCGGGATGGCTGGGTTCCTGATCATGGCGCAGGCGGTCCCGGCCGCGTTCGCCTCAACCGGGTGGGCGTTCGGGGTCGGGTACTTCGTGGCCAATGCTGTCCACACGGGACTGTTCGCG
>Ga0307499_10000334_pt1 | contig 17208 bp, 12 predicted proteins | sample 13_S_MG_FD_201363 | JGI IMG/M metagenome (GOLD analysis project Ga0307499, IMG submission 201363) | Soil microbial communities from Populus trichocarpa stands in riparian zone in the Pacific Northwest, United States - 13_S | ecosystem: Environmental > Terrestrial > Soil > Riparian zone > Trees... | reverse complement strand
CAAGTTGATGCACCGCTCCAGCAAGGAGGAGTTTCTTCAGACGCGCAAGATCCTTGACGAACTGATTAACCGGCATGGCCGGATCGCTGCCCCGCGCGCCTGGCTTGGCAATTGGTACATCCTGCAAGTGACGCGCGGCTGGTCTGAGGACCGCAAGCGCGAGGCCGTCGAGGCCTTGAGCACGACCCACGCCGCCCTCGACCGGGATCCGTCGGACGCACTTGCGCTGGCGACCGAAGGGTTTGTCTACTGTCACTTGTTGAAGGACCTGGAGACCGCTCGCAAGCGCTGCAACGAGGCTGTGAATGCCAACCCCAGCCACGCCCTCGGCTGGCTCTATCTCGGCACCGTCAACGCGTTCATGGGGGAAGGCAAAGCGGCTGTGGACGCGACACGCCGCGCAATAGAGCTCTCTCCGCTCGATCCGCAACGCTACTATTTCGAGTGTCTTGGCGCTGCAGCAGAGCTTTCCGCGCATCAATACGAGAATGCCGAAAAGCTCGCGCGCTCATCGCTTATGCACCATCGCATGCATTCGTCCACGTGGCGGGCCCTTACGATCTCGCTGGTGGCGCAGGACCGAATGGATGAGGCGCGCGAGACGCTTGCCAGGCTGCTGCAGCTCGAGCCACAATTGACGGTGGAGCGGTATCTCGCGCGCATACCGAATGCGGCGCTCGAAACCGGCCGGCGCTGGGCGTGCTGCCTGGCCATGGCAGGCCTCCCCTCGGGAAACGGCAACTCGAACCGGCATTGATCCTGGAGAAAAAATATCTCGCTCGTGTGAAGCAGTGCACATTCGGAACGAGCACAACCGGACAAATCTAGATCACGCGCTTACTGGCGAAAATCTGACTTACTCACAGAGGAGGCAGGAATGGCTCAACTCGGTGGTGCAGGCGGAGCAGGTGGTGCGGGCGGTGCAGGTGGGGCCGGCGGGGCCGGTGGCGCTGGAGGGGCCGGCGGTGCTGGTGGCGCGGGTGGATCATTCCTTGGCACGATGGCCGACGCCTATGCCAATCCGATCATGGTCGATGCGCTCATTCTCGGGCGCGAAGGGACCAGCGTCGTTCCCGAGAGTACGACGTCCCCATTCTTCACGTACTACGCGCCGCAATTGCCGCCGACGATTGACGCCCCGCTACAATTGGAACGCTGGGAGGCGTGGGTCCGCGCTTATACCGCGGTCGGCGAAATGCTGCAGGGGATCAGCTTCAACAAGACGACATCGATAACGCCACCCCGTGACGTCGGATTCCAGGTCTTGTCGTCCTCATATGTGATTGCGGAAATAGAACGTCCGAGCGGATTGACGTTCCAGAGCCAGATTCCGATGGTCTTGAGTTGGGCCGAACTGCGCAACGAACGTGCCACCGAAATCTTGGCGCAGATCGATCCTCAATACGCATTCTGGTCGTCGATCGTCTACATGCACCCCGACCGGACCCGGAGGACATTCGAACTGATCAACATCCTGCTGCAGTTCTGCGTCTACGTGGAAATGCGCTTCAAGCACGCGCTGGCGTGCTGGCGGCCGGTTGAATACAATGCGCAAGTGCAGCCGATGATCACGACCCCGGGGCACGGAGCCTTCCCGAGCGGACATTCGACCCAGGCTCATGCGGTAGCGCATGTGCTGAAAGCGCTGTTGAACCTCAATCCGCAAACGAGTCCGCCGAAGCCGGGATACCCAACGGTGACCGATCAACTCGATCGCCAGGCGGCACGCATCGCGACCAACCGTGTCATTGCGGGTGTTCATTTTCCGGCCGACAGCATGGTGGGACGCATGCTTGGCGTGGCCCTGGGCGAATATTTCATCGCACGTTGCACGCCGAGCCAAACCTTCAGCCGGAAGTTCCTTGCCGCGGGAATCGACGCTGCTCCCGCCACCGATTTCAATCCGTTCAGCCCTACCCAGCAGTTGAACGCTGGGCCGTTCTACTCTGAAACTTCGGGAGGGGCGGTCACGCCATCCCCTTTGATGGGTCAGTTATGGATAAAGGCGCAGGAAGAATGGGCGATGCCAGGCAAATTTCCATAGGCGGAGTCTCATTCAGCAACCCGTAGCGGAGAACGTTCCATGGCCCAGATGGAATTGCCGAGCTGCTTTGACCCGTACCTTCGGTACGCGATCGCGTCCGACTTCAAGTACTTCAAGTTTTTCGACGCGCGGAATTTCAAGCTCTCGCTGCTCGTGGAGTTCAGGACAGTCGCACTGGCAAAGACGTTCAAGACCGATATGAAATCCGACCACGCCATTGAGTTCAGCCCGGCCGACCATGGCTCCAGATACACCACCATCCGCGCCCACAAGTCCGTGGTAACCGACCCGGGCACATTTCCCATCTGGATTAAATGTGTCTCCAGGGTGGAACTGTCACTGCCGGTGAAGCCGGTGACAGGTCCACCGGAAAAGATACTTCGTAATCGTTGGGCGGAGGGCAAAGAGAAGAGCGGAGAGCTCTTGATCGGCGTGCTCGATGACGGCTGCCCGTTCGCTGCAGCGCAGTTTCTGACTGCGTCCGGTACACGGGTGCGTGGCATCTGGGACCAGAACCGAAACAAGCAGCCGATTACTACAGTTGCCGGCGTGTTCGGGCAAGTACCGAGCGATTTCACGTATGGCGTCGAGTTCCTGCGCGATTTTGCTACGCCGACGTCACAGATCGGCCTCAACGAATGGATTGGATTGCACCGGACGACGGCAGGCAGCATCGACGAGGATGGTTGCTACGCGGATGCCGACTTCAAGCCGCTCAAGCACCGCTTGTCGCACGGCGCACACGTGTTGGACGTGGTTGCGGGGAGCATCCCGACCTCCTCACGCATTGGTCCCTCGCGTCCGGGACAGGACAGGCGCGATCCGCCAAGTTTTGCTGTCGCGACCGACCCCGCTTCCGGCGCCGATTTGGTCTTTGTACAATTTCCCGAGGACGGCATCCGCGATGGAACCGGCGTCTGGCTCAAAGCCTATGTTGAGGAAGGCATCCAGTACATCATGACCTTTGCGGAGCCGAACCGGACCAAAAAGGTCATCGTCAATCTCAGCTATGGGCCGACGACCGGACCGCACGATGGCACGGCGTTGCTTGAGGAGGCGCTGAACGCGCTTGTCACGTATTATGACGGCACGCAAGGGAAACCCGAGCTTGAGATCGTCCTGCCCGCCGGCAATGCCTATCTGAGCGAGGGCCATGTGGCTTGCGTGGGGCCAGGCACGACCCAGGCTGGCGGCATCGAGTGGATGTGGCGTCTTCCGCCCGACAATTCGGTGCTGTGCTTTGCCGAGATTTGGATGAGCACGAACGACGCGAGCGGTGTCGTCGTGACGCTTGGATCGCCGAGCGGCCTCATTTCCACATCTACCGCCGGTCCCATTCCTCCACCCAACGGCATCCCCTTTCCGTCTTTCACGGGAGCGTACGCCCCGCTGACATGGGGCAGCAGCACGGTGTGGCTGCTTGCCGTCGAGCCCACCATCGCCACGTCCGGGTTCGTACCCGAGCATGGGGATTGGATGATCAGGATCGATGGCGTTGGCGCGAACGCCAAGGTTCATGCCTATGCGGCCCGCAGCGACCCGAACATGGATGTACGCTCGGGCGCCAAGCTCTCCTATTTTGTCGACCCCAAGTGGCAGCGAACCCGCTCGGCCGATGCCAGCTGCAACTACGCCAATGGGGAGTTCGACCAGGCCGGATCGCAAATCCATCGCTATGGCACCCTCAACGGGATCGCCACCGCCAGCGTTCCTACCGTGCACGTTGCCGGTGGTTACATCATTTCGAACAGGCGCAAGTCACGTTATTCGTCGGCCGGCCCTGCGCGCGGAGGCACCCGCTACGGTCCGGACTACGTACTGCCCTGCGACGAGTCCTACGCTCTCGCCGGGATACGTGCCGGGGGAAACAGGAGCCGCGCCGTGTTTCGCCTGGTTGGAACCAGTACCGCGGCACCGCAGCTGGCGCGGCAGTTAGCCAAACTGGGGAGTGGATTGCTCTTCCCAACGCCGACCGACGTTCCATCTCTGACCGACGTCGCAGGACGCGAGAGCCGCGGTGGCGGCAATATAGAGCCCTCGTAGGGTCAGGGCCGGCGCGTCCAGCTGTCGGCGTTGACAGCACCAAGAGGAATCTCGCCCGCGACAATCCGCTCGACCTGCCGGACCGTCTCCAGCGACTGGCTCTCGATTGCCGGCGGCGTCAGTCCACCGATATGCGGCGTCGCGATGAGGTTCGTGGACCACCCCGGAACGCCGGGGTCAGCATCCTTCGTTGATGTCCTCAACCTGCAACCGACGCATGGCTCTCGTGGCCGAAATAGGCGCGCTCGAGCCGCTGCGGCAGATTGTTCTCGCTGGTCGGCGCTTCCAGCACGATATTGCCCTGCACCAGCGCATAGACGCGATCGGCGGCGGCAAGCGCCTTCTCCAACAACTGTTCGACCAGCAGCACGGCGGTGCCCTGCTTGCGCAGTTGCGCGATCACGTTGAGCACGCGATCGACCAGCACCGGCGACAGGCCGGCCGAGGGTTCGTCCAGCATCAACAGCCGCGGGCGGCGCACCAGACCCTGCGCGACCGTGAGCATCTGCTGTTGCCCGCCGCTGAGCGCACCGCCGCGCTCGTGACGCTTCTCCGCGATCTCCGGGAAAAACGACAAGGCTTCCTCGACCCTCCCGGCGCGCTCGCTGCGCGGCAGATCGTAACCGGCGATCAGAAGATTGTCGGTGACGGAAATCTGCGTGAACACGCGATGGCCCTCGATCACATGGACGAGGCCGGCGCGTCCCGCCTCGCGCGGCGTCGCGTTGGTCATGTCGCGGCCGTCGAAGCGCACATGCCCCGAAGTGACCGGCAGCAATCCCGACAGCGCCCGCAACAGCGTCGTCTTGCCCGCGCCGTTGGGGCCGAGCAAGGCAACCACTTCGCCGGCTGCGATCTCGATCCCGATGCCATGCAGCACGCGGATCTTGCCGTAGCCCGATTCAAGCGCTTTCACCGAGAGCAGAGGTTCAGCCGCCGAGGTAAGCACTGACCACCTCCTTGTGGATGCGAATCTCGGCCGGGGTACCGGCGGCGAGCGTCCGCCCGAGATTGAGCACGGTGACCTGATGACAAATGTCGAAGATCAGGTCGGCATGGTGCTCGACCAGCAGCACACCGGTGCCGCGGGCACTGATCGCCTTGATCAGCCCGGCCAGCCGCTCGATCTCGTCGTTGGAAAGGCCGGCGGCGGGTTCGTCGAGCAGCAGGAAATCCGGATCGAGCATCAGCGCGCGGGCGATCTCGATGAAGCGCAATTCGCTGTGCTGCAGGCGGTCGGCACGCACCTCCGCCAGCGGCTCCAGCCCAACGACGCCGAGCAAGGCGCGCGCCTTGGCCGCCAGCATCCGCTCATCCTGCGCGTTGCGCGGCAGCGCCAGCATCGACTCGACAAAACTCGCTTTGCCCTCGATCGAGCCGCCGATCATGACGTTCTGCAGCACCGACGCCTCGCCGATCACGCGCGGGGTCTGAAACGTGCGCGCGATGCCGCGATAGGCGCGCAACGTCGGCTCACCCGGCGGCAGCGCATCATCGCCGAGGGTCATGTTTCCGGCCTGGGCGGCGTAGTAACCCGAGATCACATTGAGCGTCGTGGTCTTGCCGCTGCCGTTGGGGCCGATCAGCCCGTGGATCCGGCCCGGCGCCACGTCGAGGTCGAGGCCGTCGATCGCGCGCACATTGCCGAAGCTCAAGGCGATGCCACGCAGCGTCAGCAAGTTGCCGCCCGTGCGCTTGCGCACGATATCGGCCAATGCCGCCGGTCGCGGCACGATGGCGCGGTTGCTGGCCAGCGGACGGCGGTTGCGAAAATCCAGCAGCGCGGCGATGCCACCGGGCATCACAAGCACGATCACCAGCAGCAACACCGCATAGAGAAACGTCGACCACGCCGCCAATGGCGCCGCGATCTCCGGCAGGATCGTCAGGATGATGGTGCCGAGCATCGGCCCCAGGATCGAGCCACGGCCGCCGATCAGGATCGCAATGAAGAACAGTACGGACAGGTCGAAGGTGAAAGCATCCGGCGTGATGTAGGTCTGCAGGGTCGCGAACAATCCGCCGGCGATAGCCGCAAGCGCGCCGGCAAACAGGAAGATGGCGATCAGCATTTTCGGCTTGGAAATGCCGGTGGCCTCGGCCGCGACTTCGGCGTCGCGCACCGCAATCAGCGCGCGGCCGAACCGGCTGCGGGCGACGTTGGCGCTCAGCCAGGTGGTGAGGGCCGCGATCGCGATGCACAGCGCGTAAAAGCCCCACGCCGTGTTGAACGGCGCCGGAAATTCCGGGCCTGATATGCCGATGCCGCCGCCGGTGACGCTCTGCCACGCCAGCGCGATCTGCGTCACGATAGTGGCGAAGCCCAGCGTCGACATCGCGAAATAGAAGGTGCGTAATCGCAACGCCGGCAGGCCGACGATCACGCCGAATACCGCGCCGATGCAGCCTGCAATCGGCAGCGCGGCGAATACCGGCACCGGCGGCATGACATTGCCTGCGACCAGCACGCTCGTGGTGTAAGCGCCGAGCGTCAGCAACGCGACATAGCCGATCGCAAGATGCCCGGCAAAGCCGACCACCAGGTTGAGGCCGGAGACCAGCACCCAATAGATCGCCGCCCGCGTGCCGATCAGCACCCAGTAATCGTTGCTGACGAAGGGCAGGATCATCGCCACCGCAAGGATGCCGAGGAACGGCGCGATGTGCGGCAACGCCGCGCGAAGGGTGCCGGAGTCGCTGTGCGCCGGAACGGCGGTGACTGATGTCATCACACTCTCCGCGCCGTGGAGCCGCCGAACAGACCCTGGGGCGCCGCCAGCAGGACCACGATGAACAGCGTAAAGACGGCGACCGACGAGAAGATGCCGCCGACCAGGAAGTTCGCCGCCTGCTGAAACAGGCCGAGCGCCAGTCCGCCGACGATGGCGCCTCTGTTATTGCCGAGCCCGCCGAGCGCCACCGGAACAAACCCGTAGAAATTCAGCAGCGCGCCATTGGCGAAGAACGCCAGCATCAATTCGCCGCCGGAATATCCGGCCACACCACCGATCACGCCGGCCAGCGCGTAGCTGGCGACGCGCAGATTACGTTCGGGCAGGCCGAGCGCGCGCGCCGCGAAATTATCCTCCGCGATCGCGACGAAGGCACGTCCAACCAAAGTGCGGCGATAAAGATATTCGAGGGCGACAATGGTGATCGCACAGGCTGCGACCGGCAGCCAGAATTTTTCGTCCCAGACACCGCTGCCGATGCCGAAGAGCCGTGGAAACGGCTGCGGCTCGGTGCCCCATTTGATCGCGGCGACCTGCTGGATCATCAGCGCAACGGCGAGCGTCGAAAGCACGTAGAGGTGCTGGTCGAGGCTTTTCAGCACCGGCCGCACCGCGACGAATTCGGTGATGATGCCGATGATGGCGCAGCAGAGCAGCGTCAGCAGGAAGCCTACGAGTATCGGCAGGCCCAGCTTCAACGTGAACATCGAACCGAACACGCCGCCCAGCATCGCAAGCTGGCCCGCGGTGAAGCTCATCACCCGCGAGGTCGAGAACATGGTGTTGTAGGTGACGCCGACGAGCGCGTAGATCGCGCCCGCCGCCAGTCCGGATGCGAGGATCGAGGCGAGCATGTGCTAGCGCCCTCTTCCGCCGCTCACGTATATCCCGGCGCCAGCGCAAACGTCCCGTTCTTGGCGGTGGAGGCTTCCGACATCACGATCTCTTCGGTCGGATAACCATTATGCTGGGTCGGCGAGAAGCTGTAATTGCCGAAATAGCCGGGATACTTCGATAACGTGTTCCAGTAGGCGATGATCCCGGCGCTCTCGGTCGATCCGCTTTCCGCAACGGCCTTGGCGATCAGTTCGATCGCATCGATACCGCCGGCGACCCACCACAGCAGCGTGTCGCTGAGCACCACATTGGCCTTGGTGAGACGCGCGACCAAATCCTCGCTCTTCGGCGGCAATTTTCCGGCCGCGTCATAGCTGCAACTCTTGTAGCCGATGGCGTAGACTTTTTTCCAGTTGGCCGGCTTTTCGACGAGGCCGGCGAGTTCGCCCGACGCCATCGAGGGGTGGCCGACAAATGCAACATCCCAGTTCAACGCAGCGCGGACGTTGAACATGCGCGCTTCCATGCCGGTGGAAACGCTCCATACCACAATCACTTCGGCGCCGGCGTTCTTGGCGCGCAGCATGTCCGGCGTCATATCCGGTTGGGTCGCGTCGACATTGGCTTGATAGACGACTTCGGCGCCATCCTTCTTGAATGCCGCGACCGAAGCGCCGACCGCGGTTACGCCATAGCCGGTGGTATCGCCGATCACGGCGATCTTTTTTACCTTGAGGATGTTGAGACAATAATTCCGGACCGCGTCATCCCATTGGCTGTTCGACGGCGCCATGCGGAAGGCGTTCGGAAACTTGGTGGTGTCGATCAGGGTTTCGACAACGCATGGGTGAATATCCGGCATCTTGGCGCGCGCCATGATCGGCGTGGTCGCCAGCGCCTCGCCGGAATTGAGCGGGCCCCAGATGGCATGGACCTTGGCCTGGCTGATCAGTTCCTGCGTGGCGTTGACAGCCTTGGTCGGATCGCCCTGGGTGTCGCGCATGACGATCTCGAGCTTGCGGCCCTTGACGCCGCCTGCGGCATTGATCGCATCCGCCGCGAAATTTACGCCCCGGTTGAAGCCGATGGTCGGCGCCGAACTCGGACCGGTCATCGCCGCGAGGCAGCCGACCTTGATCGGTTCCGACTGGGCAATGGCGGGGACTGGAAACGAAAATGCTGCCGCGCCTGCGGCGCCGGCGCTGCCCAACAATACGTCACGACGTGAAATGGCCATGTGATGCGCTTCCTGTTCCCTTTGCGGCGCCCGTCATTGGCTGCAGGCGTCCGCGTCGTTCTCCCCGGCTCACGGACGGGGTTTAATGATCAACTTTGAGCCTGACGCGGCAAACTTGTCCAGCGGTCATAACAACATGGCAGGTCACTGTTCATGGACGGCGCGTCCAACGGTCGGCGTTGACGGCGCCGACCGGCGCCTCACCCGCGATGATCTTCTCGACCTGCCGGACCGTCTCCAGCGACTGGCTCTCGATTGCCGGCGGCGTCAGTCCGCCGATATGCGGCGTCGCGATGACGTTCGGCAGTTTTGCCAGTTCCGGTGACGGCATCTGGTCCGGCGCGCGGCCGACATCCATCGCGGCGCCGGCGATGCGGTTCTCACGCAACGCCGCCGATAGCGCGGCCTCGTCGACGAGATTGCCGCGCGACAGGTTGATGAAGAAGGCATGTCTCTGCATGCGCGCCAGCGCGGCCTGCCCGATCAGGTTTTCGGTTTGCTCGTTGGCGACGGCGAGACAGACGACAAAGTCGGATCGGACCAGCAAATCGTCGAGCGGCAGGTGCTGAAAATCCTGTTCGCTGACGGTCGCAAAGGGATCGGCGATCAGAATTTCCATGCCCAACACCCTGGCGATCTCAGCCAAATAACGGCCGATGCTGCCATAGCCGATGATGCCGAGGCGGCTGCCGGCGAGTTGCCGGCCCATCACGATCTCGGGCTTGCGCGCGGCATGATAGTCCGCGGTTGCGCGCGAAACGCCGCGCGACAGATCGATCATGAAGCCGAGCGCGAGTTCGGTGACCGATTGGACGAACCCCGGTCCGGCGCGCGTGACCAGGATGCCGGCCACGGACGCGGCGTCGACGTCGATGTTGCGGATGTCGACCGCACAGCGAACGAAGGCGCGCAATTTCGGCAGCGCCGGAAATATCTCGCCCGGTCCGGCGGTGAGGCGATCGGCGACGATGATGTCGACGTCGGCTGCGGCCCGGATCAGGCCGGCAGCGTCGAGCGCGTCGTTCGATTCATGCAGCTTGACCTGCGCGAGGGCCTGCAGCCCCGCAAGACTGCGCGCGCCGTAATACTGGACACGAGACTGCGGCGTGTGGGTCAGCAGCACTTTCAACGCGGGACGCTTCCTTATCGATCGCCAGAGCATGCAACATCACGGCCGCCACATCTATGGCCAAACCGCTACGCCACGCAAGGCGACATGGCCGCACCGGCCTACTTCGTCCGGGCGACCGTCGTACCGTCCCAATCCTCGCCGGCTGGATTTTCGAGTTGCTGCCGGCAGCGTTCGATCATCGCCGATGACGCCGCATCGTCGCGGATTTCCAGCACGTTCTCGAACGCCGCGATCGCGGCCTTGAAATCGCGCGCGCGGAAAGCGGCCAGGCCGGCTTCATAGGAAACCGCCCAGTCGGGCTTTGCATCGGACTCGTCGGCCATATCAAGCAGTTCATAGATCTGCAGTCCGCCCATGCGGCCATAGACCGCCAGCCGGTCGAGTTCGCGAACCACGATGCTTTTCCCCGCCAGCCGGCGCGTTTCGGGGCCGATGATGATCGTGGAACCGTACACTTTGTTGGTGCTCTCCAGCCGGCTCGCGATATTCACGGCATCGCCGATGACAGTGTAGTTCAGCCGCACCTCCGATCCGATATTGCCGACCAGCATGTCGCCGGAATTGATGCCGATGCGAATCCTGACGCGCTCGCCGCGGTCGTCGACGAGACCCGCCTCCTCCATTGCGCGCCGGCATGCCAGGGCGGCGCGGCAGCAATCGACGGCGTGATCGGGGTTGGGCGACGGCGCGCCCCAGAACGCCATCACGGCATCGCCGATGAATTTATCGATGGTGCCGTTCTGGATTTGAATCTGCACCGAGACGCTGTCGAAATAGCGCGACAGCAGCGGAATGATGCGGTCGCCGAGCCGCTCCGACATCCCGGTGAAGCCGGCGAGGTCGATGAACATCACGCTCATCGGCCGTATCGCGCCGCCGAGGCGCGCGCCGTGGCCGTCGCTGATGAGGCGCTTGACCAGATCGGCCGGGATGTATTTCCGGAACGCGGCGAGCCCCTGCGCCATGTCGCCGATCGCACCGGAGAGATTTTCGATCTCGGTCAGCCGCGACGGATGCCGCTGCACCTTGTCGAGGTCGAACCGCTCGACATGCCTGATCTCGTTCACCACCTTGATCAGGGGTGCCGCGATCAGGCGCTGGGCGAGCCATGCCGACAGCAATCCGGCGATCACGATCAACACCGCAAGACCGATCAGCAGATTCCGGATCGTCATCTGCACCGGGCCGAGAAACTCCGACTCCGGCACCACCGTCACCAGCGACCAGCCCGGAAACGAAATCGGCGTTATGACCGCCTGATAGGCCTTGCCGGCCCGCGTCACTGTCGTATTGAACGGCTGCCCCTCGCCGGGTTCGTAGGCGCTGCCGGCATTGCGGATCGCCTCGACCGCGACCGGCAACAGCGGATGATCGGTCTTCAGCGCCACCAACTCGCTGGCATCGGGATCGGGTGAGGCCACCAACTTGCCGTCCCGCTCGAGAATAAAGGCGCCAGCGGATTTTCCAACCGTGAGCTGCGACAGGAAATTCGAGACACGAGTCAGTTCGATGATGATGGCAATAACGCCTGCCGATTTCCCATCGATGTCGACCGGAGCCGAAAAGGCCGCCGCCAGCGCGTCGCCACGCGGATGCTTCGTCAGCGTCGACCAGTATTCGTCATTGTTCTCTTTGGCGACCCGAAACCATTCCTGCTCCGTCACGGAATAGTCGGTTTCTTCGAACCAGCTAGCCTTGAGCCGAAGATCGTTGCCGACGAACTCGTAGCGATTGATGCGCATGTTGCGGTCGGGCGTGATCTCGAGCATTTCGATGATGTTGTTGCCAAGCTTGTGCCCGGCAAAGAACGTTCCGTCCGGCCATCCGAACGCCACCCAGGAGATGGTCGGCTGCGACAGCAATTGCGACCGGAAAACGACTTCGCGTTTTCGGGCGTCGCGCGGCTCGAACACTTTTTCGGCCAGCAGCGTTCGCACCGCCAGCATGGAGGAGCGCGCCTCCGTCGTGACCGACTGCAATTCATCGCCGACGGCCGAAACGATCTGATCGTTGATGGTGTTGGCCAGCGTCTGGCTGACCTGGTGGGCAGTGCGCCACCACAACAAATGCACGCCGACGGCGCTGACGACGATGGACGTCAGCACGAGGGCGGAAATGGCGGTGCGGATGCCAAGGCGCATGCAGGGGTCCAGTTTCGCGGGGCCGCTTACCGGCTTTACGTGACCATAGCAGCGTCTGTTTCGCGAGCGAGGCCATTTCGGCGCCCCGGACACACCTCTGTGACCGAACTTGAGCCGTAATGACGACGAAACTTATCGATTGTCTGTTCCGTATAAGCCAGGACGGCGCTATGCCTTGTGGCAATTCTCGAAGGTCATGCAATGCACGATGTTTCCATTCCGGCGGCCCTGATTGCCGGTCTCGTCAGCTTCCTGTCCCCCTGCGTGCTGCCGCTGGTGCCGCCCTATCTGATCTATCTCACCGGCGCGACCATCGAGCATGTCGCCAATGACGAGACGGAGCAGACCTCAAAGCGGGCGGTGATGACCTCGGCGCTGATGTTCGTGCTGGGCTTTTCCACGGTCTTCGTGGCGCTCGGCGCCAGCGCGTCCCTGATCGGCGGGTTGATCCGGGCGTGGTCGGCCGAACTTTCGATCGTGGCGGGTATCGTGATCATCATCATGGGCCTGCATTTCCTCGGCCTGACCCGGATCGGCCTGTTGATGCGCGAGGGCCGGATGCCGATGCCAAAGCCGGTCGGCTTCTGGGGCGCCTATGCCATGGGCCTTGCCTTTGCCTTCGGCTGGACACCCTGCATCGGGCCGATTCTGGCGGCGATCCTGTCGATCGCGGCGGCCGAAGCCACCGTCGCCAGGGGCGCGGGCCTGCTCGCGGTCTATTCCGCGGGCCTCGGAATTCCGTTCCTGCTGGCAGCCTTCATGATCGAGCAGTTCTCCTCGCTGTTTGCGCGAATGAAGCGGCATTTGAGCAAGGTCGAGCATGCCATGGGTATCCTGATGGTCATCACCGGCATCGGCTTCCTGACCGGCTCCGTTACCAGCATCAGCATCTGGCTGCTGGAGACTTTCCCCGCACTGCAAAGTTTCGGCTGAAGCCCGTAACAAACGGCGCGGCCATTGCGAATTTGCACTTGGAGCCAGATTGCCGCCATCCCAGCCGCGGCATTTTTCTAGCGCACCGGATTGACAGGACCGCAGGCCGCGGTCCCGCCATACCAAATACTTAACGGGGAGTTCGCATGCATTTCATTATCCATCTTCTCATCCTGTTGCCGGCGCAGATCGCGTCGTATTTTTCCTGGGCCGGCCCCCTGATCATGCGACTCGTCGTCGGTTACACCTTCATGCTGGCCGGCTGGGGCAAGCTCAATAATCTGGCGCAGGTGACCGAGAATTTTGTCGGCTGGGGAATACCATTCCCGAAAATCCTCACCCCCTTCGTATCCAGCGTCGAATGCTTCGGCGGCGCGATGCTGATCCTCGGCCTGTTCACGCGAATCCCGGCCGCGATGCTGGCCGTGGTCATGGTCGTCGCCATCAAGTCGGCGAAATGGGGCGACGTCGATTCGCTGGAGACGCTGCTCGGCTTCGAGGAGGCGGCCTATTTCGCCGGCTTCATGTGGCTCGCCATTGCAGGCCCCGGCACTGTATCACTGGACCGGCTGCTGCTGAATGCCGCCGGCCAGCGCGAGAAATCGACCTGATCTGAGCGATGGGTGCGGGGTGAAGATGCGATGACATGGATCAATGCAGAATATCGATCGCCGGAGCTCGATTGGACATTTCGCTGCGTTGCGGTCCCCATCCGGGCCTTGTTTCTCGTGCTCGCACTACTGGTTGCAAGCGCACCCTCCGCACAAGCAGACCCACAGCGATTCCATGCCGGCATCGCGCGCATCAACGTGCAGGACGTTGTCCCGTTCGACGCAGCGGTCGTATATCCGACGGGCGTGGCCGAAGTTCCCATTCAGGATGGGCCATTCATCATTGCCGCCAGCCGCGATGCGCCGATCGCTACCGGAGCGCCCTTTCCAGTTGTCCTTTTCTCGCATGGTGGAGGGGGAACGCTCAAAGCGGGGGGCAGTCCGCTCCCCTATGCTGCTCTTCTCACGTCGTTGGCGCGCGAAGGTTTTGTCGTGGTCGCGCCGTTTCACCCCGGATCCAAGCACCCTGGCGAAGCTCGCGAAGATCGGCCACGCCAGATACACAAGGTTCTCACTGCAATGTTGGCCGATCCGCGCTTCGCGACGCGTGCCGATCCCAGCCGCCTCGGCATGATGGGATTTTCCTACGGCGGCGCGGTCGCGCTCATCGCCGCGGGCGCCATCCCCGATCTGGCCCATCTGGCGGCCTATTGCCGGGACCGTACCGACGATCCGAAGGCCTGCGACGGCGTGCCGACCGATGGCTCGTTGGCCAACGTCGTCGGCAAACGGTCGCCGGATGCGCTCGCCATGAAAGCTCTCGTCCTGATGGAGCCGTGGGGCGCGCTGTTCGATCGGAACGGGCTGACGTCACTCAACATGCCGACGCTGCTCTATCGCGCGGAAGGCAGCGATCTCAAGGCTGAGGGCAACATCCTCGCTCTCGCGGCGGCATTGCCCCATCCGCCGCGGCAAGAGACGGTGCCGGGCGGCCATTTTATATTTGTCGATCCATGCCCTCCCGCACTGGAAGCGGAGGCGCCCGCGGCCTGCAAGGATGCTCCCGCCGTCGATCGTGCCGCGGTCCATCGGCGGATCGAGATCGAAATTGGGGATTTTCTGCGCCGGAAGCTTTGACGGTGCACCGGCACCTCACAATCCTGTGACAGCGCCGAAAAGCTGAGCCCGGATTTTGTCGCGCGCGTAGCTGTCGAAACGCCACCGCTTCCGGGAGCCACCATGAAACTCGTCCGCATCGTCGCCTTCTCCTTCGCCACGCTTGTAGCGTCACCATCGTTTGCCGCGGATGGCCCGAAATGGAGTGAATGGAGCGACGATCTGTTTACCCGCGCGCAGGCCGAGCAGCGCTTCGTCATTCTCGATCTCGAGGCGGTGTGGTGCCACTGGTGCCACGTCATGGAGAAGACGACCTACGCCAATCCCGAGGTCAGGGAATTGCTGGCCTCGAAATATCTTCCGGTGCGGGTCGACCAGGACGCCAACCCCGATCTGTCGAGCCGCTACGGCGACTGGGGCTGGCCGGCGACCATCGTGTTCGGCCCCGACGGCACCGAGATCGCCAAGATCAGGGGCTATATCGAGCCGGAACGGATGCAGGCGCTGCTCAAGGCGATCATTGACGATCCCTCGCCCGGACCCTCGGTCGGCGAAGCCTTTGAGGTGAAGCCGTCGACGTCAGCCTTCCTCGACAAGGAACGGCGCGCTGAGTTGACGAAGAATATTGACGAATCCTACGAGGAGAAACTCGGCGGCTGGGGCGAGAACCAGAAATTCATCGACGCCGACAGCATGGATCTGGCGATCACGCGCGCCGAGGCCGGCGACGCCACCGCCATCAAGCGCGCCCGGCAGACGCTGGATGCGGCCATTGCGCTGATCGATCCGGTCTGGGGCGGCGTGTACCAGTACTCCGAAGCCGGCTCCTGGACCAAAGCCCATTTCGAAAAGATCATGTCGTTCCAGGCGCAGTACCTCCGGCAATACAGCCAGGCCTACGCGCTGTGGAAGGATCCGAAATATCTTGCCGCCGCGCGCAACATCGAAAGCTATCTCGCGGAATTCCTGACCAGCCCCGACGGCGCGTTCTATGTCAGCCAGGATGCCGATCTCAACCACGACGTCGACGGTCACACATACTACGCGCTGTCGGACGGCGAGCGCCGCAAACTCGGCATGCCGCGCATCGACAAGAATTTATATGCGCGCGAAAATGGCTGGGCCATTTCAGGACTTGCCGCGTACTACAACGTCACCAGCGATGCCAAGGCGCTTGATATCGCCGAACGCGCGGCGAAATGGGTGATCGCCAACCGCGCGCTGCCGGATGGCGGTTTCCGTCATGGCGAGAAGGATCGCGGCGGACCATTTCTGGGCGACACGCTGGCGATGGGCCAGGCCTTCCTCGATCTCTATGCCGCCACGGGAAATCGCGACTGGCTCAATTCAGCCGCCAAGGCCGGCGATTTCGTCGCGACCTTCCGCGATGAGGCCGGCGGCTTCGTGACCTCCAAAACCGCGGAAGGCAAGACCGGCGTGCTGGCAAAGCCCGCCAAGCTGCTCGACGACCAGGTGCAGGTTGCAAGGTTCACGAATCTGCTGAACCGTTACTTCGGCGAAAACTATCGCGAGCAGGCCGCGCACGCGATGCGCTATCTCGCCAGCGCCTCGGCCGGCATGATGCGGCCCCTGCCCGGCATTCTGCTCGCCGACGAGGAACTCGCGGTCGAGCCGACCCACATGACGATCGTCGGACACAAGGACGACGCCCGCGCGAAAAGCCTGCATGCCTTGGCCCGCGCGCTACCGGCCCGCTACAAGCGCCTGGAATGGCTGGATCTGCGCGAGGGCAAACTGCCCAACCCCGACGTCGAGTATCCCGACCTCGGTGAACCCGCCGCATTCGCCTGCAGCAACCGCATCTGTTCGTTCCCCTCCTTCAATGCCGAGGAGTTGAAGGCCACGGTGGCGCAGATGGCGAAGCTGAAACCTGTCCGCGGATAGCTCAGGAATTTCGTTGTGCACTGCAACCGGCCGCGCGGCGTCCAGGCTAATCCATTGAAGCGCCGCGCTTTCCGAGCCGTGCGAGATCGCCACTGCGCAACGAAATACTCTTCGGCCGGCGGGGTTAGGAATGGACGGGATGTCCAATCCCAAAAAAAGAAAATTTTCTTTCGAAACTTTGTAACCAAATCGCCCGATGCCCCGTAGCTGGTTCTGGACGGCATTCAAATCACGGCGACCGGACCTCCTCCGGCAGGTCATCGCGATCTGATTGACGTCCGCCCTGCCCCTGCGTCGTGGGACCGGCGACCGACGGTCAACGGATCTTCGCGACATCACGTCCTGTCTCAAACAATCATCGAGGAGATCGTTATGAAGTTGACTTCCAAATCCGGTGCGACGCTCGCTGCTGCCGCCGCCACCCTGTTCCTCGCCGGCTCGGTGGTGTCGACGGTGTCGACGCCTGCGAACGCGGCCCAGGGCAAGTGCATGGCCGGCAATGCCTGCAAGGGCCAGAGCGCATGCAAGGGTTCCGCG
>Ga0307499_10000333_pt1 | contig 17211 bp, 13 predicted proteins | sample 13_S_MG_FD_201363 | JGI IMG/M metagenome (GOLD analysis project Ga0307499, IMG submission 201363) | Soil microbial communities from Populus trichocarpa stands in riparian zone in the Pacific Northwest, United States - 13_S | ecosystem: Environmental > Terrestrial > Soil > Riparian zone > Trees... | reverse complement strand
CGGCCACGCTGGTACTGGCCATCGTCATCGTGCTGTGGGGAATCAAGATTTTCCACGGTGTATGAGCAGGGCGAGCTAGCGTCGAACAGAGACCTCCGGTCAAGAAGAGGCTCGCGACAAAGGCGTCACTTCCGCGGCGGCGGAGGCCTTTTCATTTTGAGTTGCCGACGCATCGTTCGCCGGGGGCTTGTTCCTTCCGACGCGTACCGAGTTTGGTTTACGGCCTGCCGCAAATTAGGCGCAGGCCGCGAAAGGCATTGGTTTCAAGTCCGGCATGCATTTTGGCTATTATCTGATGATCGCAGCGCTCGTTCTCATGGGGCTGGAAGTTCTTTACGCGCTTTATCAACTGGTGACGTTTCTCTAGCGCGCTGTTTTGGATTCTGATGGAACCAAAACCTGACGCTAGATTATTGTTTTAACGGGTTTTCCTGGCTCGAACGGGTGTGCATTCCAACGGCACGCTTTGCTCGAAAACGCCACAAAGCGCACGCGCGGGCTGTAGCTCCGTACCGCGTGCGCTGCAGGATTTGCCGCAATCACGCCGCTTTAGCGCCGGGGTCGCCCCCGTGCGCTTCCAATTTTAGTCGCAAAATTGCCCGCCGACTCACCCCATTCTCCGCGCGCGACAACGCGACTGGGGGCTCGTTACGCATTGCAAAATTGGAGTATCATCATGCGAGTAGACCATCCGCAGCTAAATAAGCGAGACCGACGCGCAGAACCCTCATTTTGGGTTGAGGAACCGACCGACGACGCCTTTTCACTGCTTGAGAATGCCCTTCGCGGGGACGAGCCTGCCCTTCGTCGCGACGAACAGGCCGACGAAGCTCACTCACTGATCGAAGAGAACGCCCGGCTCCGGGAGCTTTTGTCCCAGCTGTCTGACATCATTCGCAAAAACGGCGTTCACCCGAGATAACGCGACCATCCGACCTCGGCCCCGCCCCGGCAAAAACGGTTCTACCGTTACCCCGGGGCGGGGCCGCCGTATTTTTAGATGCTTGAATTTACAATGCCGCCCGCACGAGAAGCGGCAGATAGCCTGACCGAATACGCGGCGGTGCATCACGCCAGATGGCAGGCCACGAAATGTTCGGAGCTCACCTGCTTCAGTTCGGGCGCGGTTTCCCGGCAGCGCGGCTCGGCGATCGGGCAGCGGGTGTGGAAATGACAGCCGCGCGGCGGGTTCATCGGGCTCGGCACGTCGCCCTGCAGGCGGATCCGCTTGCGCTTTACCTTCGGGTCCGGCACCGGCACGGCGGAGAGCAGCGCCTGGGTATAGGGATGCTGCGGATGGCGGTAGAGATCGCTGGCGTCAGCCAGTTCGACGATGCGCCCGAGATACATCACCGCCACGCGATCGGAAATATGCTCCACCACCGAGAGATCGTGGGCGACGAACAGATAGGTCAGGTTGAGTTCGGCCTGCAAATCCTCCAACAGGTTGATCACCTGCGCCTGGATCGACACGTCGAGTGCGGAAACCGGCTCGTCGCACACGATGAACTTAGGCTCCACCGCGAGCGCGCGCGCGATCACGATGCGCTGGCGCTGACCGCCGGAAAATTCGTGCGGGTAGCGGCGCATGTGCTCGGCCTTCAGTCCCACCTTGACGAGCAGGCTCGCCACGCGGTCGTCGCGCTCGCTGGCCGAGGAGGTCAGCGCGTGGATGGTGAAGGCTTCGCCAAGGATCGCGCCGACAGTCATGCGCGGATTGAGCGAGGCGAACGGGTCCTGGAACACGATCTGCATGTTGCGCCGCATGGCGCGCAGGTCGCCGCCGGAAAGGCCACGCATGTCCTGACCGTCAAAGGCGATCTCGCCTTCGCTGGGTTCGATGAGGCGCAGCACGCAGCGCGCCGTGGTAGACTTGCCGCAACCGGACTCGCCGACCAACCCAAGCGTCTCGCCGCGATTGACCGCAAACGACACGCCGTCGACCGCGTGAACGCGCCCGACCTCGCGCGAAAGCAATCCGCCCTTGACGGCAAAATGCTTCTTCAGCCCGGTGACGCGGAGCAGGGGTTCGCTCATGCGTTCATCCCTTGCGTCTCTCCGAGGTGGCAGGCCATGCGATGGCCCGGTGTGACCTCGCGCAGCACCGGTTCCTGTTCCGCGCAGCGCGCGAAGGCGAAGCGGCAGCGCGGCGCGAAGCGGCAGCCGGGCGCCGGGTTGATCAGGATCGGCACCGTGCCGCCGATCGCCTCCAGCCGGGTCTTGTGCGCGCTGTCGAGATCGATGCGCGGGATCGAGCGGATTAACCCTTGCGTGTACGGATGGCGCGGGTTTTCGAACAGGCTGTCGACATCGGCCTCTTCCACCACCTTGCCGGCATACATGACGACGACACGCTGCGCGGTCTCCGCCACCACGCCCATCGCATGGGTGATCAGCATCACCGCCATGCCGAAGCGGTCCTTCATGTCCTGCAAGAGATCGAGGATTTGCGCCTGGATGGTGACATCGAGCGCGGTGGTCGGCTCGTCGGCGATGACGAGTTTCGGCTTGCAGGCCAGCGCCATGGCGATCATGACGCGCTGGCGCATGCCGCCCGAGAACTGGTGCGGGTAATCGTGCAGGCGGCCGGCGGCATTGGGGATCTGCACCAGCTTGAACATCTCCACGGTGCGGGCCAGCGCCTCCTTGCGCGAGAGGCCCTCATGGCGGCGCAGGACTTCGGCGACCTGCTCGCCGACCGTGAGCACCGGGTTGAGCGAGGTCATCGGCTCCTGGAAAATGAAACCGATATCCTTGGCCCTGATATCGTCGAGCTGGTTGCTGGTGAGCGGCACCAGGTCGCGGCCCTCGAACAGGATCTGGCCTTCGACGATGCGGCCCGGCGGCATCGCGATCAGCTTCAGGATCGACATCGCGGTGACGGTCTTGCCGCAGCCGGATTCCCCGACCACGCAAAGCGTCTCGCCCTTGTTGATCGCGATGTCGACGCCGTCGACCGCCTGCAGCATGCCGTCGTCGGTGGAAAAGTGAGTCTTCAGGCCCTTGATCTCGAGCAGCGGCGCCATCAGAGCACCCGCCTTGCATCGAGCGCGTCGCGCATGCCGTCACCGATGAAATTGATGGCGACGACGGCGACGAAGATCGCGCCGCCCGGAAACAACGCCCAATGGGCGGCGATGTCGAGAAAGTCCTTGGCGTCGAACAGCAGCCGGCCCCAGGTCGGCACGTCGGGCGGGAAGCCGAGGCCGAGAAAGGACAGGGTCGATTCCGCGATGATGGCGGCGGCGACGTCGATGGTGCCCGCAATGATCACCGGTCCCAGCGCGTTGGGCAGGATGTGGCGCACCACCTGCCGCAACGGGCTGGCGCCGAGCGCGCGCGCGGCTTCGACAAAATCCTTTTCGCGCAGCGAGAGGAATTGCGCGCGCACCAGGCGGGCGACCGGCATCCAGCGCAGACCGCCGATGACAAGCACGATGAGAATGAAGACGCCGCCCTCGGGGCCGAAAGCGGTCTTGAGTCCGTCGCGGAACAGATAGATCAGCAGCAACAGCAGCGGCAGTTGCGGCAGCGACAGGAACAGGTCGGTAAGCCACATCAGCGCATGTCCGAGCGCGCCGCGCGACATGCCGGCGAGCGCCCCGATCAGCGTGCCGACGATGACGGCGACCGCCATGGCGGCCAGCCCAACCGCGAGCGAGATGCGTCCGCCGTAGATCATGCGGGCGAGAATATCCTGTCCGAGGTCGTCGGTGCCGAAGGGGTGGGCGAGCGAGGGGCCTTCGAGGCGCGCGTTGAAATCGATGTCGTTGATGCTGACGCGCCACACAAAGGGACCGAACGTCACCGCCACGATCAGGATGATCAGCAGGACCGCGCTGACCACGGCGAGCTTGTGGCGGCGATAGCGCCGCCAGGTCTCGCGCCAGGGCGACCAGGCCGGCCGCCGCTCAGCGGAGGGAGATGCGAGGGTCAAGCCAGCCATAAAGGACATCCGCGATGAGATTGAAGAGCACGACAAGACAGGCGAAGACGAAAGTCACGGCCATCACGACCGGCGTGTCGTTGGAGAGGATGGAGGAGATCAAGAGCGAGCCGATGCCCGGAATCCGAAAAATCTGCTCGGTGACGATGGCGCCGCCGAACACCGCGGGCATCTGCAGCGCGACCAGGGTGACGACCGGGATCAGGGCGTTGCGCATCGCGTGCTTGACGATCACCCTGGCCTGGCCGAGGCCCTTGGCGCGGGCCGTGGTGACGTAGTCGAGGCGGATCACGTCCAGCATGGCCGAACGCACGAAGCGCGTCATGGAGGCCGCCTGAAACAGCCCGAGCACCATCACCGGCATGATAGCCTGCCGAACCTGTTCGACCACCCAGCGGAAGCCGGTCGCCTTGATGTCGGTGGTGTAGACGAAAGGCAGCCAGTCCAGCGTGATCGAAAACAGCAGGATGAACAAAAGGCCAGTGAAGAAGGTCGGCAGCGAAAAGCCGATGAAAGCGAGCGTGTTCGCGATCTGATCGAAGATCGAATAGGGCTTCGTCGCGGCATAGACGCCGACCGGGATCGCGATCGCCAGCGCCAGCAGTTGCGCCGAGCCGATCACATAGAGCGTCGTCGGCAGGCGCTGCAGGATCAACTTGTCGACGTTCATCCGGCTGACGAACGAAAAGCCCCAGTCGCCCTGAAGCATGGCGGTGATCCAGCGCAGGTAGCGGAGGTAGATCGGATCGTCGAGGCCGAACTTGGCCCGAAGCGCGGCTGCGACTTCGGGCGGCACGTTGGGATTGGTCGCGAGTTCACTGAAGGGATCGCCGGGCGCCAGCGCCAGCACGATGAACAGCACGAGCGAGATGCCGAGCAGGCTCGGCACCGCGATCAGGAGACGACGCAGCACATACTGGCTCATGAGGGAAAAATCCCGTCAGCGATTATCCCGTCGCCTCCCGGTACCAGTCGAACAGATTGTCGGTCTCGTTGGCCCAGCCGCTGACCACCGGGCGCAACGAATTGGCGGCCGCTTCCACCTTCAGGCGGTGCATCACCGGGATGAACACGGTGTCCTGCATCATGATGTCGTTGGCCTTGATGTAGAGCTCGGCCCGCTTGACCATATCCGTTTCGCCCTCGGCCGCATCGACCGCCGCGTCGTAATCCTTGTTGACCCAGCGCGGGAAATTCACGCCCTGCCACTTGTTCTCTTTCGTCGCCACATAGCGCGAATGAAAGCGGCGCATCAGTTGGGAAGGGTCGGGCTGGCTCATCGGGATCTGGAACATCTCGAGGTCGGCGTAGAATTTTGCGTAGGTGTCGGGATTGGCAACGTCGGACGAGAAGAACACCGAGGCGACCACCGATTTCAGCTCGACGTCGATGCCGGCCTTCTGGCAGGCCTGCTTGACGATGGCCTGGGTCTTCTGGCGCGGGCCGTTGATCGCGGTCTGGTACAGCAGCTTCAGCTTCTTGCCGTCCTTTTCGCGGATGCCGTCCGCACCCGCTTTCCAGCCGGCATCCTCCAGCAGCTTGGACGCCTTTTCGATGCTGAATTCCCAGGTCGTGTTCTTGGAAACGAACTTCTCGGGGCCGTTAAGGAAATTGGGCGTGGTGCGCCCGGCGCGGCCATAGATGACCTTCTTGACGGCCTCGCGGTCGACCAGCATCGCAAGCGCCTTGCGCACCGCCGGATCGGAGAGCAGCGGATGCTTGGTCTTGATCGAGGAACGTTCGCCGTCGACCTCGGTGTTGGGATCGGTGAAGTTCAGCGCGATGAATTCGGTGTCGCCGCCGACCGCATAGACGGTCTTGCCCTTGCCGCCCTTTTCCAGCCGCAGCAGGACGTCGTCTTCGACCTGGATGTTCCAGCCGAAATCATATTCGCCGGTCTGGATGACGGCGCGCGCCGCCGAAACCGCGTCGCCGCCGCCCTTCATCTCGATCGTGTCGAAGTGCGGGCGGTTCGGCATGTGGTAGTCGGCAAACAGCTCGCCGCGGATGACGTCGCCCGGCTTGAACTCGACGAATTTGTAGGGACCGGTGCCGACGGGCGCGAGGTTGTTCGGGGCTTCGCGGGACTTGGCGCCTTTATATTCCGCGAACAAATGTTTCGGGATGATGCTGCCGGGGGCGCCGACAAAAGCGTCGGCCCAGAACGGCGTCGGCTTCTTGAAGGTGATGCGGACCGTGAGGTCGTCGATCTTCTCGACGGTGATGTCGCGGTGAGTGCCGATGGTCACGGTGGCGGTGGCTGGATCGCGCGCGTATTCCCAGTTGAACACGACGTCATCGGCGGTGAAGGGTTTGCCGTCGTGCCATTTGACGCCGGGCTTCAGCTTCCAGGTTACGGACGTGCCGTCGGCGGCGAGGCCACCGTTCTGCAGCGAAGGAATCTCGGCCGCCAGAACCAGCTTCATGTTGCCGTCCGGATCCCAGCAGGCGAGCGGCTCATAGAACAGGCGCGAGCCGTCCTGGTCCTTGGTGCCGGTGGCGAAATGCGGATTGAGCAGGGTCGGTCCTTGCCACCACAACAGTTTCAGCGCGCCGCCGCCGCCGCGCTTGGTCGGCTTGTAAACGGACGGGCTTTCCGCCATCGCCGCGCCGCCGATCGCCAGAAGCTGCGTGGCCATGGGCGCGGTGAGACCGAAAGCCAGCATCCGCTGAACGAAGCCGCGGCGATCCATGCGGCCGTCCTTTACTTCGTCGATCATGGTTCGCAGTTCGTGGTCCAGCATCGTCGTCCCCGTGTCTGGTTTTGATGGTTGTCGTGCGCCGCCGGGCGGCAGCACGGGATGTTCCACCGGTAAGATGGCACACCAAATACCCCGGAGGTCAACGTCTGGCTGTCGACAATCGGCAGATTGGAACGGGCCAATGATATTTGCTTGGGCAGAAACACGCCGCGGCGCACATTGCTTCGGCAATCCGGCGGCCCAGGCGCGTCAAAACCGCGCGGAATCAAGCTCCGCACTGCAAAAAATTTCGCCAGATAGTTCAGGCCGGATCAGGTCAGACCCGCGACATGTCCAGCGGCGGCGAAACGCTGTCCGGCAGCGGGCTGATATAAGGTGTGCGGGTAGTGCGCTTCTTCAGATCGGCCTTGGCGGCGGCGATCAGGTCCGGTTCCGTCAGCGCCCGGACGCCGAGTCCCGCCATCGCCTTGGCCGCCTGCACCATGGCCTTGTGGGCGTGCGGGCTCTTGCCCTGCGCCACCACCTGCCAGGTGTGGAACGGGGTGCCGATCGCTACCGTCGGGGCATGGACCTGCACGGTCGGCACCACCCAGCTCACGTCGCCGACATCGGTCGAGCCGATTTGCGGGTTACGCTTGGCATCCAGCGGGACGATGAAATCGGCCAGCGGCCGGTCGGTCGGATCCATGCCGATCGAGTAATAGACGGTCTCGATATCCTTGTCCGTCAGCGTGGACTGGATCTGCTGTGCGAAATTCTTGTCGGTGTCGTCGAAATGCGGCGGGCCGAGTTCTTCCATGATGCCGTGCAGAGCCTGCTCGAGCGGCGTGTTCGGCAAGATGTTGGAGACGGCGGAAATGATCTTCATCTCGACTTTTGTTTCGGTCATCAGCGCCGCGCCCTGCGCGATCTTGTGGACGCGCCCCACCAGCTCGTTCATGCCGGGCAGGTCGCGGGCGCGGATCGAATAGCGCACCCGCGCATGGGCCTGCACCACGTTGGGGGCGATGCCGCCGGTGTCGAGCAGGGCGTAATGGACGCGGGCGTCGCTCGGCATGTGCTCGCGCATGTAGTTGACGCCGACATTCATCAGCTCGACGGCATCGAGCGCGCTGCGGCCAAGATGCGGCGAAGCCGCAGCATGCGCGGTGCGCCCGGTGAAGATGAAATCGGCGCGCGTGTTGGCGAGCGATGGCGTCACCACCACTTCCCAGAAGCTCGACGGATGCCAGGTGATGGCGATATCAGCGTCTTCGAACGCGCCATCGCGCACCATGAAGGCCTTCGCCGCGCCGCCTTCTTCAGCGGGGCAGCCATAATAGCGCACGCGCCCCGGCGCCTTGTGTTCGGCGAGCCAGTCCTTCACGGCGGTGGCAGCGAGCAGCGCAGCCGAACCGAGCAGATTGTGGCCGCAGCCGTGGCCATGGCCGCCGGTCTCCAATGGGCGAGGTTCGGCTACGCCGGCTTCCTGGCTGAGACCGGGCAGGGCGTCATATTCGCCGAGAAAGGCGATCACCGGTCCGCCGTCGCCCCATTCCCCCATCAGCGCGGTGGGAATGCCTGCAACCTGCTCGGTGATGCGGAAACCCTGATGCTGCAGCTCGGCCAGATGTTCGGCTGCTGAGCGCGCCTCGGTGTAGCAGACCTCGGGCATCGCCCAGACCCGGTCGGCCAAGGCGACGAAGCGCGGCTTGATGGTGTCGACGCCACGCCAGATGTTGCTGCGGTTATCCATCTTCCGGTTCCGTTCTTGAATGCGAAGCGGCAATTGTTATCAGCTTCGCCGGACGACGCCAGCGCGGACGAAGGCATTTGCTATGCCCGTCACACCTTGATGCCATGCGGCCTGAACAGCCGGCCCTTCTCTACCACCAGCACCACGGCGAGCGCAGCCAGCGTGCAGAGCAGGAAGCCGGTCGCGAACGGCACCAGCGTGCCGTCGAAATCCTGGCCGATGCTGGCGCCGATGCAGATCGCGAGCAGGGTGGTGATCGAGCCATACAACGAGGCGGCGGTGCCGGCGATATGGCCCTGCGGCTCCATCGCAAGCGCGGTGAAGTTCGAGATCATCAGCCCGAAGGCAAACATCAACAATACCGAGAGCACCATGAACAGCGGCAGCGGCACCATCTGCAGCTTTGCCGCCGCCAGCATGGTCGCGGCGATGACCACATAGCCGATCAGCGCGGCGTGGGAGATCACGCGCATGCCGAGGCGGCCGACGAGGCGCGAGTTGACGAAGCCGGCGATGGCGGTGCCGACGGCGACACCGGCAAATGCGAGCGGGAAATAGTGGCCGAGCTGGTAGATGTCGGTGAACACCTGTTGCGCGATGAAGATGTAGGCGAACAGCGAGCCCAAGACGCCGCCGGCCACCAGCGCGTAGCCCAGCGTCTGGCGATTGGTCACGGTCTGGCGGAACGCATCCAGCACCTGGCCGGCGGCGAGCGATCTTCGATTGGCCGGCGCCAGCGTCTCCGGCATGCGCAGCGCGCTCCAGATCAGCGTCACCACGCCATACAGCATCAGCACGACGAAGATGCCGCGCCACTGCGCCAGCAGCAGCACGGCTTGGCCGAATGCGGGTGCGACGATCGGCACGGCAATGAAGATCATCATCGCCAGCGATATCACGCTCGCCATGCGCCGCCCGGCATAGCAGTCGCGCACGATCGAGGTGGCGATCACGCGCGTCGCCGAGGTGCAGACGCCCTGCAGCGCGCGGGCCAACAGCAGCGTCTCGAACGAGGGCGCGGCGATCGCGAGCAGGCTGGCGATGCAATAGACCGCCATGCCACCGATCAGGATCGGCCTCCGCCCGAACCGGTCGGACAGCGGGCCCATCACGAACTGGCCGAGGCCGAAGCCGACCAGGAAGATCGACAGCACCATCTGCGGCCGGTTGGCGGACGTGACGTCGAAGGTGGCTGCGATGTTCGGCAGCGCCGGCAGCATGATATCCATCGCAAGCGGATTGAGCGCCATAATCGACGCAATCACGATCACGAATTCTGGGAAGCCCATCGGGCGGTGGCCTGAAGCGGCCAAGGTGTCGGCGCGGGTATCGGACAATCAAAAATCCTTTTGTAGCGGCCATTTTATCGGTTCTGCTGCATTGCACAATCCGCGTTTTGGGAATGGCTGCCCGTCCGGGCCGGGCATTGAACGGTCCCTGTTCGGCGTTGGCCGGCCCAAAGCCAAAATCGTTGTTCTGACTGGCCGCTTGCTCTATCCCCTAACCGCCAGGCAACAGCGGTGAACCGCTTCGAACGGAGATATCGTGTCGGGACAGACCTTGAAGATCGGCACGCGCAAGAGCGCGATGGCGCTGGCGCAGACCGAAGCGATCGCGCGGCTGTTGCGCGCGGCCGATCCCGCGCTCGACGTCGAGATCGTCAAGTTCGAAACCCGCGGCGACCAGGACCAGACCAGCAAGCTGCTGCGCCACGGCGGCAAGGGCGGCGCCTTTGTCGCCGAAATCCGCGAAGCGATGCGCGCCGGCCAATTGCAGGCGGCGATGCATTCGCTGAAGGACGTACCGGGCAACGAGGAGACGCCGGGGCTGATCATTGCGGCGACCCTGCCGCGCGACGCCGCCAACGACGCGCTGGTGCTGCGTCCCGGTCTTTCGCTCGACGCCTTTCGCGCTTCGTATGGCAAAGGTTTCAAGATCGGCACCAATGCGGTGCGGCGCGCGGCCTATCTGCGCCGGCTGTTTCCGGAAGCCACCGTGATCCATTATCGCGGCGCGGCCGACACGCGCGTGGCAAAACTCGATCGCGGCGACAAGCAGCGACTTCCCGGCGGCGGCGAGGTCGGGCCGGCGGATGCGCTGGTGATGGCGCGCTCGGGGCTAGAGCGGATCGGGATGGCGTCACGTATCGTTCATGATTTTTCAGTGCGCGAAATGCTGCCGGCGGTGGGGCAGGGCATCGTCGCGGTCGAATGCGTCGAGCACGACTGGCTGACGCGCGGACGCCTGGCGAAGATCGAGGATGCGCAGTCGCGCCTCTGCGCCGAGGCCGAGCGTGAGGTGCTGTGGGTATTAAACGGCCACTGCAACTCGCCGATCGCCGGCCACGCCACGCTTGATGGCAACGAGATAATGCTGACGGCGGCGGTGCTGGATGAGGCGGGGGGCGGCTTCATCGAGGTATCGCGGCAGGGCGCGGCGGACCGGCCGCGCGAACTTGGCCGCGCGGTGGGGCTGGAGTTGCTGGACAAGGGCGCCGCCGAGATGATCGCGCGCACACGGCCGGACGAGCATTAGCGCGGATACTCGTACATCGAGATTGATTGCTGCTTGATGTCCGATATGCGCCGATGGCGGATCAAACTTGGCATCGCAGCGTGACATTGCCAAGTGGCAAGAGCGGCCAAACCCTTTAGTTGAAATCGGGCCGGCGGCGACGCGTCGCGTCAGCCATTACCCGTAATGATTGCTCTCGTGATCATCTGAAAGAGTTCCTGAGCGTTGTTGGTGCAACCCTGTCCACCGTGTTCAGCAGTCTCCCGCCTGTGTTCGGGTGCATTGGAACTTGCGTAGAAAAACAAGGGTATTTTGTTGCCCTGCTTCCGGATCGTGTCCAGCAGCACGTACCCCTCTCGTGGGCCTTCACGGCGTCCCATATCTGAAATGATGGCCGCAAATTGTTGCTTAGCTAGCTCATTCAGTCCTTCCTTTGTCGACTCTGCCAAGGTGAAGCGAAGTCCGATTGCCTCAAATGCCCGTCGCTCGTTGATATTGTTATTTGGGCGGTCGTCGACCCAGAGAATATGGTTTCTCCAACCATCGCTTGAGATTGAACTTGGAGGGGCTGTGCTTCGAACTACCTCAACGAGGTCGCGCACTTGAGCCTCCGAACTCGGCCCCTCCTTGCTTGCAGCAACAGCGAGAGACGCCACAGCAGACAGTTGCATCTTGACGTAGTTGTCCTCGTTCTTGAAGTCACGAGGAGCGAAAAGTTTACCGCTGTGTTTGCTAACAAGCCATGTGAATACCGCCAAAACAAGTATGGGAAATACAATTAAGAAGTAAATCAGTGGCAATCTCTCCGTTGTGGAAAGCCCACCTCCGAAAGCTGTCACAAGAGAGGCAAAACCATAGACCAAGACAATGAATAGGGCGATTATGCCGAGCGGATTTCGGGAGAGTCCTGTTGCGACTTGTCCGAATGACTTGAGTTGGTCGTTCATTCACCGGCCTATCAGCTTATAGTCGAAGGCTCCCTGGCCTCGCGAGAATATCTGCGCGAATCGCGACGATCATTCCGACTGATGATCCCACGGTTTGGTGACAAGCTAGAGAGCCAAAGTTCACCACTGCCAAGTGCTTGCTGCCGAGGAACCTACAACTTCCAGTATGTGTTAGCTAGTGCTGCAAACGCATGCATTTGCATCGATATCGGCGTGTTGGCAATCGGTAGGTCAACCGCGTCACCGTGGAGACCAGAACTCGTGTTCAAGCTCACGTTTAGCGATGGAGCGATCCACAGTCCCGTTCCGCCATTGTGCAAACGAAGTTGACTATATTGATGTCGACCAGTCGTTCTGGGTCGACAAGAACCTCGCTTTCTGCGCGATCGACAAATGTTGCGAAGATGTCTGCCTTGGCTATCCGGGCACTTGCCACAACCGGATTTGGTGTCCGGATCCCTCGGTGCCCCTCCGCGAAGCGCTCAGCAACTGCCCGGTCAGTGGTCCAGGCAACCCCGAGGACTCGTGCCCGCGAACAACCACGATAAACCGTGACTATGTCCGGTAGCGCGGCCCAGAAATGGCGCGGATCATCCATGATCGACCCCAGCGACTCAGCGCTCGGCTGGTAGTAGCCCACCCAAGGTGCAATGCCGTGGTGTCTGCGGAGCAAATCGAGCAACTGCGGCGTTGCGTTCCAGGTTGCATCGCACATTGACCATTCTGAAAGGAGTGCGGGCCAGAATACTGAGGTGGGCGCTGGCGGCGCAAGCAGGCGGAGAAGTGTTGCCAATCTAACGCTCGAGCTTACGTTGATACTACACTGCTGAATCTTCGCGATTACGGCCGCTATGACTTCTATAGGCGCGTTATGGTCGCGTGAGGCGCGCCGGACGGCGTCACGTGCGGCCCGACGATCTCGACGTAGCTTCGCGGCCCAGTCGCGTTGACCGGAGAGAATAAGATCAGCCCAAGGAGCGTCGATCATGGCGACAAGTCGTAGGCCCATCACATCAATGACGACGGGCTTCTGCGTGGGCTGGTCGTTCAACGCTATGCCTTTCAAGCAGGTCGAATAGATCCCTCGCGCTAGCTTATCGGAAGTCGTTTCGTGTCGCCACAATTCAAACTGACGCGGACGCATAACTGAACGGCATGAGAATCCGCAGTGGGTGAAGGTCCGTTCCGGGGTCATTCTACCGGGACGATTCAGCGGTAAGTCCAGCCATGTCCGCTGTGATGCCGAAAGCGGGTCAACTCAAAACGTTGGCGGTCACGCTACGGGCCCGTCGCGCGGCGCATCTGCATCATTCACTCCCGTGAAAGCTCAGCTCTGCAATGCGGCGGTCGGCGCGGCGGAGCCGCCGGCACAGTTCGCGGTTGATGTTCTGCATCACGATCACATAGGCGTGGATGTCGGCCTTGTAGTACGCGTAGAGGTTTCGAGCCGTGAGCTCGTACAATACGGTTGCGGTCTCCGCGACGACGGTGGCTGAGCGGTTCTGCATTTCGATCAGCGTCATTTCGCCGAAGAAATCGCCGGGGCCGAGATCCGACATCCGAATCGAGCGCCCGGAATCGCCGAGCTTGCTCACCACGAGATCGCCGGAGTGAACGACGAACATCGAGCGCCCCGGTTCGCCTTCGGCGAAGATCGTGGCGCCGGCGTCGAAGCTGCGCTCGGCCAGCATCGAGATCAGCAGATCGAGGCTTGCGTCGGAGAGGCCACCGAAGAAAGGCGTGGCGAGCAAAAATGCTTTCAGATCGGGCGAGCTGACGGGCATCCATCCAATATACCCGCAGCCCCCGCAGCGGCAAGATTGGAACCAGCTTTCCTGGCTGCCCTTGCCGGCATCCTGCAATGGATCGCTTCAGCGCGCGACGTCGCTCCACTCCGGGCAGGTGCGCTGGTCGACCGGCACCAGCCATGCCTTGTAGTTGGTCTTGTCGATCACTTCCGCCGGGAGCATCACCTTTTCCGGCAGCGGCTCCTTTTTGAGGTGACGCACCGCCGCCCGCGCCGCGGTGCAGCCGATCTTGAACATGTTGAAATCGACGGAAGCCAGCATGCCGCCGGTTTCGATCTGCTTCACGGCCGGAAGAATGCCGTTGATGCCGATCACGACCGCGGTCCGGTTGGCGGCCTTCAGCGCCTCCAGCACGCCGAGCGCCATGCTGTCATTGGCCGACAGCACGGCGTCGATCTCCGCGTGCTCGGTCAGGAATTTCTCCATCACGCGTTTGGCGTCCACCTGCTGGTAATTGCCGATGCCCGACGCCAAAACCTGAATGCCGGGAAACTCAGTGAAGGCGCGCTGGTATCCGCGCACGCGCTCGCGATTGGTCGGCGCAGCCGGCGTTCCCTCGATGACGACGATCTTTCCCTTGGCCCCGAGCTTTTCGAAGAGATAGCGCGCCTCGCGATAGCCGATCTCGAAATCGTCGGCGCCGACATAGGTCACAAAACTGCCGGGCAGCGGATTGGACACCAGCACGATCGGGATTTTGGCGTCGTTGAGCTTCTTGACGGAATCGATCATGGCGACGTCGTCGACCGGGATGAAGATGACGGCGTCGGGTTTGTCTTTCAGTACCTGATCGACCATCGCTTTCTGTTCGCCGACGTTATCAGGCTGGTTCGGGACCAGGTGGATCAGCTTCACGCCGGCGGTGCGCGCGATCTGGTCGGAGGCGATGCGGAAGGCCTCGTAGGCGGGGTTGGTACGGTTTTTGGTGAATACGGCGATGGTCATCTGGTTGTCGGCAGCCGGGGCGTGGCCTGTGAGCAGGAGCATCGATCCAGTAAGTATTGCTGTCGTTAGATATCGCATCATTGCCTCCCAGAGAGAGCCGTCATTGCGAGCGAAGCGAAGCAATCCATGGCGCGGCATAATTGATAGATGGATTGCTTCGTCGCTTCGCTCCTCGCAATGACGTGGTGAGAATTACAGCCACAGAATCTTCTTCCGGTACTCAAGATCCGTCAGCAGCGGTTGCGCCGGCCCCTGATGGAACACCGCGCCGCGCTCCAGCGCGAACACGCGGTCGGCGAGCGCGAGCACGAGATCGAGATTGTGCTCGACGATCACGATCGAGATGTGCTGCCGCAGCCGGTCGAACACCTTGAACAGTTCGAGGATCACCGTCGGCGCCAGTCCCTCGAACGGTTCGTCAAGCAGCAGCAGTTTGACATTGCCCGACATCGCCCGTGCCACCGCCACCATCTGCTGTTCGCCGCCGGAAAGATAATCGGCCGCGACATCCATGCGTTCGCGCAGACGGGGGAAATATTCGAGGATCTGCGCCTCGTCCCACACCACGCCGTTGCTGCCGTCGGTCTTGCGGGCGAGGCGCCCGAGCGAGAGGTTCTCCCGAACCGTCATGCCGGCGAACAGGCCGCGGCCCTGCGGCACATAGCCGATGCCGGCGCGCGCGATGTCGGGTGCGGGCAGGCGGGAAATGTCGCTGCCGGCATAGGCGATTTTGCCTGACGACAGCGGCACGAGGCCCGCCAGCGTCTTCAGCAGCGTCGACTTGCCGGCGCCGTTGCGGCCGAGCAGCGCAACGATCTCGCCCTCGCGCACGTCGAGCGTGGCGTCGTGCAGGATGTGGCTCTTGCCATAAAACGTGTTGACGCGCTCGAAGCGCAGCACCGGCTCGGTGCTCGCGCCGATGCGTTCGCTGCTGGCGTGCTCGACCGCAGGGATGCCAGTGCCGGTATAGATCTGCTGCACCCGGCGGTCGGCGCGCACGGCCTCGGGCGTGCCGGTCATCAGCACTTCGCCCTGGTTCATCACGGTGACGGTGCGGGAGAAGCCGAGCACGCGGTCGATGTCGTGCTCGACGATCAGGACCGGAATATTGGCGGCGATGTTCTTGACGAGGTTCGAAACGCGCTCCCGCTCGGCGGCGGCTAGTCCCGCCAGCGGCTCGTCCAGCAGCAGCACCTGCGGCTTGGAGCCGAGCGCGATGCCGAGATCGACCAGCCGCTGCCCGCCATAGGACAGTTCACCGCCCTCGATGGTCTCGATCCCTTCGAGGCCCAGGAATTTTATCAGCTCCGCGGTCTCGGCGTGGATTTCCCCGTAGTGATCGATATCGCGCCAGAGGTTGAAACGGCAGGCGTTCTGCGCCTGCAGCGACAGCCGCAGGTTTTCGTAGATCGACAGCCCCTTGAACAGATTGGTGATCTGGAACGAACGCGTCAGCCCCTGATGGCAGATCGCCTCCGACGGCACGCCCTGGATCTCGCGGCCGTTCAGCGTGATGGTGCCGGTATCGGTCGGGTAGAGGCCGGAGACCAGGTTGAACAGCGTGGTCTTTCCCGCGCCGTTCGGCCCGATCAGGGCATGGATTTCGCCGGCGCCGACCTGCAGGCTGGCATCGGTCACCGCGCGAATTCCGCCAAAACTCTTCGAGACGCCGCGCACGTCGAGCACGATGCCGTCGAGCCCTTTCGGCAGCAGGAAGGCAGGCAACGGCAAGCCCTCGTAGATTTTCCGGCGGCTCATCGCGGCGGATTCTTCCGGCGGCGGCCACCAGCGTTTTGCCAGCGTCGCCCAGATGCCGACGAGGCCGCCCGGCGAATACAGCACGAAGGCAACGAAGACGAGGCCGAACCACAATAGCCAGTTCGAGGTCCAGATCGAAAACAACTCGCGGAACAGGATGAAGAACAGCGCGCCGATCGCCGGCCCCAGCATGCTGCGCATGCCGCCGATCACGACGACCGCCAACAACTCGCCGGAGAAGGGGACGGATACCGCTTCGGCCGAGACGAGGTAATTCTGGAATCCGATCAACCCGCCGGCAAAGCCGGTGACGACGGCGGAGATCACAAACACCCCGAGCTTGTAGCGCTCGACCGGATAGCCCTGGAACGTGGCGCGCAACTGGTTTTCGCGGATCGCCATCAGCACATGACCGAACGGCGAGCGCACCAACCGCAGCAACAGATAGAGCACGCCGAGGCAGAGCACGGAGGCGACGATGTAGTAGTTCAGCGCATTGTCGAGGCTGAACGCCCCGATGCTGCCGCGCTTCAAGCCGCCGAGGCCGTCCTCGCCGCCGGTCACCGCGGTCCAGCGGAACGCGATGGTGTAGGTCAGCGCCGACAGCGCCAGCGTCAGCAGCGAGAAGTAGACGCCACGCCGGCGCAGGATGACGAAGCCGACGAAGGTCGCGATGATGGCGACCACGACCGCCGCCAGCAGCAGCGGCAGGAAGATGTCGTTGTTGAACCAGTTGCGCTGGATCAAGCCGGCCGCATAGGCGCCGATGCCGAACCAGGCGCCGTGGCCGAACGAGACCAGCCCGGTGTAGCCGATGCAGAGGTTGAGCCCCATCGCGGCAATGGCGAGCGCCACC
>Ga0307499_10000332_pt1 | contig 17283 bp, 17 predicted proteins | sample 13_S_MG_FD_201363 | JGI IMG/M metagenome (GOLD analysis project Ga0307499, IMG submission 201363) | Soil microbial communities from Populus trichocarpa stands in riparian zone in the Pacific Northwest, United States - 13_S | ecosystem: Environmental > Terrestrial > Soil > Riparian zone > Trees... | reverse complement strand
GATCATCGACGAGCTGGCCGCGTCGTGGCCGGGGTACGGCGCCGACCTGGCCGGCACGCTGCGGGCGACCGCGGTCACGCCCGGGCCCGATCCGGCGCAGCTGCGCCGGATCGGGGTGCCGGTCGGGTTGGTCGGATTCCGGGACGACCCGATGCACCCGGCCGGGGTGACCGAGGAGTGGGCCGGGCTGATCCCCCGGTGCGCGGTCGAGTGGCTCCGGCTGGCCGACCTGGCCGACGACCGCTCCCTGCTCGGCGCCGCCGCCCTCCGCGCCTGGCACCGCGCCGCCAGCTAGCAGCACCGGCCAGCCAACCGCCGGCGCTGGCGGGTCGAACCGACCCGCCGGGCCGGCCGGACCCGTCCAAACCCGCGGCGCCGGCGGGTCGAACCGACCGCCGGGCCGGCCGCACCGGGCCGGGTCGGCGACCGGGCCGCACCGCCCGACCGGTCGCCGACCGCACGCCAGCGGCCGGCCGCGGCGGCCGGCACCGGCCGGTGGGTCGCTCGGGCCGCGAGCAGTCGCCGGGCTACCTGCGGCGGCGGCCGCTGGGGCGGCGGGTGGGTGGCGCGTCCCCGGGCCGGGTCGGCGCCCCGTCGGACACGGTGGGCGGGGCCAGGCCGGGCAGGCCGGTCTCCTTGGCCGCCTGCTCGGCCACGTCCTTGGGCAGCCGCAGCGGCAGCGGGTCGCGGACCGGCAGCGGGTCGGTGCCGCGGATCACCACCATGCCGCGCAGCGCGTCCTCGAGGGCGGCGGCGCGGGCCGGGTCGGTGGCGCCCTGGCCGGTGAACAGCGCGCGCAGGAACCAGCGCGGGCCGTCCACGCCGACGAACCGGACGGTCTGGTAGCCACCCTGCGCCGGCACCCGGGCGGTCAGCTCGAAGCCGAACTTGCCGCGCTCGTCCTGCGCGGTGCCGCCCTGGGACGCGATCGAGCCGCGGATCTCCTTGCGCACCTCGTCCCAGATCCCGGCGGTGCGCGGCGCGGCGAAGACGCCGACCTGCATCTCGCTGCCGCCGTAGCTGAGCGTGGCGGCGGCGACCTGGCCCTCCGGGCTGACGTCCACCCGGACCTCGACCCCGCTGATCACCGGGATCTGCAGCGCGCCGAGGTCGAGGCGGTCCAGGTCGTCATCGGGCCGGTCCGCCTCGTCCCAGGGGCCGGTGGTCGGCGCGACCTCCTCCCTGGGCCGGTCGTCCCACGGTGGGGTCGCGTCCAGCTTGGCCCGCTCGGAACGGCGGGTGCGGCGTCCTGATGCCATCAGCGTTCTCCCTCGCCAGCCGGTATCGCGCCGGGGACCAGCCGGGCGTGCCCACCGGTGGAACCGTGCCCGCCGGTCCCGCGGTCGGACTCGGGCAGCGCCTCCACCAGCCGGAACTCGGCCCGCTCCACCCGCTGGATGACCAGCTGGGCGATGCGGTCGCCGCGGGCCAGCCGCAGCGGCTGCCCCGGATCGTGGTTGATCACGATCACCTTGACCTCGCCGCGGTAGCCCGAGTCGACCGTGCCGGGCGCGTTCACCAGGGCCATCCCGCACCGGGCGGCCAGCCCGGAGCGCGGGTGCACGAACGCGGCGTACCCGACCGGCAGCGCGATCGCCAGCCCGGTCGGCAGCACCGCGCGGGCGCCGGGGGCCAGCTCGACGTCGATCGCCGTGACGATGTCGGCCCCGGCGTCGCCGGGCAGTGCGTACGTCGGCGGCGGGACGCCCGGATCGAGCCGGTGCACCAGCACCTCGACGGTCGGGCCGGACCCGCCGGCCGGGTCGGCGGGATCGGGAATGTCAGGGACGCCGGCGAGCTGGGCCGGGGCCGGCCGGGCCGGGGGCACCAGGGCGGGAGATGGGTCGGACGATGACACAGCGGGCAGGCTACCGGCCCGGGCCGCGGGACCGGTGCCCCGGATCAGGAACCGCAGCATCAACCGGGCGGATCACGCTGTTGGAACGGGCGTCGCGGCAGCCGAACCGGCACCTACCCACCGGTCCACGCACTAGCCGGGCAGCGTCAGCTGGCGGCCGCGCAGTTCGGCGCCGACCTTCTCGCCGAGCGAGCGGGTGGCGCGCCGGTTGACCTCGGCCCCGGCGACCGCTCCAGCCAGGAACGGGGCCATCGAGGTGGTGCTGCGGCCGAGCCGGCGCAGCAGCCGGCTGCGCAGCTCGCGCTTGGCGGCGTGGCCGAGCACGGCGGCCAGGCCGGCGCCGGCAGCGGCGGGTTCCACGGCGCGCTGCCGGACCCAGCTCATCAGGTACGCCGAGCCGCGCTGGGTCAGGCCGCCGTGCGCCGGCTCGCCGTAGAGCTCGTGCAGTTCGGCGACCAGCTTGATCTCGACCGCGGCGATCGCCAGCGTCTCCGCGGCCAACTGGACAGGGGCGGCCAGCAGCGTCGGCGGGGCGACGAACTCGACCGCGGCCAGCCCGCCGGCGGCCGCGCCGAACCCGGCGGTGACCAGCGTGGCCTGCTTGACCAGGGCCTCGGCGATCTGGTCGGTGGTCCGGCCGGGGTGCTGCGCGGCCAGCGTCGCGGCGTCCCGGACCGGGATCCGCGGGGCGGCCTCGGCCAGCACGTCAGCCAGCCAGCGGCCGGCCGCGACCGCGCGCACGCCGGCCGCCCGGGCGCTGCCGCCCAGCCCCCGGGCGAGCGCGAGCATCGGTGCCCGCCGGTCGGGCTGGTCGGACCCGGCGACCCGGGCGACCAGCTCGCCGACGTCCTGCTGGGCCGGCCCGGGCCGGCCCAGCTCGGGCCGCCGGTCGCGGCGCCGGTCCCGATTGCGGAGGACAGGAAGCATGTCCGGGGTCATACCCCCCGATCAGGCGGCACAGTCCCGGCAGATCGGCTGACCGTTCTTCTCGCCGGCAAGCCTGCTGCGGTGATGCACCAGGAAGCAGCTGGAACAGGTGAACTCGTCCTCCTGCTTCGGCAGCACCTTGACGCTGAGCTCCTCGCCGGACAGGTCCGCGCCGGGCAGCTCGAGCGCCTCGTTCAGCTCGGCTTCGTCGACGTCGATCGAGCCGGACTGGGCCTCTGCGCGGCGGGCCTTCAGTTCCTCGAGCGAGTCTTCGCCGAGTTCGTCGACTTCGCTGCGCCGCGGGGCGTCGTAGTCGGTAGCCATCGGTAATGTCTCCTGTGCGTAGTGCGGGCGCGGGTGGCGCGTGGGTAACGCATCGGGTGGTCGTTCTGTGCCCGCGCTCGCAGGATTTCCCCTGCCGCGGTAAAACCGCTGGTCGGCGGGAGCCGCGGAACGTTACCGTGCCCGCCGAGCACACCGGTTGGAGCCTCGGCAGCGTGTCGCGGGTCAGGGTGTGTCGTGTTGGTCATGGGTGGCTGTCCGCGGCGTTCAGGCTGCGCCCGGTAGCGGGCCCGGTAAGCGGAGGAGGAGCCGTACCGGGTTGTATCGGCGACGATGCCGCCGGGCACGGCCCCGGGCGTTGTGGGTGCCGCCGGCTGCCGGGCGGCAGGGTACACGCGGCGGGTGTGTCGCGTCCCGGCACCCGCAGGTCACCGCACCGAGTAGGCGCTCCATAGAGGGAGGTGACGAGTTGACCGTTTTGCACCGGCGCGCGGCCAGACGACCGCGGGCCCGATCGTCCGTCCCCGGGAGGCCCCCGTGTCCTCGTCCCACCCGAACGAACCGACCCGACTGACCGGCCGCCGGCACCTGCGGCTGGCGACCGACCTTCCGCCGGCAGCGCCCGGCCCGGCCCGGCCGATCCCCGACCCGCTCGCGGAGCTGGGCTGGGACAGCGGCTGGAGCGCCCTGGTAGCCGGCTACCGGGATGGCCCGGGCTCGCTGCCCGGCCGGATCATCCGGGCCGACCGGGGCCGGGCCATGGTGGCCACCGTCGGCGGCACGGTCCGGGCGGCACTGCTGCATCCGGACGCCACCACCGGCGACTGGGTGCTGCTCGACCCGGACGCCGCCGACGGCACCGTCCGCGCGGTGCTCCCCCGCCGCACCGCGCTGATCCGCGGCGGCGGCCGCAAGGACGCCCGCGGGCACCTGCTGGCCGCCAACGTGGACGTGGTGCTGATCACAGTCCCGCTGACCACCGCGCCGAACCCGCAGCAGCTGGACCGGCTGCTCGCGGTCGCCTGGAGCTCCGGCGCCCGGCCGGTGATCGTGCTCACCAAGGCCGACCTGTCCCGGACCGCGGCCACCGAGCGGGACGAGGTGGTCGAGCTCGCCCCCGGCACCCCGGTGCTGCTCACCTCCACCGTGGACGGTCGGGGGCTGACCGAACTGCGCCGGCAATTCATGCCCGGACGGACCGCGGCCCTGCTCGGCGTCTCCGGTGCGGGCAAATCGAGCCTGGTGAACGCGCTGGCCGGGGCCGAGGTGGCCGGGGTCGCGCCGATCCGGCCGGACGGCAAGGGCCGGCACACCACCACCGCCCGGGAGCTGACCGTGCTGCCCGGCCTCGGCGTGCTGCTCGACACGCCCGGGCTGCGCGGCGTACAGCTCTGGGCCGCCGACGAAGGGCTGGACCAGACCTTCGCGGACGTGGTCGAGCTGACCCGGCAGTGCCGGTTCCGGGACTGCCAGCACCGCACCGAGCCCGGCTGCGCGCTGCTTGGCGCGGTCGAGGCCGGCCACCTCTCCCCCCGCCGGCTGGACAGCTACCTGCGCCTGCAGCGGGAGAACGACTGGCTGCAGCGCCGGTACGACGCCCGGCTGCGGGCCGAGCAGCGCCGCCGCTGGCGCAACGAGGTCTACGCGGCCCGCCAGCGCCGCCACCGCGGCTCCAGCTGACCGCGCGGGCCAGCCTCGGTGACCGTCCGTCGCGCGTGGTGGACCGGTAGTCACCGATCGGGGCCCGCTCGCCGGCACCAGCTGACCCCGGCCGCGGCTGGCGGTACCGTCCCCCGGCAACCGAGCGGGCACGGAGCGGAGCGGACACTGAACGACGAGACAGCGCGGCCCGGCCTGGCGCCCGGGCCGCTGGGGGCGGACGCCGGCGTGGTCGGCCGGTACCTGGCGGGTGTCCTGAGCGAGCCGGCCTGGCTGGACGCCAGCGTGGAGGTGATCGCCGGCGGCCGGTCCAACCTGACCTACGCGGTCAGCAGCACGGCCGGCGAGCTGGTGCTGCGCCGCCCGCCGCTGCGCGCGGTGCGGCCGACCGCGCACGACATGGTCCGCGAGCACCGGGTGCTGTCCGCGCTGGCCGGCACCGCGGTGCCGGTGCCGGCGACGGTCCACCTGTGCACCGACCCGGACGTGCTGGGCGCGCCGTTCTACCTGATGGAGCGGGTCGCCGGGGTGATCGCCCGGGGCGGTCTGCCGGCCGGGTACGCCGCGGCGCCGGCCGACCGGGAGGCGCTCGGCTACGGCCTGCTGGACGTGCTGGCCGACCTGCACGCGGTGCCGCCGGCGGAGGTCGGGCTGGCCGACTTCGGCCGGCCGGACGGCTACCGGGAACGGCAGGTGCGCCGCTGGGTCGGCGAGTGGGAGGCGCTGCGCGACCAGGACCGGCCGGACCTGGACCGGCTCGCCGCCGACCTGGCCGCCGCGGTGCCGGCCGGCCCGTCCGGGGCGATCGTGCACGGCGACTACCGGCTGGACAACGTGGTGCTGCATCCGGACCGGCCCGAACAGGTGCGCGCGGTGCTGGACTGGGAGATGTCCACCCTCGGCGACCCGCTCTCCGACCTGGGGTTGCTGCTGGTCTATTGGCGGCAGGCCGGGGACGCCCCGATCGGCGGCGCGATGCCCTCGGCCACCGCGCTGCCCGGCTTCCCGACCCGCCGGCAGGTCGCCGAGCGGTACGCCGGCCGGACCGGCCGGGACATCAGCGCGCTGCCCTGGTACGTCGCGTTCGGCTTCTTCAAGCTGGCCGTCGTCGTGGTCGGCATCCTGGCCCGGCAGCGGGCCGGCGCGATGACCGGGGACGTCGCCGCCGGGATGGCCGCGACGATCGGCGGGCTGGTCAGCGGCGGCCGGCGCGCGCTGGACGCGGACGGCGTCGAATAGGACATGTCCGGACCCGATGGGACCCCCGCCGGTTCGACCGGTCGTGGCTTACCCTCGCGGCATGCGTTCTGCGGGTGAGCGGCGATGACGATGCTGAGCCCGCTGGGCCGGGTCCCGAAACAGCGCCCGCCCGGCCAGCGCCGGGCCCGCCGGCCGGTCCCCGCGCTGATCCTGCTGCTGGTGCTCTCGCTGATCACCGCGGTGGTCTGGTGGAAGGTGCTGCACCGCAACACCGACGCCGACGACGTCGCCGGCTGCCAGCCGGTGCCCACGCTCGCTTCGCTGAAGGTGGACCCGAAGACGGTCAAGCTGCGCGTCTACAACTCCACCGAGAAGGCCGGGCTGGCCAAGACGGTGGCCGACCAGCTGCACAAGCGCGGCTTCGCGATCACCACGACCAGCAACGACCCGCTCGCCTCCAGCCGGGACGTGCAGGGGGTCGGCGAGCTGCGGTACGGCCCGAGCGGCACCAACCAGGCCCTGCTGACCAGCCTCTACCTGCCCGGCATCAGGCTCATCCCGGACCCGCGCACGGACGCGGTGGTGGACGTCGCGATCGGCCCCAGCTACAAGACGGTCGCCAACGCCGCCCAGGTCGCCGCGGCCAAGAAGAAGGCGACCACCCAGGCCAAGGCCGGCGACGTCCCGCAGGGCTGCTGACCGGCCCGGCACCGACCGGCCCGGGGCCAACCGGCTCCGCGGGCCGGCCGGCGCGGCTCAGCCGATCTCGTCCGCGCCGAGCTCCTCCAGCAGCGCGACCAGCTCGCCGGCCACCGCCGGAGCCGCCGCGACCGTGATCGCCGGGCCGGCCGGCCGCCCGTGCAGGCCGCTGACCAGCGCACCGGCCTCGGCGGCGACCAGCGCACCGGCGGCCATGTCCCAGGGCGCCAGGCCCTGCTCGAAGTAGCCGTCGAGGCGGCCGGCGGCGACGAAGCAGAGGTCCAGCGCGGCCGAGCCGAGCCGGCGGATGTTGGCCACCCGGGGCAGCACGCCGGCCAGTATCCGGCCCTGGGCGCCGCGCCGGCCGGCGTCGTAGCCGAAGCCGGTGCCGATCAGCGCGGTGTCCAGGCTGGCGGCCCGGCCGGCCGCGGTCAGCTTGCGCGAGCCGAGCCACGAGCCGGCCCCGCGCAACGCCATGAACGTCTCGCCGGAGATCGGGTTGTGCACCGCCCCGACGACGGTCTGGCCGGCGTACTCGGCCGCCACCGAGACCGCGTACTGCGGCACGCCGTAGTAGAAGTTGACCGTTCCGTCGATCGGGTCGATCAGCCAGCGGACGCCGGTGCTGCCGGCCTCGTCGGCGCCCTCCTCGCCGAGCACCGCGTCGCCGGGGCGGCGCTCGCGCAGTTGCTCGACCAGGAACTGTTCGGCCTGCTTGTCCACCGCGGTGACCAGGTCGGTGGGGGTGGTCTTGGTGTCGGCGGTCAGGCCCGCCCCGGCGGCCTCGCGGCCGTCCCGGATCAGCGCCCCGGTCAGGTGCGCCAGTTCGACCGCGACGCCGAGCAGTTCGGCATGCTGGACCTGCACTTCGTGCGCTGCCATGGGGTCATCCGACCATGCGGCGTAGTGTCCCGCCACGACGGGGTTGGGTCCGCCGCGGCGGGCTGGTTTCTGAAGGGGGCCGCGAGGTGTCCAAGCGAAAGATCCCCACCGCATCCGGCATGGCGTTCGGCGTGGACATCGGCGGCACCGGGATCAAGGGCGCGATCGTCGATCTGGCCAGCGGTGACCTGAAGACCGACCGGGTCAAGTTCCCGACGCCACATCCGGCCACCCCGGACGCGGTGGCGGCCGAGGTCACCCGGCTGGTCCGCGAGGCCGGCTGGTCCGGCGAGATCGGTGCCACCTTCCCGGCGGTGATCAAGCACGGGGTGGCGAAAAGCGCCGCCAACGTGGACCGCAGCTGGATCGGCACCAACGTGGACGAGGTGTTCACCAAGGCCACCGGCTGCGACGTGACCGTGCTGAACGACGCCGACGCGGCCGGGCTGGCCGAGGTCCGCTACGGCGCGGCCAAGGGCGTGCCCGGCCTGGTGATCCTGCTGACGTTCGGCACCGGGATCGGCAGCGGCATGTTCATCGACGGCGTGCTGGTGCCCAACACCGAACTGGGCCACCTGGAGGTGGACGGCGCGGACGCGGAGAAGCGGGCCGCCGCGTCCGCCAAGGAGAACGAGGACCTCTCCTACAAGCACTGGGCGAAGCGGGTGTCCCGCTACCTGCAGCACGTGGAGAAGCTGTTCAGCCCCGATCTGATCCTGGTCGGCGGCGGGGTGAGCAAGGACGCCGACCGCTGGGTGCCGCTGCTGACCGTCGACACCCCGATCAAGCCGGCCGAGCTGCTGAACAACGCCGGCATCGTCGGCGCCGCGCTGGCCGCGCACGAGCACTTCGAGGAATAGCCGCCTAACCGGCCGGCTGAACGGCCGGCGGGGCGGCGGTCGCGCCGGCGATTTCGGCGCGCAGGGCCGGGCCGTGCTGGTCCAGGGACGGGGCCGGCGGACGGATGACCGGGTCCGGGTAGCCGGAGATCTTCATCGGGTTGCCCGGCATCGGCTGGCCGCCAGCCTCGATCACCATCCGGCGGGCCGCCACCTGGTCGGAGTCCAGCGCCTCGCCGACGCCACTGACCGGGCCGCACGGAACTCCGGCCGCGCCGAGCAGGTCGAGCCAGTGCGCCGCCGGCTCGGCCCGCAGCGCGGCCTCCAGTTCGGCCACCAGGGCGTCCCGGTGCCGGGTGCGGCCCTCGTTGCTGGCGAACCGCGGGTCGGTCACCAGGCCGGGCCGGCCGAGCACGGTGCACAGCACCCCGAACAACCCGTCATGCGCGGCACAGATCACGATCGGCCGGTCCGCGCAGCCGAAGGTGCCGAACGGGGAGATCGTGTAGTGCGCGTTGCCGATCCGCGGCGGCTCGGCCCGGTGGGTCAGGTACTGCAGCGCGGCGCCTTCCAGCAGCGACACGGCCGCGTCGAACATGGCGACGTCCACCTGGGTGCCGCTACCGGTACGGTCTCGCCCGTGCAACGCGGCCATCACGGCTCCGAACGCGTACAGACCCGCGGCCAGGTCGGCGATCGACGTGCCCGGCTTGGTCGGCGGGCCGTCCGGCGCGCCGGTGATCGCCATCAGCCCGGCCGCGGCCTGCACGACCGTGTCGTACGCCGGCCGCTGCCGCCACGGGCCGGTCTGGCCGAAGCCGGAGATCGAGGCGTAGACCAGCCGCGGGTTGCGGGCGGCCAGTTCCGGGTAGCCGAGGCCGAGCCGGCCCATCACGCCCGGCCGGAAGTTCTCCACCAGCACATCCGCCCGGTCGACCAGGCCGAGCAGCACCGCCCGGTCGGCCGGGTCGGCGAGGTTCAGCGCGATGGATTCCTTGCCGCGGTTGACCCGGTCGAAGTAAAGCGACCGACCGGACCGGAACGGCCCGTACGCGCGGGAGTCGTCACCGCGCTCCGGGCGCTCCACTTTGACCACCCGGGCACCCAGATCGGCCATCATCATCGTCGCGAATGGACCGGCCAGAACCCGGGTCAGATCGACAATCAGCAACCCGACCAGCGGTCCGGCACCGGAATTGGTGTCATCAACCGGCATTCGGTCACTCTGCGTTTCAGGTCGATCTCGGTTAGTCGCCACCGGACGCCCTCCCGGGAACACGGGCGGCACGCTGGGGGTCCGGTGTGGACGGGTTGCCGCACGCCCCGCCCACGCGAAGTTACACTTACGGCACGGCACGAGCCGGCCGGCTCCCGGAGGTACCCGGGGCCGATCGGTTGGTGGCGCTCCTGCCCCGGTCGGGCAGTATCCGGTCGCGCGACGTGACCTCCCCGCCTGCGAGACGTGAAAGGGCGTTCGTGGCAGCCGCTGAACCCTCGTCCAACAGCATTACCACTCGGGCCGCCACCGCCGACGCGGCGAAAGCCGTCGCCGAGCACCTGGTCCGGCACGGCCAGCACCAGGGCTTCCTCCGCGCCGACGAGATAACCAGAGCTTTCGAGCAGGCTGGAATCCCGCCGACGCATGGCAAGCGGGTGCTGCGCACCCTCAGCGAGTCAGGAGTGACCGTGATGGTCGATGCGTCCTCCGCCAATACCGCCGGTTCCGGCGGCACCCGGCGTCCCCGGCCCCGGACCGCGGCCGCCGCGGTGACCACCAGGGTGACGGTGACGACAACCGCGGCCGGGGCGAACCCGGCCGGGCCGGTGCCCACCGCCAGCCCGGCGGCGACCCCGGATCCGCGGCCCGCCCGCCCGGCCGCCGCGGCCAAGTCGGCCGCCGGCCGCGCGGTGACCGCGCCGGCCCGGGCCGGCGCCCCCAAGCCGGCCGAGGCGGCTCCGTCGCCCGGCTCGGTGCGGGCCAAGACGGCGGCCAAGCCGGCCCGTCCGGCCGCCCGCCCGCCCGCGCGGGGCAAGGCCCCGGCTGCCCCGACCGGCCCGACCGGCGTGGTGCCCGGCCCGGGTGCCGAGCCGACCGATCTGGTCGATCCGGCCGACGGGATCGAGCCGGACGGTCTGGACGGTCTGACCGACCCGGGCGAGGACGTGGCCGAGCTCGAGGAAGAGGTCGTCGTCGAGGCGCTGACCACGACCGAGGAGCCGGCCCCCGCCGCGGCCGAGGCCGAGGAGGAGTCCGACGAGTTCGTCTGGGACGAGGAGGACGAGGAGTCCGAGGCGCTCCGGCAGGCGCGCAAGGACGCCGAGCTCACCGCGTCCGCCGACTCGGTCCGGGCGTACCTGAAGCAGATCGGCAAGGTCGCGCTGCTGAACGCGGAGGAGGAGGTCGACCTCGCCAAGCGGATCGAGGCCGGCCTGTACGCCGCGGAGCGGGTGCGCAAGGCCGAGGACGCGCGGCTGGCCGGCAAGAAGGACGCGATGTCGCCGCAACTGCGGCGCGACCTCAGCTGGATCGTGCGGGACGGCGAGCGGGCGAAGAACCACCTGCTGGAGGCGAACCTGCGGCTGGTCGTCTCGCTGGCCAAGCGCTACACCGGCCGCGGCATGGCCTTCCTGGACCTGATCCAGGAGGGCAACCTGGGCCTGATCCGCGCGGTCGAGAAGTTCGACTACACCAAGGGCTACAAGTTCTCCACGTACGCCACCTGGTGGATCCGGCAGGCGATCACCCGGGCCATGGCCGACCAGGCGCGCACCATCCGGATCCCGGTGCACATGGTCGAGGTGATCAACAAGCTCGGCCGGATCCAGCGCGAGCTGCTGCAGGACCTCGGGCGCGAGCCCACCCCCGAGGAACTGGCCAAGGAAATGGACATCACCCCGGAGAAGGTGCTGGAGATCCAGCAGTACGCCCGGGAGCCCATCTCGCTCGACCAGACCATCGGCGACGAGGGCGACAGCCAGCTCGGTGACTTCATCGAAGACTCCGAGGCTGTCGTCGCCGTCGACGCCGTTTCGTTCACGCTGCTGCAGGACCAGCTGCAGTCCGTGCTGCTGACGCTGTCCGAGCGCGAGGCCGGCGTGGTCCGGCTCCGGTTCGGCCTCACCGACGGCCAGCCGCGCACCCTGGACGAGATCGGCCAGGTCTACGGCGTGACCCGGGAGCGGATCCGGCAGATCGAGTCGAAGACCATGTCCAAGCTCCGGCACCCGTCCCGGTCCCAGGTTCTGCGCGACTACCTGGACTGAGCCTCAGCCCTCATCAGCGGCGCTGACCAGCGGATTCGCATCCGCCGGTCGGCGCCGCTGACGTTGCGCCGTTGTTCCCGGCGGTTCCGGCGGCTACAGTCGCGATGTCTGAGAGAGCGCTCTCACGGCCCGTCTGTCCGATGTGTCGTGGCGCGCCGACCAGCATCCGCCCTGCGGCGCAGGCGTGGCCCGGCCGGTGTGGCCCCGGTCGTGCCTGAGGCGGTCGAGCGTGTGGGCCGGCCGGCCCGGTGGTTCCGGCGACGGTCCGCGGCACCGCGACTGCGTCCGGAGGAGCGACCGTCCGATGAGATCCCGAAACCTGCTCAGACTGGCGCTCGGCGGCCTGCCGCTGCTGGCCGCGGCGATCGCGGTCGGCGTCCTGCCGGCGGCGCCGGCCACCGCCGCCTCGCTGCAGGAGGTGACGAACTTCGGCACGAACCCGAGCAGCCTGCGGATGTTCGTCTACGTGCCGACCACCGTCGTGGCGCGGCCGCCGATCGTGGTCGCGGTGCACTACTGCCACGGCGACGGCCCGGCCTTCGCGGCCGGCAGCCAGTTCAACGCGCTGGCCGACCGGTTCGGGTTCATCGTCGTCTTCCCGTCGGTGACCCAGGCCCCGGACGGCTGCTTCGACGTGGCCTCCCCCGCGGCGCTGCGGCACGACGGCGGCAGCGACCCGGTCGGCATCATCTCGATGGTCCGCTACGTCGAGCAGCACTTCAACGGCGACCCGGGCCGGGTCTACGCCACCGGCGTCTCCTCCGGGGCGATGATGACCAACGTCCTGCTCGGCGACTATCCCGACGTCTTCAAGGCCGGCGCGGCGTTCGCCGGCGTGCCGTTCGGCTGCTTCGCCGGCCCGGTCAGCTGGAACACCGACTGCGCCAACGGCAACATCAGCAAGACCCCGCAGCAGTGGGGCGACCTGGTCCGCGGCGCCTTCCCGGGGTACACCGGCCCGCGGCCACGCATGCAGCTGTGGCACGGCACCGCCGACACCACGCTCTTCTACGCCAACTTCGGCGAGGAGATCAAGCAGTGGACGAACGTGCTCGGGGCCAGCCAGACGCCGGCGTCCACCGACCATCCGCAGCCGACCTGGACCCGCACCCGCTACACCGACAGCGCCGGAGCGGTGCTGGTCGAGGCGACCAGCATGCAGGACGTGCCGCACAACCTGCCGGTCGTCGCCGACGCCGCCATCCACTTCTTCGGCCTGGACGGCGCGACCCCGCCGACCAGCACGCCGCCGGTGACTACCACGCCGCCGGTGACCACGCCGCCGGTGACCAGCCCGGCGCCGGCCGGCGGCTGCCGGGTCGCCGATGCGATCAACGCGTGGAACACCGGCCTCACCGCGAACCTCACCATCACCAACACCGGCGGCACGCCGGTGAACGGTTGGTCGCTGGTCTTCACCCTGCCCGCCGGCCAGGTGCTCACCGGCGGCTGGAACGCCGGCTACGCCCCGACCAGCGGCCGGGTGACCGCCACCAACCTCAGCTACAACGCCACCATCGCGCCCGGCACGTCGGTGGGCATCGGCTTCCAGGCCAACCACACCGGCAACGCCGCCCGACCGGCCGCGTTCACCCTCAACGGCACGGCCTGCACGGTCACCTGACGCCGGGTGCGGGCCGGCCGGCAACACCGACCGACCCGCACCGGATCAGTAGCCGGCCGGCGGCCCGACGGTGGCGGCGGCCGGGCCGAAGGCGGCCACGTAGCCGGGGTGCACCCGCTTCCACGGCTCGCCGGGCGGCGGGACGGGGCGGCCGTCCAGGTCGGCGACCAGACGGTCCAGGCACTCGTGCCAGCCGGCGGCGTCCCGGGCGGCCTTGCCCTGCTCGCGGATCGTGTCCAGCAACGTGAGCGTCGAGCCGCCGGGCCGCTCGGCCACCTCGATCCGGATCGTGTCCGGGCCCCAGCTGAACTCCAGCAGCCTGGGCGGGTCCAGTGCGAGCACCTCGCCGTCGAAGCTGTCACCGGTCTTGAACCGGAAGCACAGCTTGCCGCCGAGCACCCAGTCGCCCTCGACCTCGTCCGGGAACCAGACCTGCTGGTGTTCCGGCTCGGTGAGGGCCCGCCAGACCCGCTCCGGCGGGTGGGCCAGTTCGCGGGTGAAGCGCAGCCGCCAGCTGCCGTTGCCGGGATCCTCCAGGACGCCGTTCACACCTCTCCCCTTTCGTCGCGGGCCATCCGGTCGGGGCCCGTCTGGTCGCGGCCCGTCCCGTCGCGGCCCGCCTGGTCACCGGCCGGTTCGTCGCGGGCCAGTTCGGCACGGGTCAGCTCGTCGCGGGCCAGTTCGGGACGGGCCAGCTCGTCGCGGGCCATCTCGTCCAGGTGCTGTTCGAGCCGGTCGAGGCTGGTCGACCAGGCCTGCCGGTAGGGCGCGAGCCAGTCGTCCAGCTCGCGCAGCGGGCCGGCGGTGAGCCGGTAGGCGCGGCGCTGCTCGTCCACCCGGGACGCGACCAGGCCGGCCTCGCGCAGCACCTTCAGGTGCTTGGACACCGACGGCTGGCGCAGCCCGAGCAGGCCGACCAGCTCGCCGACGGTGCGCTCGCCGCCGCGGACCAGATCCAGGATCTCCCGCCGGCGCGGCTCGGCCAGCACCTCGTACACGCTCATCACAGGCCCGAGCATTCCACTACGAGAATATTCTTGTCAAGGAATATGACCGCGCTTCCGGAGGGGACCGGACGTTCCCGCCGATCGGGGTAGCAGCGATGATGGAGTCGACCGATCGGGGCGGCACAGGGCGGTGGGATGGCGGACGAGTCGAGGGCGGAGCGCCCGGCGGCGGCGGTGCTGACCAGCACGCGGCGGCTGGAGGCGTTCAGCGACGGGGTGTTCGCGATCGCGATCACGCTGCTGGTGCTCGACCTCGCCGTCCCGACCAGGGAGCAGGCCGCGGACGGCGGGCTGACCGCGGCGCTCGGCCGGCAGTGGCCGGCGTACGCCGCGTACCTGGTCAGCTTCCTGATCGTCGGCATCATCTGGGTCAACCACCACACCGTGTTCGACAACGTCCGGCTGGTCAACCGGCAGGTGCTGTTCGCCAACCTGGCAGTGCTGCTGTTCGTGTCGGCGCTGCCGTTCCCGACCCGGCTGCTGGCCGAGTACCTCACCGACGGCAACGACTCGCACATCGCCGCCGCCATCTACAGCGCCACCATGCTGGCGATCGGGCTCACCTACGGGCTGCTCTGGCTGGTGATCACCGGCGGTCGCGGGCTGCTGCACCAGCAGATCGACGCGGCGGCCAGCCGGGCCGCGCTGCGCCGGTTCGGCGTCGGCAACGTGTTCTACCTGGCCACCATCGGCCTGTCGTTCATCAGCGCCATCGCCACCCTGGCCGTGCACGGCGCGATCGCCATCTACTACTGCTTCGACCAGCTGCCGATCACCCGGCACGCCGGCGGGATGTCCGGCGAGCCACGGGGCGGCGACCGGTGACCGCCATGGCGAACAGATTCGGGTCCGCGCCGGCCGCGGCACCGACGGACCCGGGCCCGGAGACCTGACCGAACGACCGAGTGAGGTGATGCCCCATGACCGAGCGCAAGCCGGCCGGGATGCCGTTCGAGACCTGGATCGACAAGCAGATCCGGGAGGCGGAGGAGCGCGGCGCCTTCAAGGACCTGCCCGGCGCCGGCAAGCCGATCCCGAACCTCGACGATGACGACATGTGGTGGGTGAAGCAGCTGATGCGGCGGGAGAACCTGAGCTACCTGCCACCCACCCTGGCGCTCCGCAAGGAGGCCGAGGACGTGCTGGCCGCCGTCCCGACCGCCCCGTCCGAGGCGGCCGTCCGGACGATGATCACGAACCTGAACGAGAAGATCCGGGCCGCGATCCGCGTCCCGCCGCCCGGACCGCCGCTGAACCTGCTCCCGCTCGACGTCGAGGAGGCCGTGGCGTCCTGGCGCCGGCGTCCCACCTCCTGACGGTTCGACCCGCCTGCCGGCTAGGGTGCCGGCATGGGTGCCGATGTTCGGTTGAACGGGTTGCCGGGGCCGCTGAGCTGGCAGGTGGAGCCGGTCTCCTGGGAGCCGGTCGGGCCGGACGGGCTGACCGTCACCGCCGGCCCGCAGACCGACCTGTTCGTCGATCCGGCCGGCAGCCCGGCGCAGCTGTCCGCGCCGCGGGCGCTGCTGCCGGTCAGCGGCGACTACCGGTTCTCCGCCCGGCTGTCCTGCGCGGCGGCGGCCACCTACGACGCGGCGGCGCTGGTGGCCTGGGTGGACGACGAGCAGTGGGTGAAGCTGGCCCTGGAGCGGTCGCCGGCCGGGCTGCTGACCGTGGTCAGCGTGGTGACCCGGGGCCGGTCGGACGACGCGAACGGCTGGCCGGTCCCATCCGGGTCGTGCTGGCTGCGCATCTCCCGGACCGGCCCGGCGACCGCGCTGCACGCCCGCGCCGACGGCGAGCCCTGGGCGCTGGTCCGGCACCTGGCGCTCGGCGCCGGGGACACCCAGGTGGGCCTGCTGGCGCAGTCGCCGACCGGGGCCGGCGCGGTCAGCACCTTCGACCAGGTCCGGCTGGAGCCCGGCGGCCTGGCCGACGTCCGCGACGGGACGTAGCCGGGCACCAGCCGGACCGGCAGCTGGCCGACCCGGCCGAGCTGCCGCCCGGCTACCTCGACCGCTGCCGCGACCGCCGGCAGGATCGACCGGCGGCCCGGGCGGAACCGCCTCGGCTCGGCGTCGTGATCGATGTGTTCTAGCCTCGGTCGGCATGACCGTGGCTGAGGTTGATGCGGTGGTCGTCGGCGCCGGTCCGAACGGGCTGGTGGCGGCGAACATGCTGGCTGAGGCCGGCTGGGACGTGCTGGTGCTGGAGGCGGCCGGGTCTCCCGGCGGGGCGGTCCGGTCGGCCGAGCTGACCGCACCGGGCTTCATCAGCGACGTGTGCAGCGCGTTCTACCCGCTGGGTGCGGCCTCGCCGGTGCTGGCCCGGCTGGAACTGGACCGCTGGGGGCTGGTCTGGCGGCATGCCCCGGCACCACTGGCGCATGTGCTGCCGGACGGCCGGCACGTGCTGCTGGCCCGGGACGTGGACGAGACCGCGGCGTCGCTGGCCGCCTTCGCGGCGGCCGACGCGGACGCCTGGCGGACCGAGTTCGAGGCCTGGCAGCGGATCAAGCCGGCACTGCTCGGGGCGCTGCTCGGGCCGTTTCCGCCGGTGCGGTCGGCGGCCGGGCTGCTGCGCCGGCTCGGGGCCGGCGACGCGCTGCGGTTCGCCCGGTTCGGCACGCTGCCGGTGCGCCGGTACGCGACCGAACGGTTCGCCGGGGAAGGTGCCCGGCTGCTGCTGGCCGGCAACGCGCTGCACACCGACCTGGGCCCGGACCAGTCCGGTTCGGCGATCTTCGGCTGGCTGCTCGCGATGCTGGCCCAGGATGTCGGCTTCCCGGTGCCGGCCGGCGGGGCCGGGGCGCTGGCGGTGGCGCTGGTCCGGCGGCTGGCGGCGTACGGCGGCCAGGTGGAGTGTGGCCGGCCGGTGTCCCGGGTGCTGATCGCCGGCGGCCAGGCGGTCGGGGTGGCGGACGCGGGTGGCAACCTGGTGCGGGCGCGCCGGGCGGTGCTGGCCGACGTGCCGGCGCCGGCCCTGTTCGGTGACCTGGTCGGCGCGCCGAACCTGCCCCCGAAGTTCGTCGACGACCTGAGCCGG
>Ga0307499_10000331_pt1 | contig 17288 bp, 15 predicted proteins | sample 13_S_MG_FD_201363 | JGI IMG/M metagenome (GOLD analysis project Ga0307499, IMG submission 201363) | Soil microbial communities from Populus trichocarpa stands in riparian zone in the Pacific Northwest, United States - 13_S | ecosystem: Environmental > Terrestrial > Soil > Riparian zone > Trees... | reverse complement strand
CGGACAGGTCACCGGGTTCGTCGGCCCCAACGGCGCCGGCAAATCCACCACGATGCGGGTGATCCTCGGCCTCGACGCCGCGGACGCGGGCACCGCGCTGATCGGCGGGCGGCCGTACCGCAGCCTGCGGCGTCCACTGTGCCAGGTGGGATCGCTGCTGGACGCCGGCGCGCTGCAGCCCAGCCGGACCGCCCGCAACCACCTGCTGTGGCTGGCCCACTCGCAGGGCCTGACCGGCCGGCGGGTCGACGCGGTGATCGAGCAGGCCGGCCTGCGGGCGGTGGCCCGGCGGCGGGCCGGCGGCTTCTCGCTGGGCATGCGGCAGCGGCTCGGCATCGCCGCCGCGCTGCTGGGCGACCCGCCGGTGCTGCTGCTGGACGAACCGTTCAACGGCATGGACCCGGAAGGCATCGGGTGGATGAGCCGGTTCCTGCGGTCGCTGGCCGCCGACGGCCGGGCCGTGCTGGTGTCCAGTCACCTGATGAGCGAGCTGCAGGACACCGCCGACCACCTCGTCGTCGCCGGCCGCGGCAAGGTCATCGCCGACGCCGGTGTGGCGCAACTGCTCGCGGCGGCGTCCGGTCGCCGGGTCACCCTGCACAGCACGGCAGCCGCGGCGGCGGCGGTGCTGGCCGGCGCCGGCGCGGCCGTGACCGACGCCGGCCCCGGCACGCTGACCGTCTCCGGGCTGGACGCCGCGGCCGTCGTGACCCTGCTCAACGCCCACGGGGTGCCGTTCTCGGAGGTGTCGGCGCACCGGGCGACGCTGGCGGAGGCGTACCTGGAGCTGACCCGGGACTCGGTCGAGTTCCGCGCCGCCGCCCCGGAGGCGACCCGGTGACCGGAGACACGGAGGGCGGGCGCGGGTTCGGGCGGTTGCTGCACGCCGAGTGGACGAAGTTCCGGACGGTCCGCGGCTGGGTCCTCGGGATGGCGGCGGCGGCCGGGCTGATCATGGCTTTCGGGCTGTCTCCCGGGGTGCAGGGCTCGTGCGGTCGGCACGGGCCGGGCTCCGAATGCGTCCCCCTCATCGGGCCGGGCGGGCAGGAGGTGACCGACAGCTTCTTCTTCGTCCACCAGCCGCTGGCCGGCGACGGCAGCGTCACCGTGCGGGTGACCTCGCTGACCGGCCAGCTCCCGCCGGAGCGGCCCGGCGGGAGCTGGACTCCCCATCTCCCGCCGTGGGCCAAGGCCGGCCTCATCATCAAGGACGGCACCCGGCTGGGGTCCAGCTACGCCGCGGTCATGGTCACCGGGGGCCGCGGGGTGCGGATGCAGGACGACTACACCCACGACCGCGCCGGGCAGCCCGGCGCGGCCACCGCGGCCGCCCCGCGCTGGCTGCGGCTGACCCGCACCGGCCAGACCGTCACCGGCGCCGAGTCGACCGACGGCACCCACTGGACCACCGTCGGCACCGCCACCCTGCCGCAGCTGCCGCCGACCGCGCAGGTGGGGCTGTTCGTCACGGCCCCGCCGTACGCGGCGCCGATCGGCGGGCTGCTCGGCGCCGCCAGCAGCAGGGGCAGCCCGACCCTGGCCACCGCCACCTTCGACCGCCTCGACCGCAGCGGCGGCGGGCCCGACCAGGCCTGGACCGGCTCGCGCATCGGCGGGCCGGACAACGCGCCGGCGGACGAACGCGGCGGGTACGCCCAGACCGGCGACCAGTTCAGCATCACCGGTTCCGGCGACATCGGCCCGTCGGTGGCCGGCGCCGCCGGCATCGGCGTCACCATCACGCAGACCCTGGCCGGCACCTTCATCGGGCTGATCGCCGTGGTGGTCGTCGGGGCCCTGTTCGTCACCGCCGAGTTCCGCCGCGGCCTGATCCGCACCACGCTGTCCGCCAGCCCGGCGCGCGGCCGGATCCTCGCCGCGAAGGCAGTCGTCGTCGGCGCCGTCGGCTTCCTCACCGGGTTGGTCGCGGCCGCGGTCGTGGTCACCGCCGGCCAGCGCCTGCTGCGCCACAACGGCGCCTACGTCCATGTCGCCACGACCGGCACCGAACTGCGCGTGGTGGTCGGTACCGCGGCGCTGGTCGCCACCGCCGCGGTGCTCGCCGTCGGCCTCGGCGCGGTGCTACGGAACAGCGCCGCTGCGGTCAGCACCGCCATCGTCGTGATCGTCCTGCCGTACCTGCTCGTTGTCACCGCCCTGCCGGTCGGCGCCGCGCAGTGGCTGCTGCGGGTCAGCCCCGCCGCCGCGTTCGCCCTGCAGCAGAGCGCGCGGCAGTACCCCCAGGTCGCCAACCTCTACCGGCCGGCCGACGGCTACTTCCCGCTGGCGCCGTGGGCCGGCTTCGCCGTGCTCGGCGGGTGGACCGCCGCCACCCTCGCCCTGGCCGCGCTGCTGCTCCGGCGGCGGGACGCATGAACCCGCCGCGGGCGGCGGCGGGGACGTCGTGGCTGGCGGTGCACGCGGAGTGGACGAAGCTGCGCACCGCGCCGGGCACGGTCTGGCTGCTGCTGGCCGCGGCCGCGGCCACCGTCGCGGTGGGCGCCGCGGCTGCCACGACCACCTGCCCGGCCGCGGACTGCGGCATCGACCCGGCCAAGGTCAGCCTCACCGGCATCCAGCTCGGCCAGGCGGTGATCGCCGTCCTGGCCGTGCTGGCGATCGGCGCCGAGTACGGCACCGGAATGGTCCAGACCACATTCACCGCGATGCCGCGGCGGGCCGGCGTGCTGGCCGCCAAGGCGGCCGTCCTGACCGCCGCCGTGACCGTCACCGGCGCCGTGGCGGCGCTCGGCTCCCTGCTGGCCGGCCGGTTCATCCTGCCCGGCCGCGGCGCCCCGCCACTGTCGCTAGTGGACGGACCGGTGCTGCGGGCGGGCGCCGGGTCGGTCCTCTACCTCGCGCTGATCGCGCTGCTGAGCCTCGGTGTCGGCACCGCCGCGCGGAACCCGGCGACCGCCATCGGGGTCGTCCTGGGCCTGCTCTACGTCCTCCCGGTCATCACCGAGGCGGTCTCCGACCCGGACCTGCAGCGCCATCTCCAGCAGCTCGCGCCGATGACCGCCGGGCTCGCGGTCGTGGCCACCACCGGCCTGGACCGGCCGCCCATCGGCCCCTGGGCGGGGCTCGGCGTGCTCGCCGGCTGGGCGGCCGCGGCCCTGGTCGTCGGCGGGTTGCTGCTGCGGCTGCGCGATGCGTGAGTGCCCGCCGCGGCCGGCGGCCTACCGGTCGGGTCGGCCCGGGTGCGCTTCGGACCCGCGCCGGACCAGGTCGAGCAGGCGCCGGACCCGGTGCGGGTCGGCGCCGGTGCGGGCGATGCCGGAGGCCAGCAGGAGCAGGTCGGTCGGGTCGATGTCGGCGCGGACCGCGCCGGCGTGCCGGGCCCGTTCGAGCAGGGCTGCGGCGGTGCGGTGCATGACGTCGTGCCAGTGGGCGAACAGTTCGGAGCCGGTGCCGGGCGGCTCGTCGGCGTCCACTACGGCCAGGTCACCCTTGGTGGCCACGTGCTCGACGAAGCTGAGCAGCCAGTCGAACAGCGCGTCGCCGGGCGACGGGGCGGCGAGCAGCGCGCTGCCCCGGTCGCAGAGGGTGGTCACCTCGTCGGCGTACACGGCCAGCGCCAGCTCCCGCCGGTTGCCGAAGTGCCGGTACATGGTGGCGTTGCCCACCCCGGCCCGGCGGGCGATGTCATCCAGCGGCGCGTCGATGCCCTGCTCGTCGAAGACCGCCCGGGCGGCGACCAGCAGCCGCTGCCGGTTCCGCTGCGCATCCGCCCGCCGCGGGCCCGCTGTCATACCCCTCCTAGTCAACCGGGGATCTCCCCACTACTGTCACCCAAGTAAACGGGGACTCCCCCGCTAAGCTACCCGATGAGGTCCACCATGACGCTGTCCGAGCAGGACCGGCTGGCCGTGCACGAGTTGATCTCCCTGCACGGCCACCTTGCCGACGACCGCCGCGCCGACCAACTCGACCAACTGCTGACCGACGACGCGGTATACGACCTGGCCGACTACGGGATGGGTCAGGTGACCGGCCTGCCCGCGCTGCGCCGCCTGTTCCAGGAGGCACCCGGCGAGCAACCGGTGGGCCACCACGTGACAAATGTGATCGTCACCGCGCAGCCGGACGGATCGGCCCGGGTCCGGTCCAAGGGCCTCGCGGTCATGGCCAACGGCAACGCCGGCACGGTCGTCTACGAGGACCACGTCGTACCCACCGCGGCCGGATGGCGGATCCGGCACCGCAAAGTGGTCGCCCGGTAGGACCGGCACACCGCGGCCGCCCGGCGGGCCCGGGTCGGCGACCGGATGCCGGCCGGCTCCCCCGGGCCCACCTCCCACCAGCCCGGCGCACACGTAGAGTCCGGCGCGGGCAACGAGACTCCGGCAGCACCGGCCCAGCAGCGAAGGACACGAGTTAAGGACGCTGAGTGATGAGCGAGCCGGACGGAATCGATCTGCGGCTCACCGGCGAGATCTGGTACTGGCGGGGTCCCTCGCCGTTCCACTTCGTCACCGTGCCGGACGAGCAGAGCCGGCAGCTCCAAGCGGTGTCCACCCAGGTGACATACGGCTGGGGGATGATCCCGGTCCGGGCCCGGATCGGCGGCACCGAGTGGCGGACCTCGCTGTTCCCCAAGGACGGCGGGTACGTCCTGCCGGTGAAGGACGCGGTCCGCCGGGCCGAGGACCTCGACGACGGCGACACCGTCACGGTCCGGCTGACCGTGGCCGTCCGGACCTGACGCTGCTCGCTTCCCGGCGTGCGGTTCCCGGCGGGCGGGCGCGGTGGCATGCCGGTACTTTGCGGCAGGGTGGTGGTCGGTTCGGTGCGGGCCGGGAGGAGCTGGCGTGCGGTACGTGGCGATCGGGGACAGCTTCACCGAGGGGGTCGGTGACGAGCTTGCCGACGGCTCGGTCCGGGGGTGGGCCGACCGGGTCGCGACGGGCCTGGCGGCCGCGCGGGGCGGCGCGGTCCAGTACGCCAACCTGGCGGTGCGCGGGCGCCTGCTGGAGCCGATCGTGACCGGGCAGCTGGAGGCGGCGCTGTCCCTGACGCCGGCGCCGACGCTCGTCACGCTCAACGGCGGCGGGAACGACATGCTGCGCCCCGGCGGCGACGTGACCCGGCTGGCGGCCCTGACCGAGCGCGCGGTCCGCCGGTGCGTGGGCGCCGGTGTGCAACTTGTGCTGCTCAGCGGCGCCGACCCGGCCGACCGGCTGCCGTTCGGGCGGGTGCTGCGCCGGCGCGCCGAAGCGCTCACCGCGGCCGTCGCGCAACTGGCCGCCGCCCACGACGTCATCCTGGTCGACATCTTCCACGACGACGAGATCCGCCGTTCCGGCTACTGGTCGACCGACCGGCTGCATCTCAACACCGCGGGCCACCAGCGGGTCGCCAGCCTGGTGCTCGAAGCCCTGGGCCACCGGCGGGAAGCGCGAGCGGTCCGCACCGACTCCCCAGAGACCCGCCGGCTGCGCACCGAGGCGCAGTACTACCGGCAGCACGTGCTGCCCTGGGTGCACCGCCGGCTGCGCGGCCGCTCCTCCGGCGACGGCCGGACCGGAAAACACCTCGACTGGATCCCGGTCCAGGCCGCCGCCGACGAGCCGGAGCCGTAGCCACCCCACCGGCGCGGACCCGGACCCGAGCCGGTCCCGGGCGGGCCGGGACGGTGGGTACGGTCGGGCCATGGGCAGCGACGACGACGCGCTACTGGCCGAGCAGGTCGCCTACTACCGGGCCGGTGCGGCTCAGTACGACCGGATCTACGCGGTGCGCGCCGAGCTGCAGGGTCTGCTGGCGCTGGCCGGCGACCTGCCGATCGCCGGAGACGTGCTGGAGCTGGCCTGCGGAACGGGCCAGTGGACGTCGGTGCTGGCGGCGCGGGCGCGGTCGGTGACGGCTGTCGACGCGGCGGCCGAGGTGCTGGCCATCGCTCGGGCCCGGACGGCGTCCGCGGGCGTCCGGTTCATCCAGGCCGACGTGTTCAGCTGGCGGCCGCCGCGGCGCTACGACACGGTGTTCTTCGCCTTCTGGCTGTCCCACGTGCCGCCGGCGCGGCTGCCGGACTTCTGGAACACCGTCGCCGCCGCGCTCGCGCCGGGCGGCAAGGCGATCTTCATCGACGACGGCCCCGCCGTGGCCGGGACGGAGGAGGTGCTGGCGCAACAGGCCGTCCCGGCGGTGCTGCGCCGGCTCGACGACGGCAGCCGGTACCGCATCGTGAAGGTGTTCCACGACGCCCGGACGCTCACCGGCGACCTCACCGCGCTGGGGTGGTCGGTCCAGGTCCGGTCGGTGGGCGGGAACTTCATCGGCATCGCCGAGCCGCCGGCCGGCCGTGGTTGAGAAGCCGGCGAGCGACCCGGCGGTGGTTCCGCCTAGGGTGGCGGCGTGGCTGAGCGGTATCCGGAGATCGAGCCGTACGCGTCGGGAATGCTGGCCGTCGGCGACGGTCACGAGATCTATTGGGAGACGGTCGGCGACCCGGCCGGGACGCCGGCGGTCTGGTTGCACGGCGGGCCGGGTACGGGCAGTGGGGTGGGTACCCGCCGCAGCTTCGACCCGGCCGCGTACCGGTTGGTGCTGTTCGACCAGCGCGGCTGCGGCCGCAGCCGCCCGCTGGCCGACACCGCCGCGGCCGACCTGACCGCCAACACGACAATGCACCTGCTCGCCGATATCGAGCGGCTGCGTGAGCACCTGGGCATCGACCGGTGGGTGGTGGCCGGCGGCTCCTGGGGAGTGACCCTCGCGCTGGCCTACGCCCAGCGGCACCCCGGCCGGGTGATCGCCATGGTGCTCGCCGCGGTCACCGCCGGGAAGCGCCGGGAGACCGACTGGATCACCCGGGACATGCGGCGGGTCTTCCCGCGCGAGTGGGACGCGTTCGCCGCCGGCGTCCCGGCCGCCGAGCGGGACGGTGACCTGTGCGCGGCCTACGCCCGGCTGCTGGCCGACCCCGACCCGGCGGTGACCGAGCGGGCGGCCCGGCAGTGGTGCGACTGGGAGGACACGCACATCTCGCTGATGCCCGGCTGGCAGCCGCGGCTGCGCTACGAGGACCCGGCGTTCCAGCAGGTGTTCGCCCGCCTGGTCACCCACTACTGGAGCAACGGCTGCTTCCTGGACGACACCCCGATCGCCGCCGGCATGGACCGGATCCAGCACATCCCGGCGGCCCTCATCCACGGCCGGTACGACGTCTCCGGGCCCCTGGACACCGCCTGGGATCTGCACCGCGCCTGGCCGGCCAGCCAACTGGTCGTGCTCGACGACGCCGGACACGGCGGCACCAGCATGACCGGGGCCATGATCACCGCCCTGGACGGCTTCCGCCACGGCATCCCGCCAACGCGCTGAGCCGGCCGCGGACGAGGGGGCCGACCCGGCCATCGCCGCGGGTCCCGTGGTCGAGCATCTGGTTCAGCCGGCCGGGGCGCCGCACGCCAGCAGAACCGGGGTTCCTGGGGAGGTCCACGCCGTGCGATTCGTGGTCAAATACCACCGGGTAGTACGAGGAGTGAGGAATCGGCCGTGGCAGGGCCGTTTACCGCACGCACTACCAACGTCCCCCGAACCCGTGCGAGGTGCGCATGAGTGAGACGGTAGCGACGACGAAGGTGGCGGGAGCGGGCCGGCCGATCGTGCCGTACAAGGCACTGTGGGCGGTGCTGCTGATGGGCTGGGTGGTCAGCTACGCGGACCGGACCGTGACCGGCCCGGTGATCGCCTGGATGATCTCGAACAAGGCCGGGTTCATCGGCGACGCGTCCAACCCGGCCACCCTGGGCGGCCTGGTCGGCACGATGTTCTTCGCCGGCTACATGCTCACCCAGTACGCCGGCGGGCGGCTCGGCGACCGCTACGGCCACCGCGAGATGCTGGTCGTCTCGCTGCTCTGGGCCGGCACCATGACGCTGGTCTCCGGCCTGGTCAGCGGGCTGATCGCGTTCGTCGCGGCGCGGGTGCTGACCGGGCTGGGCGAGGGCGTCTTCTACTCCAACGACCGGACCCTGGTCTTCAACCACACCCCGCCGCCGCGCCGCACGCTGGGGCTCGGCGTCGTCATCACCGGCCTGTCCATCGGCCTGACGATCGGCATCGTGGCCACGCCGTACCTGATCGACTGGGGCGGCGACCTGGGCATGGGCGGGCACGCCTGGGGCTTCCCGCTGTACGTGTTCGCCGCGTTCTCGTTCCTGGTCGCGGCGGGCACGTACGCCTTCTTCCGGTCCCGGCTGGGCGGGCCGCTCAAGCTCGGCCCGCCGTTCCTGCGGCTGCTGACCTACGCGCTGCCGACGTTCGCGGCGATCCTGGCGATCTTCCTGCTCGCCGACGGGCTGAAGTGGAAGGACTGGCAGACGGCGATCGTGGTCGGGGTGCTGGCGGTGGCCTTCATCGCGGTCATCGTGCGCGGGGTGGCGGCCTCGGGCCGGTCCGCGACGCTGCTGAACCGGGACCTGTGGCTGGTCTACATCGCCTTCATCGCCGTCCTGTGGAACCTGTGGTTCTTCAGCTTCTGGTCGGTGCAGATCGTCAAGGAGGCGACCCACAGCAGCCTGGTCGCCGCCGGGCTGACCGCCGCCTTCAACGCCGGGGCCGGCATCATCGGCTTCCCGGTCGGCGGCTGGCTGGCCGACCGGCAGGTCCGCCGCGGCCACGGTCGCAAGCCGCTGATCCTCACCTGCGCGATCGCCTACTCGGTGCTGGCGCTGCTGTTCGGTATCAGCGTCCGGGGCGACAACAAGCCCTCGCTGCTGCTGCTCGGCCTGCTGCTGTTCACCTCCGGCCTGTTCTTCAACGCGCTGCAGCCGATCGTGCACGGCATGACCGGCGACATGGTGCCCGCCGCCGAGCGCGGCTCGGTGTTCGGGCTGCTGAACCTGATCGCCGAGATCGGCGCGGTCGCCAGCCCGGTGGTCAGCGGCGTGCTGCGGGACCACACGGGCAGTTGGGCGCCCGGCGTCTACACCGCCGTCGGCATCATGGTCGCGTCGGTGTTCCTGTACGCGCTGGTGGACGAGAAGCGGTACCTGCCCGGCGGCGCCAGCCACCGGCAGGCGTGACCGGCGGCCCGGTGCGGCAGACCCACCGCCGCACCGGGCCGACCCGGCCCAGCTGACGAAACAATTCGCGGTATCGGCCGATCTGTTTCGATTGCGAAGACTATGTTAGCGTTCACAATCTGTTCGACGTGATCGTGCCCCGCTGCCCAGTTCGAGCCGTCGGCGGACGGCGAGCGTTGACCGGAGGATCCCGCTATGCCTGATCCTGTCCATGACGCGCCGCAGGACGAGCCCGGTTCGCCGGCCGGCGTGACCCGGCGTCAGGCACTGCAACTCGGGGCCGCGGCCGCCGGCTTCCTCGCCCTCGACCTGGACCAGGCGGCCGCCGCCGACCCGGGCGCGCTGGCGGCGTCGGCGCGCGAGCGCTCCTTCGACGACGGCTGGCGGTTCAACCGCGGTGAGGTCAGCGGCGCGGAGGCGCCGTCCTTCGATGACGGCTCCTGGCGGGCGCTCGACCTCCCGCACGACTGGACCATCGAGGATCTGCCCGGCGCCACGTCCACCGACGGCGGCGCGACCAGCGACCCGTCCCTGCTCGTCACCCAGGTGCCGCCGACCGAGCCGGTGCCGCCGCAGCTGATCGGCCCGTTCGACCCGCAGCACAGCGAGAACGGCGGCTCCACCGCGTACATGGTCGGTGGGATCGGCTGGTACCGCAAGCAGTTCCGGCTGCCGGCATCCGCCGCCGCGCAGTCGCAGGTGGAGCTGCGGTTCGACGGCGTCTACCAGAACGCGGACTGCTGGCTCAACGGCGTCCACCTCGGCTTCCATCCGTACGGCTACACGTCGTTCGCGTTCGACCTGACCCCGCACCTGAACCGGGCCGGGGAGAACGTGCTGGCGGTGCGGGTCGACAACAGCGGCCGGAACAGCCGCTGGTACGCCGGCTCGGGGATCTACCGGCACACCTGGCTGACGATCACCGGGCCGGTCCGGGTCCCGCTCTGGGGCGTCTACGTGACCACGCCGGTCGCCGACCGGCAGCGCTCGCTCGCGCGGGTGGAGGTGTCGGTCGGCAACCTCGGCGGGCAGCCGGCGTCCGCGGCGGTGCGGGTCACCGTGCTCGACCCGCACGGGCACGTGGTGGCCACCGAATCGGCACCCGCGCAGACCCTGACCGCCGGTGCGACGACGGTGTCCACACTGGACATCCCGATCCGGCGGGCCGCGCTGTGGTCGATGGACTCGCCGAGCCTCTACACCGCGCGCACCGACGTGCTGGTGCACGGCCGGGTCGTGGACACGGTCACCACCACGTTCGGGATCCGTTCGCTGGTCTGGAACGGTGCGGTCGGCTTCCTGCTCAACGGCGAGCCGGTCGAGATCATCGGCGGGAACGTGCACCACGACCACGGCCCGATGGGCGCCGTGTCACTCGGCCGCTCCGAGGAGCGGCGGGTCGAGCTACTCAAGGCGGCCGGCTTCAACGCGCTGCGGACCGCGCACAACCCGCACGCGCCGGCCCTGCTCGACGCCTGCGACCGGCTCGGCATGCTGGTCCTGGACGAGGTCTTCGACGTGTGGGACACCGGCAAGAACCCGCAGGACTACTCCCGGTTCTTCGCCGAATGGTGGGAGCGCGACCTGACCGGCTTCGTGCTGCGCGACCGCAACCACCCCAGCGTGGTGACCTGGTCGCTGGGCAACGAGATCACCGACAACACCGGCGGGCGGCGCGGCGCGGAGCTGGCGGCGCGGCTGCGCTCCCTCGACCCGACCCGGCCGATCACCCTGGGCGGCGGTTCCACCTTCTCCCCCGACGACCCGTCCTGGCAGTACGTGGACATCGGCGACGTGCACTACAACGCGAACGGCAAGGGCTACGCCCAGATGCACGCGGCCCACCCGGAGAAGGCGATGCAGCACGGCGAGACCTTCCCGGCGACGATCCACCAGGACATCACGTTCGCCCGGGACAACGTCTGGGCCACCGGCACCTGGGTCTGGGCCGCGCAGGACTACCTGGGCGAGGCCGGGATCGGCAAGACGCCGATCCCGCCGGCGGGCACGGCCGCGGCGATCGGCGACCAGAGCGTCATGCCCGGGTGGTCGCTGTCCCGGACGCTGCACCACGGCTGGGGCGGCTTCGGCTACCCCTACCCGTACTTCCAGGCGAACTGCGGGGACCTCGACCTGATCGGGCAGCGCAAGCCGCAGAACCACTGGCGGGCCGCGGTGGCCGGGCGCAGCCCGGTGGAGCTGCTGGTGGCGCGGCCGACGCCGCCGGGGCTGGAGCAGTACGCGGTGTGGTGGGGGTACTTCGACGAGCTGGAGAGCTGGACCTGGGACGTCGAGCCGGCCCACCCGATGGTCGTGCACGTCTACACGCCGGGCGACAGCGCGCGGCTGCTGCTCAACGGCGCCGAGTTCCCGGGCGGCGCGCCGACGGCTCCGGAGCGGGCCATGGCCACCTTCACCGTGCCGTACGCGGCGGGCCAGCTGACCGCGATCGCCAGCCGGAACGGCAGGGAGATCGGCCGGCGGACACTCCGGACCGTGGGCCCGCCCGCCGCGCTGCGGCTCCGCTCCGACGTCGCGGGCCTCACCACCGGCCGGGACGACCTCGCGCACGTGCTCGCCGAGGTGACCGACCGGCACGGCCACGTCGTCCCCGACGCGGTGGTCCAGGTGACGTTCGAGGTCAGCGGCGCCGGCGGGATCGCCGCCGTCGGCAACGGCAACCCGCACAACGTCGACAGCTTCCGGCAGCCGCGCCGCTACACCTGGCACGGGCTGGCACTCGCCATCCTGCGGCCGGCAAGTAGGCCGGGCAGCCTGACCCTGACCGCGAGAGCGCCCGGGCTCCGCCCGGCGACCCTCACCCTGCGGGTCAGGCGCTAGTTGCTCCGGCCGCGGCGCGGACACCGGTCGGGACGGCGGCGTCGAACGCCGCCTCGACCGTGACCGCCTCCATCTCCACGGCGAGCCCCTCGATCTCGGCCGGGCCGAGGCGGCCGGTGTCGGCGCAGACCGACAGCTCGACCGCGCCCGGCACCGAGTCGACCGTAACGTTGAGGGTGGCGTCGAAGGTGTCCATCTTCCGCGCCCACCAGGACGTGGTCAGCGGCAGCGCGGCCCGCAACTGCTCCCGGGTCGGCGGTGGGCCGAGCGGCTGGGCGCCGCGCTGGTCACGGCGGTCGTTGACGATGCACGCTATCTCGATCTCGCCGCGCTCCCGGCCGATCCCGGCCAGCAGGTCGTAGAACGCCAGCGTGTCGAAGTACCCGTGCAGGTAGGCGTTGGTCGCCGCCGTCCAGGTCCGCGCCACCGCCTCGTCGAAGGTCACGTCCGCCACGTCGATCACGCAGAGGCTCAGCTGGGCGAGCTGGCTGGCCGAGTCGGCGCAGCCGGGCCGGAACCGGTTGTTCACCAGCAACTGCGCCACGCTCGGGCTGCGGCCGGTGCGCCGGGCCAGCGCGACCGAGTACGCGGCCAGCAGCACGTAGCCGACCCCGCAGCGGGTGCGGTGGGCGATCGCCTGCATGGCCAGCCGCATCGCCGGCGACCGGAAGGTGAGGTTCCAGAACCGCGGCTGCCGCGGGTCGGCGGAGGTACCCAGCCGCTGCACCGGGATGGCCCGCAGCAGGTTCTCCCAGTACCGCAAGGACTTCTCGCTCTGCCGCAACGCCGTCCTGGTGCGCTGCCGCGCGGCCAGCTCCAGCGGCGTCAGGCCGGCGACCGGCGCGGTGGCCCGGCCGGTCGACCGGTCCAGATGAACCAGGTCGCGGACGAGCGCGTCGATGCCGAAGCCGTCGACCGCGAGGTGGCAGTACAGCACGACGACGTGGGTGAGCTCCCCGGCGCGGCGGACCACGCCCATCCGGACCGGCCACTCGTCCGCATAGTCGAACGGGGTGACCTCGTACCGGCAGCGCAGCTGTTCGGCGGCGGCGTCGGCGTCCCCGCCGGGCGGTACGTCGACGACCTCCAGCGCCACCTCGCCCGACCCGGAGACCACCTGGTGGGGCTGGCCGCCGGGGACGAAGCGCAGCCGGGTCCGCAGCGCCTGGTGCCGACCGACGATGAACCGCAGCGTGGCCACGATGTCGTCCATCGAGGTGCCGGCCGGCAGCACCGTCGTGTCGCCGATGTTCATCGTCGCGCCGGTGCGCTGCATGTTCTGCCAGACGCTCTGCTGGCCCCAGGTCAGCTCGCCGACCCCGGCGCCCTCGCCCCGGAACGGCACCAGGACCCGACTCGTCACCCCACCCATCGCCCGCCCCCTACTCGCCCCACGGAAATTGTGGGCGAGCGGGCCGATGTGTCAATTCCCCGGTACCGCGGCCCGGCCTCAGGCCGCGGGCTTGTGGCCGCAAAAGCGCAGCGCGGTCCGGACCGTCACGTCCACGTCGGTGAAGCCGGCGGCGGCGAGCCGGGCCGGCAGCGTGGCCGGGTCGACCACGACCATCGTGTCGAACAGGTGGTAGAGCCGGAACCGCAGGCTGAGCTGGCTGTCCGAGCCGGCGAAGACCCCACCGGGGCGGAGCACCCGGTACGCCTCGGCGAACAGCCGGTCCTGCTGGGCCGCCGAGGGGACGTGGTGCAGCATCGTGAAGCACACCGCCGCGCTGAACCGGCCGTCCGGCAGCGGCATCGACGCGCCGTCGCCGGTGACGATCGCGACCGGGCCGGCCGGGTCCGGGTACTGCCGGCGCAGCCCGGCCGCGAGCCGCTCGTCCACCTCCAGCGCGGTCAGCCGCGGCGCCTGCCTGGTCAGCAGCCGGGTGGTGACGCCGAGCCCGGGGCCGATCTCCAACACGTCGTCCCCCAGCGGTACGTCGCGCAGCGCCCACGGCAGCAGCTCCCGCTCCACCCGGCGGGCCCAGGTGGGCGAGGCGCAGTAGCGCCGGTGGAAGCGGTTCACCGCAGCTCGTGGCCGGTCGTGCTGTCCACAGTGGACGGGATCTCGTCGTGCCGGTCGCCGGTGGACGGTGTCCCGGTCGGCTCGAACATCAGGATCGCCCCGCCCGGTGAGGACGGCTTGTGCTCGGTGCCCTTCGGCACCACGAACGTGTCACCGACCCGCAGCGTGACCGTGCGCTCGGCGCCGTCCGGGCCCCGCAGCGCCACGTCGAACTGCCCGTCGAGGACCAGGAAGAACTCGTCGGTGTGCTCGTGCACGTGCCAGATGTGCTCCCCCTCGGTGTGGGCGATCCGCACGTCGTAGTCGTTCACCCGGGCGACGATCCGCGGGCTGTACACGGCGTCGAACGAGGCCAGCGCTTCGGTGAGGTTGACCGGAGTAGACATGCCCCGATTCTGCCCCCGGCCCGCGACCGGCTGGCGGTCGGCCTGGCCTCGCCGGCGGTTGGCCGGCCTGGCTGGCGGTCGGCCGGGCCGGCGGTTGGCGGGCCTGGCCGGCGGCGACCCGGTCGAACCGGGCGACTGGTCCGGGTGTGTCTGACCGGTAGCATGAATACGCGCAGTGGCGGCGGCACCGCGGCGTGCGCGCTTGCGGTCCCATGAGCGGGCACCCACGCAGCCCCTTCGCCCGGGAAGGCACCGCCATGCGACCAGTCCTCCGCGCCCGCCGAATCATCCTGCTGGGCAGCGTGTTACTCGCCGGGCCTTTCCTGGTGGCGCTGCCGGCTCCGGCCTCGGCGGCCGCCGCCTGCCACGTCGACTACCAGGTCCGCTCCGAGTGGCCGGCCGGCTTCACCGCCGGCATCACCCTGGGCAACGACGGACCTGAGATCAACGGCTGGACGCTGACCTGGACGTTCCCGGCCGACGGGCAGACCGTCGCGCACGGCTGGAACGGCGACTTCGGTCAGGTCGGTCGAGCGGTCCGGGTCACCAACGCGGCGTACAACCCGGTCATCCCGGCCGGCCGCACCGTGGAGCTGGGTTTCGTCGGCACCCACACCGGCACCAACCCGGTGCCGACCAACTTCGCGCTCAACGGGCAGCCGTGTGCGGTGCCGGGCAGCGGCGGCAACCTGCCACCCACGGTCGAGCTGACCACACCGCGGCCCGGCACCGCACTGCCGGCCCGCGGCGACATCGCCCTGATCGCCACCGCCAGCGACCCCGACGGCACGGTCACCGAGGTCCGCTTCTTCGTCGGCTCGACCCCGCTCGGCGTCGATACGGCAAGCCCGTACTTCGGCGCCTGGTTCGCCCCGTCCACCCCCGGCCCGTACGTCCTGACCGCCGTCGCCCGCGACAACAGCGGCGCGGTGACCACCTCCGCACCGGTCCCGGTCACCCTCGTCGCGGCTCCCCCGACCTCCTCCCCCGCCCCGACCCCCTGACCCGGGCGGAGTTCTGCTCTGGACGGACCCCGCCGGCGGCGCCGCCGCCGGCGGGGGCGTCAGTGCGGCAGCGGTGTCTGTGTCTGCACGTTGAGGACGTCCTGCCGGACGAGCGTGGCCGAGCTGACCCGCGGGTCCACGAGCTGGATGACGTCCAGACCGCGCTGGATCTCGTTGGAGTAGATCAGCCCGTTGTACCAGTAGGCCGACCACGAGCCGGCGGTCGACAGCGCCTTCTCGTTCAACGGGCCGCGGTCGAACCAGCCGATCTCCTGGGGCCGGGCGGGGTCGGTGAAGTCCATCACCGAGATGCCACCCTGGTACCAGGCCTGCACCATGAGGTCCCGGCCCTCGACCGGGATCAGCGAGCCGTTGTGCGCGACGCAGTTCTCGGTGTTCGCGTTGGTGCGCGAGATCTTGTAGTACGAGGCGAACTGCAGCCGCTTGCCCGCCGCGGTGTCGACGATCCGGTAGATCGCGTCCGCGCCCTTGTTCGGCCCGATCGTGGGGTTGCAGGTGGGGGCGCTGCCACCGCCGAGCTCGTCGGTGAACACCACGGTGGTCGCCGAGTCGTTGAAGGTGGCCGAGTGCCAGAAGGCGAAGTTCGGGTCGGTCACCGAGTCGATCACCTTCGGGCTGGCGGGGTTGCGGATGTCCAGCAGCACGCCCTGGCCCATGCACGCGCCGGCGGCGAGGCCCCTGGCCGGGTAGGCGGTGATGTCGTGGCAACCCGACGTCGCCGAGGTCTGGCCCGGGATGCCGGGGAACCCGCCGTCCGGGAACAGCAGCGGCTTGTCCAGCACCCGGGCCTGCTCCGGAGCGTCGGCCTTGACCTCCACGACGGAGATGTAGTCGTGCGGCGGCTGGCAGTCCGGGAAGGTCGCGCCCGGCGAGTACGACTGGACGTAGACGATCGCCCGCTGATGGCGTGGATCGGGGATCGTGGTGTGCGTGTGCGAGCCGCAGTCGGTCTCCACCGAGGTGACGTAGACCGGGTGCTGCGGGTCGCTGATGTCGAAGATCTTCAGGCCCTCCCAGGACGCCTTGATCGTCGCCGACTGGGTCGTACTGGCGCAGCCCGAATTGCTCCGGGACGAGTCGGTGGACAGGATCAGCAGGTTCTCGTAGACGGAGATGTCGTTCTGCGAGCCGGGGCACGACACCTGGGCGACCTTGCGCGGGTGGCCAGCCTGCCGGACGTCGTAGACGACGAAACCGTTGTAGTTGCCGGCGAAGGCGAAGCCGTGCGCGAAGGCGAGGTCCGAGTTCAGCGCACCCGCGGGCGCGAAGTCGCCCTCCTTCGGGAGGGTCGCCAGCAGTTGGACGTTGCCACTCGCGGCGACCTGGTTGGCGGCCAGCGTGGCACCCGAGTCGTCCAACGCCGCCAGTTCCGCCGCGGTGAAGCAGTTCTCGGTGACGTGGTCGTGCGTCGCGTCGTCCGGGGAGGGCTCGTGCAGGCTCCGCGTCGCGCAGGTCGCCGCACTGGCCACCTGGTTGACCCCGGCGATCCGGGCGATACCGGCGGACAGGACGAGCGTCGCGACGGCGAAAAAGGCGAGCCGGACCCAGAGGCTTCTGCCGAACATGTAGGCCCCCTAACGGAGTACCGACGATGCTCCGTACGCTAGTGGAATCGGACAACGGGAACTAGACCCGGCAGGGTCGACTATCTACCCCGCCGCAGCCAGCCGCGAGCACACCCAAGCCACGGGTGACGGGGCCAGGTCGCGGGTGACGGGTCGCGGGTGACGGGTCGCGGGTCACGGGTTCGGGGTCACGGGTGACGGGTTCGGGCGTCCGGTGACGGGTTGGGGGTCGCGGGTGATGGCGGACAGGCCTCACCCGGCGAGCAAACCCGTCACCCGCGGGGCAGATGCCATCACCGGACAGCGCGCGGCGTCACCGCGGAACCAGGGCAGGTCGCGCCGCCCGCCAGGCCCCGAGCCGCGCCCAGGCCACGAGCGACGGGGGCGGGTCTCGGGTGACAGGTTCGGGCGTCCGG
>Ga0307499_10000330_pt1 | contig 17343 bp, 17 predicted proteins | sample 13_S_MG_FD_201363 | JGI IMG/M metagenome (GOLD analysis project Ga0307499, IMG submission 201363) | Soil microbial communities from Populus trichocarpa stands in riparian zone in the Pacific Northwest, United States - 13_S | ecosystem: Environmental > Terrestrial > Soil > Riparian zone > Trees... | reverse complement strand
AGGACAGGTCCAGCGCCGCCTCGACCGCCGAGTCGAGACGTCGGTCGGCGTGCCGCTCGTCCAGCCGGTCGGCGTGGTCGGTCAAGGTCCAGCCGGTTGCTTCGGCGATGTGTGCGGCCACCAGCCCGAGGGCCAGCGGCAGGTTCCCGCACCGCCGGGCGATTCGGGCCACCGCGTTCGAGTCGTCCCCGACCGGCACCCCGGTCGCGGCCCGGGCCACGTAGTCGCGGGCCTCGCCGGCGCTGAACACGCCCAGCTCCACGTCGAGCACCGGGTGCCCAGCGCGGGCCCGGGCCCGGTCCACCGCCGGGGCGAGCGGGCGTCTGCTGGTGATCAACACCGGGCAGTCCGCGGTGTCCGGGAGCAACGGCTCGACCTGCGCGGCGTCGGCGGCGTTGTCCAGGACGAGGAGGGTCCGGGTCCCGGCGATCCGGGCCCGGAACGCCCTGGCGCGAGCGTCCAGGTGGTGCGGGACCAGGTGGCTCGGAACGCCCAGGAGGTGCAGGAAGCCGTCCAGGACGGCGGCCGGGTCCGCGGCGGGCCGGCCCGGGTCGGGATCGAACCCGCGCAGGTTCACGAACAGCACCGCGGCCGGCCCGCCACCCGCGGTCGGACCTGGCTGGGCCAGCTCACGTGCCGCGCGGAGGGCCAACCGGGTCTTGCCGACTCCGGCCATCCCGGTGATGACGCAGACCGGGTTGTCGCCGGCCTCGCCGCCCGCGCCGGTGAGCAGGGCCGCGCGGATCCGGCGCAACTCGCTCGTCCGGCCGACGAAATCGCCCGCGTCCGGCGGCAGCGCGTCCTGCACCTGGACCTGCGAGGCGGCGTGGCTCTGCCCGCCGATCACCCGCAGCGCCTGGCGCCAGCGCGAACTGTACGAGGGGTCGTCGTGCAACGCCTGCACCACGGCGGCCACCAGTTCAGGGTTGAGCCGGCGCCGCCCGACCCGGAAGCAGTCCACCACCGTCGTCCGGCCGACCAGGTCGACGGCCGGCCGCCCCGCCGCGGACCAGGCCGCGTTGACCCGCTCCGTGATGGCCCGGTAGGACGGGTTTCCGGCCCAGATCTTGAGCAGCTTCAGCTGATCGACCAACTCGTTCAGGGACCTGGCCCGGCTCGGGTCGGGCAGCGACACCGATGCGTCGTCCGGGCGTCTCCGAGGCGACATCACACGCCCCCGATGCGGACACCGACCACCCGCGGAGTGTAATCGCCGGCGTCGCCCGCCCTGATCCCGATTTCCCCAAGGTGCTGATCCCTGCCGGCGCGGAGGTCGACGGCAGCCGCGGTCGGGATCGGTCGGGATCGTCGACCGTGCCTCGCCCCGCCGCGAGCCTTGCCCTGGCCGGCCCAGCGGCGGCAGCGCTGCCGCCGTTCGGTATCTCCGGTCCGATGAAAGCAGGTGAGGATTGAACGGCAGAACTCGACCCTGGTTCCGTACGACCGTCGGTGTCGTCTCGATGGCGGTGGCGGGTGTCTTCGTTGTCGCGGTCCCGAGCGCACAGGCCGCGCCGGTGCGCGCGCCGGAGCTCGTCGCGCCGGCCGACCCGGCGGCCCTGTCCGGTGCGCTGGCGCACCGTCTGGGCGCCCGCAGCGCGGGCTCCTACTTCGACCGGGCCAGCGGGAAGCTCGTCGTGACGGTCACCGACAGTTCCGCCGCGGAGATCGTCCGCGGCGCCGGCGCCGTGCCGCGTCAGGTCGCCCGTAGTGGCGCCGACTTGGCCCGCGCGACCGCCACGCTCGACCGCTCGGCCCGGATCCCCGGCACCTCCTGGGCGGTGGACCCCGCCAGCAACCAGGTGGTGGTCTCGGCGTCCACCTCCGTCAAGGGCGCCGATCTGGCCAAGCTCAGGTCGGTCGTGACGAGTCTGGGGGCGGCGGCCAGGCTCAGGTACCTGGACGGGCAGATGACGGCCACGGCCACGGTGATGAAGAACGGCACCGCGATCTTCAGCGGCAGTCACCGGTGCTCCCTCGGCTTCAGCGTCCAACCGATCGGGAACACGGACCCGAACCTCCACTACTTCCTCACCGCCGGGCACTGCGTCGCCGCCGGCTCCACCTGGTACGCCAGAAACGGTGACACCAGCCTGCTCGGGAGCAATTCCGGCCCGGGGGTCTTCGGTGCGGGTGGCGACTACGGCTTCGTCCACTACACGGGTGCGGGTATCCGGGTGCTGAGCCAGATCGAGGGCCGGAGCAATGTGATCACCCGCACGGACGATCCCTACATCGGCGAGGGGGTGGCCCGCAGCGGCAGCACCAGCGGTGTGCACAACGGCACCGTGACCGCGCTCAACGTCACGATGACCTACGAGCGCAGTAGAACGACCGTGACGGGCCTGATCGAGACGAACGTGTGCGCCGAGCCTGGTGACAGCGGCGGCCCGCTCTACGCCCTGGACAAGGGGCTCGGGATCACGTCCGGCGGGCTCGGCAACTGCCTGGGCGGCACCCAGATCAGCTGGTACCAGCCGGTCGCCCCGCTCATGGCCAACTACTTCATGCAGATCTGGCCGTAGGAACCACGCAGCTCGGATCCACCGCGCCGGGTGGCGTGGGTGGCCGGACCCCGGACGACGGATCCCGTCAAGGGATCTGTCATCCGGGGTCGAGGGAGCACCCGCCCTTGGGTAGATCGGTGACCACCGGGCGGGTGCTGCCGGGCTGTCGAAAGTGGACAGCACCAGGTCGGCCGCGAAGGCGACAGCGGCGATGCCGAGATGCTCGCGCGGCCCGCTCGTACCGGGTGGTTCAGCGCAGTTGCGCGGCGCGCCGTGCGGTGTCGGCGAGGTCGCGGACCGTGGCGTCGTCGAGCTCGCGGGCGGCCGCCGCGGCGGCGGCCGCGATCCCCGGCAGCGCCGAGCGGTCGTTGCTCCGCAGCGCCTCGGCCAGCCGGGCGGCCACGACGTCGGCCCGCAGCCAGCGCGACGTCGCCGGGCCCGATCTGTCCACATCGGACAGCTGGATGTCGCGGCGGGCATCGGCCGGCGACCGCTCACCCGGGTTCACCCAGTGCACCTCGACCGTCCCGATCCGACCTTCGGCATCCGGCCGCAGCCGTATGTCGTACAGCGCGGTGACGGTGTGGCCCGGCCCGACCTCACCGCCGTCGACGGTGTCGTCCTTGAAGTCGCCGTCGGCCACCGCCCGGTCGGCGTAACCGATCAGCCGGTAGGACTCCACCACCCGAGGGTCGAAGCGCACCTGCGCCTTGGCGTCCAGCGCCCGTACCTCGATCGTGGCCGGCAACTGCTCGACGAACACCCGCCGGGCCTGCTCCGGCTCGCTGACGTACACCGCGAACCCGTCGCCGGAGTCGGCGAGCCGCTCCATCAGCGTGTCGCCGTACTGCGAGCCCACGCCGACGCCGAGCAGCGCGATGCCCTTGCCGGCCTGCTCACGGACCTGCCGCAGGATCGGTTCGGCGCTGGTGTTGCCGACGTTGGCCAGCGCGTCGGACAGCAGTACGACCCGGTTGCTGGCGCCGGCGCGGAACCCGTCCCGGGCCACCCGGTAGCCCAGTACCAGGCCGGCTTCCAGGTTCGTCGAGCTCTCGGTGTGCAGGTCCTCGATCGCCGCGTCCAGGTCGGCCCGCTCGCGCACCGGCGTCATCGACTGCACCACCCGGGCGGTGTCGCTGAACGCCACGATCGCCACCCGGTCGCTGCTGCGCAGTTGGCGTACCAACGTATGCAGCGCGTCCTTGGCCAGATCCAGCCGGCCGGGTTCGCCCATCGAGCCGGACACGTCGATGACGAACGTGAGCGCGGCGTCCGGGCGGTCGGCCTGGTCGCGGCCGCGGGTGCGCAGCCCGACCCGGAGCACGTGGCCGGCCGATCCCTCGGCCTGCACCGGGGTTCGGCCGCCGTCGATGCTGATCGAGAACCCGTCGCCGGCCGGATCCGGGTAGTCCTGACGCAGGGCGTTGACGAACTCCTCCGCCCGCACGGTCCCCGGCTGCGGCCAGACGCCGTCGCGCAGTTGTCGCTGGGTGAAGCCGTACGAGGCGGTGTCCACGTCCAGCGCGATCGTCGATACCGGGTCGACGCTGGTCCGGGTCGGCCCCTCCGCCGGCCCCTCCGTCGGCGTGGGCTCGTCGGGACCGTAGTCGCCGTACCCGCTGCCCGGCGCCGGCGCCGCCGCCCCACCGGCCCGGTCACCCGGCGCGACTCCCGGCGACCGCGGCTTCGGCGAGTGCGACCCCGACCCCGACCCCGAGCCCGAGCCAGCCTGCGCGGCACCCCCCGCCGTGGCCGGCCGCTCGGACCCCGACGAACATCCCGCCAGCCCGATCAGAACCGCGACCGCCGCCGCCGCGCCACGTCCCCACCGCCGAACGTTCGAGCCCATCGCATATCCCTCCGCGTCGGTTCCCGTTCGGGCCTCGGACGCGGTGTGCCGCGCCACCGGACCACCGCGGCGCTCGGTGATGCGAGATCGTGATGTAGCCGGCAGACTCTGCTGGTGGCGTACGACGTGGAGCTTGCCGACCGGGTCCGGGCCCTGCTGTCGGCCGAGCCAGGGGTGACCGAGCGGCGGATGTTCGGCGGGCTGGCGTTCCTGGTCCGGGGCAACATGGCCGTCAGCGCCAGCGGTCAGGGCGGGCTGCTGCTGCGGGTCGACCCGGCGCAGACCGGGACCCTCATCCGGGAGCCGCGGGTGCGCCGGTTCGAGATGCGCGGCCGGGAGCTGGCCGGCTGGCTGCGGGTGGCTCCCGAGGCGGTCGACACCGAGGACGAGCTGCGCGACTGGGTCCGGCACGGCGTGGCGTACGCCCGGTCACTGCCGCCGAAGTAGCGCCGCCGGCCGCGTTGGTGCCGCCCGGCGGTGCCGTCAGGTCGGCCGGCGCGCGGGTTAGCGGCGGAGGCGGTGTTCGCCGCCATGACGCTGACGACGCCGGCGTTTCCGACCGCCCAGACCCCCCGCCCGGGTCATTGAGGTGATCCCGCGCCGGTCCGGCGTGCCCGGGCCGGTGCGGAAGCGGTCACAGGCGGAGGCTATTGACAAGATATCTTGTCAATAGCATGCTCGCCGGCGTGCTTGACGTCGAGGTGATCGAGGATGCGGCTGTGGCTGTCGCCGCGCTCGACCCGGTGCGTGCCGCCGTCCTGGCGGCCCTGGCCGAGCCGGGGTCGGCGACGACGGTGGCCCGGCAGCTCGGCCTGGCGCGGCAGCGGGTGAACTACCACCTGCGCACCCTCGAGGAGCACGGGCTCGTGGAGCTGGTTGAGCAGCGCCCGCGCCGGGGCCTGACCGAGCGGGTGCTGCGGGCGACGGCGCGCGGCTACGTGGTCTCGCCGGGTGCCCTGGGCCGCAGCGGCGCCGATCCGGCCCGCACCGACCGGCTGTCCACCAGGTACCTGATCGCCGTGGCCGCGCGCCTGGTGGGAGAGGTCGGCCTGCTGGCCCGACGGGCGGAGGCGGCCGGGCGGCCGCTGGCCACGCTCACCGTGGACGCTGAGATCCGCTTCGCCTCGGCGGCCGACCGGGCCGCGTTCACCGCCGAACTGACCGACGCCGTCACGTCCCTGGCCGCCCGGTACCACGACGAGGCGGCACCTGGTGGCCGGGTGCACCGCCTCGTCGTCGCCGCGCATCCACTGCCCGGCCCGGATCCGGGCACCGCACCGTCGTCCACCACGTCATCCAGCACGTTGCCCACCCCCGCGTCCACGACCGCTACCGACGGAGAGGCCTGAGCATGTCCGACACCCCGCGTTCCATCGACCTGAGCATCGAGGTCCCCGGAACCCCGGAGGAGGTGTGGCGTGCCATCGCCACCGGTCCGGGTATCTCCTCCTGGTACGTGCCGCACCGCGTCGAGGAACGAGCGGGCGGGGCCGCCAGCGCCTCCTTCGGCCCGGGTCCGGAGATGGAGGTGCCCGGCCGGGTGGCCGCCTGGGAGCCGCCGCACCGGGTGGTCTTCGACGACGGCGAGGGCGCCGGTGGGCTCGCCTTCGAGTGGCTGGTCGAGGCCAAGGACGGCGGCTCCTGCGTCGTCCGCCTGGTCAACACCGGCTTCGGCGACGGCGGCGAGTGGGACGACCAGTACGACGACCTGCAGGAGGGCTGGAAGCTGTTCCTGCTCAACCTGCGGCTGCACCTGGAGCACTTCCGCGGGCGGGAGGCCGCGTCGGCGCAGCCGGTGGGCATGTGGCAGGTGGACTCGCAGACGGCATGGGACACCGCCGCCGGCGCGCTCGGCATCCCGTCGACCATCGCCGTGGGCGACCGGCTCGACCTCGACAGCGGGGACGGCGCCCGCCTGGCCGGCACCGTGGCCGACGTGGCCGAGCGCCGCATCGCCCTGCTGCTCGACACGCCGGCCGCCGGCACCGGGTTCGTGGTGGCCGAGGGGCACGGCCCGAGCTGCCTGTCGGTGTGGGCCTACCTCTACGGCGACGATCGCGACACGCTCGCCGCCGACCTCGCCGCCGGGTGGGAGCGCTGGCTGACCGCGCACGCCCCGGCGCCCGCCTGAGGTCTCGACCGCCGATCCCGGCCGGCCAGCTGGCCGGCCGGGAATCGGCGGCCAGGGTTACCTGGGGGGCGCGGCCGGTGGTTTGGTCCAGGTCAGCGAGTAGCGCCAGAGCAGGTGGCGGCGGTACCGGACTCCGGGCAGGAGTCGTTGGGCGAGGCGACGGAGCTGGGCGTGCGTATGGGCCGGCGGCCACACGGTGGGGGCGGGCTGGTGCCACTCGGCCCTGGTCAGCCGCAGCAGCCGGTGGGTCAGCACCCCGGCGGCCTCCCACGGTAGGTCTGCCGGCAGCCGGCTGCGGGCGCAACCCACGACGATCAGGACGCCGCCGGGCCGCAGCAGCTCGGCCATCCCGGTCAACGCCGGCGCCGGCCGCATGTGGTGCAGCGCGGCCACGCAGGTGACCGCGTCGAACGAGCCGGCCGGGAACGGGTGGGTGCGGAAATCGCCGAACTGGTAGCCGATCCGGGCGTCCGGGTCCTGCTGCCGGGCCAGCTCGATACTGCCCGGGTCGGCATCGATACCGACGACGTACGGGACCTGCCGGCGTAGCAGCCGGGTCAGCATCCCCTCGCCACAGCCCACATCCGCAACCCGTTCGGCGCCGGCGGGAAGCGCGGCCGAGACGAGCCGGTAATAGTGGATGTTGTGGTTCCACCGAGCCGCGTCCGGCACCATCCGCCCATCATCCATCGCCGGCGACCTCACCTCGTGAGCACACGACAGCCAGCACCGGGCCGCCGGTGCCCGCCGGTGGTCAGAACATGCCGTTGGGGTTCTTGCTGTGTTCCGGCACGTCCTGCATGACGTCCCAGTGTTCGACGAGCTTGCCGGCGGCGACCCGGAAGATGTCCATGATCGCGACGCCGCGCTGCCCGGGCGCCCGTACCGCGTGCACGTGCGCGGTGACGTGGTCGCCCTCCGCGATCAGCCGGGTGACCCGGACCGTCAGCTCGGGCGAGGCGTCGGCCAACTGCCCGAGCCGCTCCAGCAGCCCGGGCAGTCCGTCCCCGATCGCCGGATTGTGCTGCACGTACTCCGGGCCGATGAACGCTGCGACCGCGTCGATGTCCTTGCGGTTGAAGGCGGTCTCGTAGAAGTCGAGCACGAGCTGCTTGTTGCTGGCAACGCTCACCGAACTGCCTCCGACCGTACGAGTAACGCTACATGCGTAGCGCTACGAATGTACGGGTAGCATTTCGGCCGTGCGCCGAGAACGCAATCCCCGCGGTCAGGGCGACCGGCTCCGCGCGGAGATCCTGACCGCGGCGCTGGCTCTGCTCGACCAACTCGGCGACGACCAGGCCCTGTCGATGCGCGCGGTCGCCCGCGCTGTCGGCACCGCGGCGACCTCGGTGTACCCGCACTTCGCCGACCGGGACGCGCTCGTGCTCGCCGCGCTGGAGCGCTGCCACCGCGACCTGGTCACCGCCGCCGACGCGGCCGCCGATGCCGCCGCCGGCGACCCGGTCGCCGCGCTGCGCGCGCGCACCCTGCTGCTCGGCACCTGGGCCTACGAGCACGCCGGGCTGTACAAGGTGCTGCATGAGAGCACGCTGGGCCGGCGCGCCCGAATGCCGTTCAAGCAGCAACTGCTCGACCGGACCACCGAGGCGGTAGCCCGCTGCATGCGTGCCGGCGCGATACCCACCGACGACCCCGCCGCCGTCGCGCTCGACCTCCGCGTCGCCATCCACGGCGCCGTGTCGATGCGCCTCAACCAGCCGGACCACCCCTGGCCACCGCTAGCCGAACAGGTCGACCGCCTCCTCACCAAGCTCGCCGGCGTGCCACCCACGTAGCCGGGTCACCCGCCCACCCGGTCTGCGACTGACACGTCCGCGCGCTGCTCCGATGGGTGGAAATGTCGATAGCATCTGTCCGGCGCTGAGCCGGTCGAACTTCGTCCCTGACCTGCCCTGTCTAGGCAACCTGGCGTCACGCTCATCGGATGGCGTACCGGGTCGCGCCGAGGTGCGGTCCGACAAGGAGATGGCCATGATCAAGGTGACGTTCGCGCTGCGACGGCGCAAGGACCTGTCGGTGGAGGAGTTCCACACCTACTGGCTCGAACGGCACGCCCCGCTCGTGCGGCGGCACGCGGAGGCGCTGGGAATCCGGCGGTACGTGCAGTCGCACACGGTGGCGACCGTGCTGGACGGGCCGCTGCGCGCCGTCCGCAGCCTGGATCCCGAGCCGTTCGACGGCGTGGCCGAGATCTACTTCGACAGCGTCGAGGCGGTGGCGGGCGTCCTGACAACCGAGCAGGGGCAGGCCATCGGCGCCGAGCTGGTGGCGGACGAGCGGGAGTTCGTCGACCTCGACCGCTCGCCGATCTGGATCACCGAGGAACACCTGATCGTCGGGTAGCACCCGACCCTCGGACGAGCGGCACCCCTCAGGCGGCTACTCGTCTACTTGAGCTACGGCTGGTGCCCGGCCAGGCTTCGAACGGAGCGGTCCGGACAGGAGCGGCCCAGCATGCCCGGCCAGGCACAACCAGTCGGCAGGCTGACCGCTGATCCGAAGCAGCTGGCAATCACATGTCCATGGCTGAGGTATTCGTCATGCGCGACGGCAAGATCGCCGAACGCCGTGCCTGGGTGACCGTACTCAAGGAGAACGATTATCGCTGAGCCGACAGCGCGTTTGGTCGCGTTCGATCCGTGGCCGGTGGCCCGGGTGCACGTGGAGTGGGGGCACGTGGGTGCCCGGCTGGCGGCGGCCCGGGGGGACGATGTGGTGATCGTGGATGTGTTGTCGTTTTCCACGACGCTGACCATGGCCGCGGAACGTTCGATCGACTGCTACGTCTACTCCGGCCCGGAACTGGCTGCCCGCGGCGGCCGGGAGGCGGTCGCGGCCGCGCTGGGAGCGGTGGCGGCGGTGCGGCAGCGGGCGGCCGCGCCCGGTCGGTTCTCGTTGTCCCCGGCGAGCCTGGTGGACGTCGGCGTGGTGCCGGCGGCCCTGTTCACCTCGCTGAACGGGGCGCTGGCGGTCTCGGCCGCCGAGGGCGCGCCCTTCCTGGCCGTCGGCTGCCTGCGGAATCGGCGGGCGGTGGCCCGACTGGTGGCCGACCGGCTGCGAGCCGACCCGGGCCGGCGGGTGACCGTCGTGGCCTGCGGCGAGCAGTGGTCCTCGGTATCCGGGGAAGAGGGTCTGCGGCCGTGCCTGGAGGATCTGCTCGGGGCCGGCGGGATCTGCGTCGAACTGGCCGCGCTGGGGCTGCCCGGCTCACCGGAGGCGGCGGCCGCCGGCGCGGCGTTCGCGGCGGCCGGTGGACTGCCAGCGGAGGTGGTCAGCGCCCGCGAACTGGTCGCCACCGGCTTCGCCGCGGATGTCCGGCTCGCGGCTGAGGTTGACGTGACCGACGCGGTCCCGGTGCGTGCCGCGGACGGCACCGGCCGCCGGTTCACCGCCGCCCGGCCGGACCACCGGCCGAGCTGACCGCCGGCCGCTGGCCAACCGCCGGCCGGGCGGCCGGCGAGGCGGCGCCGGCGGCCGGGCAGGTGGTCTAGCGGGGGTGGCCCAGCGGGGCGGTGCCGTCCCGGGACCGGGCCGCGGCGGTGCTGAGCACCCGGATGCCGTGCACCGAATGCGGGTCGATGCCGGTGAGCTCGTGCGCGCGCCGCAGCCGGTAGTCCAAGGTCCGCGGGTGGACGCGCAGGGCGGCCGCGGCGCGCGGGCGGCTCATGTTGCTGAGGTAGTACGCGTCGAGGGTGGCGAGCAGGTCGGGTCCGGTGCGGAGGCGCCGGACCAGCTCACCGAGCCATTGGTCGACCTGCGGGATCTGCTCGGCGCCGAGCTCGGCGAAGAGGTCGGTGACCGAGTGCAGGTGCCGCACGGTGGCCTGTGGCGGGGCGGAGCGGCAGACCCGCCGGGCGAGGGTGACCGCCTCGGCGAGGGCACCGGCCCGGCCGGTGGCGGTGCCGACCGAGCAGGGCAGACCGAGGACCTCGGCGCAGTCCCCGGCCAGGGCGAGTGCCCGGTCGCTGGCCCGGCCCGGCTCGTCCGAGCTGAGGTCAGGGACGAGCCCGACGACCTCGTGGTCGGCCAGGCAGCTGATCGGGATCCGGCCGCGCTCCAGCAGCGTCTCCACGACCCGGTGCGGGGCGGGCAGGGGCGGGTTCGGGCGGTCGGTCCGGATCTGGACCACCGTGACGAGGTAGCGGTCCGGCGCCGGCATGCCCAGGCTGCGGGCGAGCTGGCCGGCCGCCGGGTCGTCGGCGAGCAGCAGCTGGGCGAGCTGCTCGACCCGGCTGGTCTCCGGCAGGACGGACCGCTGCCCGTCGAGGAAGCCGCCGGTGTAGGCGTTCTGGGCCGCGGTCCCGTTCGGCGGGAGCCAGCCGAGCAGCCGCATCACGTCGTCGAGGTCCTGCGGACCGGCCGCCTCGTACGCCTCCCGCAGGGTGAGCGTGGCGTGCAGGCCGAGCACGCGGCGCTGCGAGGAGAGCGGCACGCCGCGCTCGCCGCGGTCCCGGCCGACCGACGCCATGTGCGCCAGGTCGGCCGGGCCGAACGGCTGGCCGGCGTCCGCGAGGTCCGCGGTGCGCTGCCGCAGCAGCACCGCGAACTCCAGCATCTGGGCCCGGCCCCGGGCGTCCGTCGTCACGCGGCTGAAGTCCGGCAGCTCCGCGAGGTAGAGGTCGACGGCGTGCTGGGCGTTGGCGCCCACCCGGCGGCTGAGCTTCCGAAAGAGTGCGGCCATCCCGTCGTCCTCCGCGGCATGTTCGCCCCGTCCGCGATGAGTATGACGAACAAGCGGCCGCCTCGGGATGCCTTGGGGGTAAATGCGAGGTTGATCCGGCGCCTAGCCTCCGTTCAGGGTGGCGATCAGCTGCGGCAGCGCGGCCTGGGCGATCGACCAGCTGGTGTTGCGGGCGGCGATCGCCCACGCCGCCGACGCCGGGTAGGCGCGGCCGGTGTCGCCGTTGAAGGCGGTGCAGGTGTAGTACTCGATCTGGCCCTGGATCCGGAACGGGACGCAGGCGCCGGGTGGCGGGCCGATCTTGGCGAGCACCGCCTGGTACGCGCTGATCTCGTCCTGCAGGATGAGGTTGATGCCTTCGGGGAGGCCGGCCCGGGCGCGGGCGGCGAACACGATCGCGAAGATCGAGCCGACCAGGAAGCCGATGTTGTCGGCCGCCTGCGGGCTCTGCACGGCCCGGCCGAACGCCGTGGCCAGCGTCGCGCACTGGGTGGCCGACTGCGCCCACAGGATCAGCGGCGTCCGCGGCAGGAAGTCGATGTTCGCGAACTCGATGGTGTTGGCCTCCACGCACGCCTGCACCTCGGCGCTCGCGATCAGGTCGGTGTGGTTGATGATCTCGGTCTTGGCGGCCTCGACGGCGGCCATCACCTGCCGCACCGCCGCATCGGAGCTGCCGCCACCGCGCAGCAGGCCGATCACGGCGATGGCGGCGCCGATCCAGTCGAAGGCCACGACCGAGGTGGTCGCCTCCGGGGGGCGCTGCGGCTGACCGCCGGCCTGCGCCGGCGCGGCGGTGCCGGCCACGCACAGCGTGGTCGTCAGTGCCACTGCGACGAGACTGCGTCCCGCCCTGGACCACCTTCTGGTTCGCACGTCCGGCGCTCCCATCTCGAGTTGTACGGTTTCTGCTGCCCGTCGCGGTGGCCGGCCCCGGCGGACCGGGATGGCTGCGAGCGACCACCACGATCCGCCGGACGCCGGTCAGCCGGTCAGCGCGGCCCGCAGCGGCGGCAGCGCGTCCCTGGCGATCCGGAAGCTCGTGTTGCGGGCCGCTATAGACCACGCCGCCCTGGTGTTGGTGGCCATGCCGATATCGCCGTTGTAGGCGGTGCAGGTGTAGTGGTCGACGCGGTTCTCGATCCGGATCGCTACACACGAACCGGGAGCGGCCGCCGGCCAGTCGAGCTTGCTGTACACCCATTCGTACGCGGTGATCTCGTCCTGCAGGATGAGGTTGATGCCTTCGGTGAGGCCGGCCCGGGCGCGGGCGGCGAACACGATCGCGTAGATCGAGCCGACCACGAAGCCGATGTTGTCCACCGCCTGTTTGCTCACCACCGCCCCGGCGAACGCGGTGGTCAGCGTCGCGCACCGGGTGGCCTCCTGCGCCCACAGGATGAGGACCGTCCGCGGCAGCAGGTCGATGTTCGCGAACTCGATCGTGGCGGCCTCCACGCAGGCCTGTACCTCGGCGCTGGCGAGCAGGTCGACGTGGTTGATGATCTCGGTCCTGGCGGCCTCGACCGCGGCCATCACCTGCCGTACCGCCGCGTCGGAGTTGCCGCCACTGCGCAGCAGACCGACCACGGCGATGGCCGCACTGACCCAGTCGAACGCCACCACCGACGTGACCGGCCCGGTCGGCGCCGCGTCCGGCCGCGCCCGCGGAGCCGCGGCCTGCGCCGGCGTCCCGGTGCCGGCCAGGCACAGCGCACCCGCCACCGTGACCACCACCAGGCCACGTCTGACCCCGGACCACTTCCCGCGCACACTCATGTCCCGCCCTCCCGGCTGGGTTGTCGGTTTCCCCGCTGGTCGGTCACCGCCGGTCGACGCATTTCGCCGGCCGGCGCCGCGCTACAGCCCCGCCAGCTCCGCCCGCAGATCGGGCAGCAGCACCCGGGCGGTGTTCCAACTGGAGTTGGCGCCGGCCTCGAGCCTCAGTTGCTCCACGTCGACCTTCGGTGTGATCCACTGGCCGGTCACGATGTTGCGCATGTCGGACCGCTCGAGCGTCGTACCGTCCGCCCCGGCGCAGGTGTGCCGGGTGATGACGAGCCAGTCCGATGTACTCGGCTGTACGGTCGACGAGCAGCTGGGCGCCAGCCGCTGCAGGATCGTCTCGTTCGCCGCTATGTAGGCCTGCAGCGCCGTGCGGACCGATGCGGTGCTGTAGCCCGCGTCCCGGATGGTCGACATCACGTAGAGGTAGGCGACGTTCAGCGCCTGCCCGATCTGGTCCGCGGACCGCGGGTCGGTGGTGGCGTTGAGCTCGGCCTTGTCCAGCGAAGCACTTCGGAGGGCATCCATCACGAAGATCGCCAGCACGTCCTCGTCCGAGGCGATGGTGTTGTAGCTGAGCATCTCGATGGACAGCGCCTCGGCCTCGCCCACCGCCCGGGCCGCGGCGTGCGCGTCGAGGTGGACGAGCACCTGGTCCTTGGCCGCGGTGACGGCCCTGATCAGTTCCACCACGGCCTTCGCCAGGTCGGCGCCCGCGGCGGGGCCCTTGAAGAGTTTCAGCGCGGCGAAGCCGAGGTTGACGATCGGGGTGGCCGGCACCTCGGCGTAGGCCGGTTGCACGGTGAGCCCCGCGCCGATCGAGGCCGCCACCGCCACGGCGGCGAGGCGGCGGCTGAGTCGTGCTCGCATACTTGCGCTCCTTCCAACCGGCCCCGGCGGGGCGGACGGCACCAGGCCGGGTGCGGCCGGGCGAGCGCATGGAGCCTTACAGCCGGCCCCGCTCACGTCTTCGTGACCGATGACAAGCTGGCCGGTGCGGATCAGCCGCCTTTGTCAGCCGGACCAGCCGGCGAGGCCGGCCCCGGGTGCGGGTTCAGCGGGCTCCGGCGGCGCGCAGCAGCGCGATGGTCCGGTCGAAGCCGGCACTGGTGGCGATCGCCAGCGGGGGGCGTCCCTTCGCGTTCGGCGCGTTCGGGTCCGCGCCGAGGTCCAGCAGGGCCGCGACGGTCTCGGCGTGTTCGCGCTTGTCCGCGCGGCAGGCCATGGTCAGCGGTGTCTCCTGAGCGCGGATGGGCGCGTTCAGATCGAACCCGGCCGCGACGAGAAGCGTGCCGATCGCCGGATCGGTGCCGACGGGTCCGAGGCTCCCGGCGTCGGCGGCCCGGGCGCCGTGGTCGAGCAGCAGGCGGACCAGGTCGATCGAGCCCTGCCGCGCCGCCGAGGTGAGCAGCCGGCCGCCGCAGCTGCCGGCGTCGGCTCCGCTGTCCAGCAGCAGGGTGGTGGCGGCGGTGGACCCGCCGTCGACCGCGTGGTGCAACGGTGTGACGGGGTGGAAGTCCTCGTGCGGGGACTGCGCGTTCACCAGCCCCGCGGCGATGTGCTCGCGCAGCGCGTCGAGGTCACCGAGGAACGCGGCGCAGAACACGTCGACCCGGGCTCCGTGCTCGAGCAGGTACCGGGCCACGCCGGCGCGGCGGGATCGCACCGCGATGCAATAGGGCGACACCATCACCTGGGTCACGTGTACGGCCGAGCCGGGGATCTCCACGTCCGCACCCCGGTCGACCAGCCAGCGGACGACCGGCTGGCGTCCCCGCCGCGCCGCCGCCCAGAGCATCGTGACACCGTCGCCGCCGCGCTGATCGATGAGCCGGGGATGCTCCCCGGCGAGCCGCGTGACGGCATCCAGGTCGCCCGCGCCCGCCGCCGCGATCGCCTGCCTGAGCACCTGCTTCGGCGCGCCGTCGTTCACCAGCCGAGCCGCCGGTCCGCGCAGCAGGCCCAGGACCGCGGCCTGCGCGCCGGCGGCGATACCGGCCTCGCCCATCGACGCGGCAAAGTGCCCGAGCCATCGACCGGACTCGGCCGCGCAGATCAACCGGTGGACGTGCCGGCGCTGCATGCCGACGTCCCGAATCCCGCGCGCCTCGCCACCGAAGATCGTCTCGAAGAACTCCTTCAGGCGTTCCCGCTCACCCGACCGGCGGCTCCGGAACAGCCGCGCCAGCTCGCGGTCACGCTCCAGCCGGTCGTAGAGGCCGTCCACGATCACGCCGACCCCGCGCCGACCTCCCAGCGCGACGAACAGCTCAGTGCCCGCGGCCATCGGCGCCGGCCGGCCAGGGCCATCCAGCACGCCGCGATCATCGCACGCCGGGCACCACCGACCGGCAAGCCGACCGGGCTGGGCTGGGGCCCAGCAGAAGGCGGGTCAGTCCGTCAGCCAGGGCCGGAGCTTCTCGGGGTTGAGTATCGCCCAGATGTGCCTGATCCGATCGCCGACGATGTCGAAGGCCAGCACCGCGACGGTGCCGCCATCCTGCTGAGTCACCAGGCCGGGCTGACCGTTGACGGTGCGCTCCAGGATCCTCAGGCCGGGTGTCCGCCCGAGGAGACCGACGCAGCTGGACGCGATCAGTTCGCCGCCCTGGACCGCATCGGCCACCGCGTTGGCCAGGCCGCCGCCGTCGGCGATCGCTATGGCGTCGGGGTCGAGCAGGCCGACGAGGGCGTTGATGTCCTTGGCTTCCCAGGCCAGCTTGAAGTCCCTGACGATGGCGGCCTGCCGGGCCGTCGGGGGCGTGCGAGCCCGCGCGGCACGGATGCGGCGGCGGGCGGAGGAGGCCAGTTGACGGCAGGCCGCCGGGCTGCGGCCGACGATCTCGGCCACCTCGGCGAAGGGGTAGCGGAAGACGTCGTGCAGGACGAACGCGACGCGCTCGGCCGGGGTCATCGATTCGAGCACGACCAGGAAGGCCATGTTGATCGACTCGTCGAGGGTGACCCGGTCGGCCGGGTCCATGGTGGCGCCGCCGGACCACTCGGTGATCCACTCGGTCCGTTCGGGCAGCGGCTCGGGGATCCATTCGCCGACGTAGGTCTCCCGCCGGGCCCGGGCTGAGCTGAGCAGGTTGAGGCAGATGCGGCTGGCGACCCTGCTGAGCCAGGCGCCGGGGGAGTCGATGGCCTCCTGCTGCTGCGGGGACATGGCGTACCAGCGGGCGTAGGTCTCCTGGACGGCATCCTCGGCCTCGGCCACCGAGCCGAGCAGCCGGTAGGCGAGATTGATCAGCTGGCGCCGCTCGCTCATGATCACGCTCAGGGCCGGATCGGGCCGGCCGGGTCCTGGCCCGGACTGGTTGGTCATGGGTGTCGCCGGCCCTCCTCGGTCGCAGCTGCCCGTACCACTTCGACAAGACACCGCACCGGAACGTGAGGTCGGCGCCCGGCCTCACATTCCGTCGGCCCAGATTGTCGTACCGGACGAGACGAACACATCAGCCAGCGAGCGGGACGGTCCCGGCCGGGAGCCACCTCGGCTCCCCGGGACGGCACCACCCGCTCGCGATGACCTGCCACCCGACCAGCCAGGAGGCACCGTGACGACCTCGATTCCGACCCCTTCGTTCACCGACCCGGCGCCAGCGGAGCGGCTGGAGCGGGCGGGTGCTGCGCTGCGGGCACACAATTTCACCGTCGAGATCCTCGACGACACCGCGGCCGCGCGCAGCCGGGTCAACGAGCTGATTCCGGCGGGCGCCAGCGTGTTCACCGGGGCCAGCGAGACCCTCCGCCTGTCCGGGATAGACGCGGACATCAACGACAGCGGGCGGTACGAGTCGGTCAGGTCCCGCGGCACGACCATGGACCGCGGCACCCAGATGCGCGAGATCTGGGCGATGCTCTCCTGCCCCGACGTCATCGTGGGCAGCGTCGCCGCGGTGACCGAAACCGGCTCGCTGGTGGCCGCCTCGGCCAGCGGAAGCCAGCTGCCTGGCTACGCGGGCGCCGCGGCCAGCGTGATCTGGGTCGTCGGGGCGCAGAAGGTGGTGCCCGACCTGAGCGCAGCGCTGCACCGCGCCGAGCACCACTGCCTCCCGCTGGAGAGCGAGCGCGCCATGGGGGTCTACGGGCAGCCCAGTGCCCTCAACCGCATTCTCATCCTGAACGCGGAGCCCCACCCCGGGCGGGCCACCGTCCTGCTGCTCCGCGAAGCCGTCGGATTCTGAAGACCGGCAGGAGTCATCCGGCCGGGGCCGACGGCGTCGGGACGGCCGGCCCGCCGGGGTCCGGCCGCGGCTAGATCCAAGGCCGTGTAGTTAGGGGTTGGGTGGGGTTGTCAAGCTGGCTGTAACGGGCAACGGAGTTCCTGTTAGAACAGCGTCGACCAAGATCGCTGAAGTACAGG
>Ga0307499_10000329_pt1 | contig 17377 bp, 14 predicted proteins | sample 13_S_MG_FD_201363 | JGI IMG/M metagenome (GOLD analysis project Ga0307499, IMG submission 201363) | Soil microbial communities from Populus trichocarpa stands in riparian zone in the Pacific Northwest, United States - 13_S | ecosystem: Environmental > Terrestrial > Soil > Riparian zone > Trees... | reverse complement strand
CCGCCGAGCGCCGCGACGGCCCGACCGAGCCGACGGTCTGATCCGGCTCAGCCGAGGACCGTCGCGGTGATGGCGGCCAGCGCGGCGTGGCGGTCCGGGCCGGGGTGACGCATGGCGTGCCGGGCCAGTTCGATGCCGAGCCGGCAGCCGAGCCGGTGCTTGGTGGCGTCGGTGGCCAGCACGGCGAGCAGGCCGGCGGCGAACATGTCGCCGGCGCCGGTCGGGTCGTGGATCTCGGCGGCCGGTAGTGGCGGGCGGGCCAGCCACTCGGTCCGGACTCCGTCCGATCGTGGGCGGCAGCAGAGGACGCCGTCCGGCCGCTTCACGGCGATCACCAGGCGGTCGCTGACGGAGCCGGCGGCCAGCCGGGCGGCGACCGCCTCGTCCGGGCCGTCGCCGCCGAGCGCGGCGAACTCGCGCTGGTTGACCAGCACCAGGTCGCTGGCCGCCAGCAGGTCGCGGACGGCCGGTGGTGGACCGGTGGACCAGCCGTGCCCCGGATCGAAGCTGATCAGCGTCGCCGGGTTGGCCCGGCGGACGGCGTGGACCAGGGCGAGCAGTCGGGCCGGGCTGTGGTCGTCCAGCGGCGCGGCCAGGTGCACGACCCGGGCTCCGGCGAGGTAGCCGACCAGCGCGTCGAAGCTGCCGGCGAGGTGCCCGGCCAGGCCGACGTTCGCGCCGGCCGCGGTGATCATCGTGCGCTCGCCGGCCGCGGCGAAGGAGAAGCACAGGCCGCAGGTGGCCGGGTCGGTCCGGACGTGGGTCCGGTCGACGCCGAGCCGGTCCAGCAGCGCCAGGCTGGACAGCCCGGGCACCGGCACCCGGCCGGCCACTCCGACGTAACCCAGCCGCAGGTCCCGGCCGAGCCGGGCGAGCGCGTGCACGGTGTTGAACGCCGAGCCGCCGAGGGTGGCGGTCAGCGCGGCCGCGCCGACCGCCTCGACCGCGGCGTAGACGGTGGACTCGGCCACGAACACCTCAGCGCCCCAGTCCAGGCCACCGGGTACGCCGGCGAGCAGCAGCTCCAGGTCGGCCCGGGCCGACGCCGCCGCGGCGGTGACGATCACGTCCAGGTTGACCGCGCCGATGCCGACGACGTCGAGGCCCACCTGCCGAACTCTAGGCCGCCGCCGCGGCCTGTTCCCGGGCTGACCTGGCGATATCGGGCCCGACGAGCAGGTCGTGAAGATTTCCGGGATTCCGGGGTTTGCTTCCCGGGAGGCCAGGGGACGTATTTTGTAGGTCGCGCACATGATGGGTCTGCGCAACCGGAGCGAGGGGTGGGCGGTCGTCCCGTCTTGGCGGAACGGGATGATCGCCCACCCCGTTTCCATGCCCGGGTGCGGCCGGATGACGATCATCGGCCGGGGTGCCGCCGGGGCGGTCAGGCCCGCCCGGTACGGTCCTGACCATGCGGGATCCCCGGGAACGACCGGAGTCGACGGTGATGGGTGCGGCGGCGCACAGCGCTGAGGAAAGCCGGCAACTGCTTCCGCTGAACCACCCGGCCCGGCGCCGGTTCCGGGTCACCGCGGCACTGGCCGGTGTGGCCACCGCGGTGTGGGGTGTGGTGGGCGTCGGCTCCGACCGGGTCACCATCGCGCTGGTCGTCGCGGGCGTGCTGGCCATTCTGGTCTCGCTGCCCGGCGGGAACGTCGGTGCGGCCAGCAGCATCGCGCTCGGCAGCGTGATCATCGTCGGCGGGCTGCTCCAGCTCGGCATCACCGACACGTCCGCGAACACGCTGCACGCCAGCGTGCTGAACGTGTGCGGCTTCCTGCTGCTCGGCCTGGTCGTCGGCGGCTGCGGCCTGTACGAGTGGGAGACCGACGAGCACGGCCGCATGGTCCGGGGCATCCGCTCGGTCAGCCGCAACGTGCGCGCGGAGCTGAACGCCCGCACGCACTGACCCCTCCCCCGCCCCGCTGCCGTGGGGTGCTGAATTCAGCCGCGTCCGGACGACCGCTGCTCGCGGTCACCCGGACGCTTCGCCGTGCGCTCCCGCGAGCCGCCGCGTTCCGCGCGCAGTGACGGCCTGGCCCGATCCAGCGCCGGCGGATGGAGCGTCGGCGCAGCGGAGTGCGGCGGGTGGTGTGCGGCGAGCACCACGAGACACCCGGATACACGCCTATACACCTAGCGGTGCAGGTGATGTCGCCGGTGCACAGCCAGGCGCTGTTTCGCACCGCGAGTAGTCGTTCAGGCGCAAGTCGTCAACCCACAGGTAACCCGGAGTGGGTACCGTCGAGCGCAGCGGGGGTCCGACGGCCGCGGCCACCATCGCGGCCAATGACGAGGGAGATGCGCAATGGCGCGCCGCGTCCAGACGGTTAGGCGATGAGTCCCCGGTCCGGCGAGCCGCTGGCGATCGTGGTCGGCGCCGGTCCACGGATCGGCCGGGCGGTGGCGGAACGGTTCGGTCGGGAAGGGTTCCGGTTGGCGCTGGTGGCACGCCGGGGTGACCGGCTGCGACGGGTGACCACCGCGCTCGGCCGGGCCGGGGTGACCGCGGTGGCGGCCGAGGCGGACGCGGGTGACCCGAAGTCGCTGCGGGCCTGCCTGGAGGAGCTGATCGAGGAGCACGGCGACCCGCAGGTGCTGATCTACAACGCCGCGGCCAGCCCGGCCGGCCGGCCCAGCACCATGGACCTGGGCCTGCTCAACGACTCGCTGTGCGTGAACCTGGGCGGCGTGCTGGCCGCCGCACAGACGGTACTGCCGACGATGCGCGAGCACGGTCGCGGCACGATCATCGCGACCGGCGCCGGCGTCGCGCTGGATCCGCGGCCGGAGGAGACCGCGACCGCGGTGGGCAAGGCCGCCGCCCGGGCGCTGCTGCTCGCGCTGGCCAAAGAGGTCGAGTTCGACGGGGTGCACGTCGCGGTGGTGACCGTGCTGGGCTCGGTCGCCCCGGGGACCGCGTTCAACCCGGGCAGCATCGCCGACGCGTTCTGGACGCTGCACGTCGAGCCGTCCGGCGCCTGGCGCAGCGAGGTCCTGTTCAGCGGCCGCCCCTGAGCACGGTCGACGGACTCAGGGCAGCCGCTGACGTCCCGGGCCGGCCAGTCCTCCCGGGCTGGGCCGGTCAGCCCGGCGGGCCGGCCGGGGTGGTCACCGGTGGCCCGGATCGTCCTGCGGGTCGCCGGTCGGTCAGCAGCTGACTGCCCGGGCGGAAAGGCGGGAGCCCCGGCCGACCGGCCGGGGCTCCAGGAAAATGGCGATCAGCGCTTGAAGGCGTCGCCGACCTTGTGCGCGGCGTCCTTGATCTTCTCGCCGGCGTCCTTGACGTCGGCCTCGGTCTGCTTGCCGCGGCCCTCGTCGCGCATTTCCTCGTTATCGGTAGCGGCGCCGACGGCCTCCTTGGCCCGGCCTTCGACGCGGTCCTTGGCGTTGTCGATCTTGTCGCTGGTGCCCACAGCGGGCACGCTCCTTTCCGGCTGGATCGGGCGCCATCTGCGGATGGGCCCGTACTTCAGCCCTACCCGCTCAGCCCGGACCCAACCCGCCGGACCAGCCGCCTGGGTCGTCTCGGTGATATGTCGATAAAGCGTTCGGTCGCTAGAACTATCAATCGCCGTTGCTCGGGGGGAACGGCAGCCGGACGATGAACCGGGTGTCGCCGGGCGTCGACTCCAGCCGCAGGTCGCCGTGGTGCTTGTTGACCACGATCCGCCAGGAGATGTCCAGGCCCAGGCCGGTGCCCTCGCCGACCGGCTTGGTGGTGAAGAACGGGTCGAAGATGCGGTCCCGGATCTCCGCCGGAACGCCCGGGCCGGTGTCCTCGATCGACACCACCAGGTGCTCGTCCTCCCGCCCGGTCCGGACCGTGAGCGTGCCGGTGCCGGCCATCGCGGCCAGCGCGTTGTCGATCAGATTCGTCCAGACCTGGTTCAGCTCGGCGGCGAAGACCGCGATCCGGGGCACCGTGCGGTCGTACTCCTTGACCACCCGGATGCCGTCGCCGATCTTGCGGCCGAGCATCACCAGGGTGGAGTCGAGCAGGTCGTGCACGTCGACCACCTGGAACGGGGCCCGGTCCATCTGCGAGTACTGCTTGGCCGCGGCGACCAGGGTGGAGACCCGGGTGGTGGCGTCCTCGATCTCGGACATCAGCATCTCGGTCTCGACCGAGTACGTCAGCCAGCGGACCGCGCCCTCGAAGTTCTCCGGGCCGGTCCGCTCCCGGACGCCGGCCAGCCAGGTCAGGTCCAGGCCGGCCGGCACCAGCACCGGGGCGAGGTCCCAGCCACCGGCGACGCCCTGCTCCTCCAGCCAGTCGCCGAGCTCGTCCTCGCGGTCGGCGGACTCCAGCGGGCTGAGCTTCGGCGCCTTGGCCACCCGCTCGACCGCCTCCTCCTGCAGCACGACCAGCGCCTGCAGCTTGTCCGCGTCCACCTTGCCGGAGGCGAGCATGCCGAGCTTGTGCCGCATCCCGGCGACCCGCTCGCGCAGCGACGCGGTGGCCCGGACCGCCGCCGCGGCCGGGTTGTTCAGCTCGTGTGTCAGCCCGGCCGACAGCGAGCCCAGGGCGAGCAGCCGCTCCCGCTGCTGCAGCTCGGTGTTGGTCCGCTGCATGCCGAAGAACAGGCCTTCCAGCAGGTGCAGCGCCATCGGGAACCAGTCCTGCATGATCCGGGCGAACCGGTCCGCCGGCAGCACGAAGAACCGGGACGGCTCGGTCACCCGCAGCGAGGCGGTGTAGACCTGCGGTGCCCGGTCGCCCAGGTAGGACTGCCAGGCGCCGGCGTAGACGCCCCGGTCGGACGTGACGTTGATGTCCACGTCGTCCTGCCCGACCCGGCGCGACAGCACCAGCGCGCCCTCGATCAGCACGTAGAAGCAGGTCGCCGGGTCGCCCTCGGTGAACACCGGCCCGGGCTGCATGGCCAGCACCTCGCCGACCTCGCACAGCTGGCCCACCTGCGCGTCGGTGAGCTTCTCGAACAGGAACAGTGTGCGCAGCTCTTCCGGGCTGCACGGACTGGTCTGGATCTCGGTCATCGCTTCTCCAGGTAACGGTGCACGAGGGTGACCGCCATGGCCCCCTCGCCGACCGCGGACGCGACCCGCTTCACCGAGTCGGACCGCACGTCGCCAGCCACGAACACACCGGGCAGGCTGGTTTCCAGGTGGTACGGGTCGCGGTCCAGCGACCAGCCGGGCGGCCGCTGCCCGCCGACGACCAGGTCCGGCCCGGTCAGCACGAAACCCTTGTCGTCGCGCAGCACGAGCCCGTCCAGCCAGTCGGTGTAGGGCGCGGCGCCGATGAAGATGAACAGCCAGCTGGTGTCGACGGTCTCGACGGTGCCGGTGGAGTTGTGCCGCAGCGTGATCCGCTCCAGGTGCTCGTCGCCGGCCCCGTCGACCACCTCGGTGCAGGTGCGCACCTCGATGTTCTCGACCCCGGCGATCTGCTCGATCAGGTACTGCGACATCGACCGTTCCAGCGAGTCGCCGCGGACCAGCACGTGCACCCGCCGGGCGTACCGGGAGAAGTGCATCGCGGCCTGGCCGGCCGAGTTCGCCCCGCCGACCACGTACACGTCCTGGTCCTTGCAGCTCGGCGCCTCGGTGGTGGCCGCGCCGTAGTAGACGCCGCGGCCGGTCAGCTGCTCCAGCCCGGGCGCGTCCAGGAACTGGTAGGACACGCCGGTGGCGAGGATCACGGTGTGCGCGGAGATCTTCCGGCCGTCGTCGAACTCGATCACCCGGGCCGAGCCGCACGCCTCCAGCCGGACCACCTTGCGCGCGGTCAGCACCTCGGCCCCGAACCGGAGCGCCTGCCGGCGGGCCCGGTCGGTGAGCTGCGCGCCGGAGACGCCGTCCGGGAAGCCGAGGTAGTTCTCGATCCGGCTGCTCTGCCCGGCCTGGCCGCCGGTGGCCCGGCGCTCGATCAGCACCGTGCGCAGGCCCTCGGACGCGCCGTACACCGCGGCGCCCAGGCCGGCCGGGCCGCCGCCGATCACGACCAGGTCGTAGAAGTCCTCGGCCGGCGTGGTCGGCAGCCCGACCCGGGCGGCCAGCTCCTGATCCGACGGCTGGATCAGCGGATCGCCGGTCGTGGTGATCACCACCGGCAGGTCGGTGCTGTTCGCGCCGGCCGCGGTCAGCAGCCGGTCGCCCTCCGGTTCGTCGGCCAGGTACCAGCGGTACGGCACCTGGTTGCGGGCCAGGAAGTCACGCACCTTGTACGAGCGGTCCGACCAGCGGTGCCCGACCACCCGGATCTCGTCCACCGGCCGGCGGTCCAGGTGCGTCCAGGACTCCAGCAGCCCGTCCAGCACCGGGTAGAGCTTCTCCTCCGGCGGGTCCCACGGCTTGAGCAGGTAGTGGTCGACGTCGACCAGGTTGATCGCCTGGATGGCCGCCTCGGTGTCCGCGTACGCGGTCAGCAGCACCCGGCGGGCCAGCGGGAACAGGTCCATCGCCTGCTCCAGGAACTCGATCCCGCTCATCGCCGGCATCCGGTAGTCGGCCAGTAGCAGCGCGACCTCCTCGCCGCGCAGCTTGATCTCGCGCAGCGCCTCCAGTGCCTGCGGGCCGGACTCGGCCCGGACGATCCGGTAGCTTTCGCCGTACCGGCGGCGCAGATCCCGGGCGACGGCCCGGGAGACGCCCGGATCGTCGTCTACGGTCAAGATCGCAGCGCGCGGGGTTGGCTCGCTCATGTCAGAGAGTCAAGCACTGCGGGGGGCGCTCGGCATTCCCCACCCACCACCCGCCCCTACTGCGTCAACGACGCTGTGAGCGAACAGCGCGCTGCCTATGGCCGCCCACACCCCGGCACCCCACCCATTGGGTCCAGGTCCGGGCCAGCTGTGGGCGGCGACGGTGGCTAGTCGCGGGCCAGCATGGCTTCTTCGAGGTCCAGTTCGTGTTGGACGCGGCGGAGCACCTCGTCGTCGATCCGGCCGGTGTCGCGCAGCTCGACGAACACCGCCCGCTCGGCGTCCAGCATGCCGCGGCGCAGCCGGCGGTAGGACGCGGTCGGCGTCTCCTGGTAGCCGGGGCCGGCCTGGCCGCCGCCGAGCCGCTCCCAGGCGCCGAGCTGGCGCAGTTCGGCCTTCTCCCGCAGCCGCACCACCACGTCGTCCGGAATGGTCGCGCCGTCCTCGTCGACCAGCCGTTCCAGCCGTTCCAGCGCGGCGTTGGCGGCGGCGTGCTGGGCGGCCGCCTCGGCCAGGTTGTCGCCGGCCTCCTCCTGGCCGGTCACGCCGAGCCGGCGGATCAGCAGCGGCAGGGTCAGGCCCTGCACGACCAGGGTGCCGATCACCACCACGAAGGTCAGGTAGAGGATCAGGTCGCGCTGCGGGAAGTCGGGGGCCAGCGCGAACGCGGCGGCCAGCGAGACCACGCCGCGCATGCCGGCCCAGGACAGCACCGCCGGGTACGTCCACGGTGGGCTCGGATCCCGCCGGTTGATCTTCGGGACGAGCCAGCGCGGCAGGTACGTGGCCGGGAACACCCAGACGATCCGGGCCACGATCGACACCCCGAGCACCAGCGCGCCGGCGCCGAGCAGGGAGGCCGCCGACCGCCCGGACAGATCCCGCAGCACCGCCGTGATCTGCAGCCCGATCAGCGCGAACACCACCGACTCGAGCAGGAACTCGATCAGCCGCCAGACCGCCACCCCCTGCAGCCGGGTCGCGTAGGTGGACCGGCGCGGCGCCTCGTGGCCCAGGTAGATGCCGGCCACCACCACCGCCAGCACGCCGGACACGTCCACCTGCTCGGCCAGCCCGTACGCGACGAACGGGGTCAGCAGCAGCACGGTGTTCTCCAGCAACGGGTCGTCCACCCGCTGCTGCAGCCACTGCGCGGCCAGCGCGATCACCCCGCCGACCGCCGCGCCGCCGACCGCGGCGAGCAGGAACTGCCCGATCCCGGACCAGATCGAGAACCCGGCGCCGGCCGCCGCGCTCACCGCCACCCGGTACGCGGTCAGCGCGGTCGCGTCGTTGATCAGGCTCTCCCCGGCCAGGATCACCAGCAGCCGGCGCGGCAGCCCGGCCGCCCGGCCGATGGCGGTGGCCGCGACCGCGTCCGGCGGGGCGACGATCGCGCCCAGCGCCATCGCCGCGGCCAGCGGCAGCCCGGGGATCGCCGCGTGCGCGATCAGCCCCAGCACCACCGTGCTGAACAGCACCAGCCCGACCGACAGCAGCGAGATCGCCCGCAGGCTGCCGCGCATGTTGATGTACGAGCTCTCCCAGGCGGCCGAGAACAGCAGCGGCGGCAGGATCAGGTAGAGCACGACCTCCGGATCGAGGTCGTAGTCGGGCAGCCCGGGGATGAACGAGACGGCGATGCCGACGACCACCAGCAGCAGCGGTGCCGACCAGCCCAGCCGGCGGGCCAGCCCGGCCACCGCCGCCGCGCTGCCGACCAGCAGCAGCAGTTGTTCCAGCCCGTGCATCGGCGGCACTCCCCTCGTCTCGCGCTGCCCAAGTCTGCCGGGCCGGGCAAGATTCCCGCACCGGCCACGGCCTGGATCGGGTGAGTGTCGCCGATCAACGACGGGCAAGATGGTGCGGGCCCGGCTAGCCCGGGATCGTCGGCGAGAGGAACGCAATACCGTGACGGTCTGTGAACACATCACTGCGCTGGGTTCCGATCCGGCACCGAACACGCCGAGCGGCTGCGAGGAGTGCCTGGCCAGCGGCATGCGCTGGGTGCACCTGCGGCTCTGCCTGGAATGCGGGCACGTCGGCTGCTGCGACTCGTCCCCGGGCAGGCACGCCAGCGCGCATTTCGGCTCGACCAGTCACCCGGTGATCCGCTCGTTCCAGCCCGGCGAGGACTGGCGCTGGTGCTTCGTGGACCAGGTCATCGGCTGAGCTCCCCCGCCCGGCCGGCCGCCCGGCTGTCCGTCCGGCCGGGAGCCGGCCCGGCCGCGGCCCGGCGGGCGGTCATCGGTCCGGGCGGGTGCCGATCACGACCGCGGTGCCGTCCGAGTCGGCCCGTCCCGGGATCAGGCCGGCGCGGCTGAACACGTCGAGCGCGGCCGGCGCCTGCCGGTCGCTGGTCTCGATCAGCAGGTGCCCGCCGGGCGCCAGCCAGGCCGGCGCACCGGCGGCGACCCGGCGCAGCACGTCCAGGCCGTCGGCGCCGCCGTCCAGCGCGACCGGCGGTTCGTGCTCGCGGGCGTCGGCCGGCAGCAGGCCGATCGCGCCGGTCGGGACGTACGGCACGTTCGCGACCAGCACGGTGACCCGGCCGCGCAGGCTGGGCGGGAGCGGGTCGTACAGGTCACCGGCGTAGACCCGGCCGCCGGGCAGGTTGCGCCGGGCGCAGCGGACCGCGGCCGGGTCGATGTCGGCGGCGTGCAGTTCGACCGCGCCCAGCGCCGGGGTCAGCGCCGCGGCCAGCGCGGCGCCGATCGCGCCCGAGCCGCAGCACAGGTCCAGCACCACGGCGCCCGGGGCGGCCAGCCGGATCGCCTGGTCGGCGAGGAACTCGGTACGGCGGCGCGGGACGAACACGCCCGGCTCGACGGCGAGCCGCAGGCCACGGAATCCGGCCCAGCCGAGGACGTGTTCCAGCGGCTCGCCGGCGACCCGGCGGGCCACCAGGGCGTCGAGCCGCGGTGCCGCCGGCGCGGCCTCGATGAGCAGCCGGGCCTCCTCCTCGGCGAAGACGCAGCCGGCGGCGCGCAGCCGGCCGACGACGCGGTCGAACACGGCTCAGCCCATCCCGGCGGGACGCCGCGCCGGCTGGTCGAGGGCGTCCAGGTGGGCGCGGGCGCCGTCGGCCTCGGGCGCGCCGAGGTCGGTGTAGATGGCCAGCGCGTGCCGGAAGTGGTCGGCGGCGTCGGCCGGGTTGCCGAGGGCCTGCTGGGCGACGCCGATGCCGACGTGGGCGCGGGCGAGTTGGTGCCGGGCGCCGGTGGTCCGGGCGGCGGTGTGCGCGTCGGTGTGCTGGGCCAGCGCGGCGGCCGGGTCGCCGGCGGCCTGGGCGGCCTCGCCGAGGCCGTTGTACGCCCAGGGTTCGCCGTCCCGGTCGCCGATCTCGGCGTAGATGGCCAGCGCGGCGCGGTGCTGTTCGCCGGCCTCGGCGGGCAGGCCCATGGCGGTGTGCGCGTCACCGACGCGGGTCAGCGTGGTGGCCTCGCCGGCCTTGTGCCCGAACTGGCGGTAGATGGCCAGCGCCTGCTGGAAGTGCTCGGTGGCGGCGGGCAGCTTGCCGGTGTCCAGCAGCACGTCGCCGAGCGCGCTGAGCGCCTCGGCCTCGCCCTGCTGGTCGCCGGCCGCCCGGTGCACGCCGACCGCCTGCTCGGCGTGCTCGGCGGCCTGCTGGTAGCGGCCCAGCCGCAGCTCGGCGCGGCTGAGGCTGTCCAGCGCCTGGGCCAGTCCGATCCGGTCACCGGACCGCTCGAACAGCGCCCGGGCCTGCTCGAAGTAGTCGGCGGCCTGCTGGTAGCGGCCCAGCCGGTGGTTCGCCGACCCCACGTTGCCCAGCGCCCGGCCCTGCCCGGTCAGGTCACCGGCCTGCTGGTAGAGCGCCAGCGCCTGCCGGTGGTGCTCGGCCGCCTGCTCCCACCGGCCCAGCTGCCCGTGTGTGACGCCCAACCCGATCAGCGCCTGCGCCTGCCCGGCCAGGTCGCCGAGTTGCTTTGCGGCCAGGCTGGCGTGCGAGTGGATGGTCAGCGCGTCGGTGTCGCTGCCGCCGGCCAGGTACCGGTACAGGATCGGGGACAGCTTGATCGCGTGCGCCGGCCAGCCGTGCGCGGCGGCCCGGCTGGCCACCGCGACCAGCGCCGGGCGCTCGGTGTTCAGCCAGGCCAGCGCGGCGTCCGGGTCGGCCAGCGGCGGGGTCGGGGTGGCCGGCGGCGGGATCTTCGGCCGGCGGTGCGCCTCGGCCGGGTACAGCAGGTCGACCGCGGCCGCCGCGGTGGCCAGGTAGAAGTCGAACAGCCGGCCCAGCGCCGCCTGCCGCTCCGGCTCCGGATCCGCCGCGGCGGCCAGGCCCGCGGCGTACCCGCGCAGCAGGTCATGCATGTCGTACCGGCCACCCGGGCCGGCGGTCATCAGGTGCGCCCGGGCCAACTGGTCCAGGCTCCGCTGCGCGCCGGCCAGCTCGACCCCGGCCAGCGCCGCGGCCGCGTACCCGTCCAGATCAGGGCCCGGATGCAGGCCGGCGAACCGGAAGGTGCGCGCCGCCGCGGCCGGCAGGTGCCGGTAGGACCAGGAGAACACGCTGGTCACCGCGGCCCGCGGGTCACCGCCGGCGTCCAGCAGGTCCAGCCGCCGCTGCCGGTGGCCCAGCTCCGCGACCAGGTCGGCCAGCGACGTCCCGGGTCGGCTCGCGGCCAGCTCCGCGGCGACCCGCAACGCCAGCGGCAGCCGGACGCACGCCTGCGCCAACGCGGCCGCGGCGGCCGGCTCAGCCGCCACCCGGCGACCGATCAGCTCCCGCAGCAGCTCGACCGCGTCCCCGGCCGGCAGCAGGTCCAGCCCCACCCGCCGGGCCCCGTGCACGGCCACCAGCCCGGCCAGCTGGTCCCGGCTGGTCACCAGCACCAGCGCGGTCGGCGTCCCGGGCAGCAGCGGCCGGACCTGCTCTACCGACCCGGCGTTGTCCAGCACCACCAGGATCCGCCGCCCGGCGATCTCGCTGCGGTACCGGGCCGCCCGCTCCGCCACATCCAGCGGCAGGCCGGCCGCCGGCACGCCCAGCCCGTCCAGCAGGGCGGCCAGCGAGTCCAGCGTGCTCATCGGCTGGTCCGGGTCGTAGCCACGCAGGTTCAGGTAGAGCTGGCCGTCCGGGTACCGCTCGACGACCCGGTGCGCCCAGTGCAGCGCCAGCGCGGTCTTGCCCACCCCGGCGGTCCCGGCCAGCGCGGAGATCACCATCGCGGTCGGTTGCCGGGCCGACCGGGCCAGCACGTCGTCCAGCTCCGCCAGCTCCTCGGCCCGGCCGGTGAAACCCGGTACGTCCGGGGGCAGCTGGGCCGGCCTGGCCCGGACCGGCGCGCTGACCGGGCCGAGCAGCCGGGTGTCCTGGGCCAGCACCTGCCGGTGCAGCCCGGCCAGCCGCTGCGACGGCTCCAGGCCGGCCCGGTCGATCAGCATCGTGCGGGCCCGCAGGAACGCCTCCAGCGCGTCCGCCTGCCGGCCGGCCCGGTAGAGCGCGACCATCAGCTGCCCCCAGAGCCGCTCATGCCCCGGGTGCTCGTCGGTCAGGCCGGCCAGCTCGGCGATCAGTGCCGAGCCGGCTCCGGCGGCCAGGTCGGCGTCGATCCGGTCCTCGGTGGCGGCCAGCCGGAGCCGCCCCAGCCGGACCGCCTCCGCCCGCAGCACCGGGACGTCCTCGAACTCCCCGTACGCCTCGCCGCGCCAGAGCCCGAGCGCGCCGGCCAGGGTGCCGGCCGCGGCGCTGTCGCCGGCGGCGAGCTGGCGCCGGCCGGCGGCGGCCTGGCGTTCGAACCGGGCCGCGTCCAGCCCGTCCGGCGGCGGGTTGAGGACGTAACCGGCCGGGTGGGTGGAGATCAGCTCGCCGGGCAGCACCTGGCGCAGCCGGGACAGGTAGGTGCGGGTGGTGCGCGCCGCGTCGGCCGGCGCGTCCTCGCCCCACAGGCCGGCTACCAGGGTGTTGACGCTCACCACCCGGCCGGCGCCGGCGATCAGCAGCGCGAGCAGGGTGCGCAGCCGCGGGCCGCCCAGGCTGATCAGCCGGTCGCCGGTGGCGACCTCCAGCGGGCCGAGCACGCGCAGCTCGACAGGCGCGTCAGCTGCCCCATCCGCTCCGGCCGGTCCCACGGCTAACAGGGTGCCGCCTCGGGCACCGATAACGCCATCGGGACGCCGTCGGCCGTCCCCGGGCCCGGTCAGCTGGCGAGGCAGCCGCCGCCGGGCAGCGGGCCGCCGACCTGGGCCCCGGCCGAGCCGATCAGGGTCCAGTAGCCGAACACGCAGGCCCCGTCGATCCGCACCGCGTACACCACCGCGCCGGCCGGTGCCGGGTCGTCGGCCCGGGCGATCCGGACGATCACGTCGGCGTAGCGCCGGGTGAGCAGCGCCCGCCGGATCTGCTGGGCAGCCGTGGCCGCGTTGAGCGGCTCCGGCGCCGGCTCGGCGACCGGGCCACCCGGGCTGGCCGGAACCGCCCGCGGCGGCCGGCGCGGCAGGCATTCGCTGAGTTGCGGCGCCGCCTGGCCGCCTGGTTCGGGCGCCCCGGGTTCGGCGCTGGGTTCGGCGTCGCGGCCGGCGCAGGAGCGGACGGCGGTCCGCACCACCGCGGCCACCGGACCGCTGGCCCGCAGCGCCTGCTCCTGCTGCGCCGCGCCGAGCGGCTGCCGCCGACCGTGGTCGAGGGCCGCCCGCTGGCAGTAGTCGCGGCCGTCGTCGGCGCCGTTTCCGCTGCCGTCGGCGCCGCTGCCGACCCTCATGTACGCACACGCGTACCCGCGCCTGACGGCCTGGTCGCCCGCCGCCGCCGCGTCGTCGCCGCTGCCCGCGGCCATCCGGTTCAGGGCCAGGCTGACCCCGCCCAGCAGCAGCGTCACCGCCACCAGCACCGCCAGCGGCCACCACCGGCGCCCCGCCGGCCCCGGCTGCACCAGCTCGCCGGGCTGCCCGCCGGGCCCCGGCCCGGCCGGCCACTCGGGCTGACCAGCCTGCTCAGGCTCCTCGGCTGAACCAGACTCCGACTCCATAACCGGACTGTACCGGCGCGCCGTGCCGACCTCGTCCGGAGCCGGTCCGCCGGCCGGCGGGCGGCGGCCGGCCGGTCCCGGACCGCCGGCGCGCGCACCGGCTCGGCGCGGTCGGCGGCGACCGTGGCGGCTCGTAGAATCGGCGGATGGTCGCGTCCGGGGTGGAGCTTGCGGTGGAGCTGGAGGTGGGCGAGGCGCTCGGGGTGCTGCGCCGCGTGTTCGGGTACGACGCGTTCCGCGGCGGCCAGCGGGAGATCATCGAGCACGTGGTCGGCGGCGGTGACGCGCTGGTGCTGATGCCGACCGGTGGCGGTAAGTCGCTGTGCTACCAGATCCCGGCGCTGCTGCGGCCCGGTGTCGCGGTCGTCATCTCGCCCCTGATCGCGCTCATGCAGGACCAGGTGGACGCGGTGCAGGCGCTGGGCGTCCGGGCCGGGTTCCTGAACTCGACGCAGGGCTTCGAGGCGCGGCGCGCGGTGGAGGCCGCGTTCCTGGCCGGCGAGCTGGACCTGCTCTACCTGGCCCCGGAGGCGCTGGCCGGCGGTTCGGCGCTGCGGCTGCTGGAACGCGGCAAGATCGGGCTGTTCGCCATCGACGAGGCGCACTGCGTGGCGCAGTGGGGGCACGACTTCCGGCCCGACTACCTGACCCTGTCGATGCTGCACGAGCGCTGGCCGGACGTGCCGCGGATCGCGCTGACCGCCACCGCGACCACCACCACCCACACCGAGATCGCCGAGCGGCTGAACCTGACCGACGCCCGGCACTTCGTCACCAGCTTCGACCGGCCGAACATCCAGTACCGGATCGTGCCGAAGAACGAGCCGCGCCGGCAGCTGCTCGACCTGCTGCGCACCGAGCACGCCGGGGATGCCGGCATCGTCTACTGCCTGTCCCGGGCTTCGGTGGACAAGATCGCCGAGTTCCTCGGCACCAACGGGATCACTGCGCTGCCGTACCACGCCGGGCTGGACGCGCGGACCCGGGCCGCGAACCAGTCCCGGTTCCTCCGCGAGGACGGCGTGATCATGGTCGCCACGATCGCGTTCGGGATGGGCATCGACAAGCCGGACGTCCGCTTCGTCGCCCACCTGGACCTGCCCAAGTCGGTGGAGGGCTACTACCAGGAGACCGGTCGGGCCGGGCGGGACGGGCTGCCGTCCACCGCCTGGCTCGCCTACGGCCTGCAGGACGTCGTGCAGCAGCGGAAGATGATCGACACATCCGAGGGCGGCCCGGCGCACCGCCGGATGCTGGCCCGGCACCTGGACGCGATGCTCGCGCTGTGCGAGACGACCGAGTGCCGGCGGGTGCAGCTGCTGGCCTACTTCGGTGAGCAGAGCGGCCCGTGCGGCAACTGCGACAACTGCCTGACCCCGCCGGAGTCCTGGGACGCGACCGTGCCGGCGCAGAAGCTGCTGTCCACGGTGCTGCGGCTGCAGCGGGAGCGGAACCAGAAGTTCGGCGCCGGCCAGTCCATCGACATCCTGCTCGGCAAGCGCACCGAGAAGGTCGAACAGCACGGCCACGACTCGCTGACCGTGTTCGGGATCGGTACCGAGCTGACCGACTCCGAGTGGCGGGCGGTGGTGCGGCAGCTGCTCGCGCAGGGCCTGCTCGCGGTCGAGGGTGACTACGGCACCCTGGTGCTGACCGGGGCGAGCGCCTCGGTGCTGGGCCGGCAGCGCCAGGTGATGATGCGACGCGAGCCGGAGCGGGCCGCCCGCGCCCGCACCCGGCCGGCCCGGGCCGCCGCCGCGGCGGTGGAGATGCCGGCCGCGGCCGCGCCGGTCTTCGAGCGGCTCCGGGCCTGGCGCGGGGCCACCGCGAAGGAGCAGGGCGTGCCGGCGTACGTGGTGTTCCACGACGCCACGCTGCGCCAGATCGCCACCGAACTGCCGGCCACGCTGGCCGCGCTCGGCACGATCAGCGGTGTCGGCGAGAACAAGCTGGCCAGGTACGGCCAGCAGATCCTGGACGCGCTGGGCGGCGGTCCGGCGCCGGACGACGAGCTCGAGCCCCCACCGGACGACCAGCCCTGACGCCCGGGGCGGGTCAGCGCACGTCGAAGTAGATCGCCTGGTTCGGGTAGCTGTTGTTGCAGCCCCACAGGTCGGCCGGGTCGCCGTTGCCGGTGTACGGGTTGTGGTGCTGCAGGCAGTGCGGGCTGTCGAGGTCGGCCCAGAGGTGGTACGGCCCGCCGAGGTACGACAGCAGCCACCATTCGCTGCCGTTGTCGTCGTCGCACGGCCACTGGACGATCGGCGTGCCGTTGCCGAGCCCGCCGAACCCGCGCGCCGCGCACTTGCCGCTGTACGCGTTGACGAGGATCTGGCAGCCGCGGTCGCCGCAGGGCACCAGGTAGGCCCGCCAGAGCTGGTTCGAGTTGCCGTTGCAACCCCACTGCCGCAGCCGCGTCCCGTCGTCCTTGCCGCCCGCCCCGCTGGTCACCTCCAGGCACTGCGCCGAGTCGGCGAAGGACAGCTGGTACCGCCCGACGAAGCTGCCGGCGAACGCGGGCGTTGGCACCAGCAGGCCGGCCGTGAGCAGTGTCAGCACGCAGAGCAGTCGGGCGATCATCGGGGCTCCTCGGTGGCTGGGGGCGAGGTGGCGGTGGCATACGCGATGACCGGCCCGGCTCACAATGCCGTGAGGTCGATCACCTGATTCGGGTTGTTGTCGTTGCAGGCCCAGATGTCGACGGGGTCGCCGTTGCCGGCGAACCGGTTGTGGTGCTGCAGGCAGTGCGGGCTGTTCGGGTCCGCCCAGAGATGGAACCAGAACGGCTGGAACTCGGTCATGAACCACCACTCGGTGGAATTCGAGTCGCTGCACGGCCACTGCATGATCGGGGTTCCGTTGGTCAAACCGCCGAGGGCGCGCGCCATGCACTTACCGCTGTACGCGTTGACGAAGACGAAGCAGGACCGGTCGCCACAGGGCACCCGGTAGGCCCGCCAGAGCTGGTTCGAGTTGCCGTTGCAGCTCCACTGCCGCAGCCGCGTCCCGTCGCTCTTGCCGCCCGCCCCGCTGGTCACCTCCAGGCACTGCTGTCCCGCGTCGGCGAACCTGAACTCGTACCGGGCCACGAACGTTCCGGCCGAGGCCGGCGTCGCGGGCACCAGCAATCCCGCCGCGGCGAGCAGCAGCACCGCCCATATTCGTGCCATGTCCGCACCTCACACTTGTGGGTAGCTGTCTCCGGCCGGACGCGCCGCACGTTCTGAAGATGCCGAGAAACCGGAACCGTCTGACCGGCGGCGTCGGATCACGGCGACGATAATTCCGACCGGGCCGGCCGGGGCGGAAGGGGTGATGCGCAAACGGCATTGCCGCCGGTGCACTCGTTCTTGCATTACCGGGCCGGGCGGTGAATGGGCATGCTGGACGCGGACATGCGATTGCCGCGGAGGTGTACGGCGATGCCCGAGGGGATCGACAGCCGGTTGCGGATGCGGCTCGGTGGCGCGGTCGCGGCGCTGCTGATCGTCCTGAGCCTGGGTGTGTGGGCGGCCGGCTCGGGCGGCACGCCGGCACAGCCGTCCGCCGGCCCCGGCAGCGTGCCCGCGACGACCCCGCCGGCCGGCTCGCTGACCGGCCCGCCGGCCGAGCCGACCGCCATGCCGACCGACCCGCCGACCACGCCGACCGGCCGGGGCGCCGCGCCGGACCTTCCCGCGGCGGCGCCGCTGCCGCCGATCCGGCCGAAGCCGGGGGCCC
>Ga0307499_10000328_pt1 | contig 17404 bp, 16 predicted proteins | sample 13_S_MG_FD_201363 | JGI IMG/M metagenome (GOLD analysis project Ga0307499, IMG submission 201363) | Soil microbial communities from Populus trichocarpa stands in riparian zone in the Pacific Northwest, United States - 13_S | ecosystem: Environmental > Terrestrial > Soil > Riparian zone > Trees... | reverse complement strand
TTTTGATCGTCGTGGTCGCATTTCTGTTCTTCAGCTGGCTGGTCCCGGACAAGCAGCGGCCGGACTGGATCACCGGCGCGAAGTCCCGCGTGGTCCTGCAGGGAACCGGGGATTGGTTAATGTCGCTCTTGCCTGACGACCCCGAGAACACCATCTTAAAGAGATTCAAGAAGAATAAACCGGAAGACGACCAAACTGACGCCGACCAGGCAGCCCCTGCGTCAGGCGATGGCTACAGTAAACCTGCCCGCGACAGCCTTAAAAAGCTGATTGAGAAACCCGCGGCACGTTAATTCTGGCCAAAATAGAGAGGCGATGGACGCGATGCAAAACCCTTCCGAGCCCGCCGGCCAACTCGATCTGAATCTTGATTTGGATCTCGGCATCGAGTTGCAGGACGATCTCGAAGGCGACACGCTACGCGAGGAATGCGGCGTGTTCGGCATCTTCGGTCACCCCGAGGCCGCCGCCATCACGGCACTCGGACTACACGCCCTTCAGCATCGCGGCCAGGAAGCCGCCGGCATCGTCTCCTTTGACGGCAGCCGCTTCCATTCCGAGCGCCGCCTCGGTCTCGTCGGCGATACCTTCTCCCGCCGCGAAGTGATCGAACGCCTGCCCGGCATTATGGCCGTCGGCCACGTCCGCTACTCCACCACAGGCGCCACCATCCTGCGCAACGTCCAGCCGCTGTTCGCCGAACTCAATGCCGGCGGTTTCGCCGTCGGCCACAACGGCAATCTCACCAACGGGCTGACGCTTCGCCGCGAACTGGTCAAGAACGGCGCGATGATGCAGTCGACCACCGATACCGAGGTGATCCTGCATCTGGTCGCGCAATCCAGGCGTGGCCGCTTCATCGACCGCTTCATCGAGTCACTGCGTGCGATCGAAGGCGCTTACGCACTGGTCGCGTTGACCAACAAGAAGCTGATCGGCGCGCGCGATCCGCTCGGCATTCGCCCGCTGGTGCTCGGCGATCTCGACGGCCGGCCGATCCTGACCTCGGAGACCTGTGCGCTCGACATGATCGGCGCCAAATATGTCCGCGACATCGAGCCCGGCGAAATCATCGTGTTCGACGAGGCCGGCGCGCACAGCCACAAGCCGTTCCCGCCGAAGCCGCCGCGGCCCTGCATCTTCGAATATATCTATTTCTCGCGGCCGGACTCCATCGTCGGCGGCCGCTCGGTCTACGACGTCCGGAAAGCGTTTGGCGCGCAGCTTGCCCGCGAGAGCCATGTCGAAGTCGACGTCGTGGTGCCGGTGCCGGATTCCGGCGTGCCCGCCGCGCTCGGCTACAGCCAGCATTCCGGCGTGCCGTTCGAACTCGGCATCATCCGAAACCATTACGTCGGCCGCACCTTCATCCAGCCGACGCAGAGCGTGCGCGAACTCGGCGTACGCATGAAGCATTCGGCCAACCGCGCCGCGATCGAAGGCAAGCGGATCATCCTGATCGACGACTCGCTGGTGCGCGGCACCACGTCGAAGAAGATCGTGCGCATGATGCGCGACGCCGGCGCCAGCGAGGTGCACTTCCGCCTCGCCTCGCCGCCGATCCTGTATCCCGACTATTACGGCATCGACCTGCCGGACCGCGGCGGCCTGCTTGCGGCGACCCATTCGCTGGAGGAGATGCGCGACATCATCGGCGCGGACTCGCTGGCGTTCCTGTCGATCGACGGCATGTACCGCGCCATGGGCGAGCCGGGTCGCGACCCCGCCAATCCGAAATTCTCGGACCACTGCTTCACCGGCGCCTACCCGACCCACCTCACCGACCAGACCCAGGTCGAGCCGCAGCCCCGGCAGTTGTCGCTGCTGGCGGAAGCGAGCTGACGGCGCGCATACGGCGAATTATCCCGTAATTTTCCGTCATGGCCGGGCTTGTCCCGGCCATCCACGTCTGTAATACCCCGCCGCAAAGACGTGGATGCCCGGAACAAGTCCGGGCATGACGAAAGTGGCACGACATGAGCAAACCCCTCGCCTCCCGTATCGCGCTCGTCACCGGCGCCTCGCGCGGCATTGGCTACGCCACGGCCCGCGCGCTTGCCCACGCGGGCGCGCATATCGTTGCCATCGCGCGCACGCAAGGTGGCCTGGAGGAACTCGACGACGAGATCAGGAAGGACGGCGGCAGCGCCACGCTGGTGCCGCTGAACCTCACCGATTTCGAAGGCATCGCGCGGCTTGGTGCGGCGCTACACGAACGTCATGGCAAGCTCGACATCCTCGTCGGTAATGCCGGCATCGCCGGCCCCTCCTCGCCGCTCGGGCATATCGAACTGAAGCCGTGGAACGACGTGATGGCGATCAACGTAACCGCCAACTTCCAGCTGATCCGCTGCATGGATCCGCTGTTGAGAGTCTCGGACGCCGGCCGCGCCGTGTTCGTGACCTCGGGCGCCGCCAGCAAGGCGAATGCCTATCAGGGACCCTACGCGGCCTCGAAGGCCGCGCTGGACACGCTGGTGCGCTCCTGGGCCAACGAGACCGTGAGCACGAAACTGCGCGTCAACCTGTTCAACCCCGGCCCGATCCGCACCCGCATGCGCGCCAGCGTATTTCCCGGCGAAGACCCGACCACGCTGGATACGCCGGAGCAGGCGGCGGAATTCATCGTGCCGATGTGCGCGCCGGAGTGGACCGAAACCGGTAAGCTCTACGACTACGGGACTCGCACGCTGATGAGCTTTCAGCCGCCGGCGTAAGCTCTCACCCGTCATTGCGAGCGCAGCGAAGCAATCCAGCTTGCTAGCGGTGTGTTGAGGCATGGATTGCTTCGCTGCGCTCGCAATGACGTTGACAGTGATTGACTTGATCGCCTCCCCGCGATTGACTGCCCTCCCAAGCGGGATAACCCGCCAAGAAAAACATCGGGAGGCACCTATGACGCCGATGCGTAATCGCGCCCGCCAAAATCTCTGCAACGCCATTTCTGCCTGTTTCACCGCTGCAATCCTTGTTGCGGCGCCGGCTTCGTCGCAGGCCGGCGAGATCCCGACCTTTGCCGTCGACGCGTCCTGGCCAAAACCGCTGCCGAACAACTGGATCCTCGGCCAGGTCGGCGGCATCACCGTCGATGCGCAGGGCCACATCTGGGTGATCCATCGTCCGCGCTCGCTGACCGACGATGAGAAGGGTGCGGCGCTGACCCCGCCCCGCTCGAAATGCTGCGTGTCGGCGCCGCCGGTGCTCGAGTTCGACGCCGACGGCAATCTGCTACGCTCCTGGGGCGGCCCCGGCGAAGGCTATGAATGGGTCGGCCGCGAGCACGGCATCGAAGTGGATGACAAAGGTTTTGTGTGGGTCGGCGGCAATGCCGACAACGACAATGCGATCCTGAAATTCACCCTCGACGGCAAGTTCGTGATGCAGATCGGCAAGATCGCGCCGAGCAAAGGCTCCGGCGATACCACGCAACTCGGCAAGCCTGCCGAGACCGCGATCGACAAGGACGCCAATGAAATCTTCGTCGCCGACGGCTACGGCAATCGCCGCGTCATCGTGTTCGATGCGACGAGCGGCGCCTACAAGCGGCACTGGGGCGCCTACGGCAACCCGCCGAACGACGACAAGCAGCCGGCCTACGACCCCAATGCACCGGCCCCGCAGCAATTCGCCAACCCCGTGCATTGCGTGAAGCTCGCCAACGACGGGTTGCTCTACGTCTGCGATCGCATCAACAACCGGATCCAGGTGTTCAGGAAAGATGGAACCTTCGTTAAGGAATGGTTCTACGAAAAGAACACACGCGGCAACGGCGCGGTGTGGGATATCGCGATCTGGCCCGACCCGAAGCAGACTTATCTGCTGAGCGCGGACGGCGAAAACAATGAAATCAGGGTGCTGAAACGGGATGATGGTACCGTAGTCGGCAGTTTTGGCCGCAATGGCCGCAATGCAGGGCAGTTCCACTGGATTCACGCCATGGCGGTGGATGCCAAGGGCAACGTCTATACCGCCGAAGTGGATACCGGTAAGCGGATCCAGAAGTTCAGGCTGACCTCCGACGCGCTACGATAGGTGGATTGCCCGTCCCGGCTAGAAAGACTATCGCAGGGCAGCTGGCAGGTTCCGAAAAGAGAGCCGGCGAATAACCATTTCCGGAGGGAATACCATGACGAATAGAATTGCGCGGCGCTTCGCCGCGTCCGTGGCACTTGCCGCACTCAGCCTCGCGACGCCAGCATTGGCCCAGGAGAAGACCGTCAAGATCGGCGTGTTGAACGACATGGCTGGCCTTTACGCCGATATCGGCGGCCCCAATTCCGTCGTCGCCGTCAAAATGGCAATCGAGGACTCCGGTCTCACCAAGAAGGGCTGGAAGATCGACGTCGTCAGCGGCGACCACCAGAACAAGCCCGACGTCGGCGTGAACCTCGCCCGGCAATGGATCGACACCGAGAAGGTCGACGCCATCGCCGACACGCCCACTTCCAGTGTCGCCCTTGCAGTCAGCAATCTGGTGAAGGAAAAGAACGCGGTGCTGCTCAATTCCGGTGCCGCGACCGCCGACCTCACCGGGAAAGCGTGTACGCCAAACACTGTTTCGTTCACTTACGACACCTACATGCTCGCCAACGGCACCGGCAAGGCGCTGACAAAAGCTGGCGGCGACACTTGGTTCTTTCTCACTGTCGACTATGCCTTCGGTCATGCCCTGGAGCGCGATACCACCTCGGCCGTCACCGCTAACGGCGGCAAGGTGATTGGCGGTGTCAAGCATCCGCTCAATAGCTCTGACTTCTCCTCCTTCCTGCTTCAGGCGCAGTCCTCGAAATCCAAGATCATCGGCCTCGCCAACGCCGGCGGCGACACCACCAATTCGATCAAGCAGGCCGCCGAATTCGGCATCATCCAGGGCGGCCAAAAGCTCGCTCCCTTGCTGATGTTTGTCACCGACGTGCATGCGCTGGGGCTGAAGACCGCGCAAGGCCTGACGTTCACCGAATCGTTCTACTGGGACATGAACGACCAGACCCGCGCCTGGTCGAAACGGTTCGCGGCACTCGCCAACAAGAACGCGATGCCCTCGATGACGCAGGCCGGCAACTACGCCATGATCCTGCACTATCTGAAGGCGCTGGAAGCGCTCGGCGGCAATCCCCATGACGGCGCCAAGGTCGTCGCCAAGATGAAGGAACTGCCGACCGACGATCCGCTGTTCGGCAAGGGCCCGCTGCGCGCTGACGGCCGCCGTATGATCCCGGCCTATCTGTTCGAAGTGAAGAAGCCGGAAGAGTCGAAGGGACCGTGGGATTACTACAAGCAGATCGCCACGATTTCAGCCGAGGACGCCGCCAAGCCGCTCGAAGCGAGCGAGTGCCCGCTGCTGAAGAAGTGACGGCCAAAGGCCGTCATCCCGGAATGGTGCGCTAGCACCATATCCGGGATCTCGAGATTCCGGGTTCGCGCTTCGCGCGCCCCGGAATGACCATCTGGAATTGGCACGAATCGTAGGTGGGTTACGCCTTCGGCTAACCCACCCTACTTTTTCAGCGTGCGCCAAGCGATCAAGAGTCCCAATCCCAGCAACGCCGCCGCCAGCAGGAACGGCGCGCCCGGCATTTTCGCTGGCGCCTGATCACTAATGAAGTAAGCAAACGTCAGCGTAAACAGAAACGGTCCCAGCATCTGGGCGATGCTGTTGACGCTGTTGGTCGCCCCCTGCAATTGGCCCTGCTGATCGGGTGCCACGAGTTGCGTCGTCAGCGCCTGGATCGCGGCGCCTGCCACGCCCCACAGCGCCATCACGGGAATGCCGAGCCAGAACAGCGGCCCGGTCGGGGCCGCGCCATAGATGAAGAATCCCAGCGCACCGCTGGCAAGCCCCAGCAGCAGCGCACGGCGCTCGCCGAGGCGCTTGACGATCGGGCCGACGCCCGCGCCCTGCACCACCATGGCGCAGACGCCGACCAGTGCCAGCGTGAACCCTACCGTCGTCGTATCCCAGCCATAGCGGTAGGTGGCATAGAGGACGAAGGTGGATGGCAGCACCACATGCGCGACCTGCCCGAAGAAATTCGCCAGCGACAGACCGGTGAGAATCCGGTTGGAGCGCAACAGATGCAGCGCGCCGAGCGGGTTGGCGCTCTTCCAACGAAATGGTGCGCGGCGCTCCAGCGGCAGTGACTCCGGCAGGATCAGCCAGCCGTAAAGCGTATTCGCAAAGCTCAGGCCCGCCGCGATCCAGAACGGCAGGCGTGGATCCATGCCGCCGAGCAAGCCGCCGACGGCGGGGCCGAGAATGAAGCCCGCGCCGAAGGCCGCGCCGATCTTGCCGAACACCGCGGCGCGCCGTTCCGGCGGCGTTACGTCGGCGATATAGGCAAAGGCGGTGGAGATGCTCGCCGACGTGATGCCAGAGATTACCCGGCCGATGAACAGCCACACAAGCGACGGCGCCAGCGCCATCAGTACGTAATCCAGCGCCAGCCCGAAATTCGACAGCAGCACCACCGGCCGCCGGCCGAAGCGGTCCGACAGCGCGCCGAGAATCGGCGAGAACAGGAACTGCATCAGCGCCCAGGCGGTGCCGAACAGGCCAAAAATCCGCGCCGCCGTCGCCGTGTCGTTGTCGACAAAGCTTTCCACGAGTTTTGGCAGGATCGGCAGGATCAGGCCGAGCGCCAGCATGTCGAGCAGGATAGTGACGAAGATGAAGGCTGCTGCTCCGCGACGCGGCACATGCGCTCGGCCACGTTCCAGCAACGTTCGATCTCCTGTCCGTGCACAAAAGAACCTGATCGACTAAGGACTCTTCGCCCGACAGGCAAGCCCTATAATATGGCTGGAACGGCACTCCCTGCCGTGTCTCAATTATTTAAACTTACAATCGAACGGATCGTCCGGGCAGGGATCAGTCATCCCGCTTTAGAAGTCGAACGGGTCGTGACCTGGGAGTGGCCTGACGCCTTGCCGCAACCCGCCGGGTGCGTTGGTCCCGAAGTCGAACGGATCATTGCCTGGGGACGGCCTGACGCCCCTTGCAGCCAGCCTGGTTGAGGCCGGTGAGGCCGAGAGGGGTGCGGGCGGGCGCAGCTTGTTCACGGATTTCTTGACCCGTTCGAAAGCCGCGGTGTCCATCGTCAAGGTCAACTTGGCTCTTTTTGCGGACTGCACGAATGCCTTTACCAGACCCAGATCGTGCAGCGTTCTGATGCATCGCACCAAGTTCTCCGCCGATACCGTCTTGCGCGCGCTGGCGGATGCGGACGATTTTCTGCCTTTGCGAGTCGGCGATTTCTTGCGTTTGGAAGCGGCGACGCGTCGCGAGGTTTTGCGGGCCATGGGATTCTCCTTTTTCAGGGTTGGACCTGCAGCCTGAATTCCTTGCTCTTCTGTTGATCGATCGCGATGACGGCGAGAACCTCGGACGGGGTGCCGCCGCCCGTCACGCGTTGCCCGGCGTACAGCAAGCCGGTCCGCTGTCGCCCCGCCGTACGCTGCCCGGCGATCATGGCGCCGCCGGCGCTTCCACGGCCTGCCGAGAACAGGAAGCCGCGCAGCGAGTCGACGCCGGCCACGTCCACGGCAAGGCCGATCGTGACCTGATGCTTGTCGCTGCGCCCCACGTTGAGATCGAGCGAGGCGTCGGCGACGCGCAAGAGCGTGCCGACCGGAGCGAAGACGACCCTCGGAGTGCCCTGAAGAGTGACCGTCGTCGTGAAGATCAGGTCATCGGTCATGGTCGGCGCAGCGCCGGCTTTGCCATCCGTGCCGGCCAGGTTTCCGAACAGCAGCAGCCTGCTGAAATCCTTGACGGTGCGGTCCACGCCGACATTGCCTGCGATGGGATAGATGTACTTCGGTCCGACGATCTGCCCGTCGCAGTAGCGGATGCCGCGCGACTTGGTCGCGTTCAGATTGGCGAGAAGATAGCCGAAGGTGTCGGTCACCGTGAATGTACGCTCGTTCGACCGCCTGCGGTTCGCGCTGCCGTTGATGCCGGCCGTGAAGTTCGGATTTATGTCACGCAGCAGGTTCACGGTAGCGCCGATGTTGTTGTCCTCGTAAATGTTGAAGTCGAACGTGTAGGCTGCGCCCGCTTTCAGAAGCAGGTCGATGGCTTCACGCTCATGCACATATTTGGGCCCTGGGAACAGCCTGGAGTTGAACCCATCCATCAATTCCGGCTGTTGCTCGTAGAGCGCTACCAGATGGTCGGCGACGGGGTCGCGAACCCCCTCAGGGAGTCTGGCGAACAAGCCGCTCCCGATGAAGCGCAGGAAATCCAGCATCGTCGATTTGACCGCCTCGCGCGTCTCGCACCGGATCTGTCGCACGATATGGGGAGTATCGACGCCGGCGACCTGTTCCGGCAGCGGGTGGATCGCGCAGCCGCCGAGACTGGCGGAAACAACGGCGGCGGTGAGTACGCGGCGGATCTGGATCATGGCATCCCCCCTGCCAGGTGACGCATTCTCTGAGCAATGACGCGTCCAGCCTGCAATCAGAGATTTAGGACAGCCGGAAAGGCGAGAGTCTGTAGTATTCGCGCAACAGTTGTGATTTTTTCGCAGCTTATGCCGGTTCGGCAGGGCGCGCCACTCGCGCCGAGTCAGAGATTCAAGACTGCTGCTTTACAGTCACTCGATAAACGTTGACGGCCCGCTTCATAAAGCGACGGTCAAAGGTTCACGACGGCCGCTTGCGCTTGTGCGCGAACGGATTGGCCTTTTCGCGCAGCGTGATCCGGATCGGCGTGCCCGGCAGATCGAAGGCCTCGCGCATCGAGTTGGTAAGGTAGCGCAGGTATGATTGCGGCACGGCGTCGGCGCGCGAGCAGAACAGGATAAAGCTCGGCGGCCGCGCCTTGGCCTGGGTAATGTAGTTGAGCTTCAGCCGCCGGCCGGAGACTGCGGGCGGCGGGTTGGCGTCGACTGCCTGCTCGAACCAGCGATTGAGCGTGGCCGTCGGCACGCGCTTGTTCCACACCGCATAGGCATCCTGGATCGCGGTCATCAGGCGATCGATGCCCTCGCCCATCAGGCCTGATACCGCGACGATGGGGACGCCCCTGACCTGCGGCAGCCAGTGATCGGCATCGCTACGCAGCGCCGAAATGAGATGGGTCTTGCGCTCCATCAGATCCCATTTGTTGACCGCAAGCACGATCGCCCGTCCCTCGCGCTCGATCAGGTCGGCGATACGTAGATCCTGTTCCTCGAACCGGTTCTGCGCATCCATCATCATCACGACGACTTCGGCGAAGCGCACCGCGCGCAGCGCGTCCGCCACCGACAGTTTTTCCAGTTTCTCCTCGATCCGCGAGCGTCGCCGAAGCCCTGCGGTGTCGAACACGCGAAACTCGCGGCCCTGCCAGATGATCTCCACCGAGATGGAATCGCGGGTGGTGCCGGCCTCGGCGCTGGTCAACAGCCGCTCCTCGCCGAGCAGATGATTGATCAGCGTGGATTTTCCGGCATTGGGGCGGCCGACAATGGCGACGCGGATCGGACGCTGCGCGAGTTCCTCATCAGATACGATGACGTCATCGTCGTCGAATTCTTCGCCCTCCTCGACCGGCTCCGGCATCAGCACGCGCAGCGCGTCGTAGAGGTCGCTCAGCCCTTCGCCATGCTCGGCGGAAATCTGGATGGGGTCGCCGAGCCCCAGCGCGTACGACTCCATCGCGCCGACTTCGCCGTGCCTGCCTTCGCTCTTGTTGGCAACCAGCACCACCGGCTTGTTGGCGCGGCGCGCGAAATCGGCAAAGGCGCGATCGTTGGGCGTCAGCCCGGCACGCGCGTCGATCACGAACATCAGCGCGTCCGCCAGGCCGATCGCGGTCTCGGTCTGCTCCTGCATCCGCGCGGTGAGCGAGCCCTTGGCGCCCTCGTCGAGGCCGGCGGTGTCGATCACGGTGAATTCGAGATCGCCGAGACGCGCATTGCCCTCGCGGCGGTCACGGGTGACGCCGGGCTCGTCATCGACCAACGCCAGCTTCTGCCCAACCAACCGGTTGAACAGCGTCGATTTGCCGACATTGGGGCGGCCGATAATGGCGATCGTAAAGGACATAAATGATCCAAACGCCCTTTTTTGAAGGGCGTGTCAATCTAACGAATAGAAGAAATCAACGCGTGAACGTACCGCTCGGCATCGGCGCCGGGAACGCGGATTGTGCGGGTGCCGCCGATTGATCGGGCGGCGGCGCGGTGGTGCGCTTGCGCACGATCTTGGCCGGCTTCGGCGCCGGCGGCGCCGCGGCGGTGCTGCCTTCCTCATCCGGAGCAGCGTCGGGGTCCACAGAAGCGGGGGCTGCGGCCTGCTTGCCCTTGGATTTCGCGCCACGCTTCGATTTCGGTTCTTCCGCCGGCGCAGCAGCTGCGGCGGCAGCCTGCGCGTTCGGGTCGTCCTGCTGACGGGCGCCCCTGTAGAGGTCCTTCGGCACGCCCTGTTCAAGGCCCGGCACGCCTTCAGGGAACACCGCCTTGCGGTCACCGGGCAGCTTCTTCTTGGTATCGAGGAAGTCGAGCAGGTCGGACGGATCGAAACCGCCCGTGCTGCCACAGCCCGCCAGCGTCCCCGAAAGCGCGATGAGGACAGCGGTTGCGATCAAACGTTGCGGGCGGCGCATACTGGGTTTCCCACTCAATCCGGTTTGTGCGCGTCAGCTTTTGGCGACTGGCGGCAGCAGGGCCTGCAGCGCTTCGGCACGCGAGCGCAGGCTCGGCGGCGTCTGGCCGTCATTGGCGATCAAATCCAGCCACTGCCGCGTCGCCGCGGCGTCGTTGGCGCGCCATGCCGACAGCGCCAGCAATTCGCGCGCGGTATGGCGGAAGGTGGCGCCCGGCGCGGCAGCGGCCTCGAGGCGCTCTTTCATGTTGGGATAGCTGGTGCTTTCCAGCAGCAACTGGGCGGCGCGAATCCGCGCCAGATCCTGCTCGGCGGCGCCGACGCTGCGGTCGGCGGTAATCTCATCGAACATCTTGGCCGCGGCCTGCGGATCGCGGTTGGCGACTTCCGTGGCCAAGCGCAACCGCGCCAGCACGCGATAACCGAACGGCGCCTTCGCGACGAGATCGGCGAAGGCCGCTTCAGCCTCGGTGTGCTTGTCGGCCTCCGAAAGCTCGACGGCCTTGTCGAACGCAGCCCCCGCCTCGGCCGCCTTCTTGGCCTCCAGATACTGGTAGCCGCGCCAGCCGCCGACGGCGGCGATGATCAAGATCATGCCGGCAATGATATAAAGCGAGTACTGGTCCCACAGCTTTTTGAGCTGATCGCGACGGACCTCCTCGTCTACTTCATTAAATAATTCAGACACTTAAAGGTATCCCCTCCCCGAGGAACCGCAGCCAAGGCGGCAACATCCTGCGCCCGATCCCCGCATCGCCGCGACGTAGCCTATCGATATGGCGGTGGCAAGGCAAAGCGAGGTGGATCAAAGCGTTAACAACGCCCCCGGCAGCCCACGAAATCGCCTGACAACGTTGACATCGTGGTTCAAAGTTTGGCGTAATCCCGCCCGCTTCCATTGTCGATCCTTACCCGATTTTCAGGTGTTTCATGCCTCGCCATGCGCTGGTTTCGATGCTTGCCATGGGGGTGGTAATGGGACTGGCATCCCTGCCCGCGGCGTCACGAGCCGACGATATCAAGCCGAAGGCGCCCGAAACGGCGTTCTCGGGCAAACTCCGCCCCGACATCTTGGGCATCTCGACCGAATCGACCGCCGAATCCGCCCGCGCCGTCTTTGATTCCCTGTTCAAGGGCCACAACGACAGCACGACCGACATCCAGCAGCAGAAACTCGGCGGCGCCAGCTATGTCGCCGCGCTGAACTTCAGCCTCCCCGCCGCTGCGAAACAGAATGGCGAGATGCTCTCGACCAGTTTCTCCTCGCCCGCCAGCGCCAACCGCGCCTATTTCGTCGCGCGCAATCTGACCTTCGCGCAGGACCAGCAGCCGTCGAAGGCCGACATGATCAAGGAAGTCATGGGCAAATACGGCGTGCCCACCATCGTCGGCGATCAGCACATGTATTACATCTACCGCAAGGGCTCGATCATGTCCGTCGGCGGCAAGTACAAGGAAGCGACCGCGCTGGAAGCGATCGACAAGCCGCTCGATCCGAGGGCTGCCGTCAAGCTCAACGGCGATACCGTCCGCGGCAGTTGCGTGGCGGTGGTCAAGCGCGCGCAGACCAAGGCCAAGGAACCGATCGCCATGCTAACCGACGCCAAGGGCGCGAACTGCGATGGCGTGTTGAGCGTGCAACTCGTGCCGGGCACGCCGGCCGACCGTGTCGGCATCGCGCAATTCACCCTGCTTGACGTCAAGCAACTCGTCAGCGCCGCCGCGATCGACAGTGCGGCGCTTGGCGCCGGGCTGAGCGAGGGCCCGATGCCCAGGGGCAGCGCTCCGAAACTCTAACCCTGTCGCGCGTGGACGTATGGCAGTGTTGCCGCGACGGCAGACGCGCGTGTCGTCGCCACCTCGCACGCGGTTTTAAAACGTCAGCACGTCAGGGGAACTTTTCCCGTGCATTGTAATTAAATCTCCGTTGCATGGAGATCGGGCAATGCGCGGATTTCCCCAGAGTGTGCCATATGGCGCCGATCAGACGGTCTATCTGGTCGTGGAAGGTTCAGGGTCGCACGGCATCACCCGGAAAACCGAGCGCGCCGACATCGAGACGGTAATCGCCGACCTTCTGTCGGGACAATTCAGCGATCCGATCGAGGTGGTTGCTTTCAACACGCTGGAGCACTGGAGCGACGATTTGTCCCAAGATATCGCGAGAGAAATCCGCTGCCGTTGCGACATCGACGGGTACGATGTGCCTGTCCACCTGGACGAATTCCTAGGCAGAACCTCTGCCTGATCAGCGGCTGAGACATTGGTTAGGCGGCAGGAAAATGAACTGGGTTTACTGGAATACATTTTGGTCGCTGGCCGTCAGCCTCGTCTGGTTCATGACCATCGTGTCGCATCCCGACGCGGTCGTCGTCGATCGACATTATCCTAAACAGCCTCGATAGCTGGACGTCCGGTCTCAGCTCACGCGCGCGACATCAGCGCCATGAAAGCCTCGCGAAGCTGGCGTTTCATCACCTTGCCGTTGGCATTGCGCGGCAGCGGCTCCATCCTGACATCCATGGTTTCCGGCACCTTGTAGTCGGACAGCCGCTCCGCGCACCACGCGCGCAGCACCTCGAGCCCGACCACGTCGCGGGTCACCACGACGGCATGTACGCGCTCCCCGAGAACGGGGCACGGCCTGGCGATGATCGCGCTCTCGATCACGTCGGGATGGCCAGCCAGCACCGACTCGACCTCCGCCGAATAGATCTTCAGGCCGCCACGGTTGATCATGTCCTTCTGGCGATCGAATACGCGGACGAAATTCTCGGCATCGACGGAGCCGAGGTCGCCGGAATGCCAGAAGCCGGCCGTGAAACCCTCGGCCGTGGCCTTCGGGTTGTTCCAGTAGCCCTTGATGACCGAGGCGCCATGAATCCAGATTTCGCCGATCTCGCCGCGCGGCATTTCGCGGCCGTCGGCATCCGTGACCACGACCTGCGCGCCCGGACACGGCAGACCGACACTGTCGATATGGCTGGCGGTCAGTTCGCCAGGCATCATCGTCGAGGGTGACGTGGTCTCGGTCGCGCCGTAGCAATTCGCCAGCTTCAGACCAGGAATCTTGGCATCGAGCTTTTCGATGGTGGCGACCGGCATCGGCGCGCCGCCGAAGCCGCCGATCCGCCAGCTCGATAGATCGTAGCTGTCAAAATCCGGCTGCAGCAGGCAGAGGTTGTACATCGCCGGCACCATCACGGTGTAGGTGACGCGCTCACGCGCCGCCATCTTCAGGTATTCCGTTGCCTTGAACTCCGGCATAACGATCAGCGCGCCGCCGCAGCGGACCATGGTCATGATGTTGGCGACCACGCCGGTGACGTGGCCGAGCGGCACCGCGGCAATCGATCGATCGGCCTCCGTCAACTTCAGGCACGACACGAACACCATCGCCGAATGGATGATGTTGCAATGGGCGAGCATCGCACCCTTGGGCTTCCCGGTCGTGCCCGAGGTGTAGAGGATCATGGCGGTGTCTTCTTCGCCGACCTCGACCGGCGCCGCCAGCGGCGCGTTGTCAGCGAGTTCGGAAAAGCGCGATAGCTGCGGATCATCATCGACCGCAATACGATACATCACCTCGGGAATGTCGCCCGCATCGGGCACACGGTCGGCCAGCGCGGCCTCGTGGATCAGCAGCCGCGCGCCGCAATCAGTAAGCACATAGGCGATCTCAGGCTTTTGCTGGCGGGTCGAAAGCAGCACGGTCACCAGCCCGGCATGCGCCGCGCCCAGCATCGTCAGCACGAATTCGGTTCTGTTGCCGAGCAGCACCGCGACGCGGTCGCCGCGCTCAAGGCCGAGCTTTTGGAATCCGGCCGCGATCTGCGCCGATCGCTGCGCCACTTCACGCCATGTCATTCGCGCGGCACCGCAGACCAGCGCCTCGCCGTCGCCGTTTCGCGCCACGGCTTCGGCCACCATCGCCGGGATGCTCCTGGGCCGTTCGCAAAAGGCCGGAACGACACGGTCGCCGAAGCGCGGCTCGAGCCGCATTGGTGGAATGGCGTGCTGTGACCAGTCCATGGCGCGCCTCGTCAGCTCTTCTTCATCTCGTAGACGTGCTCGGGCCCGGGGAAAGCGCGCGAGCGCACGTCGCTGGCATAGCCCTGGATCGCCGCTTCGATCGCGGGGCCGAGATCGCCGTAACGGCGAACGAATTTCGGCGTCCGCGGCGACAGGCCCAGCATGTCCTCCAGTACCAGCACCTGACCGTCGCAGGCTGAGCTAGCGCCAATGCCGATGGTCGGAATGGCGATGGTCTGCGTGATCTTGCGCGCCAGCGGCTCGGCGACCGCCTCGATCACGACCGAAAAGGCGCCGGCGTCGGAAATCGCCTTGGCGTCGTTCAAGATCGGGTCCCAACTACCCTCGTCGCGCCCCTGCGCGCGAAACGAACCCAGCGTGTTGATCGATTGCGGCGTCAACCCGATATGGCCCATCACAGGCACGCCGCGCTCGGACAGGAAGGCTACGGTCTCCGCCATCCGCACGCCGCCTTCGAGCTTGATCGCGCCGCAATGGGTTTCCTTCAATATCCGCACCGCGGCGTGAAACGCCTGCTCCTTGGAGGCCTCATAGGAGCCGAACGGCATATCCACCACGACCAGGGCATGCTGCGAACCGCGCATTACCGCATGTCCCTGCAGGATCATCATGTCGAGCGTCACCGGCACGGTGGTCTCGAATCCATGCATGACATTGCCGAGGGAATCGCCGACCAGAATGACGTCGCAGTGGCGGTCCACCAGCGCGGCAGTGTGCGCATGGTAGGACGTCAGCATCACGATCGGCTCGCCGTTCTTGCGCGCGCGAATATCCGGCGCAGTCTTGCGCTTGATGGCCGACTGAACAGACATGTTAGGCTCCAACCACGGGGACGCCGATCACGACCGGATGGAACGCGAATGCGAGCGCCAGATAGGCGACGAGGCCGACCGCGATCGCGATCAGGTCGTTGCCGGGACCACCGACGGGGATCGGCGGTGCGCCGGCGTCGGAACGGGATTTCAGCGAAATGCGGTCATACACCGCCCAAGCGAGGAACGAGCCGAACAGGATGATCGAGCCGAGATCGCCGTTGGCGAGCAGATGCGCCGCCGCCCACAGCTTGATACCCGTCAGCATTGGATGTTTCAGCGTGGTATAGATCCGGCCGCGGACATAGGACGCGACCACCATGATGACGGCGGGCAGCATCAGGGCGACCGTGATGTGCTTGAGCACCGTCGGCGGGCTCCAGACGTCGATCCAGCCGGTCGCGCGATACTTGGCAAAGCCCCAGATGATCAGCGCAAGCCCGGCGAACGAGGCCAGCGAATAGCCGATCTTGTAACCGCCCTCGCCCACCGCGGCGATGGCCTGTGCGCGCAGCTTGCGCTGGATGGTAAGCGTGTGGACGCCGAAGAACAGGATCAGGCCCAGGATCATCACCAGCAGTCCCATGATGTCCCTCCCGTTGCGTGGCTGATTACCTCGCCTATTCGCGTATCATTTTAAGGGCTTGGTGCGCAATGCGCCACGCGGCCGCCCGTTTCACGGCTTGCCGGCCTGCCTGCCGAGGTCGCGATTGTCGACATAGCGGATCGCGATCGGCCGTCCCGCGAGCGCGCCGCCCAATCCACCCGTGAATTTGAGGGGCATGCAGGCCGAAAGCGAGGCGTTGATCGCTTTCAGATAGGTAGCGCGGGTGTCGGTTGGGACGCCGGCCGTGGCATACGTCACGCGCGGGGTGGCGATGATCTCGCCCGAGCGCTTGAAGCTGAAGCGAACCGACATCTGCATGCCTTCGCGCGCGATGTCGGCTGGCGGCGGCGACCAGCAGGAGCGCAACGCCGCAAACAGGTCGCCGATGGTATCGAGATCGTGGTCGGGCTTGCGGTATTTCGCGGCCTGGTCCTGCGGCGGTACGCTTTCGATCGTCAGTTGCAGGTTCTGGCCGTAGGGATAATCGATCTCGGGAATGCAGGGACCGTCGTTGAACACGCTGCAAAACGACGGCGTGCACGGCTGGCCGTCGAGCACGCTGCAGGGCGCATGCGCAAACGGCGTGGCGTCGATCTGGCGCCGCGACTGGGCGTCGGCGGGGCTCATCCCGACGAACAGGCCGATCAGACAGGCGATGGCTGGTCGAAACATGCGGCCGGGTCCTCATGGGCGACCCAATCAAGCTGGTACGCGTATTGGTCCGCATCAAGGCTGATCGCGTTCACATCCCCGCGTTCATGGCGGACAGTTCCGCAATCAGGGCTTTCTCGCTGGGCTGGTCGAGGACGCCGGCCGCATAGAGCGAGATGCCGCCATAGAGCGTGATGTAGACCTTCATTACCGCGCGGCGGCGTTTGGCCGGGCTCTCGATATCCTGGCAAAATATGCGCATGGCCTGGGTGATGACTTTGTGGACTGCCGTTTGCAGCGGCGGATTATGCTTCATCGTGGCGTGCGGGCGGCTGGTCATCAGGGCGTAAAGCGCGCGATTGGCCAGTGCGAAACGGACATATTTCGCGGTGTAGTCCTGCGGCGTCGCGGCCTTGACGAGGATGGCGGCGAGCCGCGTGTAAGCCTCGGTTGCCACCGCATCCAAAAGCGCCTCGCGGTCGGCGAAATGATTGTACAGCGAGCGGTGCGCCACGCCGACCGCCTCCGCGACCTCGCGCAGGCTCAACTGCTCATGGCCGGCCGCGGCCACCAGGCGGGTGGCGGCCTTCAGCGCGGCGGATTTGAGGTTGCCGTGGCGGTAGGTCGCCCGGCGCGGCTTCACTGTCATGCCTCCTTCATACAAAGGCACGGAACGCAACGCCACCACCGG
>Ga0307499_10000326_pt1 | contig 17462 bp, 9 predicted proteins | sample 13_S_MG_FD_201363 | JGI IMG/M metagenome (GOLD analysis project Ga0307499, IMG submission 201363) | Soil microbial communities from Populus trichocarpa stands in riparian zone in the Pacific Northwest, United States - 13_S | ecosystem: Environmental > Terrestrial > Soil > Riparian zone > Trees... | reverse complement strand
GTCCGGCCGACCCGGGTGGGCCCGGCAGGTCTACCGGCCTGGGGCCGCCAGGCCCGGTCGTCCCAGGCAGCTGGGGGCCGACCGGTCCACCCGGTCGGTACGGGCCGGGCCCGCCGGTGCCGATCGGTGCCGGGCCGCCCGGTCCGCCGGGGCCGGGTGATCCGCCGGGTCCGCCGGGTCCGCCGGGGCCGCCGGCCCAGGCTGCGGCGTCCGGCTGGTACGGGCCGGCCGGCCCGCCGACCCCGACCGGCCGCGGCCCGCCCGGCGCACCGGGCCCGCCGGGCCCGCCGGGGCTGTACCGGCCGGGCCCACCGGGCCCGCTCGGGCCGCCGGGGCCGGGTGGGCGGCCGAAGGCCGGCGCGGGGCGGTCGGCGGTGCGGGTGGGGGCGAGGCGGGCGGCGGCGGAGATGGCGGCGCCGAGGCAGACGGCGTACTTGGGGTGGGCGTCGACGGCGACCCGGACGCCGAGCTCCCCGGCGAGCAGCCGGGAGATCAGCGGGATCCGGCTGGAGCCGCCGACGAGCAGGACGGCGTGCAGGTCGGTGGGTTGCGCGCCGGCGGCGGCGATCGTGTGCGCGAGTGTGTCCAGGGTGCGCAGCACCGGGATACGGATGGCGGCCTCGAACTCGCCGCGGGTGAGCCGCACGTCCCGGGTGAGGTCGGGCAGGATGACCGGGATCGTCGCCTCGGTGTCGGCGGACAGCGCCTCCTTGGCGGCGACCGCGTTCTCCCGCACCTGGGCCAGGCCGGCCAGCACGACCGGGTTGCTGGTGTCCTGTTGCGCCCAGGAGGTGCGCAGCGTGGCGGCGACGTGATCAAGCACGTACTGGTCGAAGTCCGAGCCGCCGATGGTCTCGTCGCCGCCCGGGGTGCCGTGCACGTCGAAGCCGGTCGCGGTCTTGGCCACCACGGTCGCGTCGAAGGTGCCGCCGCCGAGGTCGTACACGGCGACGAGCGCGCCGACCGGGAGCCGTTCCTGCGCGGCGTAGTAGATGGCGGCGGCGACCGGCTCCGGCAGCAGCCCGACATCGGCCAGCTGCGCTGACTGGGCGGCCTCGGTCATCAGCCCGCGCCGGTAGTCGCCCCAGGTGGCCGGGCAGGTGAGCGTGACGTGCGCGGGCCGGCCGCCTTCCCGCTCGGCGACCTTGTCGACCACCCAGCGGATCAGGTTGCCGGTCAGCTCGGCCGGCGTCATCGGCTCGTCGCCGAGCAGCAGCGGCGCGTCGTCGCCGAGCCGCCGCTTGAAGCCGCGGGCCAGCCGGTCCGGTTCGAGCACGCCGCGCCGGTTCGCGGCCTCGCCGACCAGCAGCGCGCCGTCCGGACGGAGGAACAGCGCGGACGGGACGCTGTGCGCCCGGTCGCCGAGCGGCACGGTCTCGGCCCGGCCGGACCGCCAGATCGCGGCCGCGGTGTAGGTGGTGCCGACGTCGATGCCCAGCGCGTACGTCATCGGGTCACGGGGTGACCACGTAGCAGTTGGGGGAGACCTTCCGCCGGGCGGCGCACTCGGCCTGCGCGGCGGAGTAGCTGTCGAAGCCGTCGCGCAGGATGTACCAGAGGCCGGCCGGCCCGTCGGCGAGCTGATCGGACGCCTTGCTGTCGACCAGCCGGGCCGGGCTGCCGGCCTGCTGCACCTTGGCCACCACCTGCTGGGCGAGGCCCTGGCTGGCCGCGTCGTCCTGGGGGATCACCGCGTAGATCACGTAGAAGCCCTGCAGCGTCACGGCACCGGTGCCGCCGCTTCCGCCGTTCCCGCCACCGCCTGAGGTCGGCGGGACGGTCGGTGCGGCCGAGGTGGGCGCCACGGTCGGCGGGGGTGTGGTCGGCGCCGGCGCGGCGATCGTCACGCACTGCGGCTTGCTCGGCGCGCTGCGGCCGCTCTTGCCGACGGTGACGACCTGGAAGCAGCTGCGCCCGGGCTTCAGGCCGGGCCAGACCAGAGTGGACACATCCGGGTCACCGATCTCCTTCGTGCCGCCGACGGTGCCGTTGGCGCCCAGCTGCTGCACGACGTAGCTGGTGGCGTAAGGGCTGCGGTCCCAGACGAGCTGCGCGCTGGAACTGGTCAGCGCCTGCGCGCTGGTCAGCGCGGTCGGCGGCGGCGGGCCCTCGGTGGTCAGCGCGGTCTTCTTCTGCTGGTTGTTGCCGGCCCGGATGATCAGCACGCCGGCACCGGCGGCCAGCCCGACGACGGCGGCGACGAGCGCGATCACCGTCTTGCTGATCACCGGCCGCTGCTCGAACGCGCCGGTCAGCTCGCCGCTGCCGCCCTCGGTCGGCGCTCGGTAGGACAGCACGAACGGGATCTCGGCCGGCTTGCCACGCATCATCGGCTGCCGCGGCCGCACCGACAGGTACGCCGGCGCCGACTGTCCAGGTGCGACGGTCAGCTGCTGCGGCGCCAGTGCGAACCGCAGCAGTTGCTTGGTGTCGGTGGCGGCCAGCGCGACGGTCACCGGCACCGAGCCGCTGTTGTCGAACCTGACCCGGTACCGCCCGGACCACCGGCCGCGCGGCGCGACCGGCTCCAGCTTCGCGGCCAGGTTGTGCACCGCGCCGACGGCGACATCACCCTCGACCACGGCGCACCGGTCCCGCCGCTCCAGCGACACGCAGCGCACCCCGAACGGGATCTCGCCGGCCGGCGAACCCGGCGGAGGCGGCGGCCGGAACACCACCTCGACCGTCTTCTCCTCCTGCCCGTGCGGCAGTACGGAGACCTGGCGCGGTACCACCTGCGCCCAGCGCGCGGTATCGCCGAGTACCTCGAACTGATATTGCTCAACGAGGTCGCCGATGTTGCGCACGCTGACGCGGACCCGGGTCTCGCCGCCGGGATCGACCCGCGCTTCCGGGTCGTTCAGCACCAGAACCGGATCCACCGGCCGAACCCTCTCACTGTTCCGTCCGAAAAGTATCGGGAAAGGTCTGCCCATAGAGGCGGACATCCTCCGCCCGTAGGGGCGGCGCACAACTGTCGAGTTGGGACTGTCCAGACGGTACTGTCGAGCTCCGACAGCGGGGGCAATCGTAGGTCTCCCACGCCTGCAGCGCGACGCGGCACTCTGGCGGACGCGGCATCACGCCGGGCGGCTATCAATTCTATTTGGACCTCGGTCCTGGAGGTTGAGCGTGGGTCCCGACAACGCCGCTGCGGTCGCAGGGCGGGCGACCTGGTTCGCCCAGCGGTACGAGGAGCTGGCCCGTAACGTCGAGTCGTTCATCCGGGGCAAGCCGGACGTGGTGCGGCTGGCTCTGGTGTGCATGCTGGCCGAGGGCCACCTGCTCATCGACGACGTCCCCGGGGTGGGGAAAACCTCGCTGGCGAAGGCGATTTCGCAGTCCATCGAGGGCGCGATGCGGCGCATCCAGTTCACCCCGGACCTGCTCCCGTCCGACGTCAGTGGCGTGCAGGTGTACGACGCGGGCAAGCGCGAGTTCGTCTTCCACCCGGGGCCGGTGTTCGCGAACATCGTGCTCGGCGACGAGATCAACCGGGCCTCGCCGAAGACGCAGTCCGCGCTGCTGGAGGTGATGGCGGAGCGGCAGGTCACCGTCGACGCCGTGCCGTACGTGGTGCCGCGGCCGTTCATCGTCATCGCGACCCAGAACCCGGTCGAGCACGGCGGCACGTACGACCTGCCGGAGGCGCAGCTGGACCGGTTCATGATCCGTACCGGGATCGGCTACCCGGACCACGACGCCGAGGTCGAGGTGGTCACCAACGGCACCCGCGGCCGTACGCCGGAGCAGCTGCAGCCGGTGATGACCACGAACGACATGCTGCAGATGATCCAGATCGCCTCCGAGATCTACCTGGCACCGGCGATCACCAGCTACATCGTGACGATCACCGCGGCCACCCGGAACATGCCGGAGCTGCGGCTCGGGGTCAGCCCGCGCGGCAGCCTGGCACTGGCCCAGGCGACCCAGGCGCACGCGGCGGCGCAGGGTCGGTCGTTCGTGACCGCCGACGACGTCAAGCTGATGGCGCCGTTCGTGCTCGGGCACCGGATGATCCTGCGGCCGGAGGCCGAGCTGCAGGGTCGCACCGCATGGGACCTGCTGCAGGCGATCCTGGCCTCGGTCCCGGTGCCGCAGCAGCGCGTCGGGGTGTAGCGGCCGTGCTCACCCGGTCCGGTCAGGCGGTGGCGGCAGCCGGCGCCGTGTTGCTGGCCGGCGGCTGGCTGCTCAACTACCCCGAGCTGGTCGCGCTCGGGTTGGCCGCGCTGACCGCGCTGGTGCTGGCCGCGCTCTGGATGATGCTGCGCCCGACGGTGACTGCGGTGCGGGAGATCCAGCCGCTGCGGGTCGCCGAGGGCGAGCTGGCCCGCGGTGTGCTCACGCTGACCAACACCGGCGGCCGGCGCAGCCCGCCGATCCTCGCGGTGGAGAAGGTCGGCAAGCGGCAGGTGAGCGTGCCGCTGCCGAGCCTGGCCGCCGGCGCCAGCCAGGTCGCGACCTACCCGCTGCCGACCAACCGGCGCGGCATGTACCCGGTCGGCCCGCTGGCGATCGGGCACTCCGACCCGCTGCGGCTGATGCGGCTGTCCCGGGAGTACGCGTCCACCTCGGTGTTGCGGGTGCACCCGCTGGTGCACGAGGTGGCGCCGGTCCCGAGTGGACGGTCGCGGGACATGGACGGGCCGACGTCCAGCAGCGCGCCGCGTGGCGGCATCGCCTTCCACAGCCTGCGCGAGTACGAGCCGGGCGACGACCACCGGCTGATCCACGCGAAGTCCAGCGCCCGCACCGGCACGCTGATGGTGCGGCACAACGTGGTACCGAACGAGCCGCGGCTGATGGTGGTGCTGGACACCAGCGTCGAGCCGTACGACGACGACAGCTTCGAGGAGGCGGTGCGTTCGGCCGCCTCGCTGGCGGTGGCCGCGATCGAGTACGGCTTCCCGCTGGAACTGCGCACCACCGGCGGCAAGGCGGCGGTGGCCGAGCGGTCCACCGACCGCAGCGACCTGCTCGACCTGCTGGCCAGTGTGGAGCGCACCCCGGCCGACCCGGGGCTGATCGCGTTGCAGTCGATCGTGCCGCGGGAGGAGGGCGTCGCGCTCGGCGTGGTGACCGGCCAGCCCTCGCCGCAGCAGCGGGCGGCGGTGTCCCGGGTGCGGTCCCGGTTCCAGATGATCTCGGTGGTGCAGTTGGGTGAGCGGTACGGCCGGCGGTCGGCACCGCTGACCGGGGCGCTGGTCGTGAACGTGGCGACCAGCGCGGACTTCGCCGCCGCCTGGAACCGGCTGGTGCGCCGGTGACCGCGCCGGGAACGAACGCCGGCCGACCGAACGCCGGCCGACCGAACGCCGGGCCGAACGCCGGGCCGCCGAACGCCGGGCCGAACACCGGCCGACCGAACGCCGGGCCGAACGCCGGCCGACCGAACGCCGGGCCGAACCCCGGGCCGAACGCCGGCCGACCGAACGCCGGGCCGAACGCCGGGCCGCCGAACGCCGGGCGAGCGGGCGGTGGGCCGGCGAACGCCGGGCGTACGAACGCCGGGTCGGCGAACGCCGGCCGAGCGGGCGGTGGACCGACGGCCGGTGGGCCGGGCGGCGGTCGGGCGGACGCCAGGCGGGCGGCCGCGGTGCGGCCGGTGCGGCCCGGCGTCCGGTTCGGGTTCGCGCACGTCGAGGCGGCCGGGGTCGCGGTGGTTACCGTGCTGGCCACGCTGCCGCTGCTCACGTTCTACGGCAGCCTCAGCTGGCTTCCGATCCTGGCCGGCGCGGTGCTGCTGGGCGGCGCCGTGGGCGTGCTGTCCGCGGCCCGGCGCTGGTCCATGCTGCCGACCGCGGCGGTCGCGCTGCCGCTGCTGGCGGTCTACACGCTGTACGTCTGCTACCCGAAGCTGACCAGCTACGGGTTGCCCGGGCTGCCGGCGCTGCGCGCGCTGGGCCGGGGGGCGCGGTCCGGCTGGGCCGAGATGCTGACCGTGGCGCTGCCGGGCGACGTGGTGGGCGACCTGTTGATCACCCCGGTGCTGGCCGGGTTCGCGGCCGGGCTGGCCGGCGCGCTGCTGGTGTTGCGCACCCGGCTGGTGACCGCGCTGGCGGTGCCGCCGCTGGTGCTGCTGCTGGCCGGCCTGCTGGTGACCGCGTCCCGGCCGGCGTCCTGGCTGGTGCTGGTGGCCGCGGTGCTGCCGGCGGCGCTGCTGGTGCTGCTGGTGCGCAGTAGCCGGGCCGCCGCGTCCGACCAGGAGGGCATCGCCGAGCAGGACGCGGACGCGGTCGGGCTGGACCTGGCCGCCCGGCGCTGGCATTCCACCGTCGGCCGGGTCGCGTTCGGGCTGCCGGTGGTGGCGATCGCCGCGGCGGTCGGGCTGGCCGGCGCCTGGGCACTGCCGATCGCCGACGGCACGTCCCGGGCCGACCCGCGCGACCTGCGCCAGCAGGAGTTCCGGCTGGCCACCGGGCTGACCCCGCTGGTGCAGGTGAAGCCGCAACTTGAGGACCCGCAGACCCAGCTGTTCAAGGTGCGGGTGAGCCAGCGCGGCGGCAGCTACCCGGTGGACCGGGTCCGGGTGGCCACATTGGACTCGTTCGACGGTGCCCTGTGGACGGAGTCGCGCGATTTCCTGATCAGCGGCTCGACCCTGCCGGCCGGTCCGCCGCTCGGCTCGCCGACTGTCCAGGTGCGACTGGACGTGGACGTCACCCGGCTGCCGCAACAGTTCCTGCCGGTGGTCGGCCGTCCGGTCAAAGTGGACGGTCCGGACCTGGCGTTCGACCCGACCAACGGCACCCTGGTCAGCACCCGCAGCGCGGTCCGTGACTACCACTACCAGGTCACCGGCGAGGTGCGGCCGCAGGCCGGCATCGCGCAGGCGGCCGCGGCGACCGACCTGCCGGCGTACACCCAGCTACCGGACCCACCGGCCTGGGTCGGCCAGCTCGCCAACGACATCACCCGGGACTGGCAGACCCCGTGGACCCAGCTGCAGGCGATCGAGAAGTACCTGCGCGGCAAGGGTTACGCCCTGTCGGCCCGGCCCGGGCACTCGTACGGCGCGGTCTACCGCACCCTGCAGGGCCCGCCGGACGAGCAGGTCGGCTACGCCGAGCAGTTCGCGTCCGCGTTCGCGATCCTGGCCCGGGCCAAGGGCTACGCCGCCCGGGTCGCGGTCGGCTACCGGCTGCAGCAGTCCAAGCGCACCGGCGACAGCTACCGGGTCGACAACACCGACGCGCACGCCTGGCCGGAGGTCTACCTGACCGGCTACGGCTGGGTGCCGTTCGAGCCGACCAACACCGGCAACCCGGCGACCTCGGCACCGCCGCGGGACAAGACCGTGCCGAGCCTGCCGGACCAGGCGCCGAAGGACCAGCCGGTGCAGCCGCAGCAGGACAGCCAGCAGGCCGGTCAGGAGGCCGGCCCGGGCGGCGGGTCGACCAGCCACACCGCGCTGCTGATCGGGCTGGCCGTGCTCGCCGTGCCGATCCTGCTGCTGGTCGCTATTGTGCTGGCGAAGATGCAGCGCCGGTCCCGAAGACGGCACGGTGGGTCGCCGTCGAACCAGATCGCCGCTGCCTGGCTGGAGGTGCTGGACCGGTTGCGTGAGCGTGGTGTCACCGTGCCGGCCTCGGACACCCCGGTCGAGGTGGGCAAGAGCGCCCGTACCGGCCCGATGGCACCGGCCGCCCCGGCGCTGGCCGAGCTGGCGCTGATCGCGACGACCGCGGTCTGCGGCCCGTTCGCGCCGGGCCCGCCGGCCGCCGACCGGGCCTGGGAGCTGGAAGGGGAGATCCGCCGGCTGCTGGACGCGGCGGTCCCGCTGACGGTCCGGGCGCGGGCGCTGATCGACCCCCGCCCGCTGCTGCCGCGCCGGCGCAGACCGGCCCGGCCCGCGGTGCCGGCGGTTGCGCCGTCCGAACCCGAACGCGTCCCGGTCGAGCGGTAGCGGGGGTGAGCCGGCTGCGCACCAGGCTGTCCGGCGGGTTGGCGGCTGTCGCGACGGTGCCGCTGGCGGTACTACTGGCCGCGGCGCCCGGCCTTCCGGTGTCCAGAGTGGAGCTGTCCGGCGGCGGCGCCTGGCTGGCGTCACCCAGCCAGGGCCTGGTCACGCTGATCGACGGCGCCTCCGAGCAGGTGGTCGGTTCGGTCCGGGCACCGGCCGCGCGGGCCGGCGACGACCTGTCGGTGGTGCAGGCCGGCTCGTCCGCCTACATCGTGAACGGCAGCCGCGGCACGGTGTCCCGGGTGGACGGTGGCACGTACCAGGTCTCGGCACCGATCGGGTTCGGCGTCGCCGGCGGCCCGCTCAGCGTGCAGGCCGGCGGCCCGAGCCTGTACATAGTGGACGGCAGCCGGCGGATCGCCTCGGTCGCCGATCCGGTCACGCTCACCGTGCGCGAGCGGCTCTCGCTGGCCGCCCAGCCCGGGCCCGGGCAGTCCGTTGTGGACGATGCCGGCCGGCTCTGGGTGGTGGACAGTGCCGGCGGCGGCCTGACCTGGTTCGACGGCGGCAAGCGGGTGCGCCCGGACGGGGCGGACCGGGCGGCCCGGCTGGTGCTGGTGGCCGGCCGGCCGGTGCTGGTGGACGTGCGCCGCCCGCGGGTCGGCCGGCTCGGCGCGGACGGCGGCGTCCGGTCCTGGTCCTGTCTGGACACCCGGGCCGGCGATCAGGCGCAGCTGCTCGGCTCCGCCGTGGCCGGCCGGGTGTACGCGGCGGTGTCGGCCACCGGCACGCTGGTCGCGGCCGGGGTGGACGGCGACGACTGCGCGCTGGCCGTGCCGGTCGGCGACCCCGGCGACGAGTTCGGCCCGCTGGTGGAGGCCGGCGGGTTCGTGCTGGTACCGGACCGCACCACCGGCCGCACCGTGGTGGTCGACATGAGCGCCCGCCGGGTGGCCGCCCGGCTCGACGTGGTCAAGCCCGGCGCCCGGCTGGAGTTGCTGGTCAAGGACGGCGTGGTCTTCTACAACGACCTGGACGGCGACAAGGCCGGGGTGATCCGGTTCGACAGCGGGCAGTGGCGGCTGGGCCGGGCGCTGCTGAAGTACAACCGGGCGAAGAGCGGCGAGGGCATCCTGACCCCGAGCGGCGGCGCCGGGCCGGGGCCGCCGCCGGACCAGCCGGACCAGCCGGGCCGGCAGCCCGATCCGGGTCCGTCCACACCGGACCAGCCGGCGACCTCGGCCAGCCCGGGCCAGCAGAGCCCGAGCCAGCCGGATCCGGGCCCGTCCGACCCGGGCCAGCAGAGCCCCAGCCCGCCGAGCGGCACCGACCCGGCCGGGACCGGTCCGGCACCGCCGGCCCAGCCGCCGGTGATCCGCAGCCTCAGCTGGAACCCGGACATCGTGGTGCGCGAGCTGCCGGTCACGTTCACCGCGAAGGTGGACAACGCGCTGGGCGCCACCTGGGCCTGGACGATCCTCGACCCGGCCACCGGAGCCGCGCTGCAGGACGGCAGCACCGCCGGCAAGCTGGCCGTCCGGCTCCCGGCCGGAACGCCGGACAACCTGCGGATCCGGCTGGTGGTGCAGACTCCGGCCGGCCGCGCCGGCCCGGTGACCAAGCCGTTCCGGACCACGTCCAGCCTGGCGCCGCAGATCGACAGCCTCACCGCGAGCGCCATCGACGCCGGGATCAGCCAGCCGCTGACGTTCGCCGCGGTGGAGTCGGTGGCCGGTGACCGCGGCACCTGGTCCTGGGCCGTCGCCGGCCCCAGCGGCCCGGCCGGCCCGGTCCCCGGCACGCCGGGGGACGAGCTGGCCCGCACCTTCGACGCCGCCGGCGACTACACGGTCACGCTGACGGTGAGCTACGACGGGGCGACCGACCAGGAGTCGGTCACCGTGCACGTGGCCGACCGGGCCCGGCTGGAGGCGGTGACCGGTTCGCCGGTGGAGCTGCGCAACGGCACGACGCCGAGCGTGCAGGTCAGGCTGGTCGGCAGCTTCGTCCCGCAGCAGATCGGCATCGAGATCCCGACCTGGCTGCACGCCAGCGACCTCGGCGGGGTCACCGTGCAGCCGGACGGCACCGGCTCGTTCCTGGTCGGCGTGAACGGTGCGCCGCCGGCCGACGGCCTGAACACCGGTGCGGTCACGCTGACCCTGCGCAACGGCAACACCGTCAGCTTCGACGTACTGGCCAACCGGGCACCGGTCTGGAACAACTACGCCGAGTGCGTCGGCTTCGCGCAGGACGAGCCGGTGCACTTCTTCGCCGACTTCGTGGACGGCAACGAGGCGGGGCTGGTCGTCACCCTGCACGTGGGCGGGGTGGCGGTGCAGATGGACATTGTGAACGGTGGCTCGGCCGGCCACGGCACGTTCTGGGCCGTGGACGTTCCACGCGCCAACCTTCCGGACGTGTCGAGCTGGACCGTCCAGGCGACGGACGAGTTCGATGCGCCGTCCGATATCGGAAGCCAGGTTCGAGGGCAGTGTTGGTGAGGCACCGCCCGGACGGTTGAATTGGGTACGGATGACTCTGATGAAGTGGACCGAGCGGGTAGGCGGGCGGCGCGCGCTCTCCGGGGCCGCGGTGGCCGCGGTGGCGCTGCCGGCGGTGCTGCTGGCCGCCCATGGCACCGGGTTGCCGGCGTCCCGGGTGGAGCTGTCCGGCGGCACCGCCTGGCTCGGCTCACCGGCGCAGGGCGTCGTGACGCTGATCGACGGTGCGTCCGAGCAGGTGATCGGCTATGTGCTGGCGCCGGCCTTCCGGCCCGGCGACGACCTGGGCGTGGTGCAGTCCGGTTCGTCGGCGTACCTGGTCAGCTCGGGTGCCGGCACGGTGGCCCGGGTGGACGGTGCGACGTACGAGGTGTCGCCGCCGGTGCAGTTCGGCGACAGCGGGCCGAGTGGCCAACTGCAGGTCTACGCCGGCCGGACCAGTACCTACATTGTGGACGGTCAGCGGCGGACGGCCACGGTGGCCGACCCGGCCTCGCTGCGGGTCCGGCAGCAGCTGGCGCTGGCCGCGCAGCCCGGCCCGGGGCAGTCCGTTGTGGACGATGCCGGCCGGCTCTGGGTGGTGGACAAGGGCGGGCTGGCCTGGTTCGACCAGGCCGGCAAGCACGTCCGGCCCGAGCTCGGCGGCCCGGACACCCGGCTGGTGCTGGTCCGCGGCCAGCCGGTGCTGGTCGACCTGGGCCGGGTCCGGGCCGGCTGGCTGACCGGTGACGGCACCGTCAAGACCTGGTCCTGCCTGGATCTCAGCGGTGCCGACCAGGTCCAGCTGCTCGGCTCCACCGCGCTGAACCGGGTACTCGCCGCGAACCCCGCCACCGGCACGCTGATCGAGTCCGGCAGCGGTGGCGACGACTGCGGCCGGACGGTGAACGTCGGCCGGCCCGGCGACAGGTTCGGCCCGCTGGTGGAGGCCGGTGGGTTCGTGCTGGTGCCGAACCAGACCACCGGGCACACCGCCGTGGTCGACCTCGGCGCCCGCCAGGTGGTAGCGGACCTGGACGTGACCAAGCCCGGCTCGCGGCTGGAACTGCTGTCCAAGGACGGCGTGGTCTTCTACAACGACCTGGACGGCGACAAGGCCGGTGTGATCAAGTTCGCCGGCGGCCGCTGGGTGCTCGGCAAGGCGCTGCAGAAGTACGGCAAGAAGGCCGGCGCCGGGGTGCTGACCGCCAGCGGCGACCAGCCGCAGCCACGCCGCCCGCAGCCGACCCCGCAGCCGGGCCAGCAACCGGGCCAGCGACAGCCGGACGACCCGGCCAACCCCACCGGCCGGCAGCCGGTGCCGACCGGGCCGGGCTCGGTCCCGACCGGCCCGGGCGGTGCCGGCTCGGTCCCGCTGCCGCCGCCACCACCGTCCACCGGCGGGCCGGGCAACCAGCCACCAGGCACCGGGACCGTCTCGGTGCGGGTGGTCGGCGCCGGGTTCGTCAGCGCGCTGCGGCCGGCGCCGCGGAACGCCCCGGCCGGGGCCAGGTGCGCGGCCGACTCGACCTGCGGCTGGGACTACCAGCTCGGCGCCACCGCGGTGCTGGAAATCCCGAACAAGCCGACCGCGCAGGTGCTGTTGGACCGGGTGCTCGGCTGCACCCGTACCGAGGTGCGCGGCGGCAGCACGCTGTGCAACGTCAAGGTGGCCCGCGCGGGCACCGTCCAGGCCGTGTTCGTGGACGGCCCGCCGCCGAAGGTGACGCTGACGGTGACCCGCGGCGGCGCCGGCACGGTGACCGCGACCGTGGCCGGCGGGCAACCGGAGACCTGCGACCCGACCTGCACGGTGACCGTCGACCCGGGCACCTTGGTGCAGCTGGCCGCGACCGCCGGCGGCGGCAGCTACCTCGCCGACTGGGGCGACGCCGGCTGCGCCCGGGACGTGGCCAGCTGCGACTTCACGCTGGCCACCAACCGGGCGGTGGCGGTGGTGTTCGCGCCGCTGCTGGGCCTCACCGTGAGCGTCGGCGGCACCGGGACCGGCACGGTCGCCGGCACCGGGCTGGCCTGCAACGGCAACACCTGCACCGGCCAGTACCGGTCGGGCGACGTGGTCGCGCTCGCGGCCACCGCCGGTGCCCGGTCCAGCTTCACCGGGTTCGCCGGCTGCGCCAGCGATGGGCCGACCAGCTGCACGGTCACGATCACCGCGAACACCGCCGTGTCCGCCACCTTCAGCCACATCCCGGATACCACCCCGCCGGTGCTGACCATCTCCGGCGGCGGCCAGACCTCGACGATGACCAGCGGCGCGTCGGTGACGCTCGCGCCCGGGCAGACCAGCCTCACGCTCACCGTCTCGGCCAGCGATCCGGAGAGCGCCGTCACCGAGACCGAGATCTGGAACAGCTACACGATCCACTGCAGCGGCGGCGGCCTGGGCCAGGTCCAGCATGTCGACGCCGGGGCGCCCTCGGCCACCGCGAACGGCCCGAGTCTGGTGTGGACGCTGAACGTCAGCGCCCTGGCATCCTGCCCGCGTGACATGCCGGAGATGTCAGTGGACTTCGGCCTGTCCGGCCGGGCGACCAGCGAGGGTGGGCAAACCGGCTTCGCCGCCGGCTTCGGCGTGCACTACAGCGACTCCTGACCGCCCGCCGGCTGGGCGGTCGGCTCCGCCGGGACGGCGAGCTGGGGGGTCGGCCGGGGCGTGCCGCGGGGGGTGCTGGGGAGCAGACCCTCGCAGCTGCGCCGCAGCACGGCGGCGGTACGCCGGACGCCCGGGTCGGCCATCGGGCTCTCACCGAGGCGTTGCCAGCGGCGCAGCGCGACGATGACGGCCGGGCGCAGCTCCTCGTCGGGCGCGTCGGCGGGCAGCCGGAGCCGGGCCCGCAGCGTTCCGCCGGACGCGCCGAGCAGCGCCTCCGCCTCGTCCCGCAGCTCCTGTTCGGCCAGCTCGACCGCGCCGGTGCGCAGGTCGTTCAGCAGCCGCAGCTCGGTCAGCTCGTGTGCGCCGACCACGACCGCCTCCACCCGCGAGCGCAGCCAGTCCGTCGCCGGCACCGGGGCGGCGGTCAGCACCGCCTCCAGGGTGCGCAACGCGTGCTGCGCCTTCAGCACGTCGGTGCGGTCGGTGAACTGGTCCAGCAGGACCGTGCGCAGCTCGTCCAGGCCGCCGCGGGCGCGCAGCTCGCGGGCCAGCGCGCTGGCATGCGGGGCCGCCCCCTGCTGCACCAGCGCCACCGCCAGCCGGACGCCGAACATGCCGAGCAGGCCCAGCAGCTGCCGGCGCCGCTCGGCCGGCAGCGCGGCGCCCGGGACGTCGGCCACGAACCGGTCGGCCGACAGCAGCATGCTGCCCGGCCGGGCGGCCAGCGTTGCCAGCGCCGCGTAGTCGGCCTCCTGCAGGGTCGCACCGGCCTGGGCCAGCAGCCCGGAGACCGGGACCACGGTCTGCACCAGCGCCCGGATCCGCGGCTCCCGGCGATACTCGGCGGCCACCCGGCGGGCCAGCTCCAGCGCGTCGCCGCGGCCGGCCCCGACCTCGTCCGACCGGGACAGCACGCCGATCGCGTTCACCGGCGTGCTGCCGCTCAGGTCGTCGTCGCCGAACGCCTCCAGGAACCCGACATCGGACGCGTGCAGGTGCCGCATCAGGTACAGCACCGCGTCCGCGCCGCGGTCGGTGTCCTCGGTCAGGAACGCGGTGGTGCGCGCCGACACATCGGTGGACAGCGAGCCGATGCCGGGCGTGTCGATCAGCGTGAGGCGCTCCAGCCGGCTGCTCGGCACCTCGATCGCCAGCCGGTCCAGGTCGTCGGCGTGGAATTCGCCCAGGTCGATCACGGTCTGCCCGCCGGACCGGGTGAACCGCAGCTGCCGCGGCTCGCCCTGATGCGGGTACGCCCAGGCGCGGGACGCCACCCCGTTCGCGTACCAGGTCACCACCCGGGTGCACTCGGTCGCATCGGTCGCCGCCAGCCGTTCGCCGACCAGCGCGTTCAGCAGCGTCGACTTGCCGGCCTTGAGCCGGCCGGCCAGCGCCACCCGCAGCGGCTCGTCCAAGCGGCCGAGCAGCGCCTGCAGGCCCGGCGCGGCCGGGTGCCCTTGGTAGGCCGCCACCGCCCGGGCCAGCAGGTCCCGCAGCTTGCCCATCAGCTCTGACTGCCCCGGGTCGGCGTGCGGTGTCGGCTCGGCCGGCTGGCTGCCGCCGGCGGTCGGGCCGCTCATGCCGGGGCCGCCGCGGAAACGTGGAGTGCGCCGCCGCGGCCGGCCAGGAACTGGTCGACCAGGCCACCGGCGTGCTCGGACAGCGCCCGCAGCCGATCCAGCTCGGCCGCCACCTCGGTGATCCGGCCGCGCCGGCCGCGCTCGCCCTCCTGCACCGCCTTGCTCAGCGCCTCCAGGTTCTGCACGGTGGAGGCGTACATCTCGCCGGCCCGGCGCTGGAACGTCTCGCGCAGGTCGCGCTGCACGGTCCGGATCGAGTCACGCGAGTCCTTGCGGGCAACCAGTTCGACCTCGTCCAGGTAGACCGCGATGGCCCGCTCCGCTTCCGCCCGCAGCGCGCGCAGCTGCGTCTTCTGGGCCGACCGCCACATCTTGCGGGCGAGCAGGGTGGTCAGCGCGGCGGTGGCCGGCAGCGTGATCGGCAGCGCGATGCCGAGCACCAGGCCGACGGCGTGCCCGACGATCAGGCCGACCGAGCCGCCGCGGGCGGCCATCAGGCCGACCTCGAACCGGTTGGACCGGTTGGCGGCCGCGGCGGCCAGCCCGACGTCCCGGGCCGCGTCGCCGGGCGCCTCCACGTCCACCACCACCCGCAGCTCCCAGGCGGCCAGGCCGAACTCGCTGGCCACGTCGTTGGCGACCGCGTCGGTCTGGTCCCGGATCAACCGGTAGTGGTCCAGCAGCGTCTCGTTGGTGCGCCGGTGCAGCCAGGGCTCCAGCTGCGCCCAGGCCAGCAGCGGGTTGTCGGCGCCGATCTGGTCGGCCGCCTCCTTGCGCAGCGCCCGCAGCCGGACGCCGAGGTCCAGGTCGACGTTCGCGGCCAGGTCGCTGACCCGGTCGGTGAGCACCTGCTGCCAGCGCGCGCTGCCGCTCTTCAGCTTCTCCGCCCGGGCCCGCGCGTCTGTCCACTGTGCATACTGCGCGCTGGCCTTCTCCGGGTCGGCCAGCGCCTCGTGCTCTGTGGACAGTCGGGAGACCAGCTGGGTCAGCGCGGCGTGCGCGGCCGCGGCGCCGCCGGCCGCGGCGGTGTTCGCGGTGGCCGTGGCGGCCTGCCGGAGCAGCGCGGCCAGCCGCGGGTAGCCGGATTCCACCAGCAGGCTGCGGTCGCCTTCACGCAGGCCGTGCTGGCGCAGCGGTGCGGACAGCGGCACGATCTCGTAGCTCAGCCCGGCCGTGCGCAGGTGCTGCTGGTCGGCGGCCAGGATGCGGCGCCACTCCGGATAGAAGTCGATCTTCGTGACGGCGCAGATCACGGTCGGGCAGAGGTCCGCGGCCTGGCGCAGGAACTCCAGCTCGGGCGCGGTGTACTCGGCACCGGCGTCGGACACGAACAGCACCACGTCGGCAGCGGTGAGCGCGCGCAGGGTCGCCGCCGCGTGCGCGGACGCCATCCCGCCGCCGACGCCGGGGGTGTCGACCAGCGTCAGCCCGTCCCGGAGCAGTTCGCGCGGCAGCGCCACCTCGATCGCCCGCACCCCGCTGCGCCGCCCGGCCGGGTCGGCCCCGGCCAGATCCATCCCGGTGGACAGAGCCTCCACTTCGGACAGCGGCACCGGCCGGCCGGCGTCCGGCCCACCCCGGCCGTCGGCCGCCAGCCCGTCCGCGGCCAGCGTGGTCGCCGTCACCGCCGGCCCGTACTTCACCAGCGTCGGCACCGCGGTGGCGATCTGCGCGTCGGTGGCGCAGACCCGCGCGTTCAGCAGGGCGTTGACCAGCGAACTCTTGCCCTTCTTGAACTCGCCGATGACCAGCACCCGGCACTGCGGCCGGCCGAGGGTGGCCCGTTCCTGTTCCAGCCGCTCCACCAGATCGGCGCGCTCGTACCGGCGGGCCGCCTCGGCCGCCGCCTCAAGCACTCCGACCGCGTCCGCGCCACCCGCCGAGCCAGCCACCGCTCCGGTGGCAACCACAGCCATGGACACCCCGTCATCAACTCGGTCCCCCGATCATAAGTCCGCCGTTCCGCCCGGCTATCCGCGGCCAGTCCCGCCGATATCGCCGAGGAGGATGGATTCGTCTCATCTCGGGCATGTTTGTTGTGAGCGGACAGTGATCTTGATTGCGGAGAGTCGTTGACTCGGCCGTGAGTTCGCACTGAGTTGGTGTTGAGACCGGGCCGGCATGCTGCCAGCGTCGAGGAGGAGGAAGGGATGTTGCAGGAAGCGGGGGTGCTGGCCCCGACCCGGGTGTTCGTATACGGGGCGGAGCCGCTTACCCAGGCGGGGATGGCGGCGTACCTGCGGGACTGCCCGGAAATCGAGCTGATGCCCGATTCCCGAGTGGACGACGCGCAGGTGGCGCTGGTGGTGGCAGACACGGTAAACGAGCAGACGCTGCGGGTCCTGCGGGCGATGCAGCGCAACGGGCACCCGAAGCTGGTGCTGCTGGTGACCGAAGTGGACGCGGCGGGAGTGGCGGACGCGGTGCAGGCCGGCGCGGTCGGCATCCTGCGCCGGTCCGCGGCGACCCGCGACGGGCTGCGGGCGGCGGTGCGGGCGGCCGCGGCGGATGAGGGTGTCCTGCCGCCGGACCTGCTCGGCGGGCTGCTGCGGCAGGTTCAGCAGGTGCAGTCGGACGTGCTCGCGCCGCGCGGGCTGACGTTCTCCGGGCTGGCCGACCGCGAGCTGGCCGTGCTGCGGCTGCTCAGCGAGGGGTCCGACACCCGGGAGATCGCCCGCCGGTTGGCGTACTCGGAGCGCACGGTGAAGACGATCATCCAGGACGTCACCCGGCGGTTCGGGCTGCGGAACCGGTCGCACGCGGTCGCGTACGCGCTCAAGCAAGGCCTGATCTAGTAGCCGGAATCGGCGGCTGATCCGGGGGTACCGCCCGCGGATCAGCCGCCGATTCCGGCTGTGGTCAGGAACCGTCAGCAGAAG
>Ga0307499_10000325_pt1 | contig 17536 bp, 13 predicted proteins | sample 13_S_MG_FD_201363 | JGI IMG/M metagenome (GOLD analysis project Ga0307499, IMG submission 201363) | Soil microbial communities from Populus trichocarpa stands in riparian zone in the Pacific Northwest, United States - 13_S | ecosystem: Environmental > Terrestrial > Soil > Riparian zone > Trees... | reverse complement strand
CTGTCCCGCAGGAAGCGGTGGTCGGTGCCGCCGAGCTCGCGCAGCTCGTCCACCACGCCCGCGTCGTCGCGGAGGTGGACGCCACGGCTGCGCTGCAGGGTCGGCGCCCGCCGGCCGGACACGAACAGGTGCCGCGGGTGGCCGCCGGGCCCCGCCTCCAGCCGGCGGGCCACCTCGAACGCCACGATCGCGCCCATGCTGTGGCCGAACAGCGCGTACGGGCGGCTGGCCCAGGGCGCCACGGCCGCGGTGATCCGGTCGGCCAGGACGCCGATGTCGCCGATGCCCGGCTCACCGCGCCGCTCTTGCCGGCCCGGGTACTGCACCGCGAGCACCTCGACGGCCGGCGTCAGCGACCGGGAGAGCGGGAAGTAGGCGCTGGCCGAACCGCCCGCGTGCGGGAAGCAGACCAGCCGGATCGCCGGCTCGGCGACCGGGTGGAACCGCCGGACCCAGAGGTCCAGGTCGTCCGGCCGGTGCGCCGGGTTGGCCGTGGTCGAGGTGGTCATGGCGGACTCGGCCGCCCGCCGGTGCCGGCCGTGCGGAGGTCGGCCGAGCCGGCGCCGACCGGGATCGGGTGCGGGCCGGTCATGCCGTCCAGCAGCTGCTCGATCACCCGCTCCCGGATGTACGGGTCGGCCACCACCGACGCCTCGTCGGTCGGCAGCATGCCGGCGAACCGGGGGACGAAGGTCGGCAGCGCCACCAGCGCGCTGATCGCGACCGCGTAGGCCAGCTCGAACGGGCAGTCCGGACGGAACACCCCGTCGCGCTGGCCGCGCACGTACAGGTCCCGGATCTGGGCCGGCAGCATCTCGGCGGTCGGCAGCGGCGTGGTCTGCCAGCCGGCCAGCGCCTCGTGCATCCACAGCGCCGGCAGCAGCGGCCGGGCCGCGATCGCGTTGAAGAACCCGGTCAGCGCGGCCCGCATCCCCGGGTAGGGGTCCAGCTCGCCGAGGTCGGCGATGCTGCCCAGCCAGGCCTCGCCCAGCTCCTTCTGTTGCTCCCGCAGCACGGCCGTGTAGAGACCGTCCTTGCTGCCGAAGTGGTGGTAGATCATCCGCTCGTTGACGCTCGCCCGCTGCACGATCGCCTGGATCCGGGCACCCTCGCGCCCGAACTTGGCGAATTCCTCGGCGGCGGCGGCAAGCAACAGGGCTCGACTGTTCGACATCCGGTAAGTGTTTACTGAGTCCGAACGACCTGGCAACATCTGTTCCTGTACCTCGATCACCGCATACCTCCCGTTCGATCCGGCGCCGGCTCGTGGCCGGTGGCGCCCCCGTGCCGGGTGGCGTCCCCATGGCGGGTGGCGTCCCCATGGCGGGTGCCGTCCCCATGGCGGGTGGCGTCCCCGTGGTTGCCGGCGCCGTACGCGTTGCTGACCGGGTCACCGTCCTCGGCGGAGACCAGTTCGACGACCACCCGGGCCACCTCCTCCCGATTCCCGGCCGGGATGCCGGGTGGCAGCCCGGCCGGCCGGCGGTCCGGCGCGAAGACCGGCCCCGGGGCCAGGGCGTGCATCCGGACCCCGTACTCGTCCAACTCCTCGGCGAGCGCCGACACCAGCCCGTGCACGCCGGCCTTCGCGGCGCTCAGGTGCACGGCGCCGGCCCCACCGTGTGGTGCCACCCGCGTCGTGAGCAGCACGATCCGGCTCGCCCCGGACGCGACCAGCAGCGGCAGCAACTCCCGGACCAGCAGGTACGGGCCGACCAGATCGACGTCCAGGACCCGGCGGAACTCGGCGTGCTCCAGCCGGCTGGCCGGCATCAGGTCGCCGGAGAAGGCCGTGGCGCAGTTGACCAGGGCGGCCAGGCTGCCGATGCCGGCCTCGCCCAGCGACTCGCGCAGGCGGTCCAGCTCGGCGGCGTCGGTGATGTCGGCATGCACCGGCAGCACCTGCACCCGGTACTGCTCAACCAGCTTCCGGGCGATCTCGGCCGCCGCCGCGGGCCGCCGGCCCGAGTGCACGACGAGATTCCACCCGGCGGCGGCGAGGGCATCGGCTACCGCGCTGCCGATGCATCCGGTCGCCCCGGCGACAAGACCCCAACGCGCCGGCGGCGGGCCCGGTGCGACGGAGCCTACGTCGCGTATTTGCGCCATACCTGGTCATCCCTTCAGCCCACCTGATGAGCAACTGACGGTGCGCGGCTGCCGGCCCGCCGCCCGAAATCGAAACTGGCCGGCCAGTGAAGAGGTTCGCAAGCAGGGATCGAGAGCGGCGCGAGTGCCGCTGGGGGCGGCGCTGGTGTCCGGCCCGGTCGGCCCGACTACAACTTGAGTCGCAGCCGCACTACACCGTGGGGTACTCGGGTTGCAGAGGGGGCCTACACCGTTGGGTACCGGAGGTCGTAGCACCGGCTGACACCTTGGGTGAAGCAATGTTTGCCGGCCGTTGTCGTGGGCAACGCGGGCTTTCTAGCGTTGGGCCAAGCACTTCGGGAGGCCGGGAGGCTGACCGGGGGTGGCAAGCCAGCGGACCTCCAGCAAACCACGGTGCACTGGAGTGCGGCTGGAGCCTACAGCGCGCGGGGTGTCCGGCCCGGAAAGGCCGGCGAGCAGGAAGGCGATCGACATGACTTCGTTCAGTCTCCTTGGCACCATGCAGGTCACCGGGACCAACGGGACGAGCACGCCGTCCGCGCCGAAGCAGCGCCAGGTGCTGGCGATGCTGCTGCTGAACGCCAACCGGGTCGTCCGCGCCGACCAGCTGATCGACGAGTTGTGGGAACACCGGCCGCCGGCCAGCGCCCTGCCCACCCTGCAGACCTACATCTACCAGCTGCGCCGGATGCTGGGTCAGGGCGAGAAGGCCGAGATCACCCCGAGCCGGCGGCACCTCTCGCTGCTGACCTCGCAGGGCGGCTACCAGCTGCGGCTGGGCCCGGAGGACAGCTTCGACGTGCACGAGTTCGTGGCCGGGGTGGAGCGGGGCCGCACCGAGATGGCCCAGGGGCTGGTGGAGGAGGCCGCCGCGACGCTGCGGGCCGCCCTGGACCGCTGGCACGGGCCGGCCCTGGCCGACGTCGGGCTCGGCCCGCTGCTCTCGGTCGAGGCGGCCCGGCTGGCCGAGACCCGGATGTCCGCGCTCGAACTGCGGCTGGAGGCCGACCTCCAGCTCGGCCGGCACGACCAGCTGATCGGCGAGCTGACCGCGCTGGTCGCGGCGCACCCGACGCACGAGAGCTACTCGACGCTGCTGATGACCGCGCTGCACCGGTGCGGCCGGCGCGGCCCGGCGCTCGAGGTCTACCAGCGGATGCGGTCCGAGCTGATCGACCAGCTCGGGCTGGAGCCGTCCGCCGAGACCAAGCGGCTGCACCAGGCGATCCTGGTCGACGACCCGTCGATCGCGGCGCCGACCGCGGTCATCCCGACCGGGCTGGTGTCCGGCGGCTGCGTGCCGGCGCAACTGCCGGCCGACCTGCCCGACTTCGTCGGCCACGGGATTGAACTGGCCCGGCTGCGCGAGTGGGCGGCCACCGACTGCGCCGGCGGCCCGCAGGTGGTCGCGGTGACCGGCCGGATCGGTGTCGGCAAGACCGCCTTCGCCGTGCACGCCGCGCACCAGCTGCGCCGGCTCTTCCCGGACGGCCAGCTCTACGTCGACCTGCGGGCGATCGCCGCGGGCGACCGCGGCATGGCCGACGTGCTGGCCGGTTTCCTGCGCGCGGTCGGCGTCCGGTCGCCGCTGGCCGGCTACAGCGCGGCCGAACTGGGCAGCATGTTCCGGACCTGGTCGGCGGACCGGCAGATCCTGCTGGTGGTCGACCACGTCGGCACCGCGGCCCAGCTGCGCGAGCTGCTGCCCAGCGGGCGCGGGTCGATGGTGCTCGCCACCAGCCTGCGGCATCTGGGCGGCCTGCCCGGGCTGCGCACGATCGAGCTGCCGCTGCTGGAACCGGTCGAGTGCCTCACCCTGCTCGGCACCATGATCGGGCCGGACCGGGTGCTGGCCGAGCTGGACGCCGCGTCCGAGGTGGCCGCGCTGTGCGACCACCTGCCGCTCGCGCTGGTCGCCGCCGGCACCCGGCTGACGTCCCGGCCGACCTGGTCGGTGGCCCGGCTGGTGGGCCGGCTGCGCTGCGAGGAGGACCGGCTGCGGGAGCTGCGCGAGGGCGGCACTGCCCTGGTCTCCACCACCGCGGCCAGCTACCGGCAGCTCGCGTCGACCCAGCAGCGGGCGTTCCGGATCATCGCCGCCCGGCCCGGCGCGATGCGCCCGGTCACCGCGGCGCACCTGCTCGGCATGGGCGAGAGCGCCGCCGAGGCGGTGCTGGAGCGGCTGGTGGACGCCCGGCTGGTCGAGGAGCACCCGCTCGGCCCGGTCGACCGGCAGACCGAGGCGGACGGCTGCGCCAGCTACCACGTCCCCGCGCTGATCCGGCTGATCGCCCGGACCCTGGCGGCCGAGGAGGAACCCGACGCCCAGGCCCGGTAGCCGCCGGGCCGGTCAGTCCTCGGCGGGCGGGTCGGGCTTGTCCTTCGGCCGGCGGATCAGCCCCGCCGCCACCGCCTTGTTGATCGCGTCCAGCCGGGACACCGCCCCGAGCTTCGGGTAGACGTTGCTCAGGTGCCGCTTGACCGTCGCCTCGGTGATGGACAGCCGGTGCGCGATCTGCCCGTTGCTCAACGCCAGCGCCACCAACTGCAGTACGTCCAGCTCGCGCGGGGACAGCAGGTCGCGCGGCGCCCGCTCGGCACTCTGCAGGGTGCGCCGCGGCACGTACAGCACGACGGTGTCGGCGCTGCGCGGCACCAGCCGCAGCACCGCGGTGAGCTCCTTGCGGCTGACGCTCTTCACCAGGTACGCCGAGGCACCACGATCGGTCAGCTCGCGCATCAGGTCCGGGTCGTCGTGCATGGTCAGGATGACCAGCCGGGACCGCGGCGAGACCGCGCGGATCTGGTCGATGGTCGCCGCCGGGCCGTCACCGGGCATCCCGACGTCCAGCAGCATCACGTCCGGCTGGTGCCGGCTGGCCAGCGAGACGGCCTCCGGCCCGCTGCAGCCCTCGGCCAGCACGGTGATCTCCGGCTCGAGCTCCAGCATCTCCCGGATGCCCTCGCGGAAGAGCGTGTGGTCGTCGACGATGACGACCCGGATGGGCTGCCCTGGGTTCATCGGCGCGCTGTCAGCAAGGGCACCATGATCTCCGCCTTGGTTCCGCGGCCGGGCAGGCTGGCCAGCGTGAACACCCCACCCAGCAGCTCGACGCGCTCCCGCATCGAGGTGAGCCCGCTGCCCGAACCCTTCCGGTGCGAGGCCCGCATCGCCTCGGCGACGTCCAGCCCGCGGCCGAAGTCCTCCACCGACGCGGTGACGACGCTGTCGGTGACGTTGAGCGTGACCCGCAGCTCGGTCGTGTCCGCGTGCAGCAGCGCGTTGCGGACCGCTTCCCGGATCACGAAGTAGAGCTGGTCGCCCACCTCGGCCGGGATCACGTCCACGTCGGTCGAGCTGGTCAGCTGGGCGGTCACCGACGGCGGGATGTTGGCGTCCAGGTAGCGGGCCAGCGCCTTGTCCAGACCATCCTCGGTGGGTGAGCTGCCCAGCTCGGCGGACAGCCCGCGGATCACGCTGAGCGCGTCCTCCAGGGACTCCCGGGCCGCCCACAGCCGCGGTGGCGCCGCGGCCGGGTCGCGGCTGAGGTACGCGTCGTACAGCTCGAGCTGCTGCATCGCCACGCCCACCGCGTGCGCGGCGCCGTCGTGCAGGTCGCGCGCGATCCGGCGGCGCTCGTCGAACTGGGAGGTGTGCATCCGCTGCAGCAGCAGGCTGACGTACGGGACGGCGGCGACGCTGACCCGCTCCATGATCTCCGCGTGCAGTGCCAGCGCGAGCGCCTCGGTATCTTCGCCGGCCCGCTCGGCGGGCAGTTCTTGCAACACCACCGGCAGTGCCGCCTCGAACAGCAGCGCGGCGGCCCGTAACGACTCGCGCGGGTGGATCTCGGCGGTGGCCCGGGCACTGCCGATCTCCAGGCTCAGCGCGGTTTCAGCGGGTTCCCGACCGGTCGGCGTGGCCAGCCTGGTCGCCATCGCGGTGAGGATCGACCGGACCTGCGACTCGAGCTGCTGGCGGGCGTCGGCGCTGGCGAGGAGCGGGCTGTCCAGCTGGCGCAGGCGCTCTTCCAGCCGGCCGACAATCTCGTCGGCCCGGGCCGCGACGGACGGAGGTATCTGGCGCACGCGCCCATGGCGACCCGTCGGCTCCACCTCCACCGCCCCCGTTTCCCCCAGTGCGGGAACTGTGGGCCACCGCGTCTACACAAAGTCGCGCACCGGCGGAAGCCGAATTCTGCACCCTCAATGCGACTAACGCCCGGGACTTCCCCGGGAATTATAGGACAGTCGACCACAAGCACGTCAAGTGAGCGGCAAATTGGCAGAAGGCGAATGCCCGATAGGGCCGGCGCTGCTGCACGCGCGCACCCCGACTGAGCCGAGTGAGAGCGAGAACGGTCAGTACACCCGCGCCCAGAAGCGTCATTTCTGACACAGCCAGCAACAGCGGGCAGAATGCCCGCACGGCGACCTGGAATGCACCGGCGACGGCCAGGGCGGCGGCGGAGGTGACCAGCCGGGCCGGGCCCTCGCCCAGCACCACGGGACAGGTCCGGCGCCCGGCCAACCGGTCGCCGTCGACGTCGGAGAGGTCCTTGGCCAGGCTGCCGACCGCCATCCAGGCCGACATGGCGGCGGCGAAGACGACCAGCCGCGGGTTGACCGCGCCGTCGGCCGCTATGTCGCCGGCGGCATAGCTGAGCACACCCGCACCGATCACCACCGGCGCGCAGGCCAGCGGCCAGCGCTTGAGCGGGACCGGGCCGGCCGAGTACGCCAGCCCGAGCAGCAGCAGGCCGCCGGCCAGCGGCAGCATGCCGGGCACCAGCATGGCCAGCGCCAGCCCGAGCCCGCCGGCCGCGACCGCGATCGGGATGGCCAGGTAGACCGGCAACGCCCCGCTGGCGATCGGCCGCCGGGACCCGTTGTACTGGTCTTCCAGTACGTCACAGGCACCGTTGAGCAGGTAGATCGCGAGCGTGAGGCAGAACCAGGAGGCGGCGCCGGCGGCGACCTGGGCGGCGTGGCCGGCGAGTGCCGCCGGGCCGCCCAGTGCCGCGCCGACCAGGAACCGGAGCAGGAAGATCACCTGCACCGCCGGCCGGGCCTCTACCAGGCAGAGCCGGAGCAGCCGCGGCAGCCCTGGCCGGCGCGCCGGCGCGAGCGGTGCGACCCGCCCGGGCAGCGCCACCGCCGCCCGCTCGGGCAGCCGGACCCGGCGCCCGATCGGCAAGAGCCCGGATGGCACGACATCGGACGGCCGGGCAAGGACGATGCTGGACATGCTTCACCCCGGTCAGTTCTGGCGCGGAGGCCTTTTGGGCGCGCGCTAGCAGCGCGCGACAAGCGCGGACATTGACTGCGCTGAATTCCGGATCACGGAGCGGTGCAACGTTGATCCGACGCTTGTCGCGTACGGCTCTTACATTGCTGGAACTTACCGGTTCCGCGATCGGATGGTGCGCAGTTCGAAGTCTGCGCGGGCCTGATCGAGACCCGGTGACGGCGGGCTCGATCGCACCGCTGGCCACGCCTACGGCCCCGCCTCTAGGTATCCGCGACCAGCCCTCAGATGGGCCATCTGCGCAGGTCAAGAGGGCGAGCTAAGGTGTCCGAGGAGTTAAGTTGATATTACCCGAAAGGGCACGGCCGACGATAGGCCAATAGTCTGTAGCAGTCCTGTTACCGAATTACAGTGCAGTCTATTGTTGATTTCCACCGGCCGTCTCGACCCGGCCATTGCCGGGCCACTCGATCGCCCCGACCGGTGCGCCCCGACGCCGAATTGACGTTAGGCCGAACGGACGCCCGGCAATACCGGGTGGCGCCCGCCGGGCCGCCGACCATCCCACTCGAGACCGGCTCGAGGCGGCCCGAAAGTCGTGCCTCGACCCGGACCCGACCCGGGCCTTTCCCGGGCCGGGCGTGGTGGTTCCGAGTTACCGGACGGCGCAATCCAGCCAGCACCGGGGCGAACTGCTCTCAGCGTGAATAGCCCGACCGATCTACGGTGTTGCCCCAGTCGGCCTATCGACGCCACATTCGCCGGCCGGCGCGCGCCCCGACCGCTACTCCGGGGTAACAAGATTGGACTAGACCACAAGTCTGGCGGCATAACCGCCCGGCATAACTACCGGTCGGTAAATAGTTCACAAAGGGATGTTGTTGTGATGCCCACGGCCGGCCGGCGCGGCCGCGAGCGCCTCGGCCAGCCGGCGCCGGGTGAATGTGGGGTCAATCACGTCGTCGACGACGCCCAGGTCTATTCCGCGCTCGATGCCGCCGGCGGTGCGCTGGTGGTCGGCGAGCAGCCGGCCGCGCAGAGCGGCCCGCTCATCGTCGGCCGCCGCGGCCAACTGCTTGCGGTAGAGCACGCCGACGGCGGCCTCCGCGCTCATCACGGCCACCTCGGCGTCCGGCCAGGCCAGCACGGCGGTGGCGCCCAGCGCCCGCGAGTTCATCGCGATGTAGGCGCCGCCATAGGACTTGCGCAGGATCAGCGTCACCCGGGGCACCACCGCCTCCGCGAACGCGTGCAGCAGCTTGGCCCCGCGCCGGACCACCCCGTCCCACTCCTGACCGACGCCGGGCAGGTACCCGGGCACGTCCACCAGCACCAGCAGCGGGATGCCGAACGCGTCGCACATCCGAACGAACCGGGCCGCCTTCTCGGCGCTGAGCGAGTCCAGGCAGCCGCCCTTGCGGATCGGGTTGTTGGCCAGCACGCCGACCGACCGGCCGCCGAGGCGACCCAGGCCGATCACCATGTTGGCGGCCCAGCGCGGCTGCAGTTCCTCGAACACGCAGCCGTCCCGGTCGCCGTCCAGGATCCGGTGGATCACCGGCCGGATGTCGTACGCGCGCCGGCGCTGGTCCGGCAGCAGCGCCCGCAGGTCCTCCGGAGCGCTGACCGCGGTGATGTCGAGCAGACCCGGCCGGGCGAAGAAGCCGACGATCCGGCGGGCCCGCAGGTACGCCTCGGCCTCGCTGCCGGTCACCACGTGCACCACGCCGGACCGGCGGCCGTGCGCCTCGCCGCCGCCGAGCTCGGCCATGCCGATCTGCTCGCCGGTCACCGACCGGACCACGTCCGGCCCGGTCACGAACATCCGGCCGTCCGCCGACATGATCACCAGGTCGGTCAGCGCCGGTCCGTAGGCCGCGGCGCCGGCGGCCGGGCCGAGCACGACCGAGATCTGCGGCACCCGGCCGGACGCGCGGGTCATCGCCGCGAACATCTGCCCGACGCCGTCCATCGACTCGACGCCATCGGCCAGCTTCGCGCCGCCGGAATGCCACAGGCCGACGACCGGGCAGCGCTCGTGCACCGCCAGGTCGATGGCCTCCACGATCCGCCGGCTGCCGGCGTAACCCAGCGCGCCGCCCATCCGGGTGGCGTCGGTGCAGTACGCGACGACCTTCTTGCCGTCGATGCGGCCATGCGCCGCGCGCACGCCGCTGCCGTCGTCGTGCGGGAGCAACAGGGTCAGCGAGCCGACGTCCAGCAGCTGAGCCAGCCGCAGCACCGGGTCGCGTGGGTCGGCGGATTCACCGATGGCCACGGCCAGCGGCTCAGCGACGGTTCTGAGCATCGTCTCACCCTTCATGGACAGCATGGATTGGTCGGGATCTCCGGGGTGGCCGGCCGGACGCGGCGCTGCGTCCGGCCGCGGTTCCTACTCGGCGTACTTCGTCCGGGTGGTCCACTCGAAGACGAGTGGCCGCCGGTGGTCCGCGTCGGTGCGTCCATCGACCCGTTCGAAGTGCTCGTACCCGCCGCGGTGGACGATCTTGATCTTGGAGTCGGCGCGGCTGGCGCGCCGGTAGCGCAGCGCCGTCGGCAGGTCCAGCGGACCACCGACGAGAACCGCCTCTACCTTGTCGGTGTCGGTTCGGGGGAATGAGGCGGGGCTGGGTGCGCTCATCGCGGATCTCCTCACCTGTCTGTCCACAATGGAGTCAGCTGGTCGGTGGCGGGCCGATTCGACGTAGTGGCAGCGTATGAAGCGCGGCTAACGCCGACCTTCGCCCGCGCTAAGCGGCCCGGCCGGCTCACTCCGGTACCTCCCAGTCGCGGCCGACGGCCGGCCGCAGGTTGCGGACGAGCTGCACCCAGACGGCCTCCTCCGCGCCGCTGAGGGCGAGGCCCGGCCGGTAGCTGAACGGCCGCGGCGCGAGTGGCCGCTCCGGCGCCAGCCGCGGCGGCTCCGGACCGGCCCGGCTGGTCCGCCCGGTCGAGCCGGTCGAGCCGGTCGAGCCGGCCGGGCCGACCGTGCTGTCGGCCGGCCGCGGGCGGTCCGGATCAGCGTCGAGCGGGTCGTCCGGCACGTCGGGGTTGGTCAGCCACACCGGCAGCATCGGACCGACGGCGAAGCCCAGGCTGATGAAGCCGACAAAGATGTAGCGCAAGCCCTTGGCCAAGCTGGCGCGGCGGGGGCGTGGCGGATCGGCCATGGCTGCTCCCTGGAAAAGTGGAATGCCGCGATCCTCGCCGGCCGCCCTTCCGGGGCCCTTGCTCACCGCTAAAGTGCACTACTCCAGGGCGCTCCAGGGCCGATCCAGGGCCGATCGAGGCGCTGGCTGGCGGGCGGAGGCGGCGTGATCGACGAGGTGCTGCCCGGCGGCGTCGCGACGGCCGAAGCCTGGGCCGATCCGCCCGATGCCTGGCTGTTCCCGGCCGAGGAAGCGCTGCTGGCCCGCGCGGTGGACAAGCGCCGGCGGGAGTTCACCACCGTCCGGCACTGCGCCCGGGCCGCCCTGGGCCAACTCGGCGTGCCGCCGGCCCCGATCCTGCCCGGCGAGCGGGGCGCGCCGCAGTGGCCGGCCGGCGTGGTCGGCAGCATGACGCACTGCGCCGGGTACCGCGCCGCGGCGGTGGCCCGCGCCGGTGACCTGCTGGCGATCGGCATCGACGCGGAGCCGGACGAGCCGCTGCCGGCGGGGGTGGCCGAGGCGGTCGCGCTGGCCGGCGAGCTGGCCGCGCTGGCCCGGCTGCGCGCCGAGCGGCCGACGCTGAACTGGGACCGGCTGCTGTTCAGCGCGAAGGAGTCGGTCTACAAGGCCTGGTTCCCGCTGACCCACCGCTGGCTGGACTTCGCCGAGGCCCGGGTCGACGTCGACCCGGCCGGCGGCACCTTCACCGCCCACCTGCTGGTGCCACCGCCGACGGTCGCCGGCCGCCCGCTGGCCGCCTTCACCGGCCGCTGGCTGGCCCGCGACGGCCTGGTGGTCACCGCGATCACGGTCGCCCGCCGACCCCGCTGACCCGGTGCCCGGGCCCGCAACCGGCCGGGCCGCCGCCGCGAGCCAGGTCGCGCTGGTGCTGGCCGCTGCCGCGGACGCCGACCTGCGGGTGCCGCTGGCCGGCGCGGTCTGGCGGCACCGGGAGGAACCGCACCGGGCTGCGCGGCGGCCCAGTGCCGACCGGCGCCGGGGCCGACCTCGCACTGTCCACTCAGGACGGTGTGGATCAGTGACCGCCCCGCGGCTGCCGCGCCGAGTGGTGGCCCGGGGACAGCACGCCGGTGGGTACGCGGTCGGCCGCGATGCCGTTGGTGCAGACTTCGGTGGTGCGCCAACCGTGGCAATACGCGCGTGACCGGGTGGTCCGGTGACAGCAGCACGATTCCGGATCCTCGGCGGGCTGGAGGTGTGGCAGGACGGGCGGCAGCTGCTGATCGGCGGCCGGCAGCTGCCGGTGGTGCTGGCCACCCTGCTGCTGAACGCCAACCGGGTGGTCTCGGTCGACCGGCTGGCCGACAGCCTCTGGGGCGACGAGGCGCCGCTGGCCGCGCGCCGGCTGGTGCACGGGTGCGTGGCCGAACTGCGCCGGGCGCTGCGTACCGACCCTGGCGGCGGCACGGGCGGCGGCCCCGACATCGCCGGCAGCACCAGCGGCGGGCCGGTGGTGACCCGGCCACCCGGCTACCTGATCGAGGTCCCACCCGGTGACCTGGACCTGGACGCCTTCACCGAGCTGACCGACACCGTCCGGGAGCTGCTGCGGCAGCCGACCACGGTTGCCCTGGAGCAGGCCGGTGGGCTGCTGCGCGACGCGCTGGCGCTCTGGCGCGGCCCGGCCCTGGACGGCGTCGCGCTGCACGGCTTCGAGGGTGAGCTGGCCGCGCTGGAGGAACGCCGGCTGGCCGCGCTGGAGGAGCGCATCGACGTCGACCTGCGGTTGGGCCGGCACGCGGCGCTGATCGGCGAGCTGCAGGCGCACGCGCAGGCGCACCCGCTGCGCGAGCGGGCCTGGGTGCAGCTGATGCTGGCGCTCGCCGGCAACCACCGGCAGGCCGACGCGCTGGCCGCGTACCAGCAGGTACGCGGGGTGCTGGTGGACCAGTTGGGGATCGAGCCGGGCGCGTCGCTGCGCGCCCTGCAGCAGACGATCCTGGCCGGCGACGACCCGTTCGACGCGTACCTGCGGGCCCACCCCGGCCCGGACGGCGATGCCGGGCCGGCCGACCCGCCAGCGCCCCAGCCGACCGCCCCGCCAACGACCCAGTCAACGACCCCGGCGGCCCAGCCGGCCGGGCCGCCGTCGCCGCCGCCGGGTCAGTTGCCGCTGGACGTGCGCGGCTTCACCGGCCGGCCGGCCGAGCTGGCCACCCTCGACGCGGCCCTGGCCGGGGCGCCCGCCGGGCCGCGGACCGCGACGACGGTGTACGCCCTGTCCGGGCCGCCCGGCGTGGGCAAGACCGCGCTCGCCGTGCACTGGGCGCACCGGGCGATCGACCGGTTCCCGGACGGGCAGCTCTACGTGAACCTGCGCGGATACGACCCGGGTGGCCGGGCGATCGCCGCGGACGAGGCGGTCCGCGGCTTCCTGGACGCGCTCGGGGTGCCGCCGGAACGCGTCCCGGCCAGCCTGGACGCGCAGTCGGCGCTCTACCGCAGCACGCTCGCCGGCAAGCGGCTGCTGGTGCTGCTGGACAACGCCCGGGACGCCGAGCAGGTGCGGCCGCTGCTGCCCGGCAGCGCCACCGCGCTGGCCCTGGTGACCAGCCGCAACCAGCTCACCGCGCTGGTCGCCGCGGACGGCGCGGTGCCGCTCACGCTCGGCCTGCTGACCACCGTCGAGGCCCGCGAGCTGCTGGCCCGGCGACTCGGCCCGGACCGGATCGCCGCCGAACCGGCCGCCACCGACGACATCGTGGACCGCTGCGCCCGGCTGCCGCTGGCGCTGGCGATCGCCGCCGCCCGGGCCGCCGTCCGCCCCCGGCTGCCGCTCGCCGCGCTGGCCGCCGAACTGGCCGAGGCCCGCGGCCGGCTGGACGCGCTGAACGCGCACGACCCGGCGGCCAACGTCCGGGCCGTGTTCTCCTGGTCGTACCAGGCGCTCACGCCGGCCGCGGCCCGGCTGTTCCGGCTGCTCGGCCTGCATCCGGGCGCGGACACCTCGGCCGCCGCGGCGGCCAGCCTGGCCGGCCGGCCGGTGGCCGGGACCCGGCCGCTGCTGGCCGAGCTGACCGCGGCCAGCCTGCTGGCCGAGCACGCCCCCGGTCGCTACACCTTCCACGACCTGCTCCGCGCGTACGCCACCGATCTGGCCCAGACCAACGACCCGATCGACGACCGGGCCGCCGCGGTCGGCCGGCTGCTGGACCACTACATCCACACCGCGCAGGCCGGCGAGCGGCTGCTCAACCCGCGCCGCGAGCCGCCCACGCTGCCGCTCGCCCCGCCCGCGCCGGGTGCCCGCCCCGAGCAGCTGGCCGGCTACCCGCAGGCGATGGACTGGCTGACCGCCGAACGCCCGGTGCTGCTCGCCCTGGTCCGGCTGGCCGGCGAGACCGGCTACGACACCCAGGTCTGGCAGCTGGCCTGGGGCCTGGACACCTTCCTGGAACGGCGCGGGCACTGGCACGACCTCGTCGCCACCTGGCAGGCCGCGCTGGCCGCCACGAACCGCCTCGCCGACCCGCCCGCGCAGGCGTACGCGCTGCGCATGCTCGCCTGGGCCGACACGCTGCTGGGCCGCGGCACCGAGGCGCATGCCCACCTGGCCCGGGCCATCGAGCTGTACGCCCAGGTCGGCGACCTGGCCGGGCAGGCGCACGCGCACATCAACCTGAGCGTGCTGTGGGAGCGGGAGGGCCGCATCGACCAGGCCCTGGTGCACGACCAGCAGGCGCTCGACCTGGCCCGGAAGGCCGGCAACCACCGCAACCTGGCGCAGGCGCTGAACGCGCTCGGCTGGGACCACGCGCAGCTCGGCGACTACGCCGCGGCCCTGGTGCACTGCCGGGAGGCGCTGGCCCTGTACCAGCAGGGCGGCCACCGGCTCGGGCAGGCGTCCACCTGGGACAGCCTCGGCTACGCCCACCGGCACCTGGGCCAGTACGCCGAGGCCGCCGCGGCGTACCAGAACTCCATCGACCTCTACCGTGATCTCGGCGACCGCTACAACGAGGCCGACAGCCTGATCAACCTCGGCGACGTCCGGCAGACCGCCGGCGACCCCGACGCCGCCCGCGCCGCCTGGACCGAGGCGCTGCGGATCCTGACCGAGCTCGACCACCCCGACGCCGACACCGTCCGGGCGAAGCTCCGCTGACCTGCGCCGATCCACCGGCACCCCCCTGGGGGGCGGCCCCGCTGGCCTTCCGGTTCTGATCGGGGCAACGTTGGCCCCATCCGGCCGCCCGCGACCCGGGCCGAGCCGGCTGACCCTGGGAACCACCAGGAAGGGGAGACGATGAACGAGCCGGAGCGGGCGTCGACGGGCGGCAACCAGCCGCTGGCGGTGGCCGCGGTCAGGGAACGCGGGCCGGGCGAACGCCGGGTGGCCCTGGTCCCTGCGGTCGTCGACAAGCTGCGGGCACTCGGGGCGGAGGTGCTGATCGAGGCCGGCGCCGGCGCGGCAGCGCACTTCCCGGACCGCGCCTACGCCGAGGCCGGAGCGGCGGTGCTGCCGACCGACGAGCTGTACCGGCGGGCCGACGTGCTGGTGTCGGTCGGCCGCCCGGACGGCACCGACCGGTTGCGGGCCGGGCAGGCGGTGGTCGGCCTGCTCGCCCCACTGACCGACCCCGGCTACGTCGGCCGGCTGGCCACGCTCGGGGTCACCGCGATCAGCCTGGACGGGCTGCCCCGGCTGCTCAGCCGGGCGCAGAGCATGGACGTGCTCAGCTCGCAGGCGAGCGTGGCCGGCTACCGCGCCGCGGTGCTCGCGGCCGACCTGTACGGCCGCTACTTCCCGCTGCTGATCACCGCCGCGGGCACCGAACGGCCGGCCGAGGTGCTGGTGCTCGGCGTCGGCGTGGCCGGACTGCAGGCGCTGGGCACCGCGCGCCGGCTCGGCGCCCTGGTCCGCGCGTACGACGTGCGCCCGGAGGCGCGGGCCGAGGCCGAGTCGGTCGGGGCCACGTTCCTCGACCTGCGGTCGGTCGCGGCGGCCGGCGGCGCCGGCGGCTACGCCCGGGCACTGACCCCGGACGAGCAGCGCGCCCAGCAGTTGGAGCTGAGCCGGCACATCGCCCGGCACGACATCGTGATCACGACCGCGCAGGTGCCGGGCCGGCGGCCACCGGTGCTGGTCACCGCCGACGCGCTCGGGGCGATGCGGCCCGGGTCGGTCGTGCTCGACCTGGCCGCCAGTGACCTCGGTGGCAACGTCGAGGGCTCCCGCCCGGACGAGACCCTGCTCACCGCCAGCGGCGTGACCGTCGTCGGGGCCGGGAACCTGGCCGCCACGATGCCCACCGGCGCGTCGGCCGCGTACGCCCGCAACATCGCCGCGCTGCTGGCGCACCTGGTGGTCGACGGCGCACTGGCCATCGACCGGACCGATGAGATCCAGGCCGGTGTGGTGATCGCGCACGGCGGCCGGGTCGTCCACCCCGGCACGATCCGGCTGCTGGAAGCCACCGCGCCGGCCGGCGCCAACCCGGCGCTGGCGACGACGGCGCCGGGGGCGGACCGGTGACCGGCGCAGTGCTCACCGACATCACCATCTTCGTGCTCAGCCTGCTGGTCGGCTTCGAAGTGATCAGCAAGGTGCCGGCCACCCTGCACACGCCGCTGATGTCGGCGGCCAACTCGATCCACGGCATCGTGCTGGTCGGCGCGATGCTGATCGCGGCCAGCGCGCACTCCGCGGTCGGCTATGTACTGGCGTTCGTCGCGGCCGCGTTCGCGGCGATGAACGTGGTCGGCGGGTACGCGGTGACCGAGCGGATGCTGCAGATGTTCCGCCGCCGCCCGGTGCCGTCCACAACAGATCCGGTCGTACCGTCCACAGTGGGCTCGGTCGTATCGTCCACAGTGGACTCGGCTGTGTCGTCTACAGTGGACGGGAACGGGGCGGGTGCGCGGTGAGCGGCGTCGACACGGCGGTCGGGCTGGCGTATCTGGCCGCGGCGACCGCGTTCGTGCTGGGCCTGCACGAGATGAACTCGCCGGCCACCGCGCGGCGGGGCAACCGGCTGTCGGCGGCCGGGATGGCGGTGGCGGTCGTGGCCACGCTGGTGCTGGTCATCCGCACCGGTGACATCGATGGCACCGGTTGGGCGGTGCTCGGCGCCGGCGTGGCGGTCGGATCGGTCGCCGGGCTGCGGCTGGCCCGGCGGGTGGCGATGACCGCGATGCCGCAGCTGGTCAGCCTGTTCAACGCGGTCGGCGGCGGCGCGGCGGCGCTGGTCGCGGTCGCCGACTTCGTCCGGGTGGCCGGTGCGGACGGGCCGGGGCAGCCGGTCCGGATCGTGCTGGCGGTGCTGCTGGACGTGGTGATCGGCTCGGTCACGCTGTCCGGCTCGCTGGTCGCGGCGGGCAAGCTGCACGGGCTGGTGAGCGGGGCGCCGATCGTGTTCCCGGCCGCCCGGCCGCTGAACATCGTGCTCGGGCTGGCCACCGCGGCCGGCGGCGGATACCTGCTCACCGGCGCCCAGAACGTGCCGGTGCTGCTGGCCGTCACCGCCGTCGCGCTGGTCTTCGGGGTGACGATGGTGCTGCCGATCGGCGGCGCGGACATGCCGGTCGTCGTCTCGCTGCTGAACGCGTTCACCGGTACCGCGGTGGCGATGGCCGGCTTCGTGCTGGACAGCCCGGTGCTGATCATCGCCGGCGCGCTGGTCGGCGCGTCCGGCGGCATCCTGACCAAACTGATGGCCGACGCGATGAACCGCTCCATCACCGAGATCATCATCGGTGGCTTCGGCACCGCCGACTCCACCGGCACCGCCGCGCCAGCCGCCGACGCCCGGCTACGCCCGATCACCGCCGAAGACGCGGCCATCCAACTCGGCTACGCCAGCAAGGTCATCGTCGTGCCCGGGTACGGCCTGGCCGCGGCCCAGGCCCAGCACGAACTACGCGAACTGGCCGAACTGCTCGAAGCCCGCGGTATCGACGTCAGCTACGCCATCCACCCGGTCGCCGGACGCATGCCCGGCCACATGAACGTCCTGCTCGCCGAAGCGAACGTGCCCTACCCGCAACTGAAAGAAATGGACGACATCAA
>Ga0307499_10000324_pt1 | contig 17555 bp, 13 predicted proteins | sample 13_S_MG_FD_201363 | JGI IMG/M metagenome (GOLD analysis project Ga0307499, IMG submission 201363) | Soil microbial communities from Populus trichocarpa stands in riparian zone in the Pacific Northwest, United States - 13_S | ecosystem: Environmental > Terrestrial > Soil > Riparian zone > Trees... | reverse complement strand
TGCTCGGCGAGCTTGCCCCAGACGGCCTTGCTCCAGCCGCCCTTCTCCTTCTGGTACTTCTTGCGCGCATCGAAATCGTAGGAGTCGGTCAGCAGACCGTCGATGCTTTCCTTGAGAAGGCGCTGCTCCTCGGACAAATCAAAATCCATGTTCTTTTCCCTGACTACACGTCGTCACTTAAATCGTGGTCGCTGCGATGAGCTGGCTTCTTCTTAACCTCGCCCCGCTTGCGGGGAGAGGTCGGATCGCGCTTGCGATCCGGGTGAGGGGGTACAGGTATCTCAACAGTCTTTGCTGGGAGAGAGGCCCCTCACCCCGACCCTCTCCCCGCGAAGGGCGGGGCGAGGGAGAAGAAAGATCACAGCCCCAGCACCGCCTTGGTGATGATGTTGCGCTGGATCTCGTTGGAGCCGCCGTAGATCGAGACCTTGCGGTTGTTGAAATAGCTCGGCGCGATCTGGGCGGTCCAGTCCATGGTCTCGTTGGTGCCGTCATCGCCATGCACGTCGTAGGGCGCGGCAAACGGGCCGATCACTTCCATCAACAGTTCGGTGGTGGTCTGCTGGATTTCCGACCCCTTAATCTTCAGGACCGAGGAGGCCGGGTTGGGCTTGCCCTTGCCGTGCTTGCCTTCATCCGCAACGACGCGGAGCTGGGTAAGCTCGAGCGCCTTGAGCTCGATCTCGCAGGCCGCGAGCTTTTCGCGGAAACCCTGGTCCTCGATCACGGGCTTGCCGTTCTGTTCGACCTTGGAGGCGAGGTCCTTGATGCGGCGCAGCCGCTCCTTGGAGACGCCGACGCGGGCGATGCCGGTGCGCTCGTTGCCGAGTAGGAACTTTGCGTAATCCCAGCCCTTGTTCTCCTCGCCGATCAGGTTCTCGACCGGCACCTCGACGTCGTCGAAGAACACCTCGTTGACCTCACGGCCGCCGTCGATGGTCTCGATCGGGCGCACGGTAACGCCCTTCGACTTCATGTCGAACACGATGAAGGAGATACCCATCTGCTTCTTCGCATTGGTGTCGGTGCGGCACAGGCAGAAGATCATGTCGGCGTGCTGGGCCAGCGTGGTCCAGGTCTTCTGGCCGTTGATGATGTACTTGTCGCCCTTGCGCTCGGCCTTGGTCTTCAGCGACGCGAGATCGGAGCCGGAGCCGGGCTCGGAAAAGCCCTGGCACCACCAGTCGTCGACATTGGCGATGCGCGGCAAATACTGCTGCTTCTGCTTCTCGTTGCCGAAGGTGTAGATCACAGGGCCGACCATGCTGACGCCGAAAGCGAGCGGAGCGGGAGCCGGGTGCATCTGCAGCTCTTCATTGAAGATGTAGTGCTGCACCGAGGTCCAGCCCGTGCCGCCATATTCCTTCGGCCAGTGCGAGCAGCCCCAGCCCTTCTTGTTGAGGATACGCCACCAGGCGACCATTTCGTCCTTGGAGAGGTGACGCCCCTCGACCATCTTGCGCCGGGTCTCCGGCGGCACGTTGTCCCGGAAGAAGGCCCTCACCTCCTCACGAAACGCGATTTCTTCCTTGCTGAAAGCGAGATCCATCGGATCCTCCTGTGAGCGAATGAATTACATCCGTAGTAACGCGAAACTCTCTATCCCGTCGTCCCTGCGAACGCAGGGACCCATAACCACCGGCTTTTGTAATTGGAAAAGCCCTCTCCCCAAGTGCCCCACATCGGGGCCGCGGCGTATGGGTCCCGGCTCAAGGCCGGGACGACAGCGGTGTTTAGGAACGACCTCCTGATGCAACGTGTTGTTTTGGTGGCGCGGAAGGCGACTGCTGCATGCGCAGTTCGTGGCGCGATAACTTTCCAACCGGTGTGCGCGGCAGCTCGTCGACGAAATCGACCGCTGCCGGAATCTCGTGCTTGCCGAGCTTGCCGGTGAGGAACGTGCGCAATTCTTCCACCGTGAAAGACTTTGCGCCATCGCGCAGCTTGATGAAGGCCTTGGCCGCCTCGCCGCGATAGTCGTCGGGGATGCCGATCACGATCACCTCCTGCACGGCGGGATGGGTGTAGATCGCCTGCTCGATCATCTGCGGATAGACGTTGAAGCCACCAGAGATGATCATGTCCTTCTTGCGATCGACCAGGTAGAAATAGCCGTCGGGGTCCACGTAGCCGATGTCGCCGGTGAGGAAGCGGTCGCCGACAAAGGCTTCGGCGGTTTCCTTCGGCCGGTTCCAGTAGCCTTTGGTGACGTTCGGGCCACGGATGCGGATTTCGCCGGCTTCGCCGACAGGCATCAGTTTTGTGGGATCTTCCAGCGACACCACGTCCATCTCGATCCCGGGCAGCATCAGGCCGATCGAGCCGGGCTTGTCCGGCCCTTCCTTGGGGTGGGCGGTGCCGGGCGAGCAGGTTTCGGTCATGCCCCAACCGCTCTTCAGCTTCATGCCGACCCTGCGCTCCAGGATCTTCGCGACCTCGACCGGCAGCGGTGCGCCGCCCGATCCCACGCTGACCAGCGAGGTCAGGTCGCGCTTGTCGAGATCGGGAAGTGCTGCGATTGCGATCCACATCGTCGGCACGCCCGGGAAGGCGGTCGCGCGTTTGACCTCGATGTCGCGCATCACAGCTTCGACATCGAAGCGTTGGTGCAGCGAGATCAGGTGGCCGCGCCGGATTGCGGAGAGCAGCACCACCGTCAGCGCGTAGATGTGGAACAGCGGCAGCACGCAGATCACGCGCTCGATCGGGTCGTTGCGCTCAGCGCGCGCCGGCCGGCCCCAGACGTCGTAGACCGACACCGCCGAGGTCAGATTACCGTGGCTCAGCATCGCGCCCTTTGGGAGGCCTGTCGTGCCGCCGGTATATTGCAGCAGGGCGACGTCATCGGCAGACATCGCGGGCCATTGCGAAGGCTTCGCCGCGCCATCGGTGAATTGCCGGTAGGTGACGATCTTCGGATTATCCGGCAGCGCGGTCTGCGGCGTCCCAACTTTGCCCCAATGATCGTCCTCGCAGACGATCAGGCGATCGAGCAGCCCCTTGTCGAGAAACTTCAGCGCGGTCGGCAACAGGGCCGAGAGGTTGCTGGTGACCAGCACCCGCGCGCCGGAGTCCGAGAGCTTGTGGGACAGCGCGATCTCGCCGTCGAGCGGCGACAGATGCACGACGCGGGCGCCGGCCTTCAGCGCGCCGAAGAAATTGACGGGATGATCCGGCGAATTGCCGAGGAACAGCGCGATCGAGCTATTTTCGCCGTAGCCCGCGCGAAGGAAGGCGCTGGCCGCCGTCTCTACCAGCGCTTCGAGTTCACCGTAGCTGATCGGCCGATCGCGAAATTCGAGCGCGGGGCGCGCGCCGAATTCGGCCGCGGCTGCCGACAGCAGGTCCGGCAGCGTTCCGCGCGCGATCGGATCGTCCCAGCGGACGCCTTCCGGATAGAACTGTTCGCCGGGATGGGTCATGCGCGCTTTCAGAGAATACCTTCGTCATTCCGGGGCGCTCGCGACCAGCGAGCGAACCCGGAATCTCGAGGTTCCGGGTTCGCGCGACGCGCGCCCCGGAACGACATGGAGAGAGCACATCGGCCCATCAAGCCGCCTTCGATTTCTCGGTCAGCGACGCAAACGTCTTGCCTTCCGCGGCGAGACGCTTGAGCAGCGGTGACGGTTCGAGCGAGGGATCGTTGGTTTCCTTGGCATAGTAGGACAGACGATCGGCGATGTGCTTGAGACCGACCTGGTCGGCATAGAACATCGGGCCGCCGCGATAGATCGGCCAGCCATAGCCATAAAGCCAGATCACGTCGATGTCGCTCGGCCGCGCCGCGATGTTCTCTTCGAGAATGCGCGCACCCTCGTTGATCATCGGATACATCATGCGCTCGAGGATTTCGTCGTCGCTGACGACCCGCTTCTTGCGGCCGAGGCGCTGCAGCGTCTCGTCGATCAGCTTTTCGACTTCCGGATCGGGCAGCGCCGCGCGCGAGCCGCCTTCGTACTTGTAGTAGCCCTTGCCGGTCTTCTGGCCGAAGCGGCCGGCCTCGCACAGCGCGTCGGCAATTTCCGACTTGATGCCGCGGTCTTTCCGCGAACGCCAGCCGATATCGAGGCCGGCGAGATCGCTCATCGCGAACGGTCCCATCGGCATGCCGAACTTGGTCACCACGGCGTCGACCTGCTGCGGCAGCGCGCCTTCGAACAACAGCTTTTCCGACTGCTTGCCGCGCTGGGCGAGCATGCGGTTGCCGACAAAGCCGTCGCAGACGCCGACCACGGCCGGTACCTTTGCGATCTTGCGCGCGATCGAAACCGCTGTCGTCAGCGCATCCGGCGCGGTCTTGTCGGCGCGCACGATCTCGCACAGCTTCATGACGTTGGCCGGCGAGAAGAAGTGCATGCCGAGCACGTCCTGCGGACGCTTTGTCACCTTCGCGATCTCGTCGATGTTGAGGTAGGAGGTGTTGGAGGCCAGCACCGCGCCCGGCTTGGCGTGCTTGTCGAGCGCCTCGAACACTTCCTTCTTCACCGCCATGGTTTCGAACACGGCTTCGATGACCAAGTCAGCATCCTTGACGTTCTCGAGGCCGACCACGCCGGTGATCAGGCCCATGCGCTTGGCCGGGGCATCCGCCGGGATGCCGCCGCGCGCAGCGGTGGCCTCGTAATTCTTCTGCATCACGCCCATGCCGCGCTTGAGCTGTTCCTCGCCGGTCTCGATCAGCGTGACCGGGATACCGGCATTGGCAAAGGACATCGCGATACCGCCGCCCATGGTGCCGGCGCCGATGATGGCGACGCGCTCGACATTGCGCGGCTTGGTGCCTTCGGGAACTCCGGCGATCTTGGCGGCCTCGCGCTCCGAGAAGAACGCATAGCGCTGCGCCTTGGACTGGTCGCTCGATACCAGCTTGAGGAAGCCCTCGCGCTCCTTCTTCAACCCTTCGTCGAACGGCAGTTCGATCGCGGCGCGTACCGCATCGGCTGCGGCGAACGGCGCTTCGAGCCCGCGCGCCTTCTTGGTCAATGCGGCGACCGCGTTGGTAAAGAGCGAGATGTCGGCCTTGGCGGCGGCGAGCTTGGAATCGTCGTCGCGCAGCTTGCGCAAGGGACGCTTCTCCGCCAGCACCTTGCGCGCGAAAGCTTCACCGCCCGACGCCGGGCCCTCGACGATTTCCTCGATCAGGCCGCTCTTCTGGGCTTCCGCCGCGCCGATCGGATCGCCGCCGACAATCATCTTGACCGCGAGTTCGGGGCCTACCGCGCGCGGCAGCCGCTGGGTACCGCCGGCACCCGGCAGCAGGCCGAGCTTCACCTCGGGCAGGCCGAGCCTGGCTTCCTTGGTGGCGACGCGATAGTGGCATGCCAGAGCAACTTCGAGACCGCCGCCGAGCGCGGTGCCGTGAATGGCGGCAATGATCGGCTTCGGCGAGTTTTCCATCAGGACCAGCGCTTCGGCCAGACCCGGAGGCTTCGGCGGCTTGCCGAATTCGGTGATGTCGGCGCCGGCGATAAAGGTGCGCCCGCCGCAGGTCAGCACGATGGCCTTCACTTCGGGGTCCGCAATCGCGGCCTTCATGCATTCGAAGATGCCGCCACGTACCGCGGCGCTCAGCGCATTGACCGGAGGGCTGTTGACCGTGACGATGGCGATGACGTCATGACGTTCGAGTTTTACCACTTCGCTCACGGCACTCTCCCTGGATCGTTTGTTCGCTGGATCGTTTGGTCTTGGATGCCACACAACTTGCGTTGAGTAGCTACGGCCATTTTCATCGATTTCGCACTGCGAAATTTAATTCCACATCTTGACACGGAGGGTTATTTTGAAGCACGTCCGTTGTCAACGAGCTCATCAGCAGTAACGGGTAATGAAACGTCCAGGGAAAAAGGTGGCGACCGATCGCAGCTTCGTCGTCGCGCTTTCCCGCGGACTTGATGTGTTGCGCGCATTCCATCCCAACGACGGGCTTCTCGGCAATCAGGAGATCGCCGCCCGCACTAATTTGCCGAAGCCAACCATTTCCCGGCTGACCTACACCTTGACCAAGCTGGGCTATCTTACACCCGTTCCGCGGTTCGAGAAGTATCAGCTTGCGCCATCAGCCATGGCGCTGGGGTATGCCGCGCTGGCCAATCTCGGCGTTCGGCATTTGTCCGAACCCTATCGTGAAGAACTGATGCGCGAGACCGGCGGCGCCGTCGCGGTCGGCGGACGCGATCGTCACAGCATGATCTATTTCGGGCAGAGCCGTAACGGGTTGCTCGGCGTGCAACTCGACGTCGGTTCGCGAGTACCGATCGCGACCACCGCGATGGGACGCGCCTATATCTGGGCACTGCCCGACGACGAGCGCGCCTCTTTGTTGCGCGAACTGCGCGACCATTATGGCAGCCGTTGGTCGCGAATGCGCGACGGCATCGAACGCGCAGGTGAAATGGTCGCGCGTCAGGGGTTCACGATCTCCGCAGGCGAATGGCAAGACGATGTGCACGCGGTAGGTGTGTCGTTGAAGCTGAGCGACGGAACCGGACCCTATGCCTTCAATTGTGGCGCACCCGCCTTCCGCTTCACGGAAGATCGCTTGATCAACGACATTGGACCGCGCCTTGTGACGATGGTAAGGAACATCGAGGCAGCGCTGGGCGGCGCAGCACCGCAATCCAAAAAAGCAGACAACAAAAAACTAAAAGCAGGAGGGAAAGTTGCACGTTTGGCCGAGGGGATCAGATAGCCTTCACCATGACCGGCGAAAACATTCGCCCGGTCATTCCCGCTCCGTGATCAGCGCGGGCCGGACGCGATGACGCAGGCTCAGCTCGCGCAGGGCAATGCGCCCTTGCTCGCGGTTCGCGACGTCAGCGTCGTGTTCGGCGGCATCATCGCGCTGAATGGCGTATCCTTCGACATGCACAAGGGCGCGATCCTCGGCCTGATCGGACCGAACGGCGCCGGCAAGACGACGCTGTTCAACTGCCTCTCGCGACTTTATCAGCCGTCTTCCGGCGACATCCTGATGGAAGGCGCCAGCATCCTGACGCGCCCGGCGCACAAGATCGCCGAGATCGGCATCGGCCGCACCTTCCAGAACGTCGCGCTGTTTCCCAATCTTTCGGTGCTCGACAATGTCCGCGTCGGCACCCATGCGCGCACTTCGAGCGACATCATCTCGGACTCGCTGAAGCTCGCCTGGGTTCGCCGCAGCGAGGCCGACGTCAACAAGAAGGTCCACGAGATCCTCGCCTATCTCGATCTCGAGAACGTCGCCCATACCGTGGTGTCGGGCCTGCCGTTCGGCACCCAGAAGCGCGTCGAGCTGGCGCGCGCGCTCGCCGCCGACCCGAAGATCCTGCTGCTCGACGAGCCCGCCGGCGGCCTCAACCACGAGGAAGTCTATGTGCTCGGCGATCTGATCCGCCGGATTCGCGACGAGCGGCACATGACGGTGCTGCTGGTCGAGCATCACATGGGTCTGGTGATGTCGATCGCCGACCACGTCGTTGCCCTCAACTTCGGCCGCAAGCTCGCCGAGGGAACACCGGCCCAGGTCCAGGCCGACCCGGATGTCATCAAGGCCTATCTCGGGAGCAAGGACCAATGACCGCGATGCTCAACATCAAGGATCTCCGCGCCTATTACGGCCAGGTCCAGGCGCTTCATGGCCTCAGCTTCTCCCTCAATGAGGGCTCGCTGACCACCCTGCTCGGCGCCAATGGCGCCGGCAAGACCACGACCTTGCGCGCGATCTGCAACATGGTGCGCTCCACCGGTGCGATCGAGTTCGAGGGCAAGGCGTTGTCCGGCAAGTCGACCGAAAACGTCGTTCGTCTCGGCATCGCGCATGTGCCGCAGGGGCGCGGCACCTTCACCACCATGACGGTGGAGGAAAACCTGCAGCTCGGCGCCATCACGCGCAACGACAAGAAGGGCGTGGTTGCCGACATCGAGCGCATGTACGAGCACTTCCCGGTGCTGAAGGAACGGCACACCCAGCAGGCCGGCACGCTGTCGGGCGGCGAGCAGCAGATGCTCGCGGTTGCGCGCGCGCTGATGCTGCGACCGCGGCTGATGTTGCTGGACGAGCCGTCGTTCGGCCTAGCGCCCCTGATCGTGCGCGAGCTGTTCAAGATTCTCGGCAAGATCAACCGCGAGGACAAGGTCACCATTCTGGTGGTGGAGCAGAACGCGCAGCTGGCGCTGGAACTCGCCGACCAGGCCTATGTCATCGAAACCGGACGGATCGTGATGTCGGGCAACGCCAAGGACATCGCGACCAACGAAGACGTCCGCAAATCCTATCTCGGCTACTGAGGAGCAGGCCATGGAGCTGTTTACCAACCAAGTCCTGGCCGGCATCGCCACGGGCGCGATCTACGCCTGTATGGCGCTCGCCGTCGTGATGATCTACCAGGCGATCGACCATCTGAATTTCGCCCAGGGCGAAATGGCGATGTTCTCGACCTTCATTTCCTGGCAATTGATGCAGTGGGGCATTCCCTACTGGTGGGCGTTCCTGGCCACGCTGATCATCTCCTTTGGCGGCGGCATCCTCATCGAGCGGCTGTTGTTCAAGCCGCTCGCCAAGGCTCCGATCCTGACCAACGTCGCCGGCTTCATCGCATTGTTTGCGATCGTCAACTCGGTGGCCGGCCTGATCTGGGACTTCACCATCAAGCAGTATCCGTCGCCGTTCGGATCCTCGCCCTTCCTTGGCAGCCAGCTGATCTCGACCCACCAGGCCGGCATGATCGGCGTTACGCTGCTGCTGCTGATCCTGCTGTTCCTGTTCTTCCAGTACACGCGGATCGGTCTTGCGATGCGCGCCGCCGCCTCGCTGCCTGAATCGGCCCGCTTGGTCGGCATCAACACCTCGTGGATGATCGCACTGGGCTGGGGCATGGCCACCGCCATCGGCGCGATCGCCGGTATCCTGATCGCACCTGTGGTGTTCCTGGAGCCGAACATGATGGGCGGCGTGCTGATCTACGGATTTGCCGCGGCAGTGCTCGGCGGCCTGACCTCACCGCTCGGCGCCGTGCTCGGCGGCTTCCTGGTCGGCGTGTTTGAAAATCTCGCCGGGACCTACATTCCCGGCGTCGGTAATGAGCTGAAACTGCCGATCGCGCTTGCGCTGATCATCACCGTCCTGGTTGTCAAACCGGCTGGACTGTTGGGCCGGCCCATCGTGAAGCGAGTTTGATCATGAGCGCAGTCGAAGAAGTCGTCACAGAAGCACCGGCTGTCGAGGCCGTTCCGAAGCGGGCGATGACGCTCGGCCTGGGCACCTCGCTGGTGGTGCTGGCCGCGCTGGTCATCGCGCCGCTGTTCGTCAAGAACTTCATCATCTTCCAGATGACGATGCTCCTGATCTACGCCCTTGCCGTGCTGGCGCTGAACATCCTGACCGGCGGAAGCGGTCAGTTTTCGCTCGGCCAGAGCGCGTTCTACGCGGTCGGCGCCTATACGTCGGCGATCCTGATGGAACATGTCGGGATGAACTACGCGCTGACGCTGCCGATCGCGGGCATCATCTGCTTTGCCTTCGGTTTCGTGTTCGGCCAGCCGGCGCTGCGACTCTCCGGCGTCTACCTGGCGCTGGCGACCTTTGCGCTGGCGGTCGCCATGCCGCAACTGCTCAAGCTCGGCTTCTTCGAGCATTGGACCGGCGGCGTGCAGGGCCTGGTGGTAACCAAGCCCGATGCGCCGTTCGGCCTGCCGATGTCACAGGATATGTGGCTGTACTACTTCACGCTCGTAATCGGGGTCGGGATCTACATTGCCTCGGTCAACCTGCTGCGCTCGCGCTCGGGCCGCGCCTTCATGGCGATCCGCGACAACGAGATTGCGGCGTCTGCGATGGGCGTCGACGTCGCGCTGTACAAGACGCTGGCGTTCGGCGTCTCGGCCGGCATCACCGGCGTTGCCGGCGGTCTCGGCGCCATCGCGGTGCAGTTCGTGGCCCCGGACGGCTACACCATCACGCTCGCGATCTCGCTGTTCCTCGGCATGGTCGTCGGCGGCGTCGGCTGGCTGCCAGGCTCGATCGTCGGAAGCGCCTTCATCATCTTCGTACCCAACATCGCGGAAGGAATCTCGAAGGGCCTTTCCGGCGCGGTATTCGGCGTACTCCTGTTTCTCGTCATCTTCCTCGTGCCGCACGGCGCCAGGCAGGTCGCGATGGTCGCCCAGCAGATGCTCGGCAAACTCAAGAAGAACTAAGAACCCAAAGAACAAACTCAGGAGTCACTATGCCTGCACCTCTACGGACTGCCGCCCTCGGGGCGGCGGCCGCTGTATTCGTTTTCGTGTCCGGTAGCGCCTTCGCCCAAAAGAAGTATGACACGGGTGCGACCGATACAGAGGTCAAGATCGGTCACATCGTACCCTACAGCGGTCCGGCCTCTGCCTACGGCATCATCGGCAAGACGGAAGAAGCATACTTCAAGATGATCAATGAGAACGGCGGTATCAACGGCCGCAAGATCAAGTTCATCTCGTATGACGACGCCTACAGCCCGCCGAAGGCTGTCGAACAGGTACGCAAGCTCGTCGAGAGCGACGAGGTGCTGGTAGTCTTCAATGCGCTCGGTACGCCATCCAACACGGCGATCCAGAAATATCTGAACTCCAAGAAAGTGCCGCAACTCTTCGTCGCCACCGGCGCCACCAAGTGGAACGATCCGACGCACTTTCCGTGGACCATCGGATGGCAGCCTAGCTACCAGAGCGAAGCGCGCATCTACGCCAAGTTCCTGATGAAGGAAAAGCCCGACGCCAAGATCGCCGTGCTCTACCAGAACGACGATTTCGGCAAGGACTACCTCAAGGGCCTGAAGGATGGCTTCGCCGGCAAGACATCGGCGATCATCGCCGAGGAAAGCTACGAGGTCTCGGAGCCGACGATCGATAACCATATCGTCAAGCTCAAGGCCACCGGCGCGGACGTCCTGATCAGTATCACGACGCCGAAATTCGCGGCGCAGACCATCAAGAAGATGGCCGAGATCGACTGGAAGGCGCTCCAGATCGTGGCGAACGTATCGACGTCGGTCGGCGCTGTCATGAAGCCGGCGGGCTTCGAGAACGGGCAAGGCGTACTTTCGGCGCACTACGCCAAGGACGCCGGTGATGCGCAATGGAAAGACGATCCGGGGATGAAGAAGTTTCTCGCCTTCCTGGACAAGCATTATCCGGACGCCGACCGCTCGAACAGCCAGGTGATCTATGGTTATGGTGCAGCCCAGACCATGACCAAGATCCTCGAGATGTGCGGTGACGACCTGACCCGCGCCAACATCATGAAACAGGCAGCGGACCTGAAAGACTTCACGCCCGACACGCTGTTGCCTGGCGTCAAGCTCAACACGTCCGCCACCGACTTCGCGCCAATCGAGCAGCTTCAGATGATGCGCTTCAAGGGCGAGAAGTGGGAGATGTTCGGCGACGTCATCAGCGGCGAGGCGGCAACTCATTAATATTCCGCCCCGCGGGCAGTTTCCCGCGGCACCCGACTAAATATCGCCTCCCGCGACGCCGTCGCGGGGGGCTTTTTGTTGCTGGACGGGACCGAAAGGTATTCAATGCGATCCAAGAGCCGCAAAGCGCTCCAATCAAAAAGAAGATGACACATCCATCCTGATCCTAGGGAGATCAAAATGTCCGTTCTCAACTTGCGACTGGGAGCCTTTGCGGCTGCCCTCGCATTGCTTGCCGCATCCAGCAGCGGCGCATTGGCACAAAAGAAATACGACACCGGCGCTAGCGATACTGAAATAAAGATCGGCAATATCATGCCGTACAGCGGTCCTGCTTCCGCCTATGGCGTGATCGGCAAGACCGAAGAGGCCTACTTCAAGAAGATCAATGCCGAGGGCGGCATCAACGGCCGCAAGATCAACTTCGTCAGCTATGACGACGCCTACAGCCCGCCGAAGACGGTGGAGCAGGCCCGCAAGCTGGTGGAGAGCGACGAAGTCCTGATCGTCTTCAATCCGCTGGGCACCCCGCCGAACTCGGCGATCCAGAAATACCTGAACACGAAGAAGGTACCGCAACTGTTCGTCGCCACCGGCGCGACCAAGTGGAACGATCCGAAGGAGTTCCCTTGGACCATGGGCTGGCAGCCCAACTACCAGAGCGAATCCCAGATCTATGCGAAGTACATCCTGAAGAACAAGCCGGACGCCAAGATCGCCGTGCTTTACCAGAACGACGACTACGGCAAGGACTACCTGAAGGGCTTCAAGGACGGTCTCGGTGCCAAGGCAGCATCGATGATCGTCATCGAGGAAAGCTATGAGGTTTCTGAACCGACGGTCGACTCCCATATCGTCAAGATGAAATCGACCGGCGCCGACGTCTTCTTCAACATCACCACGCCGAAATTCGCGGCGCAGGCGATCAAGAAGAACGCCGAGATCGGCTGGAAGCCGCTGCACTTCCTCAACAACGTTTCGGCCTCGATCGGCAGTGTGATAAAGCCGGCCGGCTTCGAGAATGCACAGGACATCATCTCCTCCGCCTACCTCAAGGATCCCACCGACAAGCAGTGGGATAAGGATGCCGGGATGATCGCCTGGAACCAGTTCCTGGATAAGTATTATCCGGAAGGCAACCGTGCGGACGCCTCGCTGATGTATGCCTATACCGTTGCCCAGGGCCTCGCGCATGTGCTGAAGGCATGCGGCGACGACCTGACCCGGGCTAACATCATGAAGCAGGCGGCCAACATCAAGGACCTCGAACTCGGCGGTCTGCTGCCCGGCATTAAGGTAAACACGTCGGCGACGGACTTCGCTCCGATCTCGCAGGTGCAGCTGATGAGGTTCAAGGGCGACACCTGGGAACGCTTCGGCGAAATTCTTTCCGGCGACGTCGGCGGCTAGTCAACCGGACAGCCTACTAAAGCAGCAGCCTCTGCGGCTTTGCCGCAGGGGCTTTTTGTTGTGACGTTTCCGGCAAGATGGTAAGCACGCGACATCAAAAGAGCTTCATTCAAGGGGCCGGACCACCATCTTTGGTTAAATGAAAAGGGAGAGACAGAAATGTCCACAATGAAAAAACTGGCGGTCGTGACGGCCGCGTTTGGATTGCTTGCGGCGACTTCGAGCGGTGCCCTCGCACAAAAGAAATACGATTCCGGCGCAAGCGATACCGAAATCAAGATCGGCAACATCATGCCCTACAGCGGCCCGGCTTCGGCCTATGGCGTGATCGGCAAGACCGAAGAGGCTTACTTCAAGAAGGTCAACGCGGAGGGCGGCATCAATGGCCGCAAGATCAACTTCATCAGCTATGACGACGCCTACAGCCCGCCGAAGACGGTCGAGCAGGCGCGCAAACTGGTCGAAAGCGATGAAGTCCTGCTGGTCTTCAATCCGCTCGGAACCCCGTCGAACACCGCGATCCAGAAGTACCTGAACAGCAAGAAGGTGCCGCAACTGTTCGTCGCCACCGGCGCCACCAAGTGGAACGATCCGAAGAATTTTCCCTGGACGATGGGCTGGCAGCCCAACTACCAGAGCGAAACGCAGATCTACGCGAAGTACATTCTGAAGAACCACCCGAACGCCAAGATCGGCATTCTCTACCAGAACGACGACTACGGTAAGGACTATCTGAAGGGCTTCAAGGACGGGCTCGGCGCCAAGGCGGCATCGATGATCGTCATGGAGGAAAGCTACGAAGTCTCCGAACCGACCATCGACTCCCACATCGTCAAGCTGAAGTCGACCGGCGCCGACGTGTTCATGAACATCACCACGCCGAAGTTCGCGGCGCAGGCGATCAAGAAAAACGCCGAGATCGGCTGGAAGCCCACGCACTTCCTCAACAACGTCTCGGCCTCGATCGGCAGCGTGATGAAACCGGCTGGCTTCGAAGCCAGCCAGGGCATCATCTCGTCCGCCTATCTCAAGGACACGTCCGACCCGCAGTGGAAGGACGATGCCGGCATGAAGGCGTTCGATGAGTTCCTGACGAAGTACTTCCCGGAAGGCAACCGCATTGATGGATCGGTGATGTTCGGTTACACCGTCGCGCAGGGACTCGTTCAAGTGCTGAAGGCTAGCGGCGACAATCTCACGCGCGAGAACGTCATGAAGCAGGCCGCCAGCATCAAGGACCTCGAGCTCGGTGGCCTTTTGCCCGGTATCAAGGTCAACACCAGCCCGACAGACTTCGCTCCGATCTCGCAGGTCCAACTGCAGAAGTTCAAGGGCGAAGCGTGGGAATTGTTTGGCGAGATTATGAGCGGAGACGTCGGCGGCTAGCCTGGTCTCCAAACTCAACAACCACATCAGGCCCCCTGCAACACCGTTGCAGGGGGCCTTTTCATGAGCTTTCTGCTATCGCCCAATCGGAAAAGCCGATTGGCCAGCCAAACCGCTTACACTTCGGCGGATCATGCGCTAGGTATCGGCTTGGCACCCCCATACAAGAAGCCGCAGCGCCTATTCCCATGGGCGCGGAAGAACAAGGAGTTGTACGAATGCCCCTGCTGACCCGACGCCATATCGCAACAACCCTGCTCGGCCTTGCGATGGCCACGAGCGCCACCGCCGCACTGGCGCAGAAGAAGTACGACGCCGGCGCCAGCGACACCGAGATCAAGATCGGCAACATCGTGCCCTATAGCGGCCCGGCGTCGGCCTATGGTGTGGTCGGCAGGGCGATGGGCGCGGTGTTCAAGAAGGTCAACGACGAGGGCGGCATCAATGGCCGCAAGATCAATTTCATCTCCTATGATGACGCCTATTCGCCGCCGAAGGCCGTCGAGCAGGCGCGCAAGCTGATCGAGAGCGATGAGGTTCTACTGCTGTTCGGCACGCTCGGCACCCCCTCCAACACCGCGATCCAGAAATACGTCAACAGCAAGAAGGTGCCGCAACTGTTCGTCGCCACCGGCGCCACCAAGTGGAACGACCCGAAGGCGTTTCCCTGGACCATGGGCTGGCTGCCGAGCTACCAGAGCGAGTCGCGCATCTATGCGAAGTATCTCACGAAGGAGAAGCCGACGACCAAGATCGCCGTGCTCTACCAGAACGACGACATGGGTAAGGACTATCTGAAGGGCCTGAAGGACGGCTTCGCAAAGGATGCCTCCCGCATCGTTGCGGAGGAAAGCTACGAGGTGTCGGAGCCGACCATCGACTCGCATGTGGTGCGGATCAAGTCGTCCAATCCGGATGTTGTGGTATTCTTCACCACGCCGAAGTTCGGCGCGCAGGCGATCAAGAAACTCGGCGAGATGAGCTGGAAGCCCGTCACCATCATCTCCAATGTCAGCGCATCCACCGCGACCGTGATGCGGCCCGCGGGGTTGGAGAATTCGCAAGGCGTGATCTCGGCCGCCTACGCCAAGGATGCCAGCGATCCCCAGTGGGAGGGCGACGCCGGCATCAAGGCGTTCGACGCCGTGCTGGCCAAATACCTGCCGGATGTCAATCGCGTCGATTCCTCAGCCATGACCGGCTACAACATGGCGACCACCATGGTCGAAGTGTTGAAGCGCTGCGGTGACAATCTGACCCACGAGAACGTGATGAAGCAGGCTGCGAGCTTGAAGCAGTTCCCGCAAGGCGGGCTGCTGCCGGGCGTCACCATCTCCACCGGGCCGGAAGACTTCCAGCCGATCGAGCAATTGCAATTGATGCAGTTCAAGGACGGGCGCTGGCAGTTGTTCGGCGACGTCATAAGCGGCGAACTCGCCCACTAGGACAGATTGCCATGACCGACCGGCGTCCCCTCTTGCGTGCGATCTTTGACGCGGCCGTTGCGGCCGCGCATCCCGACGTCGTGCTCGCGGCGCATCTGCGGCCCGCGCCGAAAGGCCGGGTGATCTGCCTTGCCGCCGGCAAGGGCGCGGCGGCCATGGCGGCTGCGGCCGAACGGCACTACCTCGATACGCTGGGGCTTGATCCCGCGCGGCTGACCGGCCTTGCCACCACGCGCCACGGCCACGGCGTGCCGACGCGCCGCATCAGGGTGATCGAGGCCGGCCATCCCGTACCCGATGAGGCCGGACTGAAAGCCGCCGACGAAACACTGCGTCTCGCCGCTGAAGCAACCGGTGACGATCTGCTGCTGGTGCTGTTGTCCGGCGGCGGCTCGGCAAACTGGATCGCGCCGGCCGACGGTGTTTCGTTTGCACAGAAGCAGCAGGTGAACCGCGCGTTGTTGCGTTCGGGCGCACCGATCGGCGAGATGAACATCGTCCGCAAGCATCTGTCGCGGATCAAGGGCGGCCGGCTGGCCCGCGCCGGACAGCGCGCCGCCGAAATCGTGACGCTCGCGATCTCAGACGTGCCGCATGACGATCCGTCCGCGATCGCATCCGGACCGACGGTGCCGGACCCGAGCACGCTGGCGGACGCCCGCGCGCTGGTCGCGCGGTACAATCTCACGGTCGACGATGCCGTCAGGCGCGCCCTGGAAAATCCGGCGAATGAGAGCTGCAAGCCCGGCGACACGGCGTTTGCCCGCGCCCAATTCGAGATGATCGCAAAACCCAAGGCCTCGCTCGACGCCGCCATCAAGGTCGCCAAGGATGCCGGCTATGAGGTCATCGGCCTCGGCGCGGATCTCGAAGGCGAGGCGCGCGACGTTGCGGCCGATCATGTGCGGCTGGCGCTGAAGGCACAGGGCGAAGGCAAGCGCATCGCGATCCTTTCGGGCGGCGAACTCACCGTGACCGTGCGCGGCAACGGCCGTGGCGGCCCCAATCAGGAATACGCGCTGGCGCTGGCAGACCTTCTGAAGGACACGACCGGCATCGTGGCGCTGGCCGCGGACACCGACGGCGCCGACGGCGGCGCCGGCAGCGCGACCGACCCGGCCGGCGCCGTGATCGACCAGACCACGTTTGCGAAGATGAAGTCGCTCGGCCTCGACCCCGCGGCCTATCTCGCCAACAACGATGCCACCGCGTTCTTTTCGGCCACCGGCGATCTGCTGCTGACCGGCCCAACGCTCACCAACGTCAATGACGTCAGGGTGATCCTGGTGGATCCCGCCTAGGTTTTTCGGGCGACGTCCGGCATTCTGTACGTGTCGAAACGACGTTAACGTTTTGTTGAGCAAGTTGCCAAGAACCCACACGCATTTACCGGTCTCCAAGATGCGATTCACCAGCATGGGCTTCTAATGGGCGCTCTCCTGGAGGGAGGAGAGCCGCCGATAACGGCTGGGGAAACGCGACATGACCGATCACGGCCAGATTTCCGCCTCGCGGGCGGCGCAGCTGAGCGCGCGGTTCGAAGAGGCGATCAACAATTTGTCGCTTGGAATCGTCGTATTCGACGAGAAGCGCGAAGTCGTTTTCTGCAACGAGCGCTATCGGGAAATGTACGGGCTGTCGCCGGAAGAGGTGAAGCCGGGGACGCCGACCCGTGAACTGATCCGGCACAGGCTCGATCTCGGCCTCAAAGTGCAGATCGCGCCTGATGATTACATCCGTGAACGCATCGGCCGCGACATCGCACTCGACACCACGGTGCAGGAATTCATTGACGGCCGGATCATCGCCTACACCGTCTACCCGATGCCGGGCGGCGGCGGGATGGCGACCCACGAGGACATCACCGAGCGCGAAGGGCTCA
>Ga0307499_10000323_pt1 | contig 17594 bp, 13 predicted proteins | sample 13_S_MG_FD_201363 | JGI IMG/M metagenome (GOLD analysis project Ga0307499, IMG submission 201363) | Soil microbial communities from Populus trichocarpa stands in riparian zone in the Pacific Northwest, United States - 13_S | ecosystem: Environmental > Terrestrial > Soil > Riparian zone > Trees... | reverse complement strand
CGGGCTCCCGCCGGCCGGGGGAGGTCAGGTGAGCAGCCAGCCGCCGTCCACGTGCAGGTTGATGCCGTTGACCGACTGGTTGCGGAGCAGGAACGCGACCGCGTCCACCATGTCGGCCATCGTGATCGAGCGCCGGCCCGGGGTGCGGCTGAGCACCCGCTCGGTCGCCTCCGGCTTGTCTATCCATTGTGGACTGTCCGGGACCACGCCGGGGTGCAGCGCGTTGACCCGGATCGGTGCCAGCTGCACGGCCAGCGTGCGGACCATGCTGTCGATGCCGCCGTTCACCGTGGTGACCGTGGTCGAGCCGGGGTACGGCCGCTCCTTGGCCAACCCGCCGAACAGCACGACCGCGCCGTCCGGTGGCATCTTCGGCACCGCCACCCGGACCGCCTCGGTGTAGCCGACCAGCTTTAGCGTCACCAGCCGGATCGCCCGGGCGATGTCGTACCCGGCCAGCGTGTTCGCGTCCCGCTCGACCGCGGCCAGCACCAGGTAGTCGATCCGGTCCACTCCGGACAGCCGCTCGGCGATCTGGGCCGGCTCGGCCAGATCCAGCCCGATCCCGCTGACCGCGTCGCCGATCTCCTTGGCGATACCCTCGGCCCGCTGCGCGTCCCGGCCGGAGATCACCACCCGGTCGCCACCGGCTGCGTAGTGCCGGGCGATCTCCAGCCCGATGCCCGCGGTGCCGCCCAGCACCACAACCGTCCGTGCCATCTGCCGTTCCCCTCGACGTAGTCGGGCCTGCCGGTCAGTCCAGTGTGGACCGCAGGTATTCCCAGTCCCGGGCGAACCGGTAGGAGTGCCGGCGCGGCGGCTGCGGTGCCTGGGTCTCCAGCCAGCGCACCGGGCCGCTGCCGACGTTGCGGAAGGCGTGCACGCAGCCGACCCCGGCCCAGGCGACATCACCGGGGGAGAGCCGGTACCGCTCGCCGTCGAAGCTGGCCTCGACCTCGCCGGACAGGATCAGGTACGTCTCCTCGAACGGGTGGTCGTGCGCGCCGGCCACCCCGTCCGGGACGTAGCTGACCATGAACATGGTGGACAGCTCGGCGCCCAGATCGGAGTCCACCATCATCTTCACGGTGATCCCGCTGTAGACCAGCAGCGCGGTGCGCATGCTGGCGGAGACCGCGAGCATGTCCTGGGTCTGTTTGTCCACGTCCATGTTGGCCGCGTCGATGTGGCCGAACGAGCGGGTTCGCGGGTCCCGGACGTCCACCGCGATCGGCGCGGTCACCGGCAGCGGTGGCACCGCGTACGTGTCGCACCCGTACCGCGCCCGGGGCACCGGCGCGTACAGGTCGGCCCACCGGGCAAGCTCACCGTCGTCGTTGCGGATCGCGTGCGGGACCCCGACCGGGATCAGGCCGTAGTCACCGGTGCCGAGCCGGAACGAGCCCTCACTGGTCTGCAGCACCAGCGAGCCGTCCAGCACGTAGCAGCATTCCTCCACCGAGTGCACGTGCGCCGGCACCTGGCCGCCGGGCGCCAGTTCGCACACGCCGAAACCGGTGTGCACGGCGCCGGTCGAGGCGTCCACCACCGACGAGCGGCGCAGGCCGATGCTGCCCGGGGCGAGAGCTCCCGGGTCGGCCCAGCCAGCCTCGGTCGCCCGGCGGACCAGGTGCCGGCCGCTCACGCGGACTGCTTGCGTGCGGCGGCCTGGCCGACCAGGTAGTCGCTGGACGCCTGCACCAGCCCGCGGGCCCGGGCGGTGTCGGCGACCAGCTTGCCGGCGCGCTTCTGCACCACCCCACCGACGATCACGGTGTCCACATTGGACACGTCGGCGGACAGGGTGACCGCGGCGACCGGGTCGAGCACCGGCGCTACGTTCAGCGCGCCGGTGTCGATCACGATCAGGTCGGCCTGCTTGCCCGGGGTGAGCGTGCCGGTGCGGTCTTCCACGCCGGCCACCCGGGCACCGTCCACAGTGGCCATCCTGAGCAGCTGCCGGGCGGTCGGCATGTGCGCCGGCGCGTCCGTGTCGGCCTGCCAGCTGACCTCGTTGATGCGGGCCCGCTCGGCCCCGAACGCGGCCCGGATCTGGGTGAACATGTCGCCCGGCACGGTGGTCACCACGTCGATGGACAGGCTCGGCCGCAGCCCGTACTGGACCGCCTTGACCACCGGCGGCCAGCCGTGCCCCATCTGCAGTTCAACCAGTGGCGCGATCGAGATCATGCCGCCGGAGTCGGCCACCAGCTGCCACTCCTCGTCGTCGAAATAACAGCAGTGGATATAGGTGGTATCCGGGCCCAGCAGGCCCAGTTGCGACAGCTTGTGCACCATCCCGAACCGCCCGGCAACCCGGCCCATCGCCACGTGCACGGTGATCGGGATACCGAGCCGGCGGGCCAGCTCCCATTCGGCCCGGACCACGTCGTCCTGGCAGAATCCGGTCCCGCGGGTGGCCAGCCCCATCGTCAGCAGCCCGTCGTCGGAGGAGAAGTAGGTGTTGCGGACCCGCTCCACGTCGCCGGCCGGGATGGCGATCTTGCTGTCGAACCAGTAGTCGGACAGCGAGAGGTTGGCGCTGCCGTAGGCGTACTGGGCCCGGATGCCGGATTCCTGCAGGCCCCTGATGCCGGCATCCGGGTGCTCGGGCGTGTTGTTGATGTGCGACCAGTCGACCAGCGTGGTGATGCCGGCGTTCAGGCACTCCAGTGCGCCGGCCAGGTTCGAGGCGTAGACGTCCTCGGGCCGGTACAGCGGCGCGAAGGTGTCCAGGATCTCGACGAAGTAGTCGTCCAGGGTGGCGTTCGGGGCGCTGCCCCGGATCGCGGCCTCCCAGGTGTGCCGGTGCGTGTCGACGAAGCCGGGCAGCACGATCTGCCCGGTCACGTCGACCACCTCGGCATCGGCGGTGATCTCCGGCTCGATCGCGACGATCTTGTCGCCGTCGATCAGCACGTCCGCTTTCGGCAGGTCGCCGATGGAGTCGTCCATCGTGATGACCTGACCGCCGCGCAACAGCATCTTGCCCATGTCGCTCCTCGGCCGTGCGGTCGGATCTTGGTCGGATCAGTAGGCGAGCAGGGACCGGACCGCGTCGGTCACCTTCGCCACCGTCGGCATCACCTGTTGTTCCAGCGCGTCCGCGAACGGCAGTGGCACGCAGGCGGCGGCCACCCGGCGGATCGGCGCGTCGAGCAACTCGAAGCCCTCGTCCGCGACCACCGCGGCGACCGTGGCGCCCCAGCCGCCCTGGTACGGGTTCTCCTCCACCAGCACCAGCCGGGAGGTACGCCCGACCGAGGCCAGCACGGCGGCCATGTCCAGCGGGATCAGGCAGCGCAGGTCGAGCACCTCGGCGTCGATCCCGTCCGCCGTCAACCGCTCGGCCGCGCTCAGCGCGACCGGCACCGTCGAGGCCAGCGCCACCAGGGTCACGTCCTGTCCACTTCGGACGGTGGCGGCCCGGCCCAGCTCGACCAGGTGCCCGTCCGGCGCGGTCGGGCCCTTGCTCGCGAACAGCCCCTTGTGTTCGAAGAACACCACCGGGTCGTCGCTGCGGATCGCGGCGGCCAGCAGGCCGATCACGTCCGCCGGGGTGGACGGCGCGGCGATCTTCAGCCCGGGAATGGTCAGCGCCCAGTTCTCCACCGCCTGCGAATGCTGCGCGCCGAAGCCGAGCCCACCGCCGTTCGCGGTCCGCACCACCAGCGGGACGGTGACCTGCCCGCCGGTCATGTACCGCACCTTCGGAATCTCGTTGGCCAGGTAGTCCCAGCAGCAGGCGAGGAAGTCGGAGAACATGATCTCGGCCACCGGCCGCAGCCCGGTCATCGCCGCGCCCATCGCGGCGCCGACGATCGCCTGTTCCGAGATCGGGGTGTCCCAGACCCGCTGCGGGCCGAACTCCTTGAACAGCCCGACGGTCGTCTTGAACACGCCCTCGGCGGCGCCGATGTCCTCGCCGAGGCAGACCACGGTCGGGTCCCGGCGCATCTCCCGGGCGATGCCCTCGGCCACTGCCTCCCGGTAGGTGATCACGTCCGCCACGCCGCACCCCCGTCCGCCCACACGTCGGTGAAGGCCTCGGCCGGGTCCGGCGCCGGGGCCGCCTTCGCCGCCTCGATCGCGGCCGTCACCTCGGCCGCCGCCCGGTCGTCGGCCGCCGTCACGTCCCGGTCCGGCACCCCAGCGGTGGCCAGCCGCGCCCGCAGCACGTCCAGCGGGTCCCGCTGCAGCCACTGCCGCACCTCCTCCTCCGGCCGGTACTTCGCCGGGTCGGCGCGGCTGTGCCCGAAATGCCGGTAGGTCAGCGCCTCCAGTACGGTCGGGCCGTCGCCGGCGCGGGCCCGCGCGGCCGCCCGGACCACCGCGTCGCGGACCACCACCGCGTCGTTGCCGTCGATCACCTCGGCCGGCAGCCGGTACCCCGGCGCCCGGTCGGCCGCCGGGTGGTCGGCCGCGGTCACCGAGCCGATCGGCGTGTACTCCATGTAGAGGTTGTTCTCGCAGATGAACAGCACCGGCAGCGCCCAGACCGCGGCCAGGTTCAGCGCCTCGTGGAACGCGCCGATGTTCGTCGCGCCGTCGCCGAAGAAGGCCACCGCGACCTGCCCGGTGCCGCGCAGCTTCGCCGACCAGGCCGCGCCGGCGGCCATCGGCAGGTGCGCGCCGACGATCGCGTACGAGCCGAGCATGCCGCTGCTGGCCTTGGTCAGGTGCATCGAGCCGCCCTTGCCGGCGCACAGCCCGGTCGACTTGCTCATCAGTTCGGCCAGGCACTCCTCGGCGGTGGCGCCGCGGGCCATCGCGTGGTGGTGGCCGCGGTAGGTGGCGAACACGTAGTCATCGGGCCGCAGCGCGCTGCTGGCCCCGACCGCAACCGCCTCGTGCCCGGCCGCCAGGTGCGTGGTGCCCTTCACCAGCCCGGTCAGGAACAGGTCGTACGCGGCCTGCTCGGTGCGCCGGATCACCGCCATCTGCTCGAACATCCGCAGCAGCGTCGCACCATCCACAGTGGACTCAGTCACGGCGGTCACGGCTCGACCCGGTCCGGCTGCGCCGTGGCCTGCGGGCCGGTGTTCAAATTGGACTGTGCCTCGCGCAGCGTGTTCAGCGGGCCGGTGGCGGTGTAGTAGCGCTGGCCGGCGACGAGAAGGTCTTCGGCGGGGAACTTGGTGATGAGTTCGCAGCCGTCGGCGGTGACGACGAGTTCTTCCTCGATCCGGGCGGCGGTCCAGCCGTCGGTGGCCGGCCAGTAGGTTTCCAGGGCGAAGACCATGCCCTCTTCCAGGACCTCCGGGTGGTCCAGCGAGACCAGCCGGCTGAAGATCGGTTTCTCCCAGATGGACAGGCCCACGCCGTGGCCGTACTGCAGGGCGAACGCGGCTTCCTCGTCCTCGAAGCCGAACTCCTGCGCGGTCGGCCAGACCGAGACGATGTCCGCGGTGGTCGCACCGGGCCGGACCAGCGCGATGGCCTGGTCCATGTACTCGCGGCAGCGGGTGTAGGCGTCACGTTGCGGCACCGACGCCGAACCGACCGCGAAGCACCGGTAGTAGCAGGTGCGGTAGCCGTTGTAGCTGTGCAGGATGTCGAAGAACGCCGGGTCTCCGGGGCGGATCAGCCGGTCGGAGTAGACGTGCGGGTGCGGTGAGCAGCGTTCCCCGGAGATCGCGTTGACCCCCTCGACGTACTCCGAACCCAGGTCGTACAGCACCTTGCTGACCAGCCCGACGCACTCGTTCTCGCGCACCCCCGGCCGGAGGAACCCGTACAACTCCTCGTACGCCGCGTCCACCATCGCGCAGGCCTGGGTCAGCAGGCTGATCTCATCGACCGTCTTGATCCGGCGCGCCTCCAGGAACACCTGCTGGCCGTCCACCACCTCGATGCCCTCGGCCCGCAACGCCATCAGGATCGGCATCTCGACCAGGTCCACACCGACCGGCTGGTCGGCCAGGCCGTGCTCCCGCAGCTCGACCGCGATCTTGCGGGCCACCTCCGCGGCGATCCCGGCATCCGGGTGGAACGCCCCACGCAGGGTCGAGATACCGGCCCGGGCGCCGGACATCCGCGGCGGCCCGGCCGCCTTCTCGTCCGCCGGGCGGTAGTCCAGCCAGGGGTTGTAGAGCTGGTGATGCCGCGCCGCCGAGCCGAAGTCCCAGACGATCGGCCGGCCGCCGCGCGGCAGCAGCGCGAACCGGATCAGCTTGTCCATCGCCCAGGTGCCGATATGGGTAGATGTCAGATAGCGGATGTTGGCGAAGTCGAAGCTCAGCAACGCGCCCAGGGAGGACCGTTCCAGTGCTGCGGTCGCCCGACCCAGCCGCTCGGTGCGCAACCGGTCGAAATCAACCCGCTGCTCCCAGTCGACGGCGTTCGGGCCGAACGTGCGGATCGCCATCGACGACCACCTCACACACCGTCGGGTAGTGGGCCGCGTGCGCCTAGAGTTTACGAACGGCGGCTGGGGCCATCAAGTATTAGTTAACACGAGCGGCCGGGTGATGATGGGTACAGTCGCCCGGGAGGTCGGCCGGATGACCGCCGGGACGCTCCGGGAAGGAAGGTGCGCCGTGCCGGTTACCGCCGGCTCCGTTCCCGCCGTCGGTGAGCGCCTCCGCGACGCCCGCCAGGCGCGCGGCACGAGCCTGCGCAGTCTGGCCCGCGAGCTCGGCGTCTCGGCCAGCCTCATCTCGCAGATCGAGACCGGCAAGAGCCAGCCGTCGGTGAGCACGCTGTACGCGATCACGTCCGCGCTCGGCATCTCGATCGAGGAGGTGTTCGAGCCGCGGCCGGTCGCGGTGAGTGTGCAGGAGGAGCGCACACCCGACGAGCCCGACCCGGCCAACGGGCCTGACCCGGCCGGCGGGCCCGTCCCGGGTGCCGGGCCGGCCCCGGCCGGCGGCGCCGGCAGCCTGCTGGACGTGCTCGGCGCGGCCCGCGGCCACCGGTTCGGCCCGCTGGTCCGGCCGGCGCAGCGGCAGGCGCTGTCCCTCGACTCCGGGGTCACCTGGGAACGGCTCGGCCACCTGCCGGACACCACCGTGGACTTCCTGCTGATCACCTACCAGCCGGGCGGTACGTCGTCCAGCAGCGGGCTGCTGATGCGCCACTCCGGCGCCGAGTACGGCTACCTGTTGTCCGGTGAACTACTGCTGACGCTCGGTTTCGACGAACATCGGCTGCGCGCCGGCGACTCGATCTGCTTCGAGTCCAGCCGCCCGCACCGCTACCAGAACGACGGCAGCACCCCCGCCGTCGGTGTCTGGTTCGTCGTCGAACCGGCCTGACCCACGCCCGCCGGGGCTCCGGCATCGCCGCACGGCGCCGCCCGGCAGGCGGGCGGATCAGTCCGGTTTGGCCGGTGCCAGGGCGCGCAGCACGGCCGTGGCCATCCGGACCTCGCCCAGGGCGGTCGGGTGGAACGGGTTGTCCTGGGCGATGCCCTGCAGGTCCGGACCCAGGCCGTCCGGGCTGGGCTGGCAGAGCTTGGTCAGCTGCGGGTCGGCGATGGCGAAGCCGTACGTCTGCGCGCCGGCGGTCAGGATCCGGTTCAGCTCGCCGTTCAGCGAGCTGAGGAAGCGGATCTTCTCCGGGGTGAGGCCGGCCGCGCCGGCCGGGCCGCGGGCGTCCGGACAGTCGGCGCCGGGCTCGGCGGCGGCGGCGTCGAGTGGGTCGTACGAGCTCATCACCACCACCCGTGGGTGGTCCGGCAGGTCGTTCAGCTCCTGCAGCAGATCGCCGTAGTCGCGGTCGAACTGGGTCAGCCGGTACTCGTAGTTGCCTTTCATGAAGTTGTCGTCACAGACGGCCACGCCGTAGCAGTAGGCGATCATGTCCGACCACCACAGGTCGTTCGGGCCGATCACGACCACCACGAACTTCAGGTCCTGCACCTGCTTCAGCACGCCGACCTGGGGCGGCAGCTCCCGGCCGCTGCGCGGCTGGGAGCCCATCAGCCCCTGCCGGATGGTGGCGCTCGGGCAGCTGAGGTTGAGCACCCGGCCGGGCAGCCCGATGCCGATCTCGGCGGCCAGCGAGTCGGTGCTGCGGTTGCAGTCCCGCTCGTCCGGGGTGCCGTCCGGGATCGCCGGGCCGCCGACCCGGGCCGCCCGCGAGTCGCCGATCACCGCGCCTTCGTACCCGGACAGCTTCGGGCCGACCGGGGTGGGCGACAGGTGATATTGCCCGACGAGATCGGCGAACGATTTGATCTGCCGCAGCCCGGCCGCGCCGGCGGCGGTCGCCGCGCACGAGCCGGCCCAGACCAGCGACACCACACCGAACGTGACCACCACCATCCGGCCGATCGGACCCCGGTCGGCGTGCCGCAGCAGCCGGATGCAGCTGGCCACCGCGGCCAGGCACAGGGTCACCCCGAGCAGCACCAGGTAGCCCCAGGCGCACCAGCGGACCCAGCCGCCGGCGATGGTCCGTGCCGCCGCCGACTGCGCACCCTGGCTGGTCTGCGGGTTCAGCGCCCGGGCCGCCTCGTCGCTGCGCACTGCGGGACCCATGTCCAGCCGCGGCCGGACCGGGCCGTACACCTTCAGTTTCGGCACGTCCAGCGACGTGTTGCCGATCTGCACGACCTGCGCCGGCCCGGACAGCGACAGGCTCGGCGCCCGCGCCTTCACCGTGATGTGCTGGCCCAGCGTCACGACCTCCTGCCCGGGCGTCAGCAGGATCGTGATCGGGATCGCCAGTAGCACCGTGACCAGCACCAGCAGCGCGGTCGGCCAGGCTCGGGCCTCCCGCCAGAGCTGCCGCACCCAGCCACCCCGCCGCGCGACCGGGCCGGCCGGCGGCTCCGGCCCGTCCCGACCGGTGCCGTCCCGACCGGTGCCGTCCTGACCGCTGCCGTCCCGATCGGTGCTGGCCTGATCGGGGCGGTCCTGATCGGCGCCGGGGTGACCGTTGAGAGCGGCGCGGTCGGCCAGGTCGGGCCCGGCCGACTGGGCGGCCGGCGCGGTGTCGGGCGGGGGTGGCTCGGGCATGGCGCGCTCCTCTCCAGGCTGGTCCGGCGGGTTGTCAGGCGCCGGCGCTGGCGGGGGATTGCGTTCGGCAAAGCGCACACGCGTCGGCTGGCAGGGCCGACGCGCCAAGCTCCGGCGGTGGGCAGGCCGAGATGCCAACCATACCGGCGGCACCAACGGGCCGCCTGCGGAGGCGACCGGAAACCACGAGTGGCCCGTCCCCGGCCGAAGCCGGGGCGGGCCACTCAGGGAGTGCCGGGCGGGGGTCAGCGGGCTGCCGAACCCCGCCCGGCAGTGGTCAGCCGAACAACTCGCCTTGCACCGCGTAAGCCAGTGCGATGTCCACCTGAGCCCAGAACCGGTGGTATGTCAGCGTCGGCGCCCGGCCCGCCGCGATGGCGGCCTGCACCGTCGCGAACTGCGGGTCGTTGCGGTAGAAGGAGCGGATCGACAGGAACGTGCTGCTGGAGTTGATCGGGTCACCGTTCGCCATCCGGCCGGTGAAGCCGGGCGGCACGAAGACCGGGTCGTTGAACCGGCTGTAGTCGGCGCGGGTCTCGGGGATCGCGATCCCCTTGGCGTCCCGCAGCAGCCACATGCCGTCCAGCAGCTTCTGCGCGGCCGTCTGCGCCGCGGCGTTGGCGGACCGCTTGGCGTAGTACAGCAGCACCTTCGCGTACGAACCGGCGACGCCCACGTCCTGGGTGAAGTTCTGGACGGTGACGTGCAGGCCCGGGTTGGCCGGCGGGGTGCCGGTCCCCGAGAAGTTGCCGGCCGGCGCACCGGTCCAGGCCAGGTCACTCGGGATCTGGTAGGTGCCGTTGGCGTTGAACGTGGTGTTCGCCAGCGCCCACGCGACCCACTTGTCGAGGATCGCCTTGGCCTGCGCGTTGCCGGTCACCTGGTAGTACTCGGCGACCCGCTCCATCGACCACACCTGGAAACCGAACCAGCGGTTGCTCGGCGGGTCGTGGAACACCGGCTGGAAGTCGTACGCCATCCCGAAGAACGTCGGCAGGCCGGCCGGCGGGGTGGTGTACTGCCCGTCCCAGCTGTTCGTGGCGCCACCGGCGATGCCGCCCTCGGCCGACTGCAGCCAGGAGTAGAACTGCAGCTGCCGGGTGAGGCTGGTGGACCAGTCGGTCCGCGCCGTCGGTGACCGCGGGGTCAGCGCCGGCACGTTCGACAGCGCCCAGGCTGCCAGCGGGTTCTGGTAGCCCTGCATGTTCGCGCCGTCGCCGATCCGCCAGGCCCAGCCCGCGCTCGCGTCGTTCGCCCCACCCCAGGCGAAGTACCAGGACAGCAGGAAGTGCTCGCTGTTCCGGCCGGTCGCCGCCGGGCAGGTCATCGGGTTGGTGCAGTTGCCGATCTGCTTGAAGTACTTGTCGAACATCGCGTAGCGCAGGTAGTCGCCCAGCTTCGCGGCCTTGGCCACGCTGGCCGACACGTCGGCGGCCTTGCCCTGGGCGGTCGCCCAGGTCAGGGCCCAGTACGCGGCCTGCACCGCGCGCGCGTCGGCGTCCGGCGCGTCGGTGAACTTCCACTGCTTGGCGTAGCTGGAGTCACCGGTGAACAGGTCCAGGAACCCGTTCGGGCCACCGTCGGCGAAGGTGTCACAGGACGGCTGCGGGATGGTCTCCCACACCGACTCCTGCGACCCGCGCTGGTAGGTGTTGATGAACGCCGGCTTGGTGACGTGGTCGCCGCACTTGCCGTAGCCGTAGACGTTGTCCACGTCCAGCAGCCAGTGCATCGCGTACATGTCGGGGGTGCCGTAGGTCGAGTTCAACTCGGCCGCGAGCGGGTCCTGGCCGACCGGCACGCTGGTGTTCAGCGGCGATGGGTAGGAGTTGACGGTCGGGAACTCGGCTGCGTAGGTGGCCGGCTTCGCCGCGTTGTAGAACGAGTTCGTCGGCTGGTCGGCGTGCGCCGGGATGATGTACTGCTCGGTGACCGCCCAGGCGTTGTTGAACTTCGTCCAGTCGCCGGTGATCCGGCCGTAGGTGGCCTCCAGCCACATGAAGTAGCTGAACGCCTCCGAGGTCGTCTCGTGGCCCTGGTCCGGGGCCTCGACCATCAGGGTCTCGATCGAGTGGTACGGGATGCCCTGCGGGCTGAAGTACCCGTTGGCCGGGTCGTGCAGCTCGGCGTAGAGCTCGAGGAACCGCTGGTTGCCCACGGCCTGCTCGTTGTCCAGCTCGTTGGCGGTCACCGTGCCGGCCATGAAGCCGGTCGCCGACGCGGTGAAGGTGGCCGTGCCGGCGGTCGAGTCGGCGTCCTCGGCGGCGGCCAGCACAACCGTCTGCGCTGTCGTCCCGTTGGCCGGGGTGAAGGTCAGCGAAGCGCCGGTACGCACCGACAGGTCGGTGTCACCGGCGGTGCGGGCCACCGCGACCGTCACGTTGCTGGTCGGTGCCTGGGACAGCCGTACCGTGAACGTCCCGGTGCCGCCTTCCGGCACGTTCACCGTGCCCGGCTGCACCACGATCGCCGGCCCGAGGTTCGGGTTGACCGTGATACCCACCGGCGCGGACGTCGAGGTGGCGCCCTTGTTGTCGGTGGCCCGGGCGGCTACCGAGTAGTTGCCGGCCGGGACCGCGGTCCAGCTGAACGTGTACGGGGCGGTCGTGTCGGTGCCGACCACGGTGGTGCCGGCGAGGAACTCGACCTGGGTGATCGTGCCGTCGGGGTCGGTCGCGTTGGCGGCGAACCCGATGGTGGCCGGCGCGGTGAACGTGGCGCCCGGCGCCGGTGCGGTGAGCACCGCGGTGGGCGGCGTGTTCGGGCCGGTGCAGGGGGTGCCGTTGATCGCGAACGCGGTCGGCGCGGGGTTGGCGGCACCGCTGGTCAGCGCGCCGTTGAAGCCCATGTCGACCGAGCCGTTGGCGGCCAGGTTGCCGTTCCAGTCGGCGTTGCGGGCGGTCACGTTCGCCCCGCTCTGCGACCAGACGGCCGACCAGCCGTTGTCCACCCGCTGGGTGCCGGGGAACGTGAACGTCAGAGCCCAACTGGTGAGTGGATCGCCGAGGTTGGTGAGCCGGACGGCGGTGGTGAAGCCGGTGGGCCAGCTGTTCTGCACGGTGTATGTCACCTGGCACGCGGTGGCGGCCGCGGCCGGCGTGGCCGTGAGCGGTATCGCTGCGACTCCGGCGGCCACCATGCCGGCGACCGCCATCCAGGTTGTCGGCGCCCGCAAGCGCCTGGTACGTCGGGGCATCGCTGTGCTCTCCTCGCGGGGACGTGGTCCGTCCATTTGCGACGCGGACGCCAACCGCGTGGCCGGGCAGGACGGGGAGCGGCACCGCCAGTCCGGAGCCGGCGGTAGGTCGAGCTCTCGCGGCGTTCCGACAGGCCGCAGGAATGATCGCTGGGCTGAACAGCGTCTGGTGAGCCACCCGCGTGGATGCAACGAGAGTAGGACGGACTTACCGCATCGACAAGGCCGCCAAGCTGCCAGACCGCCACAGTTGGGTTACGAGGCCTTCACAGATCGAGAACTGCGCGTTACAGTGAATGCCGCGTGAGAGCGCTCTCACAGAGCAGATGGTCTAGCTCAGATCACCCGTGAGGGCGCCTCTTAGCTCCGCCAGCGGCGACGGCGTGACCGTAGGTCAGGCCGGGTGGCGGTCTCAAACGGGGGCGTGAGCTTCGGCGTGCAGCCGAACTCCCGCCTCGGCCGGGTCAGGCACGTCGACCCGGGTTACGGGACTTGCCCGCCGCTGAAAGGAGGCGATGCCAGGGATTCAGCTTCGGTGGCTTTCCGCGTGGCAATGGCGCCCGGCCGACGGCCGACACGCGACCGGGTGCACGTACTCACCGGGGTGGGTCGCCGCCCCACCCCGGTACCCCTCGAACCGCAAGACCGGTGGGGGCCGGTGCAATCACCGGCCCCCGCCACACCCTCCGACTCGGCACTGGCGCCCGACCGGCCGCCGGTGCGAACAGCCCGACAGGAGAGGCCAGATGTCGAGTGTCCAGCCCGTACCGGTGCGCCGTGGTAGTCGGCTGCGCCGGATCGTGGTGGCGGTCGCCAGCTGCGCTCTTGTCGCAATTGGACTCGTCGCCACGACCGGCGTGAGCCGCGTCGCCGGCGCCGCGCCCGCCTTCAACTACGGGGAAGCGCTGCAGAAGGCGATCTGGTTCTACGACGCGCAGCGGTCCGGCGACCTGCCGGCCAACAACCGGGTCAGCTGGCGTGGTGACTCCGCGCTGACCGACGGCCGGGACGTCGGCCTGAACCTCAGCGGTGGCTGGTACGACGCCGGCGACCACGTGAAGTTCGGCCTGCCGATGGCGTTCTCGACCACGATGCTGGCCTGGGGCGTGGCCGACAACCGGTCCGCCTACGTCGCCGACGGCCAACTGACCCCGATGCTGGACAACCTGCGCTGGGTCAACGACTACTTCATCCGGGCCCACCCGTCGGCCAACGTCCTTTATGGACAGGTCGGCAGCGGCAACATCGACCACGCCTGGTGGGGTCCGGCCGAGGTGATGCCGGTGGCGCGGCCGTCGTTCAAGATCGACGCCAGCTGCCCCGGCTCGGACCTCGCCGGTGAGACCGCCGCCGCGATGGCCGCCTCCTCGATGGGCTTCCAGGCGACCGACTCGGCGTACGCGGCCACCTTGCTCACGCACGCCAAGCAGCTCTACACCTTCGCGGACGGCGTCCGCGGTAAGTACAGCGACTGCATCACCGACGCCGCCAACTTCTACCGGTCCTTCAGCGGCTTCTGGGACGAACTGGTCTGGGGCGCGATCTGGCTCTACCGGGCCACCGGCGACACCGCGTACCTGGCGAAGGCCGAGAGCTACTACGCCAACCTGAACACCGAGCCGCAGAGCACGACCCACGAGTACAAGTGGACGCTCGCCTGGGACGACAAGGCCTTCGGCGCCTATGTGCTGCTGGCCAAGCTCACCGGCAAGCAGCAGTACATCAGCGACGCCAACCGCTGGCTGGACTTCTGGACCACCGGGCTGCCCAACGGCGACCGGGTCCGGTACTCGCCCGGCGGGCAGGCGGTGCTGGACCAGTGGGGCTCGCTGCGGTACGCCGCGAACACCGCGTGGGCCGCGCTGGTCTACAGCGACTGGACCTCGGACGCGGCCCGCAAGGCGACCTACCACGCGTTCGCCGTGCGGCAGATCAACTACGCGCTCGGCGACAACCCGCGGAACTCCAGCTATGTCGTGGGTTTCGGCACCAACCCGCCGCGCAACCCGCACCACCGGACCGCGCACGGCTCGTGGACGAACAACCTGAACGACCCGGCGCAGTCCCGGCACATCCTGTACGGGGCGCTGGTCGGCGGGCCGAGCACGAACAACGACGCCTACACCGACAGCCGCCAGGACTTCGTGCAGAACGAGGTGGCCACCGACTACAACGCCGGGTTCACCAGCTCGCTGGCCCGGCTGTACAGCGAGTTCGGCGGCACACCGCTGGCGAACTTCCCGGCCGCCGAGACGCCGGACGGGCCGGAGATCTACGCGCAGGCTTCGGTGAACGCGACCGGACCGAACTTCACCGAGATCAAGGTCATGATCCAGAACCACTCGGCCTGGCCGGCGCGGGCGCTGACCACCGGGTCGTTCCGGTACTACTTCACGCTGGAACCAGGGGTCAGCCCGGCCGACATCCGGCTCTCCGTGGCGTTCAGCCAGTGCGCGGCGCCGACCGGCCCCACCCAGGCCAGCGGTTCCGTCTACTACATCACGGTGAGCTGCGCCGGCCAGGTGATCGCCCCGGCCGGGCAGTCGGAGTCCCGCCGGGAGATCCAGGTGCGGGTCAGCTCCAACGGCGCCTGGGATCCGTCCAACGACTGGTCCTTCCAGGGAGTCGCGACCACACCCGGCGCGACACCGATCACCGTGACGAACATCCCGCTGTACGACGGCAGCACGAGGATCTGGGGCAACGAGCCGAGCGGCACCCCGCCGACACAGACGACCACGCCGCCGGTCACCTCCTCGCCCCCAGTGACGAGCCCGCCGGTGACGACTCCGCCGGTGGTGACGACGACCCCGGTCACCACCACGCCGCCACCGGCGGGCGGCTGCCAGGTGACATACGCGAAGAGCCAGTGGGACACCGGCTTCACCGCTGATGTCACGGTCAAGAACAACGGCACCACCGCACTCAACGGCTGGAACCTGCGCTGGACGTTCGCCGGCAACCAGTCGATCAGCAACTTCTGGAACACGGCGCTGACCCAGACCGGGGCGGCGGTGTCGGCCAGCAACGCACCGCACAACGCGAGCGTCCCGGCCGGCGGCACGGTCGTCTTCGGATTCCAGGCCAGCTACGGCGGTACCAACGCGGTACCGACCGGCTTCACCCTCACCGGCACCCCCTGTACCCCTGGCTGAGCCCCTCGTACGCCTGGCTGAGCCGCGCGGCCAGCCAGCCACAGACACCCGCTTGGTCGACCAGGCCGCCGCACTGGTCGGCCGGGCGGGGACTAACACCCGCTTGGTCGACCGGGCCGCCGCACTGGTCGGCCGGGCGGGGACTAACACCCGCTTGGTCGATCGGGCCGCCGCACCGGTCGGCCGGGCGGGGACTAACACCCGCTTGGTCGACCGGGCCGCCGCACCGGTCGGCCGGGCGGGGACTGCACCCCGCTTGGTCGACCAGGCCGCCGCACTGGTCGACCGGGCGGGGCCCACAACCCCCGGACACGTGCCTGCCCCCCTTCAGGCACGAGGCCGGAACGCCCCGGCGGGCAGGGCCACCCGCCGGGGCGATGTGGCGCCGCGACCACACCACGCGCACCGCCGCACCGCTGGGCACGCGGGTGGGCGGGCCCGGGACCCGTGGCAGCCGCGGCTCGGGGTCAGGCCGGCGGCGCGGACCGGTACCCGGTAGGGCCGGTCAGGCGCCGGGGAAGTTGGGGTTGATACAGGTCGCGCCGGGCTCCGGGGTGGTCTTCGGGTTCTGCCTGTAGGTCTTGATGAACAGCTTGATCCGCGGGTCGGCCGCGTCGTCGGTCTTCAGTTGGTACCCCCAGGACTGCACGCTGACGGCCCGATCCAGCCCTGGATACGGGCTCATCATCAGGTAGTCGTTGCCCGCCACCAGCGTCTTGAGCGCAGCCAGCCCGGCCGCGTCCAGACCCGGCCGGTAGGTGACCCAGACCGCCCCGTGCTCCAGCGAGTGCACCGCGTTCTCGTTCGCGATCTGTCGCGTGTAGACGGTGCCGGTGCAGTCAGCCCAGACCGCGTTGTGCCGGCCGCCCATCGGCGGCGAATCCGGGTAGTCGACATGCCCGTCGACGTGGTCCCGCGCGGCGATGTCCTTGTGTACGACCGCGCTCAGGTCGGCGACCGCCGAGCTCGCCCCGCTCGTCGCCGGCTGCGCCGACCCACCCACCGAACTGCTGCACCCGGCGGCGAGCAGCACCGCCACCACGCCGATAACCGGACGGACACCCATCACCGCAGCCTACCGGCACGACACCGCCCAGCCGGGCTCATCGGGCCGGCAGCCGCGGCCCGCCGAGTAGCAGCATCAGGTAGTTGTCGCTCACCCGATCACCGGGCAGTTTCTCCAGATGTGCCAGCGCCAGCCGAGCATTGTCAACGAGCCTTCTCACCTCCTGGAATTCTGGTGTTGGCGTGTGGACGTAGTCTGCCTCTATCCGAGCGGACTGCAGCTCGATGATTAGCTTGACGAAGGCGACCAGCTCGGCTGACGGAGAATCGAGGAGCGGCTCGATCGTCTCCGGCAGCTTGTGTCGCTTCGTTTGAGCAATGATCCACTTGGAGACGACTCGAATGTCATGGTGCGAATACCATCGGCGTGCTGTCGACCAGTCGTCCACGCGGCTCGGGTCATCACCCAGCATTCGGCGGGCGGCGACCCGATCAGCTCGTGAAAGACGGCGTAATAGGCGGCGGAGACCGCGCGACGCAACGCGGCGCGGCGCGGCGCGGGTGAGCGGAGAACGTCGTCTGCGAAGTCGAGCAGGTCTGCGCCGAGGGTCGGTGCCGTCACCGACCCGGGTCGGATGACGCAGACTGCGCCGCGGCGCGTGCCTGAGCGACTGTCTCGGCTGGGAAGGCGGCGGACCCCGGATCTCCCAGGCAGGTGTAGCGCATCACGGTCGACTCGATGATGGCGTGCTCCCAGGCCATCCTGTCGATGGCGAGGCTCAGCTTCAGCGCCTGTTCCGCTGGCCAGAGATCGGCACCGTCCGGCGGGTCAGCCAGCAGGACCCGCACTTCGATGAAGGTGCCGGTCTGCCGGAACCATTCGCTGGCGACGAGCGCGTCGTAGATGTGGAAGCCTTCGATGGTCTGGCCGCGGAGGGCGTCGGCGAAGGCGGCGAGCATGCGGTCGTTGGTGCCGCCGAGCGGGGCGGGGATGTAGAGAGCGTCCGGCATGGGGCCAGAATAGTCGGGAATGGTTGAGGTGGGCACGGTCATTTTGGTGGCCTCCGAGGTTTGGTAATTCGCCTGGTAATTGTGACCAACTGACCGGGCAAATTGCTGGGTAAATGTCGTGCCGGCCACCGGAGTAGTGGCCGGCACGAACGAACCTACGGAGGTGCGAGGGGTCGAGCCCGGACTGTGGCGGATCTGTGGTTAACCGATCCGCCGGTGGTGAGGGGTTCGACAGGGGCGTCGAGTAGTGCAACGTTGCGGTGC
>Ga0307499_10000322_pt1 | contig 17656 bp, 15 predicted proteins | sample 13_S_MG_FD_201363 | JGI IMG/M metagenome (GOLD analysis project Ga0307499, IMG submission 201363) | Soil microbial communities from Populus trichocarpa stands in riparian zone in the Pacific Northwest, United States - 13_S | ecosystem: Environmental > Terrestrial > Soil > Riparian zone > Trees... | reverse complement strand
TGGATGCGGCTTGGACTGATGCCGCAATTCATCGTGCGGCAGTCGCTGATCATTGGTTTCATCGCCGGCGCCTTCGTGCTCGGCTTCAATCTCGGCGCCACCGCCGCGATGTGGGCCAGCGCCGCCGCGGTCTGGATCGCGATGATCGGCCAGATGATCGTGTTGAACCGCAGGCTCGGCAGCCACATCGAGGCCGGCCCCAAAGCCTATGATTTCCGCGGCTGGCTTGCCGTCTCGCTGCCGATCCTGCTGGTGGAAAGCTTTTATCTGCTGCTGTCCTACACCGACGTGCTGGTACTGCAGCAATTCCGCTCCTCCGAAGAGGTCGGTGTCTATTTCGCCGTGGTGAAGACGCTGGCGCTGGTCTCCTTCATTCACTATGCGATGGCGGCGACGACGGCGCATCGCTTTGCCGAGTACCACGCGTTAGGCGACAAGCCGCGGCTGTCGGCCTATGTGGCGCACGCGATCCAGTGGACGTTCTGGCCGTCGCTGGCCGCGACCATTTTGCTGCTGGCGATGGGCAAGCCGCTGCTGTGGCTGTTCGGGCCGCAATTCGTGGTCGGCTACGACATCATGTTCATTGCCGCGATCGGCCTTGTCGTGCGATCCGCCATCGGCCCGGTCGAGCGGCTGCTCAACATGCTCGGCCACCAGCACATCTGCGCGCTGGCCTATGCGCTCGCCTTTGTCATGAACCTCGTGCTGTGCGTGGTGCTGGTGCCGCGCTTCGGCGGCCAAGGCGCGGCGGCCGCGACCTCGATCTCGCTGGCGTTCGAGACGGTGCTGCTGTTCTGGATCGTGCGCCGGCGGCTCGGCCTGCACGTGCTGGCGTTCGGCAAACGCGCGGGCTAGCGGGGTTCGCGACCTCAGCCATTTTGAAGTGCAGCGACGGCCGGATCTGTGTCCAAAAGGGCATTGAGCAGCTTCCGGCCCGACGTATCCGCCTGCATGATCGGATCGGCCTTGAACGTCGCCTTCAGAAAGCCGGACACTGCACGGATGCGCGGAACGAACTGCAAATCGTTGTGGACGTTGATCCAGAGTTCGCGCGTGGTCGACAACCTGTCGTGAAGCACCGGCACGAGGTCGTCGCGCCCGTCGGCCGCGAAGCTCGGCAGCAGCACCAGGCCAAGACCGCCGGCCGCGGCGTTCATCTGCGCGATCATGCTGTTGGAATGGAAGCTGACCTTGGGGTTCTTGATGACATCGTCAAGCCAACGCACCGAATTCAACTGAATGAGGTCGTCTATGTAGGTGACGAAGCTGTGCCGCGTCAGGTCCGCCGGGCTTTCCGGCATTCCCTCGCGGTCGAAATAGCTGCGCGAGCCGTAGAGCCCGAGCTGAAAACAACCGAGCTTTTCAGAGACCATGCCAAGGCCGGTGGGCATGAAGAAGCTGAGGAAGAGATCGGCTTCGCGACGATTGACCGAGACGGTTTGCGGCGAAGTCAGCAGCTCGATGGTGAGGTCCGGGTATTGCTGCCGCAGGCGGGAGAAGCGCGATGCGAGATAAAGCGAAGCAATGCCTTCCATGGTGGCAAGCCGCACACGACCCGCCATTCGGCTGCCACCGCCTTGCAAGTCCTCGCGCATCGCGATGACGGCGCTTTCGATCCTTTCGGCGTGGCAAAGCAGGCGTTCACCGGCCTCGTTCACGCGAAGCCCTGAGGGCAGGCGTTCGAACAGCGCCATCCCGATCGTGCATTCGAGATGCGCGATGCGGCGGCTGACGGTCGATTGATCGACACGCAATCGCTTGGCCGCGCTGCCAAGGCTTCCGCCGCGGGCGGCATGAAGGAAGACCTTGAGGTCATCCCAATCGAGCGGGTTGAAGTCCTGCATAGCTGCTCCAAACGCAAAAGCTGTGCCAAGGCACACGCCGGTGAGGCGGATTGTCGCCGCCTGCAAGCCGGGTTGCAGGATTGCCTATAGCTGGGGCGAACGGAAGCAAATTAGCCTGTCCGAGACAAAGGATGGACCGATGCTTCCCCGCTTCAAGGCCGCCGCAGTGCATGCCGCGCCGGTATTTCTCGACAAGCAGGCGACCACGAAAAAGGCGATTTCGCTCATTCGTGAGGCAGCCGCCGCCGGCGCCGAGATCGTCGCTTTCTCCGAGACCTTCATTCCGGCCTTTCCGGTATGGGCCGCCTTGTGGGCGCCGATCGACAATCACGACCTGTTCGTGCGCATGGCCGATCAGTCAGTTGCCGTCGACGGGCCCGAGGTGAAGGCGATCCGGGACGAGGCACGCGCTCTCGGGATCATGGTATCGATCGGTATCAGCGAGAAATCACCGGCCAGCGTCGGCGCGATCTGGAACTCGAATCTCATGATCGGCGAGGACGGCGAGGTTCTCAACCACCACCGCAAGCTGGTACCGACCTTCTACGAAAAACTAATCTGGAGCGGCGGCGACGGCGCGGGCCTGCGCGTGGTCGACACCAGGCTCGGCAGGATCGGGCAACTGATCTGCGGCGAGAACACCAACCCGCTGGCGCGCTATGCATTGATGGCCCAAGGCGAGCAGCTGCACATTTCGAGCTGGCCGCCGGTGTGGCCGACCCGCCGTCCGGCTGATGGCGTCAACTACCACATCGCCGCGGCGACCCGCATTCGTGCCAGTGCCCATTGCTTCGAGGCCAAGGTGTTCGGCCTCGTCACCGCCGGCGTGCTCGACAAGCCGGCCCGGGACATGCTGGTGGCACGCGATCCGGCGGCGGCAGCGGTGCTGGACTCCACGCCGCGCGCCGAGTCGTTCTTCCTCGATCCGAGCGGCGAGCAAATCGGCGACGTATTGCGTGACGACGAGGGCATCCTCTACGCCGACATCGACCTCAACCTTTGCGTCGAACCGAAGCAGTTTCACGACGTGGTCGGTTACTACAATCGCTTCGACGTCTTCGACCTCAGCGTCAATCGCCGCCGGCTCAGCCCTGCCACCTTCACCAACGATGCGGCGGCGCCGCCGGAAGCCTGCGAGCCCCCGGTGCGCGAAGAGGCAACACGGCCATACGCGACGGCACGTATCGGATTTTGAGACTGGTTCGCCGGGGTTTGTCCCCAATCACAGCCCACCGCCGAAATGGCGGTGATGTAACATGGAAGGTGCGTCATGAAGTTTGACCGTCGTCAGCTTTTGCTCGGAGCCGGCGCCGCCGCCGGCCTCATGCTTCCACGTCCCACCGCGTTCGCGCAGTCGCCCTCCGGCATCGGCACATTTCCGGACGGCGTCTCCGCCGATTCGGTATTTGTCGGGCTGACCATCCCGCTCACCGGCGTGTTCTCCGGTGATGGCGGCGACCTGAAGCTTGGATACGAACTCGCGATTGCCCAGATCAACGCCGGCGGAGACGTGGCGCAGAAATGGGGCCTGAAGGGCAAGGGTATTCTCGGGCGCCAGATCCGTCACAAGGTGTCCGACACGGAAGGGAAACCCAATCTGGACGTGCAGAGCGCGACCCAGTTCATTCAGCGTGACAAGGCGATCATGCTGAGCGGCTCGGTCAGCAGTGCGAGCGCGATCGCGCTCGAGGAACTTGGCTCGCGCGAAAAGGTTCTCTACATGGTCGGCATCGCCGGCTCCAATGACGTCACCGGCAAGAACTGCCAGCGCTATGGCTTCCGCTCGCAGCAGAATGCCTACATGGCCGCCAAGGCGCTCGCGCCCGTCGTTGCCAAGGCGCTGGGCAAGAACATCAAGACCGCTTTCCTGGTTCCCGACTACACCTACGGTCACACGGTCTATGACAGCTTCGCCAAATTTTCCAAAGAGCAAGGCTGGCAGCAAGTCGGCAAGGAAGTCGTCCCGCTCGGAACCACCGATTACAGCTCGGCACTGCTGAACATCGCCAACAGCGGCGCGGACGTGTTCGTCAACATCGCGTTCGGTGCCGACGCCGTCGCCTCGACCAAACAAGCCGAGCAATTCGGCGTGCTGAAGCGCATGAAGCTGGTCGTCCCCAATTTGTCGTCTTTCCAGGACAAGGAACTCGGCGCCGAGATCATGCAAGGCGTCTACGGCAGCTGCGATTTCTGGTGGGGCCTGCAGGACCGCAACGCGCTCGCCAAGACTTTCGTCGAGACCTTCGTTGCGCAGAACAAGTATTATCCGCGCTGGGGCGCCCATGTTGGCTACCTGCAAAGCTACCTTTGGGCCATGTCGGTCGAACGTGCCGGCACATTCAATCCGGTCGAGGTGATCAAGACGATGGAAGGTTCGAAGGCGCAGCCTTACGACACCACCATCGGCAAGGTCTATTTCCGCGCCGAAGATCACCAGATGGTTCGCTCGATTCCCATCCTCCGGGGCAAGGCGCCCTCGGCGATGAAAAACCCGGAGGACTTCTACGACATCGTCGACCTCGTCGACGGCGAGAGCGTGATGAATCCGCCGGACCTGTTCGGCTGCAAGCTCGGCCCCTACAGCTGATATTGCCATGCCAAGCTGGCCAGCCCTCCTCTCGCAGGCCTTCAATGGCCTGGCCCTCGGTGCCCTGCTGGCGCTCGTCAGCAGCGGCTTGACGATCATCCTGGGCACGCTTGGCGTCCTCAACTTCGCCCACGGTGCGCTGTTTGCCGTGGGCGCCTACGCTGTCTTCGTCATCCTGCAATACACGCAGTCTTTCGTATTGGCCCTGGTCATCGGCTGCGGCTTCATGCTGCTGCTCGGATTTCTGCTCGAGCGCATCATTATCCGGCTGTTCTACAACCGGCCGCATGAAGATCAGATTCTCGTCACCTACGGGGTCGGCATCGTGCTGGTCGAGTGTATTCGCGCCGCCTTTGGCGGCAACGCGCAGCGTGTGCCGACCCCGTCCTGGGGACAGGGCGCCACCCAGCTCGGCTTCCTGATTTACCCGACCTACCGGCTGCAACTGATCGCGATCATCGCGATGCTGCTGCTGAGCCTGTATCTCGTGCTGTATCGCACCTCGATGGGGCTCGTCGTCAGGGCCGGAATCGAAAATCCGGGAATGGTCGGCATTCTCGGCATCAATCTCAGGCGCACCTTCCTGCTGGTGTTCGCAATCGGCGTAGTGGCGGTCGGTCTGGCCGGAATGTTGTACGCGCCCGTGGTGGCGGTGACGCCCGACATGGGCGCGAATTTCATGGCGCAATCGTTTGTCGTCATCGTGCTCGGCGGCCTCGGATCGTTCCCGGGGGCCGTGATCGGCGGCCTGATCGCCGGCGAGATCATCAGCCTGACCAGCGCGTTCAACTCTTCCTATTCCGAGGTCATGCTGTACGCGCTGATGGCGCTGCTGCTGGTACTGCGCCCGCAGGGTCTGTTCGGCTCGGAAGGCCGGGTATGAAGGTTGTACCCGTTGGCCGGGCACGGAGCTATCTTCCGGAGTTCGCGGTTCTCGTCACCCTGGTAGCCGCGCCGATTGCGTTGCCGTATCTCGGCTTTTCTACCGACCTCCTGACCCGGGTACTGAACTGGGGCCTGATCGGTCTCGGCTTCGATATCCTGTTTGGGCTCACCGGCCTGTTGTCGTTCGGACAGGCGGCGTTCTACGGCGTCGGCGGTTTCGTCACGGCCTACCTGCTGGTGTCCGGCGCGTTGAACAGCGTATGGCTGGCGCTGGCTGCTGGCACCGCCGCAGCCGGCTTCGCCGGCCTTGTGGTCGGCTGGCTCGCGGTGCGCCGGATCGGCATCTACTTCACGATGATCACCCTGGCATTCGGCCAGATGGCCTATTTCATGGAGAATTCGCCGCTGTCGGACTACACCGGCGGCGAAAACGGCATCCCCGGCGTGCCGGTTCCGGTGCTCGGCTTCGGCGAACACGCCATTCGCATCAGCGCGGGATTGCCGATGTACACGCTGTTCGCCGTCATCTTTTTTGCCGGCTATGTGCTGGCCCGGCGTATCGTCGGTTCGCCTGTGGGCGCAGTGCTGCTCGCCATCAAGGAGAACACCGGCCGGGTCGCAATGCTCGGCCACAACGTGCCGGCCTACAAGTTGACCGCCTTCGTCATTGCTGCACTTTACGCCGGCCTTGCGGGCGGCTTGCTCGGTTCGTTCCAGAGCTACATGCCGCCCGATGCGTTTGCGCTGGAAACCTCCGGGCAGCTTGTGGTGCAGACCATCGTCGGCGGTGCCGGCACCCTGGTCGGGCCGCTGGTGGGCGCGGCCGTCTGGATGTGGCTGCGCGACAATTTGCAGCTCGTGCCCGGCCTTGCCACGCTCTGGAAGCTGGTGCTCGGGCTTGCCTTCATCGTACTGGTGATCGGCCTGCGCCGCGGCATCTGCGGAGAGATCGCCCATTGGTGGAGCGAACGGCGCAACTACGCCGCATTGCGCGCCGCCGAGGCCGCAACGCAGGCCATCGAGGCGACCGGAGAACGCATCGTAAAGCCGTCCGTGCGCCGTGCGCGCGACGTCATGTTGCCGCTGCCCTCACCTGCAATTGGCGCCAGCGACATCGCGCTCGATGTGCGCGCGCTGGCGCGTCATTATGGCGGGCTGAAAGCCGTCGACGGCGTTTCCTTCAAGGTGATGCGCGGTTCGATTCACGCCGTGATCGGCCCCAACGGTGCCGGCAAGAGCACGCTGTTCAAGATGCTGCTCGACGAAATCAGCCCTTCCTCCGGGGACGTATTGCTGTTCGGCGCGAAGGTGACCGGGTCCGGCGTCAGCCATGCCGCTCAGTTCGGGATCGCCAAGAGCAACCAGCTCAACCAGTTGTTTCCCAACCTGTCGGTACGCCAGAACCTGCGCATCGCGGCGCTGGGACGTCGCCGCGGACCGTTGCGGCTCGATCTACTGCGGCCGGCCGACAGCCTGCCCGAGGTAGAAGAACAGGTCGGCTCCGTACTCGCGCTGCTCGACCTCGTCGGACGCGCCGATACGCCGGCGCACATCCTTGCTTATGGCGAAAAGCGGCGGCTCGAAATCGGCATGGCACTCGCCACCAGTCCGAACGTGCTGCTGCTCGACGAACCGCTCGCCGGCATGAGCCCCGCGGAACGCGCCGCCACCTGCGCCTTGATCCGCGACATTGCGCGCGCCTGCACGATCGTGATCGTCGAGCACGACCTCGATGCCATCTTCGAATTGGCCGAGCGCATCACTGTGCTCTACGAAGGCCGGTTGCTCGCGGACGGCTCCCCTGAAGAGATTCGCCGTAACCAGCGCGTTCAGGACGCCTATCTTGGAGGGCTTCACGCACATGAGTCTGCTTGAAGTCGAGCGCATCAACACGCTCTATGGCGATTCACACGTGCTGTTCGACCTGTCGATCCGGGTCGAACAAGGCGAGGTGGTTGCGCTGCTCGGCCGCAATGGTGCCGGCAAGACCACGACGCTGCGCTCGATCATGGGCGTACTGGCGCCGAACAGCGGCCAGATCCGGCTGGATGGCAGGCCGATCGCCGGGCTGCCGCCGTCGGCGATCGCCAACATGGGCGTTCAACTCGTCCCCGAGGAGCGAGCCGTCTTCGGCGGCCTCACGGTAGAGGAGAATCTGCGCATCGCTGCCCTGACCGCGCCGAATGCATGGTCGTTCGAGCGGGTCTACGAGGTGTTTCCGCGGCTGAAGGAGCGGCGCAAATCGTCGGGGCGCACGCTGTCCGGCGGCGAACAGCAGATGCTGGCGATTGCCCGCGCGCTGATCCGTGACGCCCGGATGATTCTGCTCGACGAACCGTTCGAAGGCCTTGCACCGTTGATCGTGCGGGACCTCGTCACGGTGGCGCGCAACCTCGCCGCCGAGGGCCGCACCATGATCGTCGTGGAGCAGAATATTGCGGCGGCACTCAGCTTCGCCAACCGGGTGTATGGCCTCAACAACGGTCACGTCGTCTTCGAGGGAACCGCGGCTGATCTGAGCGCGAACCCGGAACTGGCGCGAGATTTCCTCGGCGTCGCGTCCTGAACCTCATCATGCCCCGCTTTCGCAGGGCATGATGAATATTCCCTACTCCGCGGTCCAGCCGCCGTCGATCGAGAGATTGGCGCCAGTGATCTGGGCGGCATCGTCGCCGCACAGGAACAGCGCTAACGCTGCGACCTGCTCCGACGTCACGAACTCCTTGGTCGGCTGCGCATCGAGCAGCACGTCCCTGATGACCTGCTCCTTGGTCATGTTGCGCGCCTTCATGGTTTCGGGGATCTGGTGCTCGACCAGCGGTGTCCAGACATAGCCCGGGCTGATGCAGTTGCAGGTGATCTTGAAGGTCGCAAGCTCCAGCGCCACCGTTTTTGTCAGCCCGGCGATGCCGTGCTTGGCCGAGACATAGGCCGACTTGAACGGCGAAGCCACCAGCGAATGCGCGGAAGCGGTGTTGATGATGCGCCCCCAGCCGCGCTTCTTCATGCCGGGCACGGCGGCGCGGATGGCATGAAATGCCGATGACAGATTGATCGCAATGATCGCGTCCCATTTCTCGATCGGGAACTCCTCGATCGGGGCGACGAACTGAATGCCGGCATTGTTGACGAGGATATCGACCGAGCCGAAGGTCTTCTCGCCGAGTGCGACCATTTCGGCGATTTCGGCGGGCTTGGTCATGTCGGCAGGCGAATGCACCGCGCGCACTTTGAAATCGGTTTCGATGCCGGACCGCTCTCGCTCGATATCGGCCGGGACACCCATGCCATTAATAACGATATTGGCGCCGGCGGCGGCGAAGGCGCGCGCATACGCCAATCCGATGCCGCTGGTCGAGCCGGTCACGACGGCGGTCTTGCCTTTTAATGTACCCATTCCATTCACTCCTGCTTGGCTCCGGGGGACTTGGGACCATCCCTCGTCATATCGTAGGCCATCATGGTCTCGCCGGATTGCGGACGCTCCAGCACATCCTTGTGACGCATCGACTCATGAACGTCGCGGACGCCCGCGTTCCAGTGCTCGACCATGGCGACGTGCGAAAAGTCGTAGTCCTTGGAATTTGTCTCGTAATTCTTGCCCTTGTAGATCAGGTGCACGACCGTGACGGTGTTTTCCTTCGAAGCCTTGCGCAGGAATTCGACCGACGGATCGTTCTTCAAATCATCGGGCAATTTGTCGAGCAGATCGCGCACCGCCTTGCGCGCGTTGTGGATCTGCTTGTTCTTGTCGGTACTGGTGCGGGTGCGGCTGGAATACCGGATATCCTTTTCCCGCTCGGCGGCCTCGAGCAGCGATGTCGGCAGGTCGCCGCGCGCGCTGAACAGGTCGACCTGGAAGATCAGGAGGTCGCGGTTGAATTCCTCCTCCAGCACGTGATCGAGCGGCGTATTGGAGGCGATGCCGCCGTCCCAGTAATGCTCGCCTTCGATCTCGACGGAAGGAAAACCCGGTGGCAGCGCGCCGGAGGCCATGATGTGCTCCGGGCCGATCTTCTTGTTGAGTTTCCTGAACTCGAAATTGTCGAAATATTTGAGATTGCCCGAGGTCACGCCGACCGCACCGACGCTGAGCCGCGTCTTCAGATCGTTGATGCGATCGAAGTCGACCAGCCGTTCCAGCGTCTTCTTCAAGGGCGCGGTGTCGTAATAGCTCTGCGATTGCGGGCTGCCGGGCGGCCACAAGGGCGCCGGCGGAACGCGGGGCGTGAAGAAGCCTGGCACGCCGAAAGTTGCGATCAGCGCGGCCGAGGTTTCGTTGAACAGCGAGCGCGCGCGGTCGCCCGGCGTCACCGGACTCCACGACACCGGCGACGACACCATCTCCCAGAATTCCTTGAGGCGATCGACGCGCGTTTCAGGGCCATTGCCGGCGATGATCGCCGCATTGATGGCGCCGATCGAAATGCCCGCGACCCATTCCGGCTCGAAGCTTGCCCGGCACAGCGCCTGAAACGCGCCGGCCTGATAGGAGCCGAGCGCGCCGCCGCCCTGCAGCACCAGTACGCGCTGCGCTTTGGCAGGCGTGGTTGCGGGCGCGGGGTTTGAATGATCCATCGTGACCGTCAATCCGTGGGCAATTGCCCGGCACCGTGGCGGCAGTTCGCTACGGCGTCAATCGGCGAGATCGAAGCAAGGATCACGCCGAGTTTACCGTTTTGTGAAGTGTCGAAGCCCGTAACCGGATCTGCTTCAGGTTGATGCAAGGATAAGCGTCCAGAACACCTTGTATTTGGTATTTGGAGCATAGGTCGCCGCGATGCCCAATTTTGTGACACCGTTTTTGAGCATATTGGCCTTGTGCGGCGGTGAATCGCGCCAGCCTGAGAAGGCTTCCGCCAGGGTGTGGTAGCCGGCCGAGATGTTTTCGACGGCGACCGTCGCCGGATAGCCGGAGGCGCCCAGCCGCTTGTCGAGCGGGCCCTTCACATTGTGGTCCATCTTGTTGCGGGCCGCCATGGCCTGGGACTGCTGCTCGGCGAGCCTGGTCAGCTCGGGATCGACTACCACCGTGCCGAGGCCGTTGTTCTGGCGGTATTGCGAGATCATGATCGCCGCGGCGACCGTATCGAGCGTGGCACCGGATTTGGACATGTCGGTGTACATCGACGGCTGCTCCGGCAGCTTGACGTCTGCCGAGCAGCCGGCAAGCAGCAAAAGCCCGATAATGGCGGTGGTCGCCCGTTTCAATGAAAGAATCCCCCGAAGAATCCGAGAAGGCTGGATGCGGCCGTTGTTGCATACCAAGAGTGGCTGAATGGTGAACGGGGGAGCGTTTCAGCGGTCATTCCGGGGCGCGAAGCGAACTATGGGGCGCGCTTGCGCCCCTGAGAATCTCGAGATTCCGGGTTCGACGCTGCGCATCGCCCCGGAATGACGACTTCATCGTCAATCCTGGGCGGCAAAGATCCGGTAGCGGCGGGGCTGCAGGCTGATGATCTCGCCGGCCTGGAGTTCCCGGTCCCGGGGGGCGTCGATCTCGATCACGGTCTTGCCCCCGCCGCCGGAGAGCGCGATTTCCGCCCGCTGTATCGGGCCGAACGAGCGAACATGGCGCACCGCGCCCTCCAGCGATCCGGTTCCCGCCGGCCCGATCTGCATGTCATGACGGCGGATGAACAGCTTCGAGGCGCCGGAGGCCGCGCCATCGGCGGCGATGTTGAGCGGCTGGCCGCCGAGCCGCACCGAGCCGCCGGTGACCTCCACCGGCAGCACGATGGATTCGCCGATGAAACCATGGACGAAGGCGGTGGCGGGATTGTCATAGACATCGCCGGGCGTGCCGATCTGCTCGATACGGCCCTTGTCCATCACCACCACACGGTTGGCGACTTCGAGCGCCTCTTCCTGGTCATGGGTGACGAAGATCGAGGTGACGTGGATTTCGGAATGCAGCGAGCGCAGCCATTGCCGCAGCTCTTTCCGCACCTTCGCATCGAGCGCGCCAAAAGGCTCGTCGAGCAGCAGAATGCGCGGCTCGATCGCGAGCGCTCGCGCCAGCGCAATACGCTGCCGCTGGCCGCCGGACAACTGGCTGGGATAGCGATTGGCCAGCCAGTCGAGCTGCACCAGATCGAGCAGTTCCTTGACGCGCGCACGGATCGTGGCCTCGTCCTTGCGGATGGCGCGCGGCTGCACGCGCAGGCCGAAGGCGACGTTCTCGAACACCGTCATGTGACGGAACAGCGCGTAGTGCTGGAACACGAAGCCGACATGGCGCTCGCTGGCGCCGTGTCCCAGCGCATCCTCGCCATCGATCCGCACCTCGCCGGCATCGGGCCAGTCGAGGCCTGCGATGATCCGAAGCAGCGTCGTCTTGCCCGATCCTGACGGGCCGAGCAGCGCCAGCAACTCGCCCTTGCCGACCTTCAGGTCGACATTGTCGAGCGCGGCGAACGCGCCGAACTTCTTGACGATGTTTCTGACTTCAATGGTCACTTGGATCGTCCCTTGTTTGTCCTTCGTCCAGACGCCGTTCGAGAACGGTCTTCACGACCAGCGTGATCAGCGCCAGCATCGCCAGCAGCGAGGCAATGGCAAACGACGCGACGAACTGATACTCATTATAGAGGATTTCGACCAGCAGCGGCATGGTGTTGGTCTCGCCGCGGATATGGCCCGACACCACGGACACCGCGCCAAATTCGCCCATGGCGCGCGCGTTGCACAGCAGCACGCCATACAGCAGGCCCCATTTGATATTTGGCAGCGTGACGCGGAAGAAGGTCTGCAGGCCTGACGCGCCGAGCGAGATCGCCGCTTCCTCCTCCTGCGTGCCCTGCTCCTGCATCAGCGGAATGAGCGAGCGGGCGACGAAAGGAAACGTCACGAAGATGGTCGCCAGCGCAATGCCCGGCACCGCGAACAGGATGTGGATGTCGTGCGCCTGCAGCCACGTGCCCCAATAGCCCTGCGCGCCGAATAGCAGCACGAAGACGAGGCCGGAGATGACCGGGCTAACGGAGAACGGCAGGTCGATCAGCGTGATCAGGAAGGTCTTGCCGCGGAAGTCGAATTTCGCGATCGCCCAGGCCGCGATCACGCCGAACACCAGATTGAGGCCGACGGAAATCGCCGCCACCAGCAAGGTCAACTTGATGGCGGACAGCGCCTCCGGTTCGGCGAGCGCGGTGAAATAGGCGCTGATGCCCTTCGAAAAGGCCGATGCGAACACCACGACCAGCGGCAGCACGACAAAGATGGTCAGGAAGCTGACGGCAAGCGCGATGATGACGAAGCGGACGGGTCCGGGCTCGGTCCGCAGGTCCTTTGGCGAAGCAACCGCGCGTGCCAGGTCGTTCGCCTCGTGGTGCGACGGCGGCGAGATCGCAAGATCGGCCGTCGACGCGTAGGCCCTCAGCGGCGGCGCCGGCGTCACGAAGCTTGATGGCGTCGACATCGTCCGGGTCCTCAATGCGCGGGAATGCGGGTTTGCGCCCAGCGTTGCAGGCGATTGACGACAAGGATGATCAGGAACGAAGCCAGCAGCATGATGACGGCGATGGCCGTCGCATCGGCATAGCGGAATTCGGACAGCCGGATCACGATCAGGAGCGGCGCGATTTCAGACACGTTCGGCAGATTGCCGGCGATGAAGATCACCGAGCCGTATTCACCGACGGCGCGCGCGAACGCCAGCGCGAAGCCGGTCAGCAGCGCCGGTATCAGGCTCGGCAGGATGACCCGGAACACGGTGTGCCAACGGTTGGCGCCGAGGCTTGCCGCCGCTTCCTCGATTTCAGGATCGAGATCGATCAGCACCGGCTGCACCGTCCGCACCACGAACGGAATACCGATGAAGACCATGGCAACGAAAATGCCGATCGGCGTGAACGCGACCTTGATGCCGAGTTCAGCCAGCGGCCCGCCGAGCCAGCCCTTCACCGCGAACAATTGCGTCAGCGCCACGCCCGCGACCGCGGTCGGCAGCGCAAAGGGAATGTCGACAATGGCGTCGAACAGCCGCCGGCCCGGAAAACGATACCGCACCAGCGCCCAGACGATGATCGTCCCCATCACCAGGTTGACGCAGGCCGCCGCAAAGGAGAGGCCGAACGAGAGCTTCAGCGCATTCAGGGTGCGGCGGCTGGTGAGGATGTCCCAGAACTGTCCGGGTGAAAGCTCAAGCGTCTTGAGAAACAGGCCAGCGAGCGGAATCAGGATGATAACGGAGAGCCATGTCAGGGTCAGGCCCATGGTGAGACCGAACCCGGGCAAGCTACTCCGCCGTGCGACCGCTGTGCTCACAAATCCCCCTGCTTACGCTCAGGCCGCTCCCGTCCAGATCAGTTCTTGTAAATCTGGTCGAAAATGCCGCCTTCGCCGAAGTGATCTTTCTGCGCCTTGGTCCAACCACCAAAAACGTCGTCGATCGTGAAAAGTTCGACCTTGGCGAAGGATTTTTCGTATTCCTTCGCAATCTCCGAATCGCGCGGACGATAGGAGTTGCGTGCGGCAATTTCCTGACCTTCCTTGGTATACCAGTACTTCAGGTAGGCCTCGGCGACGGGCCGGGTGCCCTTTTTGTCGGCAACCTTGTCGACGATGGAGACCGGCGGCTCGGCGAGGATCGACAGCGGCGGCGCCACGATCTCGAACTTGTCCTTGCCGAACTCGCGCTGCGCCAGGAACGCCTCGTTCTCCCAGGCCAGCAAGACGTCGCCGACCCCGCGCTCGACGAATGTCACGGTCGAGCCGCGCGCCCCGGTGTCGAGCACCGGCACGTTCTTGAAGAGATCGCCAACGAATTGCTTCGCCTTGTCGGCGGAGCCGAACTTCTTCTCGGCGTAACCCCACGCCGCCAGATAGTTCCAGCGCGCGCCGCCCGAAGTCTTCGGGTTCGGCGTAATCACCTGCACGCCGGGCTTGATCAAATCGTCCCAATCCTTGATGCCCTTGGGATTGCCCTTGCGCACCAGGAACACGATCGTCGAGGTGTAGGGCGAGGCATTGAGCGGCAAGCGTTTTTGCCAGTCCGGCGAAATCAGGCCCTTGGCGGCAATGGCGTCGATGTCATAGGCCAGCGCCAGGGTGACGACATCGGCCTGCAGCCCGTCGATCACCGAGCGCGCCTGCGAGCCCGAGCCGCCATGCGACTGCTTGATCTCGACGCTCTTGCCGGTCTCCTTCTGGTAGGCCGCCGCGAACGCCTTGTTGAAATCGACATAGAGCTCGCGCGTCGGATCGTAGGACACGTTGAGCAGGGTGTAGTCGGCAGCGAAGGCCGAGCTCGCCCAGAGCAGTCCCGCGACGAGCGGCAGAATGCGACGGATCATCAGTGATCTCCATTCGGCTAAATGAAGCATACCATCAAACAGGGACGTATAAGTCGCGGCGAAAGGCCGCTTAGTCAACGAAACCGCATTTCATTGTTTGCAGTTCCGCAGCCTCAATGTCCTCTGAAATCCGGCTGCTCAAGAAGTTTTCGTCGTATGGATACCGCATTCGGTCTTGGCTCTGCCGCGCCAGCGGCCGTCACGCGCGTTCTCGTCCGGTGCGGTCCGGCTCGAACACGGCATGCATCCGACCGAAAGGTATCCCGAGGCGACCAAAGGATGCGGCGGCAATTTGCCGAGCTTGTAGATTGCCTCGATCTCTTCGCGCGACACGTTGGCGAACGGATTGAATTTCAGTTTCGCGCCGTCTTCCTCGACGACGGGAATCTCGGCGCGCGCGCCGCCCTGAAAACGCTTGCGCCCGTTGATCCAGGCCGAGAACGGCTTGAGCGCACGCGCCAGCGGTTCCACCTTGCGGATACGGCAGCAGGCGTCGGGATCGGAAAACCATAATTCGCGATCGGGATCCTGGCGCGAAAGGGCCTCTTCCAGCGGCTTGATCGAGCGAACGTCGCGGAGGCCGAGCGTCGCGATCAGCGTGTCGCGATAGGCGAGCGTTTCCTCGAACAGCCATCCGGTATCGAGGAAGATCACGGGAATCGCGGGATCGACGTCCGCCATCACCTTGAGCAGCGCCGCCGATTCCGTACCGAACGACGACACCAGTGCAAGCTGTTCGCGGCCGACGACCTTAAGCGCGGTTTCTATGACCTGCGCCGGCGAGGCGTCGCGCAAGGCATGGTCGAGCGTCTGCGCCGAATGCAGGATCGCGGCATCCGCAGCAAGGCCATGCTGTGCGATCATGCTCACTGGCCGGCACTCTCCGAATGACGCAACTGCATCCGCCGATTGAGCGCGGTGACGCGGCCATCGCCGGTCGGCTGGTAGAACACCGAATAGCGCTTCATGGTCTCGGCGAACGCATCCGCGTCGGCGTCCTTCTTCACCTCGAAGGTGTCGAAGCCGGCCCGCGACATGAACACGAACTGGTCGCGCAGCACCTGGCCGGTGGCGCGCAACTCGCCCTCATAGCCGTGGCGTTCGCGCAACAGCCGCGCCTGGCTGTAGGCGCGGCCGTCACGGAACGACGGAAACACCAGCGCAACGGCGGCAACGCGATCGAGATAGGGCACGAGATCGTCGACGGAGCGATTGTTCGGCCAGATTACGCCGGTCTTGCCCGGCCGGCGCAGCAACGCGTCGGGATCGGCGAGAAAACGCTGCGCCGAGATCAGGATGTCGCCGTCACCCGGCAATTCCGCGCCGTCGGCGACATGGACGAACGGATCGGTCGTGATTCTTGCGTTCTTAACGAGTGGCATAGACCCGCTCCTTGAATGGCTCGACGCCCAGACGCTTCACCGTGTCGACGAACAGTTCTTCGGGACGGTCGCGCAGGGCGAGGTAGGCCTCGACAATGTCTTCGATCACGTCGGCAACCTCCGCATAGGGAATGGCCGGACCGATCAACGCGCCCATCTGCGCGTTCTCGTCGGCGCGGCCGCCGATGGTGATCTGATAAAATTCCTCGCCGTTCTTCTCGACGCCGAGAATGCCGATGTGGCCGACATGGTGATGGCCGCAGGCATTGATGCAGCCGGAGATGTTGATGTGCAGCCGGCCGATCAGTTCGGCGGTGTCGTGGTTGGCGAAACGCCGGGTCAATTCCTGCGCGATCGGAATCGAGCGCGCATTGGCCAGCGAGCAATAGTCCAGCCCCGGGCATGCGATGATGTCGGTAACCAGGTTGACGTTCGGCGTCGCGAGACCAAGGCGGTCGAGCGCCTTCCAGAGCTTCGGCAGGTCACGCTTGGCAACATGCGGCAGCGCCAGGTTCTGCTCGTGGCCGACGCGGATTTCTCCGAACGAATACTTCTCGGCGAGATCGGCAACCGCGTCCATCTGGTCGGCGGTGGCGTCGCCGGGCGGGCCGCCTACCGGCTTCAACGACAACGTCACGATCGAATAGCCCTGCACCTTGTGCGGAGCCACCGAGTTCTTGCGCCAGCGCTCGAACAGCGGATCGGCCGCAGCCTGCTTCAGCTCGTCCGGCATGTGCGGCAGCTTCTCGTAAGCCGGATAGGAGAAGCGCGAGCGCACCTCCTCGACGACGGAATGATCGAGCGTCAATCCGCCACCGTCCATCTGCTTCCATTCCTCGTCGACCTCGCGCGAGAATTTTTCGATGCCGAGTTCGTGGACCAGGATCTTGATGCGGGCCTTGTAGATGTTGTCGCGGCGACCGTACTGGTTGTAGACGCGCAGGATCGCCTCGACATAGCTCAGGATGTCGCGGCCGTGCACGAACGGCTTGATGGTCTTGGCGATGAACGGCGTGCGGCCGAGGCCGCCGCCGACCAGCACCTCGAAACCGGTTTCGCCGTCGGCGTTGCGGTGCAGGCGCAGGCCAATGTCGTGAACCTTGATCGCGGCGCGGTCGTGCTCGGAGGCGGTGATCGCGATCTTGAACTTGCGCGGCAGGAACGAGAATTCCGGATGCAGCGTGGTGTGCTGGCGCAGGATTTCCGACCAGATGCGGGGATCCTCGATCTCACCCGGCGCGACGCCGGCCCACTGGTCCGAGGTGACGTTGCGCATGTTGTTGCCGGAGGTCTGCATCGCGTGGATGCCGACCTCGGCAAGATCGGCCAGCGCGTCCGGCAGATCGGAGAGCTTGATCCAGTTGTACTGGATATTCTGCCGGGTGGTGAAATGGCCATAGCCGCGGTCGTAGCGGCGCGCGACATGTGCCAGCCGCCGCAACTGCTTCGACGACAGCGTGCCGTAGGGAATGGCGACGCGGAACATGTAGGCGTGCAGTTGCAGATAGACGCCGTTCTGCAGCCGCAGCATCTTGAATTCGTCCTCGGTAAGTTCGCCGGAGAGACGGCGCTTCACCTGATCGCGGAATTCGGAGACGCGTTCATTGATCAGCGTGCGATCGAGTTCGTCATAGGCATACATGATGGATCAGCCTCAAGCCA